>Ga0209581_1000596_pt1 | contig 66763 bp, 66 predicted proteins | sample Coa_R2_FD_187160 | JGI IMG/M metagenome (GOLD analysis project Ga0209581, IMG submission 187160) | Surface soil microbial communities from Centralia Pennsylvania, which are recovering from an underground coalmine fire - Coalmine... | ecosystem: Environmental > Terrestrial > Soil > Unclassified ...
GCGGATGTACGAGAACAACGCGCTCTGATCCCGAAGCCGTCCGCGCATCCTAACTCTCCCGCAGAATCAATCTGGAAAAGCAAATCACTATCCATTCGCTCTGGCCAGGTTTTTCAGCAAACTGCTAAAGCGGCTTAAGCCGGTCATAGATTTGCTGAATGATGGCCGGCTGCTGGACCTCCATGAGACGGCCGCGGCCGCCATAGGAAATGCGAGCCTCGGCAATCTTATCATAAGAGATGGTGTTTTCCTTGGATATGTCCTGCGGACGCACGATTCCGGCAACTGTCAACAAACGCAGCTCATAATTTAGGCGAACTTCCTGTGATCCGCTGATAATAAGATTACCATTTGGCAGAACATCAGTTACTACGGCTGCGATGGCCAGCTGAATTTTCTCCTTGCGGTCGATCATGCCTTGGCCCTGCGTGACAGATGCCGCGCTCGAATCGAACTGTGGTTTCAGCTCCGCATTCGTATTGTTCTTGCTGAAGCCGCTAATGCCCAGCTTGAAGTCGAACCCTGTATTGACCTGAGCATTGAGCGAGCGGCTGGTCTCATTATCAAACGATGCCTTATCGTCGATCGCAATTTGAACGGTGATGACATCGCCTATCTTAACGGCTCTGACGTCACTGAAAATATTAGCGCGTCCGCCATCCCATATTGCCGAACGCTGGTGCGCGCCCGAAGCTGGCAGAAACACGGCGCTGGCCGACGGCTGGACCTCGGCAGCGAGCCCCGTGCCCACAGGGCTCATAAACGGCTCGACGCCGATTTCCCTGATATCGCCAGCGCAGCCAGCAACGAATAGGGCCGGAATGGCAGCGCCGAGGAGTCGCATTCTCAGGATTTCTTTCCTTCCGGAGGGATCATCGCGCGGGTCAGCTGCGCCGCGCGCACGGGATCCATTTCGTTGAGAATGGCGCTCGCCGTTCTGGGCGGCAGTTTGGTGATTATCGTTGCTGCCGTCGTTTCATCCTGCATCGCTCCAAGGAGCGAGGCCGCTGCATCGGGTTTCATATGCGAGTAAATGGCAACCACGGCGTCCGCCGCTTTCTTGACCGCTTCGTCGTGTGCGCGCATCCATTCGGCAAGCTGCGCGCTTTTCGCTTCGAGCTCAGCGAGGCGCCGTTTAATCTCACGCTCAATCCGTGCAAGCTCCGCTGTCTGCCAGGCCGCCCGCGCACTCGCAGCAAGTGCCGCATTGTTCACGCAGAACTGTTTCAGATCGCTGGCTGCCGCCGCAGCCTCGGCGGCTTTTGACGCTTCCTGATTTTTTTGCTCGGCGGATATTGCCGGAGATAACGCCCAAACGGCTGACCCAGCAACAATACCCGCCTGGAGTAATGGACGAATTTGGCGTGCCATAACAGATGCATTCCGCACGTTATCGTAATCGCCCGTGCACAGGGATTTGCTTACGAGTTGCCGCAAACTGCGGATAGGACGAGGCGCATGGTCTTGAAACGAGGCCCCGCTTCTGGCCTACAGGATGCATCAGCAAGCTTGTGCAGAGCTGCTCTGGACGAGGATTGGAACTATTGGACGATGAGCTCGGCATGCAGAGCGCCGGCAGATTTGATGGCCTGGAGGATGGCGATTATCCCTGAAGGGGTCAGTCCAATCTTGTTCAAGCCATTGACCAGCGTCTGCAAGTTCGTGCCTTTCACGATCGAAATAGGCCCGCCCTGTTGAGTGGCGTCGATGTCGGTGTTGGGTGTGACGACCGTACGGCCTTTCGAAAAGGGCAGCGGCTGGGAGGCAACGGGAGATTCCTTGATTTGAACCGTGAGATTGCCTTGGGTGACCGCAACAGTCGAGATCTGTACATCTTGGCCTATGACAACCGTGCCGCTCCGAGAGTCCATAACCACCCGGGCCGGGGTGTCTGGCTCAACCAGGAGATCTCCAATCTCAGCAACAAAGCGTGCCGTTTCGATCCTTGCTGGTTTCCTCAGCTCAACGGCCCTCTGGTCTTGCTCGTGCGCAAGCCGCGTTCCATACTTGGCCATTCCGTAGGCGTTTATGGCATCTGCAATTCGAACCGCAGTGCCGAAATCGGGATTACGCAGGACGAGCATAAGCTCGCCGATCTCCCGCAGTTGTCCCGGCAATTCTCTCTCGATGACCGCTCCGCCTGGAATTCTGCCCGCGGTCGCGACATTTTGCGTAATGCTTTCGGCCTGGCCGGCATAGGAGAATCCTGCCACCGCGACTTGGCCCTGAGCGAGGGCATAAGTCTGGCCATCAATCCCCGTAAGCGCCGTAAGGACAAGGGTCCCGCCAAGGAGGGAAGTCGCATCACCAAGTGAAGATACCGTCACGTCTATGCGGGAGCCAGGCCGGATGAACGGCGGCAGATCTGCCGTTACGAGAACAGCTGCCACATTGCGGGTTCGTAACATGTTACTACGGGTAATCCCGCGAATATTCACCCCCATCCGGTCGAGCATGGATTGCATCGACTGGGCCGTGAAGATGGAATTGGCAAGAGTATCTCCGGTCCCCTGGAGGCCAACAACCAGCCCGTAACCAACAAGCTGATTATCGCGCACCCCCTGAAGTCCCGTGATGTCCTTGATTCGAACAGCCGCGCTGGCAGAGAAGCCAGCAATCCAGAGGAAGAACGATGAAATGAAAAAAAACCCAGCGCGGCGCATCAGCTGCCACCTACATGAACGGAGCCATCCGCCTGCACTGTGCCAGATATGGTCAATCCGCTCGAAAGGTTGCGCACTGAGATAACTTCTCCCGCCGACCCAGCTTGAAGAGCGGCGCCAAACGCAGTAATTGCGAGATTACCGTCCTCATAAAGAATGCGGACCTTCGCACCGTTCGCCACGGCATGCGGCTCTGCTACCGCATTCGGCGGCACTGGAACCCCTGGAAGCAAAGTCCGCCGCGCAACTTTGCCAACAAGCGCCTCGCGCGCCGTTACCGCAGCCCCGGCCTCGCCTGGAAAGTCACGGTTCTTAAGCCATTCGTCTTTGATGACGTCCCCTGGATAAATCGTAATCGCCGGCACCGGCAGGCTGCCCAGATTCCCTGCTAGGGGCACGCTCCCCCAGCTCATGACGTGCAGCCCCGCCGCCGTGAGAGCAAGCCGCAGCAGCAACCACTTGCGCGTGCAATATGGTCTTGGCGGCATTATCCGAGATCCTTCGATACCGTGCTTGCCATTTCGGAAGCGGCTTGAATGACCTTGGAGTTCATTTCATAGGCGCGCTGCGCGGAAATAAGATCGGTTATTTCCTTGACCGGATCGACATTCGAACTCTCGAGATAACCTTGGCTAATTGTGCCAAATCCAGGGTCGCCCGGAATGCCCGCAACGGGGGCTCCCGAGGCCTCGGTCTGCTGATAGAGATTGCCCCCAAGCGGCAAGAGGCCCGCCTCATTGGCAAAGTTCGCGAGCGTGATCTGGCCGATTTGCTGCGGCGCCGTCTGGTTTGGGAGCACCACGGTTACAAGCCCCGACTGGCTTATGTTGATGCTCATTGCGTTCTGCGGTACGGTTATCGCCGGGCTGACGACAAAGCCGTCAGTTGTCACGATTTGCCCCTGGGCGTTGGTATTGAATGCGCCTGCGCGCGAGTAAAGGGTTTCGCCATCGGCGCCGGTGACCTGGAACCAGCCGCGCCCGCTCACTGCCAGATCAAGCTGATTGCCGGTGCTTGCGAGACTCCCCTGGATATGAAGCTTGCGGATCGCGGCCGTGCGCACGCCAAGGCCAAGTTCAGCGCCCTCGGGAATAGTGTTGTTTTGGCCGCGGCTCGATACCCCTGGCAGGCGCTCGGCTTGATAGATGAGATCGGTAAATTCGGCCCGTGCCCGTTTGAAAGCGGTCGTGTTTATGTTGGCTATGTTGTTAGCAATGACCTGGACATTCAGATCTTGAGCAGCCATTCCAGTGGCTGCAATGGAAAGGGCCCGCATGGCTGCTCTCTAGCTTGTTCAGATCGGCATTTGGCTGATGGTTTGATAAGCCGATACAAGCTTATCGCGAACAGCGATTACTGTTTGCAGCGAGCGCTCGGCCGTCATGACGGACTCGACGACATGCTGAACCGTCGCTTGTCCTTGGAGGCCGGAAATCGCGGCAGATTCGCCTGCCTTGATGTCGTTGATCGCCTCACCGACCTGTTTGACGACTTGCTCGAACCCCGTGGCGGCTGCCTCGGCAGCCTGGCCTGCAAGAGGCGCGGTTTCTTGCAAAGTCGGGGCGCTAAAGATCGAGCCGATAGCAGATAGTGCAGGGATCATGATGCATTCCTCAATAAGTCGAGCGTCATCGAGGCAAGCGTGTTGCTCTGCTTGATGACTTGGAGATTGGCTTCGTAGGAGCGGTTTGCCTCGCGCAGATCGGCCATTTCCATAATCATGTCGACGTTTGGAAATTTGACGAAACCATTTTCATCCGCCGCCGGGTTTCCTGGATCGTGCTCGACGCGGAAAGGGCGGCCATCGACACCAATGCTTTTGACCTTGACAAGCTCAATCCCGGCCGCCGCATCGAGTTCGCTGTCAAAGGTGATGGTCTTGCGGGCGTAAGGATCAGATCCGGGCGTTGCGCCCGTCGACTGCGCGTTCGCAAGATTCTCGGCAACAATTCGCAACCGCGCCGATTGCACTTCGAGGCCCGAGCCCGCGACTTTGATAGCTGCGGCAAGTGGGTCAATCATGGCTATCCCTTGATGCTTGTCATGAGCATCTGATTAAACGCCTTGACGACGCCTCTGTTTAAGGAAAAGGCGGAGGTGACTTCGCCCGCTTTCAACAGCTCCTGCTCGAGGCTGACGGAGTTGCCCGAAGGCGTGACTTCCCAAGGCCGTTCTTCTGATGCCGAGAGCGCTTCGGCGGACAGCGGCTCGAAGCTGATATGGCTGGCATTGGTCGTCGTTAATGCCAGATTCGTATCGTTCAGGACGGCCTCGAAGGCCGGCACGTCCATCGCTTTGTAGCCAGGCGTATTGGCGTTTGCGATATTGGCCGCGACGGTCACCTGGCGGGCTGAGAGCCAGCGCGCCTGCTGCGAGGCAAGATCGAAGAGCTGAACCGGTGCCATGATAAGCCCATTGACGCTTTGCTTCGCAAACGGGTCTAATGGGTCACTCTTGCGTGAGGCTTTCGTTAACCGATGGACCGCCTTGCTGGCCAATGCATTCCCGCGCGCGGGGGAGGGTATAGTCCTCAGGCGGAGATTTGCTCAGGGTTAGAGGGCCGCACCGGAAAATCTCCGGTTTCGAAGCCGCCGGGGGCGGCCTTGCAGCGCGGGAATCATACTGTGAGGCGGCTCCGGCGGGGCTTCAGCGCCACGATCTCACCTCCCACCTCGGCGACCCGCTCTTGCTCGGCGGCGCGCAATGATTTTTTTTCAGCGTCACACCGGGCTGCCGCAGCCTTTTCCAAAGACAGCCAACGCTGACCTTCACATCATGCTCCGCCATGAGCCAGGCTTGCAGTTTGGCAAGCGTCGCATCGGGTTCGCTCAGGACGGGGGCGCGAAAAGTTTCGTCATGTGCGGCAAGCTTCGCTTGGGCCCGCCTGCCCAAGGACGCGCCCTTGTCTCTCCCGTCCTCTCTCGCCCTGCCAGTACTTTGTAGATATAGGATAGGCTGACCCGGAAGATGGACGCCGCAACATAAGCGCCCGTTCCGCAATCCACCGCTGCCATCACCCGCTCGCGCAAGTCCTGCGAATAAGCTCTCCCCATCACGGTTCCCCCAGGCCGAATCAACGGCGAAAGGGAATCAAACTTCTCGCCGCACTGGAATCCCCCACGCGTTTCCATCAACAATGAAGATGCTCTAGCCCTCCGGCCGGGCCGCGCGCTTGGTTGCGTGACGCATGAGGGGAAAAGCAATCCGGTAAGGCAAAATGCGGGCAAGCTTGCAAGCCCAAGCGAGCCGGCGCGGAAAAGCAATCTCAAACCCGCCTTTCGCAAAGCCATCGCATATGATGATTGCGGCCTGCTGCGGTTCCATGATGAAAGGCATGTCAAAATCGTTCTGATCCGTCATCGCCGTGCGCACAAAGCCGGGATTGATGAGTTGAATGGTGAGACCTGCGCGCGCGCAAGATAAGCTCAAGGCTTCGGCCATGTAGATAAGGGCTGCCTTCGTTGCCCCATATGCCGTCGAGCCTGGGATGCCTCGATAACCTGCGAGCGAAGAAGTGATCGCAATCTGTCCCCTATTGCGCTGTTTCATCCCGGCGAGCAAGGGATCGAGGCAATTGATGGTGCCGCCGACATTCGCCTCGAACGTGCGCCAGGCGGCCTCCGCCGTGAACCGCTCGCGCTCGCTGTTGAAATAGACACCGGCATTTAGGATGGCGAGGACAATCGGTCCGAGCTGCGTTTCGATGGCAGTAATTAAAGTAGCGATGGCCGCGCGCTCCCTAATATCGCCGGGAAAGCTCACGAGGCTCGGGCATTCTGCGGCAAGCTCCGCAAGCGCTTGCGCCCGCCGCGCCGTCACCGCGACCCGAAAGCCCCGGCGCGCAAGCTCCAAGGCCACCGCGCGGCCGATGCCCGCGCTTGCTCCCGTAACCCATGCAATGCCATCCTTTGGATGCGCGCGGTACATATACGCTCCTTGGAACAGCGTGAATGCTAGCCTCTCAATTGCGAGACCCTAGCCTAGCAGACTGTGACTAAAATTATGGAATGCCAGAGGAATGCTCGGAGCACTAACGGCGTTAATCGAGTTGAGACCAGCGCGCTCAAAATTCTAGCCAGCATAGCCCGTATGGACCGCCAATTCCATACTCAATCACAGGGCTCTAAAAAGAGCACGTGATATTTCGAGGTAACCACACCCGCCATTCGCTTTTCGCGTTTACTCGCCAAAGCTGATGCGCTGCTAGCGCGCCGGGCGCGAGGTTAACGTCTTCTGCCAGTTGGCCGTCCGGCCAATGCCGGACCTCAGCATCGGACGTGAAGCGCCCGCAAATGGGCCGACGTGGCGCCGCCAGGGGATTTTTCGGCGCGCACATTGACCGCCAAAACAATTTATGAGTAGATCCCGCTCTGCACGCTGCGGCATAACCGCGCCTCTAATTGCGCGCGCATTTTTCGATGGCTCCGAAAGCTGCGATCTCAAGTTTTGCGCACTGACTATACCGGCCATAGGTCAGGAAGTCCATATGTTTAAAGGTACTTGATCAGAGCACTGCACCGTCGAAAAGCTTGCAGCATCGCAGGACGCGATGACTCGGCACCGGCTCGTATCTTTTTTAAGAGGGGTGCGGCGCAGTTCTAAACAATCTAAGCGTCCATTGAATTCTGAAGATGGGAGCGAGTATAATCGATGCGGCAATCCACGAAGAAGGTTTGGCCTAAAAGTTCAGCATTACACGCATTCGGCAAGTCAATCAGCACGAGTAGATAGTGAAGAAGTCTTCGATACACGCGAGATGAATCATCATATGCTGCGTGCGTGTGCTATGCGCCCATCAGAGCCGCAACATGGGCTGCAACCGAAGAAGCAAGGCCTTCGAGATCATAGCCGCCTTCGAGCACAGAGACGATGCGGCCGCTCGCCTGCTCCTCGGCGATTTCCATGATTCGGGCGGTGACCCAGGAGTAGTCGCTTTCAACGAGGTTGAGACCGCCGAGCGGATCGCGCCAATGGCCATCGAACCCAGCCGAGAAAATAATGATGCCGGGGCGGAAATCTCTAACGCGCGGCAGAATCAACGTCTCAAACGCCTCGCGGAAGCGCTCGCCGCCGTCTCCCGCCGACAACGGCGCATTGACGATATTCCCATGTTCGCCGCGCTCGTCTTGCGCGCCCGTTCCGGGAAAGAGCGGCATTTGATGTGTTGAGGCATAGAGGACAGAGGGATCCGACCAAAAGATCTCTTGGGTTCCATTGCCATGGTGGACATCGAAATCGATGATCGCCGCCCGCTCTATGCCGTGCGCGGCTTGGGCATGCCTTGCCGCAATCGCGGCATTGTTAAAAAAGCAAAACCCCATGGCAGAGGCGATTCCAGCATGATGTCCGGGCGGCCGGATCGCCGCGAAGGCGTTCTTGGCGCGCCCGCTCATCACCTCGTCGACCGCCGCGATTGCTGCCACCGCAGAACCGCAGATCGCTGCATAGCTCTGCGGGCTCATAACGGTATCTGGATCGAGATGCACTCTGCCGCTGACGGGAGCCGCGGCCTCGATCGAGTCGATATAACGCTGAGGATGGACCCGCAGGACCGACCCGGCTTCGCCGATGTCCGGCGCCCTGGCGCGGCGGACCTTTTCGAATTCCTTGCTTTCGAGCGCGTGCGTTATGGCCTGCAGACGGGCGGGTCGCTCGGGATGCGAAGGCCCCGGGTCGTGCAGAAGGCAGGAAGAATGGCTGAAGCAAATGGTTGTCACGGCACCACGGCATAGTTGCATCAGGGGTCGAACCGCGCCGCCCCGTTCAGGCCTGGCCCGGCTCGATCTTGTAGATGGGGCGGCGAAGGCGGGGCGGCAACGCTCCAGATCTCTCGGGCCCTCCTGCAGAGTGCAATTAAGAAGTCCGAGACCTCCTGTCGATATCCCTTCGGCGGTGGGCCCTGCACAAACCCTGTTAGCGCCTATTTAAGCGGATAGAATGCCGGGGCGGACGAATTGTGCCGCGGGCGGCCAAGGAGGGTGATGTGGCTCAGAACGAGCCCGGCGGGATCGATGCTCTGCTGGCTTGGCGCTCAGGAGGCCGCCTCCTCGTCGGGCGCGAACGGATCGCCTTGCTCGAAGCCGTGGTCGAACACAAGAGCATCACAAAAGCAGCTGAAGCCGCTGGGTTTAGCTATAAAACGGCTTGGGATGCCGTCAATGCGATCAACAATCTCCTTCCGCGTCCTGCTTTCCTAACGAGGACCGGCGGCTCGCACGGCGGCGGGGCCGAGGTTACCGAAGAGGGGCTCCGTTTGATCCGCGCATTCCGCAGCCTTGAGGAGAAACTTCGGCGCATCTCCAATTTAATTGCCGCCGAAGGGTTGCAGCAAGAAGGGGACCTCCTCTTTTTCGGGCTTACCCTTAAGCTTAGTGCCCGTAATGCGTTTTTCTGTGAGGTCCAAAAGCTCAGACCTGGCCCTGTCAGCGTAGAAGTCAAGCTTAGGGCGTCGCCGGACCTTACCCTCACCGCCGGAGTGATCAACGCTAGCGTTGATGAACTTGGCCTTGCTCCAGGCCGGTGCTGTGTTGCCTTGATCAATCCTGCGTCCGTCATGCTCGCTCGAGGCAGCGCCGGTCTGCGGATTTCGGCACGAAACAAAATTCGAGGCACGGTCATCCGCCGAGAGGACGAGGTGATCGGCAGCGAAGTCGTTTTGGATGTTGGAGGCGGGAAAACGATGACTGCCGTGGTGACGCGGCAGGGAGCAGACGCGGCTGGTGCGGCCGCAGGCGCCGAGCTCCTAGCGATCTTCAAAGCGTCCCATGTCATCCTCGCGACCGGCTGATGACCCGATCGCGGGCTCAACTCAGGAGTTCATAGATAGTCTAATCATACCCCGCAGAACGGTTCGTCCCGCAAACCCTTTCGAGTCGTTCCGCGAAGGCGCGTGCACTGTTTGGCATAAGCTGTTCAATTATGCTAGGGAGCTTAATGGGCGCGCTCCTTCTAATGTGCCCGCCGGAGATTCGCCACCGGGTTACGATTGGCTTTCAGACCCGTATAGCGCGTCTGCTATTGCTTCGGTCAACAACGCCAGCTCGCCGCCCTGCTTTAAGGCGCTGTCTGGCAGCGAAATGTGCTCCACTTTCACTTCCGTTTGAAGGGCGCGCAAAATCAACTTAAAAATCAGCCACACGGAGCGATGGTGAAATTCCATATCCAGAGACACGGCCGGAGGCCGGTCCCAGCCGGCATCAAGCTCTGCCCCCCAGCCAAAAGACAAAGTTCCAGGCTTAAAGTAAAGTTCAACGGATGAGCTTACGATATCCTGAATATTGGCGAATTTATCGCCGTGGATGAAGGTGATAAAATCAGCGGCGCCGACCATGCGCAATTCATCAGCGACTGGCTCCATGGCTTTTAAAAGTGCACTCGTTACCAGGCCTGCGTGATCGTCCCTGACATCAAATAACATATTCGCTTCTCTTATTTGGCTGTGGCCTTAGTGCTCTTAACATAGAGGATGTGAATGATTTCCGCCACGGCCTTATAAAATTGAGGCGGAATGGGCTGGTCGATTTCAACGCTGTCATACATTGACCTCGCCAGCGCCTTGTCCTCGATGACCGGGATCGAATGCTTCTCGGCTATCTCGCGGATTTTAAGTGCGATCAGATCTTTCCCTTTCGAAAGAACAACAGGCGCCCCGCCTTCCTCCCGCAGGTACCGCAAAGCTATCGCATAGTGCATGGGATTCGCGATGACGAGTGTGGCCTTAGGAACCGAGGCGATCATATTCTTGCGCCTGCGGTCAAGCGCTAGGGAGCGAAGCCTCGCCTTCCTCAAAGGATCGCCCTCGAGCTCCTTGAGCTCATCCTTCACCTCCTGGCGCGTCATCCGCATGCCGCGCCGCCAATGGAGTCGCACCCAAATCAGATCGGCGGCAAAGAGCAATGCGGTGATGGTGCAGACAGCGATCAGCAGCCTCATAGAGAGCATCAACAGGTAATCCGGCAGCGCCTCTGGAACGAGCGACATCGCGCTGGTTAAGGCTTCGGTATGCCGTGTAAGCGCCGCCGAAAGGACGAGAGCGATGAAGGAGAACTTGAGCACGCTTTTGAGAAATTCTGTTCGGCCGGGAGCGCCAACTATGCGCCGCAAACCATTGCGGAATGATATACGTTTTGGATCTGGCCAGATCCGGTTGAGCACAATTCTCGGCGGATGTTGCAGCACCGAGGCGGCCAGCCCCGCCGCCATAAGAATTCCCACTGCCGGTGCCAGAAGGATCGCTACTTCCCACGCGAATTTGCTCAGGAATGCGGCAGCGTCGGCGCTGTTCTCAATCGACCAACCACCGGGGTCGCTCGCAATCGTCCTGAGGACGAGCGTTAACGAACTCAACAGATCTTTTGCCAAAAAAGAATTTATGACGAGCAGCGCCACCGCGGAAGCGAAGAGGGCGGCTTCCCGGGACAGCGGGATATTCCCGCGATCGAGCTCGTCGGTTATCTTTTTGTGTGTTGGCTCTTCGGTTTTGCCTTCCTTATCGCCCGCTTCGGTCATCGCTTATCGCGCCCAATCACTCGAACAGCTCATCGTCATCCTCCGGCGAGTTGAGCTCGATCTGGCCGCTGCTGGCCATTTCTAAAGCCACGTCGGCGATTGTGCGGCGGGCTTTGAGAACTTCGCGTTGCAGCACAGGTCCGCCGCTCGCAAGCTCGCTTTCAACCATTCGCTTGGCCCTTGCCGCAAGCGATGAAAGTATCGCTTCCCGGAACGCCGAGTCGGTGCCTTTCAACGCGAGCACGATAAGTTCTGTTGGAATTTTATCAAACAGCGCAGTTCGTGCCGGCGGGTGTAGCTTGATAATATCATCAAAAGTAAACATAAGCTTTCGCAAAACCTCGGCCGCTTTGGGACGCGCTGCGGCCAAGCTCTGCATAACATCATCCATTTTTTCCCGTTCCATCTTATTTATGATCTCTGCCAGCCTCTCAAATTGGCCGCTTCCGGATTGGCGCGAAACATTGGAGACGAGATCCTCCTGCAGCTGGCTTTGGACCAGCCGGACGGCGGAATCGCTGACTGGAGCGAGATTTAGCATTCGCCTGATCATCTCATTGCGAAGCTCTCGAGGCAGCTTTCCGGCCACCCTGGCAGCATAAGATGGATTGAGCCTCGAAATGATCAGAGCCGCCGTTTGGGGATGCTCTTTGGCAAGATAATTGGTGAGTACTCCCTCTGGAACGTTCGTCAGGCGGTCCCAGACGACGTGATTGGAATTACCCGTGACGTCTGACATGACGTCGGCGATTTGGTCCGGCGGCAGAACCCCGTCGAGCATCTGTTCAACCTCGCCCAGGGAGCCTAGTAAGTTGGCGCCGCTTGCACATTGGCTCGCGAAATCCTCGACGAGCGCCTCGAGCGCGGGCACTGTGACGGTTCCTAGATCTGCAATCGAGCGCGTGATCTGCTTCAGCTCTTCGGCATCAAATTGTTTCAGCAGGCGCGCGGCAAGCGGCTTGCCCATATAAAGGAGCAAAGCCGCAGCCTTCTCCGGACCGGTCAAGGCCTTGGGGCTGGTCACGGTTCTCGGCGATACTGCGCCCATAGCCTATTCAATACTCCTCACCGGGCCGACTATTTCAGTCAGCGATACGCCAAACCGGGAATTGTCCTCCTCCACAACGACGATTTCTCCGCGCGCGATGACCCGGCCATTAACGACGATATCCACAGGTTCACCAACGCGGTGATCCAAAGCGACGACCGCTCCCCTGCCGAGTTTCAATAAATTCGCGACCGGCATCATGGCTGACCCCAGCACCACCTGCACGGTGACTGGAATGCGCAGGATCGTCTCCAAGTTCGGGGTGGGGCAAGAAGCATTAGGCTCTCCGCCGGCTTCCTCAACATCTGCGGATGATAGCGTCTTTGTTCCGGTCATCGATTTGGATGCCCCCTGTTTGGTTTAGTACCTAGATCGCGCAGTTCGAACTCACGGCGGGACGATCGAGTCGATGAGCTCTTGCTCTTGACTAGCAATTTCATCGACCTGCAACGTATAGAAGCCTTCAGCTTGCCCGAGATTGCACCAAAAGAGCGGCTCGCCGCTCGCCATAAGCTTGACCCGGCTCCTCGCGGTTGACCGCAAGGGCAAAACGCCGCCAATTGTCAGACCAGCAAGATCAGCTAAGGTGAGGTGGTCTTCCTCAATTACGCCACGAACCTCGATTTCCGTCCTCACTATCTCCTTATGGATCTGTTTGGTCCACCGCGGATCCCGGATCGAGGATTCGGCAGTCAAATCGCGCGCGAGATCCTGGCGGATCGAGTTTAGAGCTGCTTGCGGGATGAGCACGAACGCCGCGCTATCGTGTCCAAGAATTCGAACCCTTATCTTTGTTTTCACTCCGAATGCTGTCCGTGAGCCTAGAGCAACAAAGTCGACCCTTGTCTCGACTCGATCAAGCCTGAAGGCAGTCTGGCATACGCTTGCAAAAGATGTCTGTAATGCGCTTGCGAATAAGCCAAATGTTTTCTCTGCGAGGCGAAGTTCGATGTTGGATAGCTGGCGCCTCTGAAGGGCAGCGGCCTCGGTTCCGTCGCCGCCAAACAATGCTTCTGCAAGGCCAAACGCAAGAGCATGCTCAAGACCGATGAGGATCCTTGAATCCCAAGCTTGAACATAAAAGAGGCCGAAAACAGCATTGCCATCCCAGCTATCGAGCACATCCCCGATCCGCTCGCATCCAATCGAATCAATGTAGAACAGAGCGGGACAAGACGACCACTGGCGCAGGGCATCCGCGCATTGCGATGCCATACGCTCGAAAATCGCCCGCAACATGGGGAGACGGTCGATCGAGACGCGCGCTCCGTCCAAGAGCCTCTGGGGTGCGTCTTTCAGCATTGAGATACGGGTATTTTTCACTCGACAGAGCCTCAAGCTGCTTGCTGCGCGGTGCTTCCGCCGCCAGAAACGGTTTCATTCTCGACCATATCGATGGAAGGCCGGTCGTGCGACGAAATCGTTTTACGGCCGTGCTCGAGGGCGATCTGCGGCATCGCTCCGTTCATGAACGCCAAGAGCGTTTGCTTTACGATGATGTACATCCGGCAACGCTGCTCACGGGTCGCCTTGATCTTCAAGGCGACAGGCTGGACTACTCCGTAAGAAATGAAAATTCCCGCAAACGTTCCCACGAGTGCGGCGCCAATAAGATGGCCAAGCACTTCGGGGGCCTCGTCAAGGGCACCCATTGCCTTGATAACACCGAGAACCGCGGCGATAATTCCGAGCGCCGGCAAGCTGTCCCCAATCGTAGTTAAGGCATGGGACGGCCGGAGCCTGTCCCTAATCACCGTTTCGATCTCCTCGTCCATTAAGGCCTCGATCTGGTGGGCCCGCGCGTTGCCTATAATTATCAAACGGCAATAATCGCAAATGAAATGTGTGAGGTCGCGATCGGATAAAATCCGCGGAAAGCTCTTGAAGATTGCTGATTCTTGCGGATTGTCTACATGCTGCTCGACCTCATTGCGCGCCTTGCCACGCATTTCGCGCATTAAGGTGTAAAGCACTCCCAAGACATCCAGATAATTGCGCTGTGTGGGCGCACGATCCAAAATCGCGTCGAGCAGAGCTGCGCCAGTGTCCTTGATCGTTGACAAAGGATTGGCCACGATAAACGTGCCAAGCGCGGAGCCGCATATGATGACGAGCTCCCAGGGCTGCCAGATTACTGATATGTGGCCGCCCATGGCAGCAAAACCGCCAAGGATGCAGCCGACCGCGACCACTAGACCGATTGCGAATCCCACGTGAGCCTCCGCTCGTTTCCGCACGAAACAACTGGTAGCCGCCTGGCCTTGCTCCAAACTGAACTCCGCCGCTAAACGGGCTCCGGCCGGGCTCGCAGGAGTTAGAGTGCAGCAGGCCGGCTTAAACGGAAATTCATTCTCTTCCGCAAGGCTCCGGCAAGGTTTCGTTGAAAGACTGCCGCCGAAAGGCAAACGAAATGCTTTCGGCTACCGTTTATTTCAGTGCGTTAATGCGAGACTATCCGGGAAGCTTGGCCATCACCGCCGCCGAGCCAATGGTTTCACGCGAAACCAATTATTTTCTAGGGAATATCGGTAAGGTGAAGACCCCGAGCGATCTCATCCACAATAGCCGGCTTTACACTTATGTCATGAAAGCATTCGGTCTCAGCGATATGGCTTTTGCGAAGGCCCTCATTAGCAAGGTTCTCGAAGGTGGTATTTCAAACCCCAAGAGCCTTGCGAACACTCTGAACGATCCTAGGTACAGGGTTCTCGCAGCCGCATTCGATTTTGCTTCAAACGGCCAGCAGACGACGAGCTCGTCCACTTTGCAGGAACTAACAGTCAACAACTATGTGGAGCAAACTCTCGAAACCAATGCAGGCAAGCAAAACCAGGGCACGCAGCTTGCACTTTATTTTCAGCGCATGGCTCCCAATATTACGAGCGCATATAGTATTCTTGCTGATAAAAATCTTTTAAAAGTTGTCCAGACAGCATTCAATTTGCCCGCGTCGATGTCGCTGCAAAATTTAGATGTTCAAGCGAAAATGATAACGGCGCATTTAAAAATCACGGATCTCAAGAATCCAGTGAAACTTAAAGCTTTCCTTGATCGTTTCACTGCTGCTTACGACGCTAACAATGCAACGAGCACATCGGCGTTTCCGCGCTCAGCCTTGCTTGTAGGATCGCCTGGGATTAGCACCGATCTTCTATTAAGTCTTGCAAGCCTGAAGTCCGGAGGACCATAACTGATGCAATCCGGGCTCTACGTCACGCTATCCGCGCAAGCCGCGCTCGAGCGCCGGCTGACAACCATAGCGGCCAATGTTGCAAACCAAAGTACGCCCGGCTACAGAGCCGAAGAAGTTGACTTTAAGGCTTTCGTTGCCCGCGCTGGCGGCTCCTCCGTGGCCTATGTTTCGCCTGGCGAGACCTATATCTCCCGCCGTCCGGGTGTTCCGGTCAAGACGGACAATCCGCTCGATGTCGCAGTTCAGGGCGACTGCTGGCTTGCTCTGCAGTCTCCCTCTGGAACAGTTTATACCCGTGACGGACGCATGCGCATGCAGCCTGGCGGAGAACTGCAAAGCGTCAATGGTTATGCCGTGCTTGATGCAGGCAACAGCCCCATAACCCTTGATCCAAATGGCGGCCCGGTAATAATTGCTCAAGATGGAATGATAACCCAGAATGGGCGCCAGATCGGCGCCATCGGTCTTTTCCGAATCGATAACAATTCAAAGCTCAAACGGTTTGACAATTCTAGCATCATCCCGAGCAAGCCCGGGACCCCGGTTCTGGATTTTACCAAGAACGGCGTCGCCCAAGGCTATGTCGAGGGCGCTAACATTAACCCAGTCCTGGAGATGGAAAAGCTCATCACGGTTACAAGAGCTTTCGATAATATCACCGCTGGGATCGAAGCTTCTGAGCAAGCGCTTAAGGATGCGATCAAAACGCTGGGCGGTTTGACGTGAAAGAGCATGCGCTTGCGCGCCTCGAGCGGGCTATCACCGGGGCGATTGACGAAATTGGTGAATTGCGCATTTCGGGCAAGATCAGTGAGGTTACGCCCGCTTACATCAGAGTCTTAGGTCTCTCGCCCTTCATCAAGCTCGGCGAGTGTGTCTGCTTCATGGCTGACGGCAAGCTGAAACTCGCAGAGGCTGTCCGGATCGAGGAAGAGGGTGTCACTATCAAGACTTTCGAGACGGCTTCTTTTGCCCAATTGGGGGATAGGGTCTATCGCGCCAGGGCTCTAACCATTTTTCCCGATCAGCTTTGGAAAGGACGGGTGGTCAATGCTTTAGGCGCGCCGATCGATGCGGGAGGGCCGCTTGCGCGGGGCGGCAGAGCCGCGGCCCTGGAGGCGCTGGCGCCTCCTGCCATGCGCAGGGCCCGTGTTAAGAAACCGCTGAAGACTGGCATTCGAGCCATCGATGTCTTTACGCCGCTTTGTGCCGGGCAACGGATTGGCATCTTTGCCGGATCTGGGGTCGGCAAGTCGACGCTCCTGGCGATGCTCGCCTCGGCGCTAGATTTTGATTCCATTGTCATCGGACTTGTCGGCGAACGCGGCCGCGAGGTTCGGGAGTTTTTGGACGATGCACTCGCAGTCAACCGCTCGCGGGCGGTCGCCGTCGTCGCGACGGGCGACGAGAGCCCGGCCATGCGGCGCCTTGCACCGAAGACCGCGATGAGCATTGCAGAATTTTTCCGCGATCAAGGCGAGTCCGTTCTCCTCATTATCGATTCTATTACGCGCTTTGCGCATGCCGCCCGGGAGATCGCGCTTGCGGCCGGCGAGCCGGCCGTTGCCCGCGGCTATGCCCCAAGCGTTTTCAGCGATTTGCCGCAGCTCCTTGAGAGAGCCGGGCCAGGCGAGGAGGGGAAAGGCACGATTACCGGGATTTTTTCCGTGCTGGTCGACGGCGATGACCATAATGATCCGGTGGCCGATTCGATTCGCGGAACGCTCGACGGGCATATTGTCCTCGATCGCGAAATCGCCGATCAGGGCCGGTTCCCAGCCATCAACGTCCTCCGGTCAATTTCGCGATTAGCTCACGCGGCTTGGACCAGGGAGCAGCAGAATGCGGTCACTAAGCTGCGCGGGCTGATCGCTCGTTATGAGGATACCCGCGATCTGCGGCTGATGGGCGGCTACCGGCCGGGCGCCGATGCTGATCTTGATTCCGCCGTAACCCTCGTGCCAAAAATATACGAGGCCCTGACCCAAGACCCCCATTCGCCGCTAAGCAAGGATGCGTTTCGTGAGCTCGCAAGTTTTCTGCAGCCCAATGAGCATACGGCCAAGAGCAGTCTTCAAGCATGAGTACGCAACGAATTCTGGTGTCGAATCTCGCGATTAGCTCTATCCATATCTTGATAACATCGGTGGACGAGACTCATTTGAGCGGGCCAAGATTTGAATATGAACAATTCTCAGAGGCAAATGTAGCCAGCGTCCATAACCGATCTGTTTGATTTAAGGCGCAGACTCCCAATCTGTAAAAGCCTCGATTTGAGATTACGGACACTGCTGCGGAAAATCGCAACTTGCGATTCATCTGTCGGCTGCGAGTTCGGTGAGCGACTTGACGCTGTCAGGAGCGTAGCGAAAATTCAATCTCGGCTTAGCCGTAATGGCAACGAAATCACAAGCGTTCTCGGCAAATTTCGAGCTGGATCTGGCCCGCTCAATCAGGTGCAACGAAGCGGGGATCCCGGCGAAAAGCGATCGCTTATTCATTTGAGTTGGACTTTCAAAATCACAACAGGGGAATTGCGCCAGGCGCTCTCGCCAATTCTCCCGAAGTGCTTGGCCCAGTCCGTCCGGCCATTCGGTGCGGTGCACATGACCGCTTGCCCTGATGAAGCTCGCGGATCGGGACCGGATCAAGCTGCCAAGCTCTGAAGCCCTTCGAATCACATATCCCGATCCGTCCCGCACCCGGTTCGTCATCACGCTGATCGCTGACCCCGGCCCAATCTAGTGGACGCCAGGCGGAAAAGGAGGCCAGCCGCCGGGATTGCGGTCAGCCAATACTCTCCACCTCTCGCCAAGATGGTCAAAGCAATCCTGGCGGTCTTGTTGGCCAGGGCAATCGTGGCAAGCCGGGCAGGCTTGCACTCCATTAACTTCATGATCCAGGTTGCCAGCGCTGTCTCCTTGGTTCGCGCATAGCGCATCGTTCCGTGACGGCAGCACGAGGAGATTGCAGATGTACTTGTTGCCCTTCTTTGTGATGCCGCTGAGTCCGGTTCTCTCCGCCGGAGGAGTTCCTGTGGCGGCAGGAGCCCGAGCCAGGCGGCATACTGACGCCCTGATCTGAATGCGCCGGGCTCGGCGGCAGCGGCAACCGCAGTTGCCGTGATAAAGCCGGCGCCCGGAATGGCCTCGAGATTGGCTCACATCGTTCCGGCGATCCGCGCGAGAAGCTCTGCCTCGATGGCTTTGATCTGCAGCTCGAATTCCTGGATTTGCTGGGCGATCGATCCGAAAATTTGCGGGGAACGCAGGCAGCCGGACCTCCTCGGTCTCGAAGAAGATTGCGAGCAGATCAGAGAGTTGGGCGCGCCCTGCCCAAGCTTTGTGAGATCGCGCGCCCGATGGTGCGCTCTCAGGCAGGCGTCGATGCCGGTTAGGAGGGCGGACGCTGCTCGCAAAGAAGGAGCAGCGGCGAAGATGGCGCGCCTCTATGGCTGGGCTCCGCGCGGCGAGCGGTGCCGGGCGGGTGTGCCCCACGGCCATTGACATTGAGAGATGGCGCCTCCATCGGCGCTGCACACCGGCGGGCGGCCTTGGCTCGCGTCCGCGATCTTCGATGGGCCGATGGATGGAGACGTGCTCCGCGCCTCCATCACGCAGGTGCCTGTTGCTGAACTTCAGTCCCTGCGATTTGCCGCCGGGACAATCTTCCGGCCCATAAGGTGAGCGGTGTCCGGGAAGCAATGACGGCGGCAAGCGCGAAGCTAATCCATCTTTCGGCCTCCCCTGCCCGAATTCAATCCGGTCGAGATGGCCTTCGCCAGACCCAAGGATTAGTTGTGTGCCGAAGTGGCACGAACAATTCCCGGCCTATGGACGCCTTCAAAAGTGCTCTCAATCCGTTTACACTCAAGAATGCCGAAACTAATTTGCCGTCGCATCATATGATACATTTCCGGTCGGCAGATGCCTTAGTTCGCTTGGCAGGCTTAGGATGCTTGATTCACAGTACACACTTGCGCACCAGTTTAGCAATCGATGTAAAATAGGTGAAATGCTTGTGAAACGCGTAAAGCGCGGCTGAGGACTCGAATTCTCGGAACGCGCAGCCGAAAGCGTTGCCTTGGCCAAGATTACGTGAACCTGCGCGGAGACATGGACGCATTGGCCCGGCCGGATCCGCCAATTCGCTCCGAATCAGACTCGCCGCTAGGATGCATCCATCGCAGCGCACACAACCCGCCGCATTATTCTGTGAGGTTGATTAAGCTCGCGTTGCCCCCCGCAGCTGCCGTATTAATCGAGACCGTCTGCTCAAAGCAAAAACGCAAGAGATAATGGGGCCCGCCGGCCTTGGGGCCAGTGCCCGATAGCCTGAAGCCTCCGAACGGCTGCGTTCCGACAACGGCGCCAATCATGCTGCGGTTGACATAGCAATTGCCCGCAAGCCGGCGGCTTAAGATGTGCCTGACGGTCGATTGAATCCGGGAATGCACCCCGAGGGTGAGGCCGAACCCGCTCGCTTCAATCTTGTCGAGCAGCTGGTCGAGCTCCCCCGTTTTGTAGCGTACAATGTGAAGAATCGGGCCAAAGATTTCACGTTTGAGCTCGCTCACGTCTGCGAGTTCGAAGATATGCGGCGCGACATAAAAACCGCCCGGAGGGGCCGTCCGGGGTACCTCGCCCGCGAGGCGGACGGCTGCCGTCTTGCACGCCGCACTAGCATATGCGTTGAGGGCTGCCGCCGCCTCGGCATCGATAACTGGGCCAATGTGAACCTGGGTATCGCGCGGGTCGCCGATCAAAAGCTCGCGCGCGGCGCCGGCAATCATCGTGAGCATCTTTCCGGCTACATCTTCTTGGAGGCACAGCAGCCTTAGCGCAGAGCAGCGCTGGCCCGCCGAACGGAACGCCGAGGCGATCACATCATCGCAGACCTGCTCGGGAAGAGCGGTGCCGTCGGCGATCATGGCGTTGATTCCGCCGGTTTCGGCGATCAGCACCGGGATCGGGCCTTCTTTAATCGCAAGCTGCCGGTTGATTTCCGCCGCTGTTTCGGCCGAGCCTGTGAATGCCACCCCCGCTATGCCCGGCAAACCGACGAGAGCCGCACCAACATCTCCGGCCCCGGGCAAAAGATGGAGGGCAGTTGCAGGCACCCCAGCCCGCAACAGCAAATCCGCCGCATATGCCGCAATGAGGGGGGTTTGCTCAGCGGGCTTGGCAAGCACGCTGTTGCCGGCGGCTAGAGCACCCGCGATCTGGCCCAGAAAAATCGATAGAGGAAAGTTCCAAGGGCTAATGCAAACGAAAACGCCCCGCCCGAAGCATTCGAGGCGGTTGTCCTCGCCGGCAGGGCCCGGCATGACTTCTGCCTTGCCGAAGAGTCTTCGTGCCTCCTGGGCATAATAGCGGCAAAAGTCGATTGCTTCGCGCCACTCGCCAATCGCATCCTCGATCGTTTTGCCGCCTTCCACCTGAAGTAAGCCGAGGAGGGCGGGGGCCTCTGATTCGATAAGCTTTGCCGCCCGCTCGAGGCACGCCGCACGGTTGCCTGCCGGCACGTGCGACCAAAGGCGATATCCTTGGCGCGCTTCAAGCATTGCTTCGCCGAGCATCTCAGGCAGGGCCTCTTCCACCGCCCCGACCTTTGATCCATCGATGGGCGAAGCAACATGCCGCCGCTTGCCGCTGCGCCGCCGGCCTGAAATCAACGGGAAGGCCTCGCGCATTTGCGCCGAGCTTGCAATTGCGCGCGTCAACGTCTCAACCGCCCTGCGCTCGCCGAACTCGATGACAGCCGGCGTCTTGCGGCACGGCATGTGGATCTCGGTGGGCATGGGCAGGTTTTCCGCCCGCGCATTGTCCGGGTTGCCAATTATGGCCTGTGGCCTGACAATGAGCTCCGCGGCGGGCACGCTGTGGTCGGCCAAGCGCGCGACGAAAGAGGAGTTTGCGCCATTTTCGAGAAGGCGGCGCACGAGATAGGCAAGCAAATCCTCGTTAAGGCCAACCGGAGCATAGATCCGGCACGCAAGCCAAGGCACCTCCGAGCGCAGCGCTGCAAACAGATCTTCGCCCATGCCGTGAAGGCGCTGGAATTCGAAGCCCCTCTCCTCACCGGCAAGCTCAAGGACCGTTGCCGCCGTCAGCACATTGTGGGTTGCAAATTGGGGGTAGATGATGTCCCGCATGGCAAGGAGCTTCTTTGCGCAGGCGATGTAATTGAGATCGGTCATCGCCTTACGGGAAAAGACGGGATAATCGGCAAGCGAGCGCTCCTGGGCGCGTTTGATTTCCGTGTCCCAATAGGCCCCTTTGACGAGCCGGATCATCAAACGGCGGCCATTGCGGCGCGCCGCCTCTGCCACATAATCGATGACCGCATTCGCCCGCTTCTGATAGGCTTGGACGGCAAGGCCAAGCCCGTCGCAGCCCGCAAGCGAGGGATCGGCGATGAGAAGGCTGAGGATGTCGAGCGAAAGCTCAAGCCTGTCGGCTTCCTCCGCGTCGATCGTGAAGTTGAGGTCATAGGTCTTGGCCCGGCGGGCGAGCTCTGCCACACGCGGGCCAAGCTCAGCAAGCACGCGCGGCCGGGATAAAGGCTCATAGCGCGGGTGAAGAGCGGAAAGCTTGACCGAGATGCCAGGCCTTTCGGGCAAAGGCTCGCGCCCGGCAGATTTCCCGATCGCATCGATGGCATGCGCATACCGGCCGAAATAGCGGTTCGCGTCTTCGGCCGTCCGTGCGCCTTCGCCGAGCATGTCAAAGGAAAAGCGGTAAGTTCTCGCATGGCCCGTGCCGGCGCGGGCGAGCGCCTCTTCGATGGTTTGCCCGAACACAAAATGCGAGCCTACGAGCTCCACGGCCCGCCTTGCCGCGGCTCGCACGGCGGCCATACCAATCCGGCGCGCGAGCGCAGAGATCACACCCTCTGGCGTCTTGCCCTTGCCGATGACGCGCGCGCTCATGCCGAGCGCCCAAGCCGCGGCCGAAACAACGAGGGCGTCGGAATGCGTGGCGTGACGGTCCCAATGGGCGGAGCCAAGCTTGTCCTCGATGAGACGGTCGGCGGTCCGCTCGTCCGGCACCCGCAGGAGCGACTCGGCAAGCACCATGAGAGCGAGGCCCTCCTCGGAAGACAAAGAATATTCGCGCAAGAGATCCTCGATGCCGCCGATGCGAACCGGCCTTCTGCGCACGGCCGCGATAAGATGCAGCGCGCGCCGGTCGATCCGGTCCTCGATTTTTTTCGGCAGCGCTGATTCCGCAAGGAGCCTTCCGGCTAAAGCCTCATCAGGCTCTGCGTAAGGAGCGGAGAAAGGGGGGAATGAGGAGCCGGTCATGAGCGAATCCTCTTGGAACCGCCTGACCAAATATATAGGGTCTGAGCCGCCCGTATGCCTGCGCGCCGGACGCAGCACGATCGCCCTGCTAAGCTTCGTGGCCCAATCCCAGCACCTCGGACATAGAATAAAGGCCGGGCTTTTGGTTGCGCGCCCAAAGCGCCGCCTGCACGGCGCCGCGCGCAAAGATCGTGCGGTCTTCGGCGATATGAGTGAATTCGATGCGCTCCGAGGGCCCGGCAAGAATCACCTTATGGTCGCCGGTCACCGTCCCGCCGCGGAGCGCCGCAAAGCCGATGTCGCCCGGATTGCGCGGGCCGGTGTGGCCATCGCGCGCACGCACGGAATGGCTCTCAAGTTCGATCCCGCGCCCCCGCGCCGCCGCCTCGCCGAGGAGAAGGGCTGTCCCGGATGGGGCATCGACTTTCATGCGGTGGTGCATTTCGATGATCTCGATGTCGTACTCGGGGCCAAGCGTGCGGGCCGCTTTCTCGACGAGAGCGGAAAGGAGATTGATACCCACGCTCATATTGGCTGACCGCACGATCACGGCCTGGCGCGCGGCCGCTTCGATGTTCGCGAGATGATCTGCATTGAGGCCGGTCGTGCCGATGACATGGGCAATTCGCGCCTGGGCCGCAATCGAGGCGAGTTCGACACTGGAATCCGGTGAGGTGAAATCGAGAATTCCATCGGCGTTGGCAGCTGCCGACCGCGCGTCGCCGGTGATCACGACGCCCATCTGGCCGCACCCAGCCAGAAGGCCAGCATCCTGGCCGATAGCGATTGAGTCGGGCTGCTCGATTGCTCCGGCAAGATGAGCGCCCGGGGTCTTGCGGATCATCTCGACCAGAACCCGGCCCATGCGCCCGGCCGCTCCGGCAACAACGAGGCGCATCTCGCTCATGGCCGTCTCCCGCGATCGTCTAAAGAGTTCTATACCGCGTAAAAGGTTCTATACCGCGCGGCTGGGAACGGGAAAAGCGCTTGCCATTTGGCTGACGATCGCCTCGCAGGCCGTCCGCGGATCGGGAGCGCGCGTGATCGGTCTGCCGACAACCAGATAATCCGCACCCGCAGCAATGGCCGCGGCAGGTGTCATGATTCGCTTTTGACCTGCCGCCGCCGCGCCAGCCGGCCTCACGCCGGGAGTGACGAGGACCATCTTGGGGCCAACCAAGGCGCGAACGGCGCTGACCTCCTGCCCTGAAAGGACGAGCCCATCAAGACCGGCCTCGCACGCTTGTTCAGCGCGGCGCGCCACCAGCTCTGCGGCCCCAAAGGCATAGCCAGCCTCGGCGAGATCACGGTCATCATAGGAGGTGAGGACCGTTACTCCGAGAAGCTGCAGGGGGGTTCCCTGCGCACCAAGCTTAGCGGCCTTCATCGTCTGCGGATAAGCGTGGACCGTCAGAAACTTGGCCCCGAGCCTTGCTACCAGCTGACACGCGCGGCTCACCGTTTCCGCAATGTCATGCAGTTTAAGATCTAGGAAGACTTGCTTTCCCGAACGTATCAAATCGGCTGCGAAGGAGAGCCCGCCGCCACAGGCAAGCTCCAAACCGATCTTATAGAAGCTTGCACTTCCCTCGAGCGCGCATACCAGGACCTCCGCCTCGCGGGGGTGTGCAAAGTCGAGGGCGACGATCAGCCTTTCTCGCGCAGCCGCGAGATCCTGCAAACGCGCAGATCCATTCATAAGCTCTCGCGCGACGGAACGGGCCGGGAGTCCTCTTCCGCTCCGTTCGCGCCCTGGCGCTCAAATGCTTGCCTGCGCGGGTGCAGTCCTTTTTTGTTGATCCCCAAGCGCGTCTTGGCGGCAGCAATTTCCCGCATGAGGTCCAGGTGGATCTTGCCAGTCCCGAGCCGCAATTTGTCGAACAAGTCGAGAGCGGGATTGGACCGCCTGTGCTCCGCACCTTTGCCGCCTTCACGCGCGCGCCGGTAAACCCAGACCCGGGCCGGCGGCAAGTTAAGCCACACGGGCGGCGAGCCCTCCGCTTCAAAGGGAGCAAATTTGTCACGCGGGATCGGCGAAAGCGGACTGTAGGTGAATTGGATGAAGCATCCGTCGGGTGTCATGCACTCCAAGGCCTGAGCGAGGAGATCGATCCGCTGATGTTCGGGTTTCAAAAGGAGCGGCAAGCTGGACACCACCGCGGACGGCCGCCGGCGCAGGCGTTTCCCCAGAGTTTTCGAAAGCTGATAAGCGTCGCCATGGATCACATGGATGCCGGGAAAGCGTCGCCTTAAAAGCTTGCAAAACCCGCGGTCAAATTCGACGAGATAAAGCCGCCCCGGCTCGATACCGCGTTCCAAGAGCGCTTCTGTAATCGAGCCCGTTCCCGGCCCAAGCTCGACGACCGGGCCAGATTTGGCAGGATCGACGTAGCGCGCCATCATCCGGGCGAGCGCGCGCCCTGAAGGGGAAACCGCGCCCGCGATTGCGGGATTATCGAGCCAGGACCTGAGAAAGCGCGCCTCGTCGGCGATTTTTTCCTCGATCGGCGCCGGGGCGCTCCGGCGGCCCCGCCAATGTGCGCGTGCGGTCTGGCCGTGCAAGGTGAGGTCCTCCCTGGCGTTCAATTATCATTTGCGGGGGGACGCTGCCCGCTCGCCTTGGGTACTTGGGTCAGAAAACACAAATTCTTGAGCCCAGCAAGGGGTCTCCTTACTGGCTACTGGCCGCTCAGGTTTTCAAAGAAATCCTTCATCTTGGCGAAAAAGCCTGCCGATTCAGGGTGGGTCTTTGTCGAGGATAAGGACTCGAATTCGGCAAGGAGCTCGCGCTGGCGTTTGGTCAGATTCTGCGGCGTCTCGACCCGCACCTCAACGTAAAGATCGCCAGTCTCACGCGATCGCAGGACCGGCATGCCTTTGTTCTTGAGTTTAAACTGTGTTCCCGTTTGCGTCCCTTCAGAGATCTTGAGCTTAGCCTCTTTGCCATCGAGTGTTCTGATGCCGATCTCTCCGCCGAGGGCCGCCTGAACCATTGAGATTGGGACGCGGCAGAAGAGATCGGCACCGTCGCGCTGGAAGAACGGATGCGGCTTTGTTGAGACGAAGATATATAAGTCGCCCGGCGGGCCGCCCTTCGCACCTGCTTCGCCCTCGCCCCCCAGGCGGATACGAGTCCCATCCTCGACCCCAGGGGGAATATTGACAGAAAGGCTGCGTTCTCTTGTCACACGGCCGGATCCGCCACAGGCCTGACAGGGATTGTCGATCACCTCGCCTCCCCCGTGGCAATGCGGGCAGGTCCGCTCAATGGCAAAAAAACCTTGCTGTGCGCGCACCCGCCCAAGGCCGCCGCAAGCGGGGCAAAGCCTGGGCTTGGCCCCGGCCTTAGCTCCCGTGCCCGAGCACGCCTCGCAGGTCACGGACGCGGGCAGATTGATAGCAACGGTTTTGCCTTGGAAGGCTTCTTCGAGGGTGATTTCAAGATTGTAGCGCAGGTCGGAGCCCCGGGCCGGGCCTGTGCGGCTGCGCCGCACGCCCATGACGTCGCCGAAGAGATCGTCGAAAATATCGGCCATCGAGGCCGCGAAACCGTCCATATCCGCTCCCGCCCCGCCATGTTCGAACGCGGCATGCCCGTAGCGGTCATAAGCAGCCCGCTTTTGGCTATCGGAAAGGACCTGATAGGCTTCGTTCACCTCCTTAAACCTGATCTCAGCCTCCTTGTCGCCCGGATTGCGGTCAGGGTGGTATTTCATGGCCGCCTTGCGGAAGGCAGATTTGAGTTCAGCGTCCGTGCACCTCCTGGAGACGCCGAGCACCTCATAATAATCCCGTCTCGTCATCTTGCCCCGTTCTCCAAACGGCAGTCCGGTTGGAGTTGCCCCGCCTATTGAGCCGGCCGCCGCCCGGTTCCGGGCACCGGCTCCCCATCAAAATTTTCTGCCAAGCCAAAGGCCGGCAGGCACCCCAGCGAAGAGCGGGCGGTCTGCGAGCGGCCTTCCTTTTGCGCAAAAACCTTCGGCCGCTCGCATAATCAAAGTAAAAACCGCGTGCGCCGGCCTCACGCTAAAAGGGATCTCTTGAGAATACAAGAAGATCCCTTCGAGGTACCCGGGCACAAGGCAGGACTGGCCCGCTCTCTCCAGATCAGGCGGACCTCTTCTTATCGTCCGGGCCGACTTCTTTGAAATCAGCGTCGATGACGTCGTCCTTCGACTCGGTTTGGGAACTTTCCGCTCCAGGACCCGCGGCGCCTTGTGATTTATACATCGCCTCACCAAGCTTCATCGCGGCCTGCGCAAGCTCGTTGGTGCGCGTTTTGATCGTCTGCGCATCATCGCCCTCAAGAGCCGCTCTCAAGGCGCTGATTGCGGCCTCAATGGCGCTCTTATCGGACTGCGCAACTTTCGTGCCGTAATCCGACAGCGATTTTTCGGTTGTATGAATCATCGCTTCTGCATGGTTCTTGGCATCCGCGAGCTCGCGCCGTTTCTTATCCTCGGCGGCATGCGCTTCGGCATCCTTGACCATCCGGTCAATGTCGGCGTCGGTCAGACCGCCAGAGGCCTGGATCCGGATCTGCTGCTCCTTGCCGGTTGCCTTGTCCCGCGCCGACACATTGACGATGCCGTTGGCGTCGATGTCAAAGGTGACCTCGATTTGCGGCACGCCGCGCGGCGCCATGGGAATTCCGACGAGGTCGAATTGGCCGAGGAGCTTGTTATCCGCGGCCATCTCGCGCTCGCCCTGGAACACGCGAATCGTGACGGCCGTCTGATTGTCCTCCGCCGTCGAGAAGATCTGGCTCTTCTTTGTCGGAATGGTCGTGTTCCGCTCAATTAGCCTGGTGAAGACGCCGCCAAGCGTCTCGATGCCGAGGGAGAGGGGTGTCACGTCAAGCAGCAGGACGTCTTTGACATCGCCTTGCAGAACGCCTGCCTGCACGGCCGCGCCGACAGCCACCACCTCATCAGGGTTGACGCCTTTATGGGGCTCCTTGCCGAAGAAGCTTTTCACCACCTCCTGGACCTTGGGGACACGCGTCATGCCGCCAACGAGAACAACTTCGTCGATTTCACCCGGGCTGAGGCCCGCGTCTTTAAGCGCCTTGCGGCACGGCTCGACGGTCCTTTGGATCAGATCGTCGACAAGCGACTCGAACTTGGCCCGCGTCAACTTCAAGGTGAGGTGCTTGGGCCCGGTGGCATCGGCTGTGATATAAGGCAAGTTGATCTCGGTCTGCGTGGCCGACGATAATTCGATTTTCGCCTTTTCGGCGGCCTCTTTCAGGCGCTGCAGCGCAAGCCTATCTTTCCGGAGGTCGATGCCGTTGTCTTTCTTAAACTCATCAGCCAAGTAATCGACAAGCCTCGCGTCGAAATCCTCGCCGCCGAGGAATGTGTCGCCATTCGTCGATTTGACCTCGAACACACCGTCGCCGATCTCGAGAATCGAAATGTCGAACGTGCCGCCGCCGAGGTCGTAAACGGCGATCGTTCCGGATTTCTTTTTATCGAGGCCATAGGCAAGCGCCGCCGCCGTCGGCTCGTTGATAATGCGCAAGACCTCGAGGCCCGCGATCTTGCCCGCGTCCTTCGTCGCCTGGCGCTGCGCATCGTTAAAATAGGCTGGAACGGTAATGACGGCCCTGGTCACCGGCTGGCCGAGATAGGCTTCGGCCGTCTGCTTCATCTTTTGCAGAACGAAGGCAGAAATCTGCGAGGGGGAATACTGCTTGCCTCCCGCCTCAACCCAGGCATCGCCGTTAGGCGCGCGAATAATCTTGTAAGGAACGAGCCCCATGTCCTTTTTGGTCATCGGATCGTCGAAGGAGCGCCCGATGAGCCGCTTGATGGCAAAGAAAGTCTTTTCCGGATTGGTGACGGCCTGCCGTTTAGCTGGCTGGCCGACGAGCCGCTCGCCATCGTCCGTGAACGCGACGATAGAAGGCGTCGTCCGCGAACCCTCGGCGTTCTCAATGACCTTCGGCGTCGAGCCTTCCATGACCGCGACGCAGGAGTTTGTGGTGCCGAGGTCGATCCCAATAACCTTACTCATGATTTCGCTTCCTCTCAGTCCGCAAGACCACCGGACCCCAAAGGCAGTCCGGCGCATGGGCGGACGGATTCCCGCCCGGTCCCCGATAGTGTGAATTTGGTATCGCAGGGCATGAACGCAAGATGTGCCGGCTATGGAAGCAAGGCCTGGGCGCGCGAGGCGAAGGCCCATTGCGGTCCGCAATAAACGCAGCCCGAAAGCCTTACTGCCGCCCGGCAGCAAAAGGCAAGGCGCCTTGCCTTGATTCGCTGGCCCAATCACGGCAAATCTGCAGGCTCCGGCTGCACGGCATTCTGCCGCGGCCATTCTCCGTCGGGAGTTTGCGTTGAGACCGATCGCCTTTGCTGCGCTTGGCGCGGCCTTATTGCTTACGAAGCAGGCGGGAGCGCAGCTTATGCTTCCCAGCGCGGCCGAGTCGCAGCCGCCCGCGGCGGCAGCGCCACAGGCCCCGGCACAGCCGCCAAAGCCGAAACCAGCTGGCCTGAAGCCGCCCCCTGAGACCTCCGTCTCAGGGGGCACGCTTACGCTGAACGGCGACAAGGGCGCCCTCGTTTTTCAAGCAGGACCCGGCCACCACCTCTCGATCACTAAGCTCTCGCTTGCCGGACAAAGCCTTTCCAAATCTGGGGAAGAATGCCGGGTCGATGTCATCAGCGAGGGACCAATCGAGGCCAAGTTTTCGGATAAGCCGAACGGTGCCTTCCGTTACGACGTGCCGATTCCCGCCTGCCCCTTTTCGCTCGACGTGCTCGACGGCGCCGTGCTTGTCACCCAGTCCGGCGTCTGCCAGTTCGAGGCGGCCGATTGCAGAGCCGATCCTGGCGGGCTCTGGGGCCCGGCCTCCGGTAGCCTCGGCGCGGATCAGACGAAGAGGATCGAGCGCGAGCGCGCACGGGCCGAGGCGCAAATGCGCCAGAACTTCCGCGCACTGATGGCGAGCGCCGGCAAGGACAAGGAAGCCGTTAAGAAAATCGCCGCCGAGCAGGCGGAATTTTCCTCAGGCCGCGAGACGCAATGCCGCAGCTATAGCGGCGAGGATCAGCATGGCTTTTGTGCTTCGCGCTTAACCGAGGCGCGCGCGCTGGCGCTTGCCGCGGCTCATGAGGCGTATCTCAAGGCCCACCCTCAGCCGAGGAAGACTGCGCCAAAGCCAAAAGCGCCAAAGCCCGAAGGGCAGCCAGGCGCACCGGAAGCGGGGATGGGCGCGGCGCCGGGCACGGCGGCTCCTCCCCAAGGGCCGGGGCGTTAGACAAACAAGCTCCAGGAGAAAGCTTTTGGTCCGGTTGGGGCAAGCGAGCGGACATCGTACCTGCCGCCGATTCAAGGAGCTGCGATGGCGAGAAAAAGCAGGGCTACTGACGCTGTGCTGTGGCGGAAATTCTAACAAGCGACACGAGAGCTCCGGGAAAGCCGCCGCGCCAGACGCTTAATATTCAGACGATGCTCGCGCGATAAGATTCATCGCAGTCTGCCAATCCTCTCACGGCTGCGAGTTTGGCGGGCGGCCGGCTCGCCGAGAATGGCAGCCGCACGATGAATGCCTGCTCCCGCCCCGGGGTGCACAACTCGAGATGCGCCCTTCGCGCGCTCCTCATCGAGACGGCCTTGCCTCCTCAAGATGAGAGTGGACCGCCAATGCTTCAAGGACTCTCAGGCTTGCTGCCCGGCTTGTTCTGCCCGGCGCCCTCAGCCTCCTTCTCCCGCGCGATCCGCTCTATCCGGCGCAGCTGCCAATTGATGAACGCGCGGCTGAAGTAAATCATCCCGCCGATCGTCAGTAAAGCAATGAGCCAAAAAACACCGGTTGTCCGGAAGAGATCGAGCAGTCCAGGGTCAATCCAATCTTCCATAGCGTTTCCATCCGGTTCTTGCGCACATGATCTTCGCCAGCTTCGCCCAAAATTTTTGCCATTCAGATCATGTTCTGAAGCCGCGTCGGCCTCGCTCCTGCGTTCCTGCCAGGCCTTGAGCCAGGCATCCAGACTCCGAGTTGGATGGCCTGGTCAAGGCCGGGCTGACGCGGAGGCACCCTTAAGGCTTGCCCAACCCCGTTATGTTGAGGCGAGGTCTGCTAAACACAAGGCCAGGCAAAGTAATCGTTTAAACAAAAGCCGCAGGCTCGCTCAGAAATTCAAAGCCTCGCCCATCGCGGGCACGATGACCTTGGCGGGATGGCCCTTCATCGCCTCGACGAACTGGCCCGGATCGGGGGCGAGCATATCGAAGGTGCCGTAATGGCAAGGGATGACGGCATCGAACTTGAAGTAGCGATTGACCGCAAGCGCCGCCGTCTTGCCATCCATGGTGAAGCGCCCTCCCACGGGCACGATACCGATGCGGGGCGAATGAATCTCTTCAATCAACGCCATATCGGAGAAGATCCCGGTGTCGCCCATATGATAAACCGATGGCCCGCTCTTGGGCTTAAAGACAATACCGTTCGGATTGCCGAGATAGATCGTGCGATTGTTGACGACGGCGGCCGAGGAATGAATTGCCTCTGTAAAGCTGACGGTGAAGGCGCCGCAATCGACCGTGCCGCCGGTGTTTCCAGGATTGAGGTTCTCCGCCCCCTGTGCGCCAAGGTAAGTGCAAATTTCGAAATTCGAGACGACCTGCGCGCCCGTGGCCCTTGCGAGCTTGCCAGCGTCACCGATGTGATCATCATGCCCGTGCGTCAGCACAAGGTGCGTCACGCCCTCCGCTGCCTTGGCGGCATCGCCCTTAAACTTGGGATTGCCGCTAATGAAAGGATCGATGAGGACGACGGCGCCATCGACTTCAATGCGGAAAGCGGAATGACCAAACCAAATGAGCTTCATGCGGCGCTCCATGGGGGAGAAATGGCAGAAAAAGAGGGCGAAATCGCAGGCACGCTATACCGGGCGGTGCTCGTTGCGCCAAGTGCAGGTTCGTAATGGCGGAGGTGATCAACCTTGAGCGCTTGGCGTCCCTCCTCAAGCCGCGGGATCGCCTCATTGGCGCCGACCTCGGCACGAAGACGATCGGACTTGCCCTCTCCGATGTCGAGCGCCGCTTGGCGAGCCCGCTTGAGACCATTAAGCGCTCGAAGTTCAGCAAAGATGCGGCGCGTATAATTGAGCTAATGGGGGAATTCGAGGCGGCGGCTCTCGTCATTGGCTTGCCCCTCAATATGAACGGCTCGGAAGGAAAAGCAGCGCAAGCGGCGCGAGCCTTCGGGCGCAATTTCGCCAGCCTCTCGGGCAGGCCTTGCGCCTTTTGGGACGAACGGCTCTCGACCGCAGCGATGACCCGCGCGCTGATCGGGCAGGACGCCTCGCGGGCCAAGCGCGGCGAAGTCATTGACCGGATGGCGGCCGCTTACATTCTCCAGGGCGCTCTCGACCGGCTGCGCTTTATGGCGCAGCCAGAAGCGCCAACCCCGGCCTAAGGCCCGCGCGAAATTTGCTCTTGGGATGGGAGAGCTCTTGCGGCTATTCTGCCGGCGCCCCCCTTCTATGGCCCGGAAAGGGCATTGCGATCATCAGGCCTCAGCGCGGGGACTGCTTTATGACCATGTTCGGAACAGCCGGAAAATGCTTCTTTGCTCTTGCACCTGCCTTGGCCGCAGCTATTAGCACGGCACTGCCCAGCGCAGGAAACGCTCTCGCCGGACAGGCCGCGCGCGCTTACCATAAAGCGGACGCGCGCGTTGTTGCGCAAGGGTTTGCCCGCCCGCCTGGCGATATCGGCGAGGGGGGAGGCGGCGGCTATCCGGCCGAGCCCGGCCAGACCGACCCGTCAAGCCTCCTCGTCCGGATGGGGCGGCTTGAGAGTCAAATTCGCCAGCTCAACGGGCAGATGGAGCAGATGCAGTTCGAGACCCGCAGGCTCGAAGAGCAGCTGCGCAAATTCCAAGAGGATGTCGATTTCCGTTTCCGCGAGCGCGCCCCGGGAGCGCCCGCGGGCATGGCACCGCAAAGGCGCGGCGATGCGATCCCCGAGGCGCAGCCTGGGCCCGAACTCCAAGGCCGCGCCCCGGGTGCGGCAGCGATGGCCTCCCAGCCCGGCCGGCGCGGCGATGCCTTTGATCCGGCGCAAAACCCTTCGGCGCCCGGCGCTCCGCGTCCGCTCGGGAGTGCTGAATCTTCTGCGCCGCTTGGCTCAGGACCTTTGCGGCATAGCGAAGCGGCCCCCCCGGCGCCCGGACAGGATGAGCCTGGGGCGCCTCTCGACTTAACGGGGGCGCTTGGCCGCCCGCCCGCGCCCGCTGGGAGGGCAGTCCCGTCCCCGACCCCGCCCGGTTCAGCCGCTGCGAGCCCCGCTGCGTCAGGAGGAACCGCGATGGCGGCCCTGCCGCACACGCCAAGGGAGGAGTTTGAGATCGCCATGGCTTATCTGAAGCAGAGATCTTATGAGAACGCCGAAAAGGGCTTTGCGCGCTTCCTTGAGAAGAATCCCAGGGATAAATTGGCCCCTGATGCGGTCTATTACTTAGGCGAGAGCTTCTATCTGCGCGGGCGGCCCCGCGAGGCGGCGGAGCAATTTTTGAAAATTCCCGCCCAATATCCCTCCTCGGTACGGGCACCGGAAGCGCTTTTGCGCCTCGGGCAAGCGCTCAGCGCCCTTGGTGCCAAGGAGCAGGCCTGCGCGACCTTCAGCGAGATTGGCCGAAAATATCCAAACGCGCCGGCGGGGGTCAAAGCTGGGGCAGAACGGGAGACGAGGCGCGCCCAATGCGGCTAGAGGAAGAAATGGGGAAATCCGCACCTTGCCCGGAAATGCCGGACGCTGCTGCGGCGCCCCAGCCGCGGCCGGCCGCATGCGCGGAAGGGGCCTCGCGCTTTACCCCAGACGAGATCCGCCGCATTTTCCGCCCCTGGGAGGATGCGGGCGCGGTCCTTCTTGCGGTCTCGGGCGGCCCTGATTCGGTTGCTCTCATGCTCCTTGCGGCCGAATGGGCGCGCGCACGCGAGGCGCCCAGGCTTTCCGTTGCGACCGTGGACCATGGGCTGCGGGCAGGTTCCGGCCATGAAGCCGAGAAGGTTGCGGGCTGGGCAGCCGCGCTCTCTCTGCCCCATGCCATTCTAATCTGGGAGGGCGCAAAGCCCCATTCGCGCCTCCAGGAGCGGGCAAGGGAGGCCCGCTACGGCCTCTTGTGCGCGCATGCCGCCAGGGCCGGCGTGGGCCACATCATGACGGCCCACCATTCCGGCGATCAGGCAGAAACGGTATTGTTCCGGCTGTTGCGCGGCAGCGGCATCTGTGGGCTTGCAGGCATGGCAACCATGACGAGGCGCGGCGCTCTCACCCTAGGCCGGCCGCTTTTGTCATACTCCAAAGAGGAGCTTGCGGCTTTCTGCAAGGCAAAGGCGCATCCATACTTCGAGGACCCATCGAATGCGGATCCGCGCTTTGCACGAACGAAGCTCCGGCAGCTCGCCGCCCGCCTTGCGAGCGAAGGGCTTGACCGCGCGGCTTTGCTTCGGCTCGCAGGGCGCGCAGCACGGGCTGAGGCCGCGCTTTCTGCTTGGGCGGCGGAATTGCGCGCGACACTTCCGGCCGAGCGCAGCCCGGGCTTATTCAAGGCCAATATTGCAGCTCTTGCTTCAAAACCCGAGGAAATTCTTTTGCGCTTTCTTGCCAGTGAGCTAAAATTTGCGGGTTTTGGCAGGCAGCTGCGGCTCGACCGGCTTGAAAGCCTGACGCAAGAACTGTCGCGCAAATTGCAGGCAGGAAAAGAGTTCGGCGCGACCTTGGGCGGAGCGATTTTGAGGCTGCGAGGGGACGGCGTCCTCATCATTACGCCCGAGGCTGGGCGCAAGCGCGGCAAGCGAAACCCACTTGAGCCCTCTGAGACAGCGTCCTAGCGTAGCTGCACGATTTCCTTGGCAAGGGCGAAAACCAAGCCTACATTACACAAACGCCCCATTGGCGGCCTTGCCGATAGAGGCGGCGGCCTTCAGGCCAAAGCGATGTGGAGCAGGAAAAGATGAATCCGAATTTCCGGAATTTCGCGCTGTGGGTGATCATAATCCTGCTCGTGGTGGCGCTGGTCATGCTTTTCCAGAATCCAGGCCAGAGGGTCCCGACGCAGGATATCGCCTTTAGCCAGCTTTTGAATGAGGTCGACCAGGGCCACGTCCGCGACGTTACCGTCTCCGGCAATGAGATCACTGGTCATTTCACCGACAACCGGTCTTTCTCGACCTATGCGCCTAACGATCCCACGCTCATCCAAAATCTCTACAAGAAGAACGTGGCCATAACGGCAAAGCCTCCTTCCGAGAGTACCAATTGGCTGATGACGCTTCTTGTGAACGCCCTGCCCCTGCTCGCCATCTTTGGGATCTGGATTTTCCTCTCGCGCCAAATGCAAGGCGCCGGGGGAAAGGCCATGGGCTTTGGCAAATCCAAAGCGAGGCTGCTCACGGAAGCGCAGGGGCGGGTGACATTTGAAGACGTTGCGGGGGTCGACGAAGCCAAGGAGGATCTCAAAGAGATCGTCGAGTTCTTGCGCGATCCGCAGCGCTTCCAAAAGCTCGGCGGCCGGATTCCGCGCGGCGTCTTGCTCGTCGGGCCTCCGGGCGTCGGCAAGACCTTGCTCGCGCGCGCTATCGCCGGCGAAGCGAATGTGCCCTTCTTCACTATCTCGGGATCGGATTTCGTCGAGATGTTCGTGGGGGTCGGCGCAAGCCGCGTGCGCGATATGTTCGAGCAGGCGAAGAAGAACTCCCCCTGCATTGTGTTCATCGACGAGATCGATGCCGTGGGCCGCCACCGCGGCGCCGGTCTTGGCGGCGGCAACGACGAGCGCGAGCAGACGCTAAACCAGCTCCTCGTCGAGATGGACGGTTTCGAGCCCAACGAGAGCATCATCCTCATCGCGGCGACGAACCGGCCGGACATTCTCGATCCCGCGCTCATGCGGCCCGGCCGCTTCGACCGCCAGATCGTCGTCCCCAATCCCGATATCATCGGGCGTGAGCGGATCCTAAAGGTGCATGTGCGCAAAGTCCCGCTTGCTCCAGATGTCGACCTCAAGACGATCGCCCGCGGGACGCCGGGCTTTTCCGGCGCCGATCTGATGAATCTCGTCAACGAGGCGGCACTGCTCGCAGCACGCCGCAGCAAGCGCGTCGTGACGATGTCCGAGTTCGAGGATGCCAAGGACAAGATCATGATGGGCGCTGAGCGGCGTACCATGGTCATGACCGAGCAGGAGAAGATGCTGACCGCTTATCACGAAGGCGGCCATGCCATCGTCGCCCTGAACGTTCCGGCAACCGACCCCGTCCACAAAGCCACCATCATTCCCCGCGGGCGCGCGCTCGGCATGGTCCTGCAGCTGCCGGAGCACGACAAGCTTTCGATGACCTACGAGCAAATGACGTCGAGGCTTGCAATCTCTATGGGCGGGCGGGTCGCCGAAGAGCTCGTTTTTGGCAAGGAGAAGATCACCTCCGGAGCGCAATCGGACATCGAGCAGGCAACCAAACTCGCCCGCGCGATGGTGACCCGCTGGGGCTTCTCGGATGAACTCGGCACAGTTATGTATGGCGACAACCAAGACGAGGTCTTTCTCGGCTATTCGATTGGCCGCCAGCAAATTGTCTCGGAGGCGACTGCGCAAAAGATCGATGCTGAGGTGCGCCGCCTCATCGAGGCTGCCTTGGCCGAGGCGACCCGGATCCTGAACGAAAAGCGCCAGGACCTCGAGGCGCTGGCCAAGGGGCTCCTCGAATACGAGACGCTGACCGGCGAAGAGATTGTCGAGCTTCTGAAAGGTAATCCGCCTGTCCGCGAAACGGAGGATCGCGAGCCGCCGATGCGGGGCTCTCCGGTGCCCGCAACCGGCGTGATCCGGCCAAAGCCTGGACCCGAACCGGGAGGGCTCGAGCCGCAGCCGCAGGCCTAGCAAATGCGCGGCCTGGCGGTGCCGGAAAGTTGGCCGCGCCAGCCGCTGCCGCTGGGGCAGCCCGCAAATTTGCGTGCAGGGCGAGTTCCCAGTCTCCCCCGCGCCCAATCTTTCGAATCTTAAATCAAACTGGGGAGGCTCAACCGGCGGGAAACGGGGCGTTTGCAGCGCTGCCCCGCCGGCTGGAACCTAGCCGAAAGCTGTGCTGGGAGATGTTCGGCTTGCGTAAAACGGCGAGCGCCCCTGTCCCGGCAAGCCGCCATGCTTGAGCGCCCTTCTCATGAGCATTGGCTCGCAGCCATGCGTCAGCCTTGGCTTGGCTGGGCAGCAGCCGGGGCCGCTATCGTTATAGTGATCGCGGTCTTGCATGCAATCCTGCTGCCCTTCGTGGCCGGATTTGCGCTCGCCTATCTCGTTAATCCGGCGGTCGATAGGCTCGAGCAGTTGGGCCTTAACCGCGCCCTTGCAGCAGCCGCCAGTATCGCACTTTTCGCGGCGAGCACGGGCGGCGTGATGGCTCTGGCCATTCCCGTGTTTAGCAGCGAAGTTACAAACCTCATCCAAAATATCCCGCAATACATCGCAAGCTTTCAAACTTTTGTTGCTGATCCGAAACACGAATGGATGCGCAAAATCATTGGCGAAGATTTCAGCGCCGCGACCCATTCAGCGATCCAGCTTGCAGGCATAGCCGCAGACTGGGTGCCAAGCCTCATGCGCTCGTTCTGGTCGAACACCCAAGCGCTGCTATCACTTTTCGCCCTGTTCGTAGCGGCGCCAATTGTCGGGTTCTACATCTCAAAAGACTGGAACCGGTTTGTCGATGAAGCTGCGCATCTTCTGCCCGCAGAGCAGCGCGAAAATGCGCGGGCACTTGCGCGCGAGATCGACGGCACGATCAGAGGTTTTTTGCACGGCCAAGGGGCGATCTGCCTTATCCTTGCACTGTTTTATGCACTGGCGCTTCGAGTCGCGGGCGTCAACCATGGAATTCTCATCGGGCTCGTCTCTGGTCTCATGAACTTTATTCCCTATCTCGGCTCGCTCGCCGGAATCGTCCTTTCGCTTTCGATGGTGATACTGCAGCCCAACGGGACCTGGCTCCTCGCAGGTGTCATTCTTGCTATCTTCGCCGCTGGGCAGACGATGGCCGATTACGCCCTTTCTCCGGTCTTCGTCGCCCGCCGCCTTCGTCTCAATCCGGTGGAGGTGATGTTCGCGATTGCCGCTTTCGGCTATCTCTTCGGATTTGTCGGCCTCCTTTTGGCGGTGCCTCTCGCAGCGACGATCGGCGTCGTTCTGCGCTTTGCGGCTCAACAACGCAGGGTAAGGGCCGCAGCGGCCCGCCAAGCTGCGGCGCCGGCGCCCGCCGTTTTTACGCATGAGGCCGCACGCAAGAGCTGGCTCAAGATTCTGCTTGGCAAGTGATGCACCTCAGGAAGATGGCTTGCGCCTGACATCCTCCTCCTCCAACCCCTCTGCGAGGCCCGGGATAGGAGGAGGCCTGTGCGTGAAGAGCAAGACGGCGAATGTCACGAGGACCACCGCGATAATGAGTATGAGCAGACTCGATTTCGCGAGCCAGGCAATGGCGGGAACGGCGAGCCCCAGGATCACTCCGACGAGGGTAATGCGCCAGTTCGCGCTATGGATGCCGGCCGTGAACGTGCCGAGCGCCAAGATAGCGAGCACCATGAGCCCGCTTGCGACCGAGCTCATCATATGCTGCACATCGGCGACAAAGACGAGGTACATGGCAAACATGACCGCGATCCAGTGCAAACCCTGGGTTCTGATAAGCTGCCAATGCAATTCCGCGCCTTCGACATCGCGCCAGTGGGCAGCCACGGTGATGATGCCGAACAACGGAGCCAATGCCATCCAATAGGCCGTGCTCGCCGCTTGCGCGATGCCGGTATAGGCCGCGCCCATGAGGGCAAGGGCCAGCATCAGCAAATATGGCCAGTCCCTGACAAGAAAGGAGATTATCTTCGAACGCGGCCTGCGGGTTAGAAGCCGCTCTTCCGTTGTTTCAAAGTCGGCCATAGGCAAGCTCCGGGATAGAAGGGGGGGCTTTGACAAGCACCCTTTGATTAAGATAGTGCTTTTTGAGATAGCCGGACAGCGGTGCGAATCGGCGGGCCACCCCCTCGGCAGATTGAGTCCGTCCGGCCGGCCCTATGCCTGGTCAAGATCTTATTTGGTTTGCCCTCCAGATGCCTCAGTGAACTTTACGGTTTCGTAGCCCTGCCCATGCTGGAAAAACACTAGCCCGCGCTGTTGGCAAGGCCCGCTATCGCGCTCTCGAGCAGCGCGATCCTCTGGTTCAGTTTTTCATTCTCCTCGCGGGCCTTGGCCGCCATTTCCTTGACGGCCTCGAATTCCTCGCGAGTTACGACATCCATGGCTAAGAGCAAGCGTTCGAGCTGGCTCTTTACCGCCGTTTCGGCTTCCCGCCGCACGCCCAGAGCCACCTCGGCGGCATCGGTCATGAGCTTGGCAAGATCATCGAATACACGGCTCTGCGGCATGATTCACTCCAAACTTTCTGCCGCTCCTTACCACGAAGCGCCCTGCGGGGCCAATATAAGCGAGGCGCCGCGGCGCCCGCGGGCCCAACTCGGCAACGGCCATCACTTGACTTGCGCAGAACATTGGCGGCGCTTGGCAGCTGTTGACCCTCTGGCCACACCCCTTTTATGCATACCCTTCTGGAGCCCATTCCGGTGAGCCTTGCCTTTCCGAACATCGATCCCGTGCTTCTTACGATCGGGCCGCTGCCAATCCGCTGGTATGCGCTCGCCTATATCGCCGGTCTAATCCTTGGCTGGGCCTATGCGCGCGCGCTTGCCGGCCAAAAGGCTTTTTGGGGCGGCGCGCCGCCGTTAGGCCGCGAAGATGCCGATGACCTTCTCCTCTATGCGGCGCTCGGCGTCATTGTCGGCGGCAGGCTGGGTTATGTCCTTTTCTATAATGGCCCCTTCTACCTCGCCCACTCGGCCGAAATCTTCGCGCTCTGGCGGGGCGGAATGTCCTTTCACGGCGGACTTATTGGAACTCTTTTCGCCATCTATGCCGTGGCCAAACGAAAGCGGCTGCCCGTGCTGGCGCTCACTGACGTCAGCGCGGCCGCGGTCCCAATCGGGCTTTTTCTCGGCCGCATTGCGAATTTCATCAAGCCGGAACTCTGGGGGCGGCCAACCGATGTTCCGTGGGCGATGGTGTTTCCGGGCGCAGGCCCCCTCCCCCGCCATCCCAGCCAGCTCTACGAGGCGGCACTCGAAGGTCTTGCCCTTTTCGCTCTCCTTTACGTTGCCATCAGGCTTGGCGCGCTGCAGAGGAGAGGCTTGGTGGCAGGCCTCTTCGCCATTGGCTATGGAGCCGCCCGTATCACATGTGAATTTTTCCGGGAGCCCGATCCACAGCTCGGCTTCCTCTTTGGCGGAGCGACGATGGGCATGCTACTGTCGCTGCCGCTCATTGCCGCCGGCGCCGTGCTGATCTTCCGCGCGCTAAGGCCAGGTTCCGCCCGAGCCAGCCTCAAAAGCCCGGCATGAATGCGCTCGAGGCCCTCATCCGCGAGATGATTGTCGAGGGCGGGCCAATGAGCATCGAGACCTATATGAGGCTCGCGCTCTCGCATCCGGCCTATGGCTATTATGCGTCGAAAGCTCCGCTCGGGGCGGGAGGCGATTTCGTCACCGCGCCCGAGATCAGCCAGATGTTCGGCGAAATTATTGGCCTCTGGAGCGCCGCTGTCTGGCAGGCGATGGGTGCGCCGAAGCCGCTGATTTTCGCCGAGCTTGGTCCGGGCCGCGGCACGCTGATGGCGGACGCACTGCGGGCTGCGCGCATCCTGCCAGGATTCCTGAGCGCGATCGAGCTTCACCTCGTCGAGATGAGCGAACCGCTGCGGCAAGCGCAGCGCGCGGCTCTCGCGCGCTCTGGCGCGGCGCCACATTGGCATCGAACGGCCGAGGAGCTTCCTAGCGGACCGGCCGTCATCATTGCGAATGAATTCATCGATTGCCTGCCGGTACGCCAATTCGTTCGCGCGCAAGACGGCTGGCATGAGCGGCTCATTGGGCTCGATGCCGAAGGGCGCCTTTGCTTTGGCCTTGCTCCGGATCCCGTGCCGGAGCTCGAGGCGGCCGGCGAGCCCGGACAGGTTTTCGAGGCGGGCTTTGCGGCCGCGTCGCTGATGCGTGCTCTGGCAGGCCGGCTTGCCTGCCAAGGCGGCGCGCTGCTTATGATCGATTACGGCTATGATAGGCCCGGGCGCGGCGAGACTTTGCAGGCCGTGCGCGGGCATCGCTTTGCCGATCCCTTGTGCGATCCGGGCGAGGCGGATCTAACGGCGCATGTCGATTTTTGCGCGCTTGCGCGGGCCGCGCGCACGGCGAGAGCAGAGGTCCATGGTCCGGTACCGCAAGGAGAGTGGCTCAAGCGCCTCGGCATTTACGAGCGCGCTCTAGCCCTGCGGCAGAAGGCGAGCGAGGCGCAACGTGCGGAGATCGAGTCCGCCCTCGCGCGCCTTGTTGGCGGGCCGAAGGAGCCGGACGCGAGGCATATGGCAACACTCTTCAAGGTGCTGGCCGTAACCGCGCCTGGGCTCGGCGTGCCGCCGGGGTTTGAGGAGCAAGTCCAATGAGCGGAAAAACGCCGGTTGCGCTCAGGGCGAGCTGCCTAGACGGGCCGGGGCTCGCGCATAAATTTTTCACCCGCCGCGGCGGCGTATCCACGGGTGTTTACGCCTCGCTCAACGGCGGGGTTGGCTCGCGCGATGATCCGCGCTCAATTGCCGAGAACCGCGCCCGCATGGCCGCTTGTCTTGGGATCGAGGCGGGCAATCTCCTCGTGCCCTATCAGACCCACTCGCCCCATGCGCTGATCGTGAACGAGCCTTTTGCCGACCGGCCGCGCTGCGATGCTTTAGCGACAGCCACGCCGGGGCTTGCACTTGGCGTGACGGGCGCCGATTGCGGGATGGTTCTTTTCGCCGATCGCGAAGCCCGGGTGATTGGCGCCGCGCATGCAGGCTGGAAAGGGGCGCTTACCGGCGTGCTCGAAGCGACGATTGATGCGATGGAGAGGCTTGGCGCGCGAAAAGCCTCGATTGCCGCCGCGCTCGGCCCGGCGATTGCGCAAAAGAGCTACGAGGTCGGCGCGGAGTTCTTTGAAAAGTTTGCTGCGGCCTCAAGCGAATACGAGCGCTTCTTTGCAGCCTCCGCGCCCGGTGGGCACTTTCTCTTCGATCTGCCGGGCTTCATCGCCATGCGGCTGAAGAAGGCCGGCATTGGCTCCTTCGAGGATCTTGCGCGCGACACCTATGCGGAGCCAGAGTGGTTTTATTCCTACCGCCGCTCGGTGCATAAGGCCGAGCCAGACTACGGCCGCCAGATCGCGGCGATTGCGCTGGTGTGAACGAGACCCCCAGGCGAGGCTGGACCAGGCTGGCCGTTTTCGAATTGTCCATTTGGTTTGTTCACACCCAAAACCTTCCAGCAAAGAGACTGCCCTGTGAAGATCCAAATCGGCTTTCTTATCTTCCCCAGGCTGCAGCAGCTCGATCTCACGGGGCCATATGAGGTCTTCTCGACTTGGCCTGATGCGCTTGTTCACCTTATCTGGAAGAACAGACAAAAGGTTATCTCATCCACTGGTTTGTGTTTTGAACCCAGCGTCACCTTCGACGATTGTCCGCAACTCGATGTCGTCTGCGTTCCCGGCGGCACCGGAATTAACGCGCTTCTGTTGGATGATGTGGTTCTCGATTTCTTACGTGCGCAGGCGGCTGGAGCGAAATTCGTCACTTCGGTTTGCACCGGCGCGCTGCTATTGGGTGCCGCCGGTCTGCTGCGAAACAAGCGCGCGACAACGCATTGGGCCGTCCTCGACCTTTTGGCGTCCTTCGAAGCCGTCCCAACGCGTGAGCGCGTGGTGCGCGATGGCGCAGTGATGACCGGCGGCGGGGTGACTGCAGGGATCGATTTCGCACTGGCTCTCGTTGCTGAGATGGCAAGGCGTTCGGTAGCGGAGTCAATTCAGCTGCAGCTCGAATACGCTCCGGAGCCTCCGTTCGATGCAGGCACTGCGGCAACAGCTCCGGCCGATGTTCTCGAGGCTGTCCGCAGCCGTGGAGCAACCCTGCGATCCGAGCGCGAGCGGCTCGTTCAATTGGCGGCGGCAAGGCTGTTGACGACGTGAACGCGCAGGAGCAGAAACAGCACTGGGCCCGCGCCCTAGCTTCTCGATCGTGCCTTGCCAAGGAGCGACGCGCTCACGCCGCCCTTTTCTCTTCAGCCCTCTGCGCCGCCCCCGCAGACTCCGCGGGCGCGCCGGCCCAGGCGGAACTTGGCGGGATCTGCTCGCCCTTCATGACGACGGTCAGAGGCCCGAGCCGGGCAAAATCGGCAACATGCGTGTCGTAAAGCACGGTCGAGCTTGCGCCGACCGTGACGCCCTTGCCGACTGTAACGCGGCCAACCTTCATCACGCGGTCCTCATAAAGATGGGTTTGCAGTGCTGAGAGCGCATTGAGCGCGCTATAGTCGCCGACGCTCACGCAATCGAACTCGGTGATGTCGGTCATGTCCATAAATACGCCGCGGCCGGACTTGGTACCGAAAAGGCGCATGAGCCAAGGCAGGAAGGGCGTGCCGCGCAAATGTTCGAGCAAGACGCGCCCGGCCATGCCCCAATAGATGACGGCGACGGCTTCCGTGCGCATCGCCCACCAAGACCACATGGGTTTCATCAAGGGCTCGTAGCGTCCCATCGTGAGCCATTTGATCGCGACCACAACAAGCGTGAGCGCCAAGCAAATGACTGTTGAAGCGAGAATGAATTGCCAGAAGACCTCGAAATACCGGCCCTCAAGCACATTCGTGCTGATCCATTCGACGGCCCAGGTGCCGAAGGTGATGAAGAGCATCGTGGGCATCGAAATGGTAAACGCTTCAAAGCAGGCGCGGGCGAACTTCTTCCAGCGCGGAGCCTCGTAGGTCCACAGCGCGCCGCCGCCATCGAAGGTCTGGCGAACGGGGAGCTTGATCGGCGGCGACCCGAACCAGGTGTCACCCTCGTGGATCAATTCATTGGCGGGCGGCTTCGACTTGATGCCGATGAGCGCATTGGCCGGGATCTCGGAGCCTGGCGGCACAACGGCACTATTGCCCACGAAGACTCTGGGGCCAGTCTTGACGGGCTTCAAATACATCCAGCCGTTGCGGATTTCCTCATCCCCAAGCACCACCTCGTCCGCGATGAAGTTTTTCTCGCCGATCTCGACGAGATCATAGCGGCCGGAAAGATTGGTCGAAATCTCCGCGTCCTTGCCGATCTTGGCGCCCATGAGGCGGTACCAAGCGCGCATATAGATGGTCGCAAAGAGCGACGAGAGCGTCTCAAGCGTCACCTCGGTCGCAAGCGCCACCACCCATTTGCGGAAATAAAACCACGAGTGGACAGAATATGTCCCCTCGCGCACGCGCGGCAGGATGAGCCAGCGGCAAGCCGCGATGAAGCCGACCGTAACAAGGACCATGACGAAGGCCGTCGGCCAGGCCATAATTGGGATTGAGAGCATATAGGAGGTGCGGTCGAAGTCGGCGGTGCCAATCAAATCGTCGATCCGGTCGAAAACCCAGAAGGCCGGGAAAATCGGCACAAGGCCGATCGGCGGAATTGCGAGGACCGCGGCGAGATAAAGGAGCCCCACCGCCACGCGGCGGAGCATTGAGGCGGTGGAAGGCCGGTCGAGCGCCTCGCGATCAACCATCCGCACCTTGCAGCCAGGCGAGCCGTCCCAGACTTCCCAGGCGCCCGTGCGCGTGCCGGAACGGATCGCTGTCAGATCGGCAAGCTCGGTTCCTTCCGCGAGGACAACATTGTCCTCGATAACGCACGACGATCCGATATGGGCCTTCGCGCCGATCTCGATCGGCCCAATAATTAGCTCATTGCCCTCAACCCGCGCATTGGCGAGATTGGCAACCGACCCGATGCTTGCCCCCTCGCCAATGGCAATGAGATCGGGGGCGCCGGGCTCGACCTCGCCGATGATGGCATCCTTGCCGATTCTGGCGCCAAGCGCTTTGAGGTACAGCCGGATCAGCGGCGAATATTGAAACCACTTGAGGTGAACGAGACCGAGGAAACGCTTTGTGAGCCACCAGCGGTAGTAATAGACGCCCCAGAGCGGGTAGCGTCCGGGCTGCGTCTTGCCAATGATCAGCCATTTCGCCGCGATGACGATCGCAACCGTGGCGACGTTGATGCACATATAGACGCCAATGAGCGAGAGCGCCTCTTCAAGCAGGCTCGCCTCGGGACCGGTGAGCAGCATGTAGCTGACGAACACGCCAAGCCATTGCGCCGTTACAAGCGCGAGGATGAAGGGAAGCGCCAAGGCCTGTGCGCAGCCGCAGAGGAACCGGCGCAGCAACGGGGGCGGCGCGAAGGAGAGGTCCTCTGCTTCGGTCCCCTTGCCCCATTTGCGGTCGAGAAGCTCGCCGAGCTTACGAAGCGTGCGCGCCTCATAGATGTCCTGCAAAGTGATACGGGCGAGGGCCGGAGTTTCGCGCACGGCGGAGACAAAGCGCGCCGCAAGCAGCGAATGGCCGCCAAGATCAGTGAAGAAATCGGCCTCGAAAGGAACGGTCTGCGGCGGCAGCACGCGCTTAGCGGCCTCAAGCAGGCAGGCCTCGGTCTTGGTGCGCGGCTCCTCTTGCGCTTCAGCGGGAGGTGCGGGGGCAAGCTCAACTTGTTTCAAGGCCTTGCGATCGATTTTGCCCGAGGCAAGCTTCGGCAGGCTTGGCACGACCTCGAAGCGCGACGGCACCATATAGGGCGGAAGCTTTGTCCGTAGCGCGCTGCGCAGGCTCTTGGAATCGATCTCGGCTTCGAACGAGGGGACGACGAAGGCGACGATCTCTTCCGCGCCAGTTTCATTGCGGAGCACGGCAGCGGCCTGCGCGATCCCCTGGCAGTCTGCAAGCTTAGCCTCAATCTCGCCAAGCTCGACGCGAAAGCCGCGGATCTTGACTTGATCGTCGATCCGGCCGCGAAAAGCGATCTCGTCCTGTGCATTGAGTTCCGCCGCATCGCCGGAGCGGTAAAGAACGCGATCTTGCGCCTCAGCAAAAAAAGGGTTGGCAATGAATTTCTCGCGCGTGAGCTTCTCGCGGCGCAAATAGCCCTTTGCCACGCCCGGGCCGCCAATCAGAAGCTCTCCTTCAGTGCCGGGCGGCAACAGCTCAAGAGAGTCGCTCGCGATATAACAGGTGTAATTGGGAATTGGCCGCCCGATTGTGACCGGCACGCCCGGGCGCACCTCGGCAATGGTTGCAACCACCGTCGTTTCCGTCGGCCCGTAGGAATTGAAGATCTTGCGCCCCGGCCGCGACCAGCGCGCGCCTACCCACGGCGGGCAGGCATCGCCGCCGAGAATAATGAGCCGCAGGCTTGAAGGGTCGCGCGGCAGGAGCGAAAGCAGTGTTGGCACGGTGTCGAGCACGGTGACGGCGTGGGACTCCATGAGGTCAGGGAGTTTTTCGGCCTCGCCGAGCATTTCGGCGGTCGCGATTAGGAGGCTCGCGCCGGCGAGGTACGGGATCCAGATCTCTTCCATCGAGAGATCGAAGGCGGCGGAAGCACCCTGGAAGACGACGTCATCTTCGCGAATGCCATAGACCTCATTGGCGGCACGCAAGTAGTGGCAGATATTGCCCCCGGAGATGACGATGCCTTTGGGTGTGCCGGTCGAGCCAGACGTATAAATGATATAGGCCGGATCGCCGGGCGTTGCGCCGAGCGCGCGCGCATCGACCCTCTCCAGCTCCGGAGTCTCCGCCCCCTCACCCGCAAGGCCGCCATAGGTCCAAACCGGGCAGAAAACCGCGAGCTTTTCTGCAACGCCGGATGTGGTGAGAATTCCCCAAGCTTCGGCGTCGGCAAGGCAGGTCGCAACCCGCTCGGCTGGCGCCTCGGCATCGAAGGGGAGCCAGGCGGCGCCGGTTTTGGCGATCGCGATTTGCGCGATCAGAAGCTCGTGCCCCCGTGGCATCCAAAGGCCGATGGTGCGGCCGGGCCGCGCGCCCCTGCGCAGAAGCGCGCGGGCAACGGCCTCCGAGCGCGCATCAATTTCGGCGTAGGTGAGCCTGCCGCCGGCGGTGATCATGGCCACGGCCAAGGGACTGCGGGCCACGGTTGCAGCAAAGATCTCGCAAAGCAGCTCGTCTCGGATTAGATCCGGCCGCACGGGGCCGCGCAGCACCGCACGCTTGGCGGGGGCTTCTGGCATCTCTAGATCGAGGGCGGTTTCGGCGGTCACGAGGCTATGGAGCATGGATTATCCTGGCGGGCAACCAGAGGCAAAACGCTCCGGCCGAGGGCAAGCGGATAGGCAAGCCCCGGCGGCGCACCCCCTGATCGAGACCTTTGTGCTAGCCGAACCCTGCAGCCGGCCAAGCTTAGGTCATCCCCGTGCCGCGGCATCCGCAACGGGAATGTTGCACGCCAGGATCAGGTGCCGTCATACGGGCCCTGCAAATTGGTGTGATTTTGGCTAATTGGGCTGAATGAAGAGTGAACGCCGTTCACTCTTTGGCTTGGACTGAAATATCCGGGGCCGCAGGGTTCTTCATGCCGACGATGTGATAGCCCGCATCGACATGGAGGATCTCGCCGGTGATTCCCCGCGCCATCGGTGAAAGCAAGAATGCGGCGCTCTCGCCGACCTCTTCGATGGTGACGGTGCGCCGCAAGGGCGCGTTATATTCGTTCCACTTGAGGATGTAGCGGAAGTCGCCGATTCCCGCGGCCGCCAAAGTCTTGATGGGGCCGGCTGAGATCGCATTGACGCGAATGCCGCGCTCGCCAAGATCGGCGGCGAGGTAGCGAACGCTCGATTCGAGCGCGGCCTTGGCGACCCCCATGACATTGTAATGCGGCATCCATTTCTCGGCGCCGTAATAGGTCAGCGTCAGCATGGCGCCGCCGTCCGGCATGAGCTTCTCGGCCTGCTGGGCAATCGCGGTAAAAGAATAGCAGGACACGACCAGAGAATTGATGAAGTTTTCCAAAGTCGTATCGACATAGCGGCCGGTCAATTGATCTTTGTCTGAGAAGGCGATGCAGTGCACGACAAAGTCGAGCTTGCCCCAGATCCTGGCTACCTCTTTGAAGATCCCGTTCAAAGCTTGGGGATCGGTAACGTCGCAATCGCCAATGACCTCGGCGCCAATCTCCTTGGCGAGCGGCCGCACCCTTTTTTCGAGCGATTCCCCTTGATAGGTAAAGGCGAGCTCCGCGCCTGAGCCGCTCGCGGCTTTGGCGATCCCCCAGGCTATCGAGCGGTTATTCGCAACGCCCATAACGAGGCCGCGTTTACCGGCGAGAATGCCCGAGAGCTGAGGTGCAGGCGTTGCAATTTCCGGTTGCGGCATGTTGATCCGGATGAGAGGCATTTTGGGACGCGGCCGGTCCTTGGAACGGCAATGCTATGCGCAGCCTTTAAGCGCTGAGCGGCTTTCGCGCAAGCCCGCCTGCACAGGAAACGAGCGCCGAGCTTTGCCTGATGAAGGTGGCGCGGGCTAAACTGAGAAATGATCCGGTGAACACGGCCTTTCGATTCTGCATCGCGCCGATGATGGACTGGACGGACCGGCACTGCCGGTACTTCCATCGCATCCTTTCGCGCCGGGCGCGGCTTTATACCGAAATGCTGACGGCCGCCGCGGTCCTTTATGGCGATCGCGAACGGCTTTTGCGCTTCGATCCTGCGGAACACCCCGTTGCGCTCCAGCTTGGCGGCTCGGATCCTGCGCAATTGGCTATCGCCGCAGGGATCGGCGAAGGTTTTGGCTACGATGAAATCAATCTCAATATTGGCTGCCCGTCTGAGCGCGTGCAAGATGGCTCCTTTGGCGCCTGCTTGATGCGCGAACCCGGGCTTGTCGCCAAGGCCGTAGCGGCGATCAAGGCTCGCGTCAAAATCCCCGTGACCGTCAAATGCCGCACTGGGGTTGACGAGCAGGATCCGGAAACCGCGCTGATCGCACTGGCCGAAAGAGTCGCCGAGGCGGGCTGCGATGTCTTAATCGTCCACGCGCGCAAAGCCTGGCTTAAGGGGCTCTCCCCCAAGGAAAACCGCGAGGTGCCGCCGCTCGATTACGCCCTCGTGCACGCATTAAAGCGGCGAATGCCGGAGTTCCCCATCGTGCTCAACGGCGGGCTTTCAGCGATTCCGCAAATGCGAGCCGAGCTTGAGCATCTCGACGGCGTGATGGTCGGGCGTGCGGCCTATCAAAACCCGGCGTTGCTGATGGAAGCCGATCGCGCCTTCTTCAGGCAGACGGCGCCGGTGCAGAGCCGGAGGGAGGCCGTTGAGGCTTTCCTGCCCTACGTCGAGGCCCAGCTTGCCGAGGGCGTGCCGCTCCATGTCATGACGCGCCACCTCCTCGGGCTCTTCAATGGTGAGCCCGGGGCGCGCGCCTGGCGGCGGCATCTGGCCGCGGAGGCCCTGAAACCTCGCGCCGGCGTGGACGTTTTGCGGGGTGCCCTCGAATACGTGACCCGTAGCGGCAACGCCGGCGCGGCTGCGTGACGGCGGCAGGGGGGAGGCAAGGCGATGAAAAAGCTCTTGTCTATCAAACCAGCTGCGAGGCAGCACTGGGTCGGCGACGGATTCCCGGTCCGCAATGCTTTTTCCTATGACGAAGGCGCCAAGCTCTCGCCATTTCTCTACTTGGATTATGCGGGTCCCGTCGCCTTTCCGCCCTCTGAGCACCGCCGCGGGGTCGGGCCGCATCCGCATCGCGGCTTCGAGACGGTGACGATCGTCTATAGCGGCGAGGTCGAGCATCGCGATTCCGGCGGCGGCTGCGGTATCATCAGGGCGGGCGATGTGCAATGGATGACGGCAGCCTCCGGCATCGTGCACGAGGAGCTGCACGGGCCGTACTTCGCCAAAAGCGGCGGTGTCTTCGAGATGATCCAGCTCTGGATCAATCTCAGGGCGAAACATAAAAAAGCCCCGCCCGGGTATCAAACCATCCGCGATACCAAGATCCCGCGGGTCGAGCTGCCTTCGGGCGCGGGGCTGGTGCGCGTCATCGCCGGCAGCTTCCAGGGAATCGAGGGCCCGGCCCATACCTACAGCCCGGTGAATGTGTGGGACGTGCGCTTGGCGCGCGGCGCGACCGTCGAGTTCGAAGTCCGCGCCGGCTGGACGGCCGCTCTCTTCGTACTCAGCGGCGCGGTGCAATTTGGGCCGGGCGAGGTAGCGCAGAGCGCAGAGCTGGCGGTGTTTGAGCGCGAAGGGGAGAGCTTCATCGCTGAGGCGCTGGAAGAGACAAGGCTCCTCTTTTTAAGCGGCGAGCCGATCGACGAACCAATCGTAGGCCAGGGGCCCTTCGTTATGAACACGATGGCTGAGATCGAGCAAGCCGTCGCAGATTACCGGGCGGGGCGGATGGGCCGCCTCGCGGCGCATGCTTAGGGCATGCATCAGACTTAACGTCATTTGCCGCATTAAGCCTCTGAGATTCCCCACCCATTAGAGAACGGCAAATCGACGTACTCAACCTCAGTTCTCATTCGCGTGAACATGTCCCAGGACGCACCCCTAAATAGGGGGCGCGCAAGAAATGCGGCATGCTACCATCGCTTTACAATTTTCCAAGGCAAGGATTTACCGCTAAGTCACTTTGAAAGGCGTCAGCCAATGACCAGATTTGCCTTTGCCATTTTTCTTGCGCCACTTTCCCTTCTCGCCGGCTGTTGCAGGCCACCCAATATTGCGTCAGTCCCAACTGATTTAGACGGTCAAGAAACGAGTATGTGGTGCTGGGCGGCAAGTGGTCAAATGACCATGAATTATTTGCACCCAGCGTCGAATGTCCAGCAGTGCGATGAAGCCAACAAACGCTTCGGGTTGAGCGATTGTTGCAATTCCCCTGTTCCAAATGCGTGTGTAAATGGCGGCTGGCCCGAATACGAAAAATACAACTTTAAGGCTGATACGACGGCCAATTCGCCCCTTACGTGGGATCAGCTCAAAAGCCAGATTTACTGTTCGAAAAAGCCATTTGCTTTCTCGTGGCATTGGAATGGCGGCGGTGGACACATGATGGTCGCAACCGGGTGTGTTACCATAGACGGTACCGATTATGTCAGCGTCAATAATCCATGGCCTCCGGCCTCGGGCGTACAGGAAGTGTATACCTACGATAAATATGTCGGCGGTCCGAGTTACGACCATACCCACTGGAACGACTACTTTAACATTTCCTATGCCGGAGGACAGTAATATGCTGCGCTTAATTTGTTTAATCGGCAGTGTGCTATTTCTGATGGTCGCCTGCGATCGCGCCGAAACACCAAAAAATCCGTTATCACAACAGCAGGCTGCCGACACGGCGCTACGAGTTTTGCAGAAGCTCGTAACCAGCCAAAACTTCAAAGCGATGGGTTTTGATTCCGAAAACGAAGTTGAACAATCAAGGCTAAGCACGCCTTTGCCGGTGTTCAATGTTGGCCTCGATCAGATTAAAGGCTATGACACCAGCAAAGATCCGAACACTTTGCTGACGGCAAGTTCGGAAATCGTCTACCCAGTGACAGTGGGTGGACGCGTGAAATCCTCCGTCACAATCGTGCACAAGGAGCAGGGCTATCAACCGTCCAGTTTCGGGAATGCGGAAATCATCCGGCGCTTATCTGAGTACCGGCGAGAGGAAAATGCAGGGAACGAGTTCATCGTGCGCGTGCCGGCTCTAAACATGTACTTTCTTGGAAGGCGAGCTGAGAACCAGGTCCTATTGGTTCCCATTATAGAGGATCCACGGCTTAAGCTACGGCCTGGCGAGCCACTGCCCGCCCAGACAGTCCTCGCAGAACTCACGCCAATTGCGAGGGCCTACAACGGCCTACCGATGTAGGGAATGCCAACCTGGAATAGACGGTGATGCCTGATTGCATAATTCGAGGGATCAGCCAATCTTACTCCACCGTCCTTCCCAGCCTGCCAGCCAGATCCTGAATGAATTGCCAGGCCGTGCGGCCCGAGCGCGAGCCCCTGACGGCCGCCCATTCGAGAGCTTCGCGCTCAATTGCCGCCTGATCGGCAGCAAGCCCGAAATGGCGGACATAGCCTTGCACCATCGAAAGATAATCTTCTTGCGAGCAGGCATGAAACCCAAGCCAAAGCCCGAAGCGGTCGGAGAGCGAGACTTTCTCTTGGACGGCATCGTCCGGGTTGATGGCCGTGCCGCGCTCATTCTCGATCATCTCGCGCGCGAGGATATGGCGCCGGTTCGAGGTCGCATAAAACAAGACGTTTGCGGGCCGTCCCTCAATACCGCCTTCGAGCGCGGCCTTGAGCGATCTATAGCTCGTCTCGGCCACATCAAAAGAAAGGTCGTCGCAAAAAAGGAGAAACCGCCAAGGGCTTGCGCGCAGGATCGCCATGAGCGCAGGCAAAGAGGCGATATCTTCGCGATGAATCTCGACAAGCTTAAGCGGCTTGAAGCCGGGCTCCTTACAAAGCCTTGCGTTGACCGCAGCGTGGGCGGCCTTCACAAGCGCCGATTTGCCCATGCCGCGCGCGCCCCAAAGGAGGGCGTTGTTGGCGGCAAACCCTCTCGCAAAGCGCTCCGTATTGGCGAGCAGAGTGTCGCGGGCGCGATCGATACCTTGCAAAAGCGAAAGATCGACCCGGCTCACCTTGGGAACGGGCATCAGAGCTGCTTGGGGGCAGGCCGCGAAAACAAAGGCGCCGGCAGACTCGAAATCACAAGGCTCGGGTGCCTGGCCGGCCAGTTTTTCAAGGCTTGCCGCGATCCGTTCGAGTGCCTTTGAGGAGGGAGACCGGCCCGATTCGAGGCCGTATTTGGCTGCCGCCATAGCCGTTCTTAACTGCGCGGCCCGGACTTGCGCCCGGCATCACCCTCTAGCGCTTCCGGCTGCGGTTTTCCGCTGCGCGAATACTCCCCGGACTTGCCGCCGGTTTTTTGGAGGAGCGCAATTCCCTCGATCGTCATCGAGCGGTCGATGGCTTTCAGCATGTCGTAAATCGTGAGGCACGCAATGGCGGCGGCTGTCAGCGCCTCCATCTCGACGCCGGTCTGACCCAAGGTTTTGGCGGCGGCCTCAACCTTGATTCCGGGCAAGGACGAGTCCGGCACCACATCGACCGCGACTTTTGTGAGCGGCAGCGCATGGCACAAAGGAATAAGCTCATGCGCTCTCTTCGCAGCCATGATTCCGGCGATCCGGGCGGCGGCAAAAACGTCGCCCTTTTTAGCGTTGCCCGCGAGCGCCGCATCGAGCGCCATCTTTTGCATCACGACCCTGCCCTCAGCAATGGCCATGCGCGCGGTGCTGGGCTTGGCTGAGACATCCACCATTTCCGCTTGCCCGCTTTTGGAAAGATGGCTGAGACCTGGCATGAATTTTCTCATGCAAAATGACGGCAGTGCGCCGGACATCTGCGAATAGCGCTCCCGTTTTGGGGGAGCAAGGGCCTTTACGAGAGATTGCGGTTACGAGCTCAGCTGCGCCTGCATGAGCCGCAAATAGGTTGTGGCGTGGTGCTCGAAGAAGGGATCTTGGCATTGCGCGCCGGCGCAGGGCGTGCCGGTGAGCGCAATCTCACTCCCTGCACTAGTGAAATTGAGCGAACGCGATATGGGGATGATGTCGAAGCCCTGCACCAAGAGCTGAGGCGCCGCGCCGGGGGCTACTGCCCGTGCGAGGCTAGCGGCTCTTTGCGCGAGCCGGGGGCGCGCGCTATTGGCCGCGACAACGCGCATTTGATCGCCGAAGCTTGCAAGGGCATCAAGGCCCGCAACATTCGCCAGGGCCCCGGTGCTGAGCGGGTTCGGCACATTGAGGTCGGCGGGCGTTTCGATTGTGAAGGGGACTTGCGGCACCCAGTCGAGCGAATTGGTGACCCTGAATGCGAAACCGGAATTGCAAAACGAGCTCTCGAAATCCCAGGCGTAATGATCATTGCCGGGCTTTGGCTGGGCAAAGATATAGGTCTTATAGGAGTAGTTCTTGCTCCTTGGGCTATCCGCGCCATACTTGAGGTAAGACCGCAGCAGCGTGCCTACGGCTGCGCCTTGGCTGTGCCCCGCGATATAGATTTCGCTGCCTGCAGGCACGCTGGCCGCAAGCTGGGAAAGAACCCCGGCGCCTGGATATTTGAGAAGAACGAGCGCGCCAAGGGCAAAGCCCGCGTGCACGGCGGCCACAGGATCGGCAGCGAATTTATAGTCAATCCGGAATGGCCCGGCGATGACCGTGCCCGTGGCCTGCACAAGAATCGAAAGCAGATCCTCCAGGACGCTCCTTGGATCGGTAACGACGGTGCCCCGCAGAATGATGGCATAGCGCCCAGATGTGTTCTTCCAAAGCTGCCACCTCTCGTCAAAGGGCGGAATAGGACGAGAATCGAAAACAAGGGTCCAGCCAGCTGGCACGGGGAGCGCAAAGCCTTCGAGATTGGCGCAGAGCGTCAGCAGCGGCTGCGCTTCGTTGAGATCAAAACCTGCGGCAAATGGCATGTGCTCCTCCCCTGCGGACTCTTGCTTGACTCTTGGCGCGAACCGGCCATGTCTCAAGCTTACATTAGCAGCTTTGGCCGGCCCCCGCGTCAGCGCCGCGAGGCGCCTCTCTTTGGCGAAAGCGCTCTGCTGAGGATTGCAAGGCATCGATCATAGGCGCCAGGGTGCTCGCTCTCGCGGGGACCGGCGATATTCAGGGAGTCCTTTGCTTCGAGCCGCGAGAATACTTCCTCGATCGCAGCCGCGGCTCCGCCGTTCGAGTAATCGACAATATGGCAGGGCTTGCCGTATCTCTTGGCGCATTCGATGGAAAAATCCGTGCCGGAAGAGCGGTAATCCTTGCCCGGCACAAGGATGAGCGTCGCGGCGCTATCGCGCACATTCCACTCTGTGCGCTGGGCGGGCTCCGGGTCCGGCGTTTCCGTAAGGCCAGGATAGCTCGCCAATAAGCCCGGCGGATTTGGCAGGTCTTCCGCCCAGCCGCCCTTTGGGCACCAGCCTTCATAGGGCAGGCCTGCGAGAATTGCGGCATCGAGTGCCGCGCGATCGACGCCGGTCTGCCCGCCAGAGCGGATGCGCGGGCCCGCCGGCGATTTTTGATTCATCCCAAAGCCCCTGGCTCTGCGCCGTGCTGGAGCTTGCCGCGAATTTCTAGGAGCTGCGCCCGGCGAGAAAGGGGGGGACGCCATGGCCGAGGAAGCCGCCCAAGCAAAAAGGCCCGACGAAAAGATAGGGCGATTGAGCGTCTCATATCACAAAGACGCTGGCCCATACGAGATCGTGTCTCGATGCCGCGCGCGAGGCCTTTGATGCGATCGCAAGCCCGGCTATAACGCCGTCTCGCCACAGGTTGGAACCATGCCCTCAGATCTACGCCGCCCAGCGCGGGCGCTGATTTCCGTTTCCGATAAGACCGGCCTCATCGAGTTCGCTCGAGGCCTCGCGGGCTTCGGCATCGATCTGATCTCAACGGGCGGCACGCGAAGCGCGCTGGAGAAAGCCGGGCTTGCCGTCCGCGATGTCTCAGATGTGACCGGTTTTCCCGAGCTTTTGGACGGCAGGGTCAAGACCTTGCATCCAAAGGTTCACGGCGGGCTGCTCGGGATTCGCGAAAACCCGGAACATGAGGCGGCGATGCGGGCGCATGGCATTGCGCCGATCGATCTCCTCGCCGTCAACCTTTATCCTTTCGAAGCGGCGGTTGAGAGAGGCGCCTCCTTCGCCGAATGCATCGAAAATATCGACATTGGCGGCCCGGCCATGATCCGCGCGGCCGCCAAAAACTATGATAGTGTTGCGGTGATCGTCGATCCCGCCGATTATGAAAAGGTCGCCGCCGAGCTTAGCGCGCACGGCGGCTCGACGACGCACGCGCTGCGCGAAACTCTGGCTCAAAAGGCCTTCGCCCGCACGGCGGTCTATGATGCTGCGATCTCCAATTGGCTCGCGCAGCAATTGCGGATTGAGGCGCCTGACTATCGAGCCTTTGGCGGCAAGCTCGCCTTGCCTTTGCGGTATGGCGAGAACCCGCATCAAAGCGCGGCTTTCTATAGCACAGGGGAACGCCGTCTTGGGGTCGCGTCTGCAAGGCAGGTCCAGGGCAAAGAGCTTTCCTATAACAACGTCAACGATACCGACGCAGCTTTCGAGCTCGTCGCCGAATTCGATCCGGCGCGCACGGCGGCTGTTGCCATTATCAAGCATGCCAATCCTTGCGGGGCTGCCGAGGCAGAGACTTTGGCCGAAGCCTATGAACTGGCGCTGCGTTGCGATCCGGTCTCTGCCTTCGGCGGCATTGTCGCCCTGAACCGCAAGCTCGATGCTGCCGCGGCCGCAAAGATCGTCGAAATTTTCACCGAGGTCATCATCGCGCCCGCGGCCGATGAAGCGGCGCTTGAGATCATTGCGGCGAAGAAGAATCTGCGCCTCCTGCTTGCAGGCGGAATGCCTGACCCCCGCACGGGTAGCCTGACGTTTCGCAGCGTTGCTGCCGGGTTTCTTGCGCAGACCCGTGACAGTGCCGCCATTGATGATATGGACTTGCGCGTCGTCACAAAGCGCGCGCCGGGCGAAGCCGAATGGCGCGACCTTAAATTCGCGTTTCGCGTCGCAAAGCACGTCAAGTCGAACGCCATCGTCTATGCCAAGCGCGGCGCGACCGTTGGGATCGGCGCGGGACAAATGAGCCGGGTCGATTCGGCGCGGATCGCAGCTCAGAAAGCGATGGAAGCAGCAAAAGCCGCTGGCTTTAGCGAAAGTCTTGCAAAGGGTTCGGTTGTGGCCTCCGACGCGTTTTTCCCCTTCGCCGATGGCCTCATCACCGCCGCCGGAGCGGGCGCAACGGCAATCATACAGCCGGGCGGCTCGGTGCGCGATGCCGAGGTCATCAAGGCTGCCGACGATTTGGGCCTCGCTATGGTGTTTACCGGCGTGCGCCATTTCCGGCATTAACAAAAAATTGACCGCAATGAAGCCGTCTGCCTTCTTTCTGCTCCCAAAAAGGGGATTTCAAATAGGCATTATTCAGCAACTATTAAGGCCCAGGAAAGGTATAAACGCTATATGAAAATGACTTTTTGGAGAAGGCACTCGTGCGGATTGTTTTTGACGAAAGCCCAGACGGCTTTTGTATTTTGCACAATATAGGCAGGATCGAAGCGGCATCGGCTTGGCACGCCGAAAATAGCCTGCCTCCGCAGCAGAATTGGCGCGATCTTATCCTGCACGAGCTCATCCGTAAGGCGGAGGAAGTCGACGCGGACGCAGTCGTGGATGTTAAATACCGCAGCGAACCCGCGATCCGGATTGAGGAGACCGGCGTTGCGTTGAAGCGAATCGTCGCCAGCGGCATGGCCGTCAAGCTTGCCTCGGCGGCCTGAGAGCCTCACCCCTTCATCTGCCAGCGCCCAGCGGAATCCTGCTGCCAATAGGAAAGCGGCAGGCCTAGGCTCTTCAGTTCCTTCCATTGCGCCCGCGCGCGCTCGACCTCTTCGGGATTGTTGCCGTCGAAGAGATTTAGGACGCGGGCATAGGCCGGATTTGCCGCCGCGAGCGCGGGGGCAATCTCCGCTCCCTCGACAAAGAGCCTAAGCGCCGCGCCATTCGGGTTTTCGGTGCCGGCGGTGAGGTAAATGGGCTGCAGCTCGGGGTCGCCGTCGCGCGCGCGCCCATGCGCCAAAAAGCTTGCGTCCGCATAGGTCCAAAGCCAAACGTCGAGCGCATCGAGCCGCTCTTCGCTCATCGCCTGCACGGCAACGCGCCAGCCTTTGGCAAGCGATTTCTCGATGAGCTGGGGGAGCGCGCGCTCAAGCGGCTGGCGCTGGAGGTGGTAGAACCAGATTTCGGTCATGATTCGGAAGTAAGCGTGGCCGGAGCACGACCTGGTCCATTATAGCTTTGCTGTGAGGATTACCAACAGGGTTCCTCATTAGGCCAAAGGGCGGCAGGCTCGTCGTGACAGCAAAGATTGCCGAATGTACGCTAAAGGCGTACATATGAAGCGATGAAGATTCGGAGTATTCGCCATAAGGGCCTGAAACGCTTCATCGAGTACAATGATAGCCGCGAAATCAGACCCGATCTGGTGAATAGGGTGCGGAATATTTTAACGGCGCTTATAGCGGCGCCAGACATCGATGGCATTAAAGGATTGCCGGGCTGGCGAATCCATCAGCTCACGGGCGAGCGCTCCGGAACTTGGAGCCTATCCGTCTCCGGGAATTGGCGCATTACATTTAGACTCGAAGAGGGAGAAATCTCAAACGTGAATCTGGAGGATTACCACTGATGGGCGAAGCTCCCGTGAAAATTGGGATGAAGCCTGCTCACCCCGGCGTGTTCATTCGTGAGGAGATTTTGGATCCGCTCGGGCTTCCCATAGCCCGCGCCGCCGAAGTGCTTGGCGTGCGCCGCGCCACATTGTCTGACCTTGTGAACGGCAAGGCTGCTTTGTCTCCCGAAATGGCTCTGCGAATCGAGAAGGCGTTTGGCGTGAGCATGGACACCTTGCTTCGCATGCAGGCTTGGCACGACAGCTACTGCATGCGCGAACGCGCGGACGAAATTGACGTAAAGCCGTTTGTGAGGATCGGGGGAACGGAGAGCTAACGCGGCGGGATGGTGTCTTTGGATGACATGATCAGCACTTGCGTTGAGGACGTTCGCTTCGAAGTAGACACTATAACGGTCGCGCTTCCAGACGGACCGCAAGATTTCCACACCGCTTGCGTGACTTCCATACCCTCTCGATGTGACTCCGGAGCAGCGCCAAACTGGACGTTCGCCGCAGGCGGGCATGGAATTCCTTGGCCTGATTCGGCGAGGATTTCAGCACCGAGTGTCTTTTGCGCGGCATACCGGCCAGCCACAGTATTTTCCGGTTCAATGTTGGGGTCCCATGCGGCTGCGACGTGCTTACGCCTACTTTAACGGCAAACTTCACATACTGGATGATAATCGAACCGTTCAAGGCAGGCGGAAAGTCGCTTTTGGACGGGCCAGGAACATCAGCGGTCACATCGGCGGAAAGTACATAATGCCCCGGTTTCACATCCGCCGTGCAGGCGCTTGATACTGTGATTAAATTATTGTCTCCCGCGACATTCAATTCACGATTCTCGGGACAGGAAATTCCTTAGGAGAGTTATTAACAACGGCTGCCAGCGCCAGCGCCCGGCCAGGGCCCATCCCGGAGGAGGCGGACAGATTGACCGTTATCAGCGCGTCAGAGGCAACGGGAATCTCCCAAAGCGGAACACGTTCACGCGCTCCGGTAATGTGGAAGACTTCGTGGACAGGATGCCAAATTACGGGGCTGTGGCTGCTTTAGATATTTCGTCCCAGTCATCCATAATGGCCCTTTTCTTTTGCGGCGGACTCTTCGTCGCATCAGCAAGAGTGAGATTGCAAAGAGTGGAGAAGATCATTAGCTTCGGAAGCAGCGACTCGGCGTTTGGAGACTTGGCGATTACAGCATTCACGCGCTCTTCGGTCGATCCGCCGACCAAAACTCCGAATTTCTTAAGCAGATCGATCGCTAAATTACCATTGTTTGTACCGGCGACATCATCCAAACTCGCCTGAGTCGGGCACCATGCTTCTTGAGCATTAGCCAAGGTAGACATCAGCATCGCAGCTATTGAGACAAGGCGGAGGAAACCCACATTCCAATCCAGCATTCTTCCTCTCCTCTATTCGCTTTTGTGCTTCTCTCAGCCAAACTCACACCGGAACGCCTTCCGGCACTGGGACGGCAATCGAGGCGGCGAGCTACCGGTGGGAGCTCCACCGGAAATCAGGCTATCTTCAGGAACATGCGCGAAGCCTTGCAAGGCGTTTCTCTTAACCGGACAAAGAATTTCACGTACAGGTTTTTGTAAGTTCTGCATGGCAAGCGGATACAGCTCGCGCGCTCGCCACCCCCTCACCCAATCGCCTTCAGCCCCTTCGCAAAGCGCTGCCCGTTGGCCACATAATGCGCCGCGCTTTCGCGCAGCTTCTGCGCAGTCTCTTCGTCAAGGGTGCGCGCAAGCCGCGCGGGGCTGCCGATGATAAGGCTGTTGTCGGGAAACTCCTTGCCCTCAGTCACCAATGCGCCCGCGCCAACGACGCAGTTGCGGCCGATCTTGGCGCCATTCAATAGCACGGCGCCCATGCCGATGAGGCTATTCTCAGCGATCGTGCAGCCATGCAGGATCGCGTGATGCCCGATGGTGCAATCCGGGCCAACCGTTACCGGAAAGCCAGGGTCGGTGTGGCAAAGCGCGCCGTCCTGAATATTCGAGCGCACGCCAATGAAAATTTCCTCATTGTCGCCGCGCAGAACCGCGCCGAACCAGATCGAGACATCGGCCTCGATCCGCACCTTGCCGATGACATGCGCGCCCGGCGCGATAAAGCAGCGCTCGCCCTCGGGAAGGATGGGGGCGAGGCCATCGAGAGAGTAAAGCGGCATGGCAGTCTCTTAAAATTCGTCGAGATCGATATCGAGAATGGCCATTTGCAGGGTGAAGCTCTTCCCCTTGGGGTCGTCGGCCGAGATCACGCCCAAAAAATCTTCGCCATTATAGAGCTCGACGGAATCGTTCTTGCGCCCGCGCGGCACAATCTTCAATTTCTCGGTCTCGAAGAGGCGGCGCAAATAATCCTGCAGCACAGGACGCTCGACGGGTATCTTCATCGCCAAGGCAAAGGAGCGGTCACCGTCCTCATCATCGACAGTGATGGTGCCGATCTTTCGCTCGCCGAGATGCACATCGGCATCATCCACATCGGATTTGCCGCGCGTGACCTTGATCGCCCGGTTGGCCAACGATTTGCGCAAATACTCCTGCAATTTCTGCAGTTCGGCTTTATCCACGATGCTTTCCTGAGGCAGCAAAGGCTCTGCCGCGAGCCGCGCTAACCGCTTGGCCCACAAGGCTGGGCGAATTTGGCTAGACCTGACTGAAAGTTAGCCGCTCGGGGGAGCCGGGGCAAGGAGCTGATCCATCGCCCGGGAAGGCTCGGCGCAACCGGCATCGCCGACAATTTTGGCAGGCACGCCGGCGACTGTTTTCTTTTCCGGCACTGGGTGTAGCACAACAGAGCCCGCGGCAATCCGTGAGCATGAGCCGATCTCGATGTTGCCGAGGATCTTGGCACCCGCGCCAATCAGCACGCCAGAGCGCACCTTGGGGTGCCTGTCGCCGCGCTCCTTGCCGGTGCCGCCGAGTGTAACGTCTTGCAGCATCGAGACGTTGTCGCCGATCACCGCCGTCGCGCCGACGACAAGCCCGGTCGCATGATCGAGAAAAATGCCTTTGCCGATGCGCGCAGCGGGATGAATATCGGTCTGGAACACCTCCGACGAGCGGCTCTGCAGGTAAAGCGCAAAATCCTGCCGCCCCGCATTCCAGAGCGCATGCGCGAGCCGGTGCGTTTCGATCGCGTGGAAGCCTTTGAAATAAAGCACCGGCTCGATAAGGCGCGTGCAGGCAGGATCGCGCTCGACAACGGCGGCAATGTCGGCGCGGAAAGCCTCGGGAATCGAAGGGTCTTGTGCAATCACATCGAAATAGGCCTGCTCAATGAGATCATTTGGCAAAGCTTCGTGGCCAAGCCTGCGCGCAACGCGATGAATGATCACCGCTTCGAGACAGTCCTGATTGAGAATAGCCGTATAGAGCAAGCCAGCGATCTCAGGCTCCGTTCGCAGGGCCTGCTCGGCCTCAGCGCGCAGCCTCGCAAACATCGGGTCATGGCGCCCAAGTGCGACGATCTTTGCAGTTCCTATGGCTGAACCCACAGGCTCCTCCTGGCACGGCAAATCAATTAGCAGCCAGAGCTCCGGCGGCAAGCACAAAGCGGCGGCCCGAGGTGTGATATAGAGGTTCCGGCCCGCCCGGTCAGGGGCGCCCGTTCAGAAATTCCAAGACGGCCTGCTTATAGACTTTATCGCCTACGGCCCGGTTGTGGTCGCGGCCGGGGATATCCACGGCGCGCGCCCTCCTGAAGAGCGCCGCAAGCGCATGCGGGTCGCCCGCAAGATCATCTTTGGTCCCGGCAGCGATGAGCACGGGAAGATCAATTTGCGCGAGGTCTGCCGGGCTCAACGTCTGACAGGCGCCGCGCGCGCAGGCGGCAAGCGCCATAAGATCGCTGCGCGTGGCCTCGGCAAAGCTTCGAAACATCCGCGCCTTGGGGTCCGTCACGGCCGCAAGCGAGGGCGCCTCCATTGCCTCCGCGATGCTCAGCGACAGCGCCGGGCGATCGGCGAGGTTAAGGCCTACCCCGCCAAGGACCAGCGAGCGGACCCGCTCCCCATGCTCCTTGGCGAGAAAGACCGCAATGCGGCCGCCGAGCGAATAGCCCATCACGTCGGCCCGGTCGATGGCGAGATGATCGAGCAGCATGCGGGCATCCTCCGCCATTTTTGGCAGCGCGTAAGCCGCGGGCTCATAAAATTTTTCGCTGCGGCCATGGCCGCGGTTGTCGAAAGCGATGACCCGCCGCCCTGCATCCGTGAGAGTTTTGACCCATTGGGGGAAGACCCAGTTCACCGCATGGGTCGAGGCGAAACCGTGGATGAGGAGGATGGGCCCGCCGCCGCCCGAAGGCGGCCGCTCGTCAATGAAGGCAAGGCGGACCCCGCAATCGAGAATATCGAACATTTCATCCTTAAGAGCCCGCGAGGGTGGCAAATTAAGGGAGGCTGCGCTATCTCTCTAGCGTTGGGGGGGGAATCTTCGAAAGACCATGAATCGTTTTGAACGCAGGCCAGTCGCTGCCGGCGAGGCCGAGCTTGAATACCTCGATGGCGAATTCCGGGTCATCCGGCCCGGCAGCTTCGTGCGCTGCGCCGTCACGGGCGAGCCAATCAAGCTTGAGGATCTGCGCTATTGGAACGTTGATCTGCAGGAGCCCTATGCAAGCCCCGAGGCCAAGCTCGTGAGGCTCGGGGTTAAGCGGGGAGGATAAGAGCACCGGTTCGGGAGCTCTGATCCCGCAGCTGGGCGTCCTTCAGTTAGCGCTAGCGATGTAAATGCCCGCCGGGACCGGAGCCGGGCCGCGGGCGCGTCATTTCGAGAGGTACCCGTTTACCGCGACCGCTGCGCGATCCCGTTTTTCTCATCGGATACGCCAGGGCCAGCGAAAGCCTCGGATTTAGTGATGCTCGCCGCGTAATTGCGGGCCGTAACCGGAGCGGTGCCGGTATTTGGACCGGGCGCTAGGGGCCCGGTTGCCAGGGTCGTCGGCTCCGGCGCGCTTCGCCTGCGCTTTTGCGAGGAGCACGCCCTTTCCCTTACTCGTTACTGCGTCTCAGGCTCCTTCGCTTCTATCGACAGCGTTTTGATATCGCCAAGTATCATCGCCGGATCGAGCGATTGATTCGAATAGATCTCGCGCACCCAGCCGTCTTGATCGATCAAGAACACCTTGAGGAGATGATTTAAAACCACTTGGCCTTTGGCCTGCGCCTCGCGGTCGATTGAAACCTCCTCGCCCATGGCGCGCAGCAAAGGATCAAGGAAAAGCCTGGAATAGGTGGTGAGAAAGTGCCAGGGGACAAGCGTGGCCTTGTCATCGTAGCGGCGCGCAAATCCTTCAAGCACACTGGGCGTATCGTGGCGCGGATCGAGGCTCATAAACACGAGCCGCACTTTCCCGTGCAGATCTGCCCGCGCCAGGATCTCTTCGCGGACTTTCTCCAAAGCTTCCCAAGCGAGCGGGCAGCCGTTTGGATCGGCGCAATAGGAATAGAAGAAGCCAAGGAGCGTGATCCTGCCCCGCGTATAGGAAGAGAGCAGACGGGGAAGAAGCGAGCCTTCGAGCACGATGGCTTGCGGCACGCGCTGAATGTGATCGAGCGTATAGCTGCCGGGCGGCGGCGGGTTCCCTGCCCCTTGACCCGCGCGCGCCGGGAACGCGCCTGCGGCCGTCAAAGCCAGGAGGACCAGGCATATGCAAAGGGGCGCGCCCGCCCTTACTTGTCTCACGAAATGCTGCGCTCTCGTGCGCTTCCGCAGCCGTGAGTCATGACCGGGCTCAGGGCTTAAGTCCAGCCAGTCCAGGAAGTAACCTTTACTTTGCCGGGATCTTTGCCGGACAGGAGACTTTGATCCTCTCCCGATTCGGCCCGCACTGGCAGCATGGTGAAGCCTCCCTCCCCCGCAAGAGCCCCCGCAGCAAGGCCGCATGGCCCGAGCTGCAATTGTGGATGGGGCCGAAGAACAGAAGGCAGTGCTAAGCCTATCGTAGCCCGCAATGCCGATGCCGGTATATGTTTTCAATGCCGCGGGCTTGCGCCGAGGGCTAAGATTATGCCGATAGCGTCCGGCATCGCTAGTCAGAAGCCGCCCTCGCGAGCGTGGACCTGCCAAATCCTGGCGGCGATTTGCTGTTCAACAAACAGCGCAAAAAGCTCGTTGAGATGGGTCGTCGGGTGGACCGTATCGGCAAACATGAAACTGCGATCTGCACCTGTGACCGTGTATGTGCCTGGCGAACAGAACAGGGACGAACCGAATGAGGATGGGTTGCTCAAGTGCAGTTGGACGGCTCTTGCAATTTGCGCTGACAAGTTACAAGCGATGCCTGTATTGGAAACGCTAAACCCATAAACGCGGAAATTCGCTATAACCTGATCGATAAAACCGAAGGCATCTATCAGAGTAACATTATCGCCAAAAATCTTCCGCTGAAAATCAAGAGCTGCGGCCAAGCTTATATTAAATAAGCGGGAAACCGCCGTCAGCAACTGGCCGTGGTCCGGACTCAAGAGTCCTTCCGGAGCCCTTCCGATATCCGGAACATTCATCACCACGACATGCGTGGCTCCATTTTCAATCACAGTCCGGACAATCTTGGCCAAATCGACAGCCGAACGTGTGATTGCCTCCACCGCAGAAAGTAGCGCGGCTGGAGTTCCTGCCGCTTGAGCCGCGGCCAATTGGAAGAAGATGTCGTTGGCTCCCCCATTTATTAGTACGAGCTGATTCGAAGTGAATCTTTTGTAGGTGGATAAGTAGGTGCCTACCTGGTCTCTTACTGGAACAGTGGTCGCCTGTGCAAAGTCGGCATCCTTGGTTCCGGGCGGCGCATGGCCGATACCTGGCTGCAAGGTCACACGCGAACCCCCCTGCGCATAGTCGAGACCGCCCGCCGGAATCAGAGGCTGACCGAATCCTCCGACGAACGCGGGCGTTAATCTGTCTCCGTAATGGAGAGCAATGTCTTGCGTAAAGTTAAGGCCTGGATTCGTCGTAAAGCGGCCGCCATTGAACGTAGCTTTAGCAAATGGCGAATAGGTGCCAGCATCTAATAGGCTGTCGCCAAACGCCACTACTTGCAACCGCATGCCAGACGCCGCATTAAGCGGCATAAGACCCGTAGCAAGCGCCGCTAAGAGCACTGCTATGAAAACCAGGAATTTCATGACTTTTTCCTTGCGGTCTTAATTCTCATTGCAGCGGCGGGCTGGAATGGTTCAATTGCGCCGGCAACCCTTTGGGGCAATCGCGCCGGATGATATCTGATCCTGCGTCGGGGTCAATTTGACGGAAATCCTCTCGCTGCCTCGAAGGCATCCACGTTTTCGATAAGTTCTGACCAGCCCCCTTTTATTTCGGTCCCGCAGGCTGCGGCCTGCAATCTCAATGATCCCGCGCCGCCACGAAATGCGCCGCCTCTTTCAAAATGCTGGTATCGGCCTCGAAGCGAACAGAATCGAGCGCCGCGATCGCATCCGCCACGAGCTTATCGCGCCGGTCCCGCGCGGCTTCCATCCCGAGCGCGGCGACGAGGGTTGCCTTGTTGCGCGAAGCGTCCTTCCCCGCGCGCTTGCCAAGGGCGGCGTCGTCCGCAACAACGTCGAGAATATCGTCAGACACCTGAAAGGCCGCGCCAAGCGCGCGGCCATAGCGTGAAAGCGCGGCGCGCTCTGCCGGCGCGGCGCGTCCGAGAATGGCCCCTGCTTCGACAGCATAATGCAAGAGCGCGCCGGTCTTCATCGACTGCAGCTTGATGACCGCCTCGGCCGTGTATGGATGCGGCGAGCGTTCGGCCTCAAGATCGAGCACCTGGCCGCCGATCATGCCTCCCAACCCCGCCGCGCGCGCAAGCCCCAGCACGAGCGCGATCCGCACTTCAGGATCAGGATCGGTTGCCGGATCGGCCAGCACATCGAAGGCGTACGTCGACAGCGCATCGCCCGCCAGGATCGCCATTGCCTCGCCCAAGGCCTTGTGCAGGGTTGGCCGCCCGCGGCGCAGATCGTCGTTGTCGAGGGCGGGAAGATCATCATGCACGAGCGAGAAGCAATGGACCATTTCGACCGCGGCCGCCGCGCGCTCAGCGCCTTTACCTGCGGCGCCAAAGAGGCGCGCGGTCTCGATCGTGAGAAAGGGCCTGAGCCTCTTGCCGCCGCCAAGACTCGCATAGCGCATCGCGTCGAGGAGCTGGCGCGGGCGGAAGATTTCGCCCGGTAAAAAGCCATCAGAGAGCAGCTCTTCGAGCATGCGCGAGGTCACATCGGCTGCTCCCGTAAGCCGCATTTCGAACTCGGCCGCGGGATAAGCGCCGGTCATTCTCTCTCCGTCCTTCCTCATGTAAAGTGGAGGCCATGCTTGCCCCAATGCGCACGGCCGGTCAAGGCTTGGCCATGGCTCCCAAAAAGCGCCGCGCGACTCTTCCCCGAAAGATCATCCGCTCTCTTCTGCGCTCCGGTTTGGCGCTCACGCTCCTATTCGCCGCGCTGGTCCTGCTCTACCGCTTGGTGCAGCCGGTCTCGACGCTGATGATCGCCCGCTGGGTAGAAGGCGAGAAGGCCGAGCGCAACTGGGTCGCGCTCGGCGGGATCTCGCCGGCCTTGCGCACCGCAGTCATTGTTTCGGAGGATGCACGCTTTTGCGCGCATGGCGGCGTCGACTGGGGCGCGCTGCGTGAGGTGATCTCGCAGGACGGGCAGGAGGGACCGTCGCGCGGCGCCTCGACCATCGCCATGCAAACGGCGAAGAATTTGTTTTTATGGCAATCGCGATCCTATTTGCGCAAGGCGATCGAGATCCCCTTGGCGCTTTTGATTGGGATCGAGTGGCCCA
>Ga0209581_1000597_pt1 | contig 66632 bp, 49 predicted proteins | sample Coa_R2_FD_187160 | JGI IMG/M metagenome (GOLD analysis project Ga0209581, IMG submission 187160) | Surface soil microbial communities from Centralia Pennsylvania, which are recovering from an underground coalmine fire - Coalmine... | ecosystem: Environmental > Terrestrial > Soil > Unclassified ...
AGGCCCCATCAGGATCGTCATAGAGCCTCAAGCATGCTCAGGAGCCAGTCCGCAAAGAAAATACAAAATGAGAGCCACCAACCGCTGCCAACCTTCTTTCAGCCGACGTTCTCACACGGTCTGGTTGATTTCTGCACAACGTTACGGTCTGTTTAAAAAACAAAAGGGCGGGCCAAACCGCCCGCCCTTCCTATTATTTTGGTAATTTAGTAGACGCCATGAGGCTCCGGTCGCCAATCCTGGTTCTTCTCGTTAACAGAACGGGTGACAACAAGATCGCGTCCTTCCTCGGCAATAACATAGACGCGGTAAAGCCCAAGACCTCCGTCTCGAACAAACTTAAGGCATCGACCACCCATATGTCACCAGCACCCGCGCCGGGCCCCGCGCCCTCGCCGATCCCAACTCTGATCGTGCAATCGTCCTCGGCGTGATCCTGGATGAAGGGTGCGAGCCAATCATAAAATCGCCTTTACGGCCACTCACCGGAACAAATCGGCATGGGTGCCGGTGCGGGCCAGGATGAGGTCGTTGCCTTCGATCCTGTAGAGCAATAACCAGTCGGGCTCGATGTGCAGCTCACGGTAGCCGCGCCAATCACCCGATAATGGGTGATCCTTGAAGCGCGGCAGAATGGGCGCCGCTTCGATAAGCATGGTCAGTACAGGCGCAGTTTCGCCATGTCCTTGCCCCGCCTTTGTGCCCGGCGGATGTCGCGGCGAAATTGGCCGGTATGGACCGGCGTTCGCACTAAATCCCGAGTTTGCGGAAGAGATCAGCGGCATCCTTCGAGCGCGTCAAATCCTCGCCCTTGTCAGCCTTGCGTAATGTCCGCGCCGTGGTGGCGTTCGGGACATTCACTTCGAACGGCAGGGCTTTTTCAGCGGCGACGCGCATTAACATCATGCGAATGGCGTCGGAAACCGACAAGCCCATCTCCTCTAGGACCTGTGCCGCTTGCTTTTTCACCTGCTCGTCAATTCTCGCCCGCACCGTCGCGCTGGCCGCCATGGCAACAACTCCTCGCGCCACAATGTAGCTACAATCTGGCACCCTTACAATGTCTTGAGTTTTAAGCCCTAACGGGAGCTTGGCCGCTCGCGCCGGAGCTTGAAGTCCGCATCACGGCCGATCGCGCCTCACCCCTTGCCCTTGCGCTTCTTCTCGCCCGCGCTTGGCCCGGCGCCTTCGTCGATGCCAACCCGGATCGTGTAATCGTCTTCCGCATGGTCCTGGATGAAGGGGACGCGGAGCGGCTCGGAGACGATCGTAAAACCGCCCTGCGTCTGGCCGGCGGGGACCGAAACCGAAGCGCGATAAAGCTTGCTGACGATGGGCTCATTATCGCGCTTGCGCAAAATGGCCATGCGCACGGGCACGCCGAAATTGCCGGCAGCGCCCGCAGGCCCGAGCAGCACCTTGCCTGCAACGCCGATCTTGATCGCAAGCTCCTTTCCCTCAAGCGCGCATTCGCGCGCCGTGTCGTCGAGTTCTGTTTGATAGCGCAACGTTTCGTTCGAGGGCGGGCCTGCATAGGCGCGGCTTGCCGCCGTCCCTTCAAGCACCATCACCTGCGGGCAGAAAATGTGGCGGGATTTATCCCCCTCTGCTGGAGGAGCCTCGTTCTTCGCCTCGCTCTTTTTGAGCCCGAGAAAGGAGGCAAAAAGCCTCGTTGGCGCATTCTCGCCCGGTTCGGGGTTATCCACAACGGCAATGTTGCTCCCGCAGGCGGCCAGGCCCAAAGCCGCGCTGGCCATCGCCGCAAGCCGCAGGGCCCGCCGCGCCATATCACGGCAAGGCATCGAAGCCTTCCTTAAAGCCCGAAAGAGCAAGCGGGATACCAATGCCCTCCTCGGGGGTTTGGAAAATAATGAAGGTCGCCTTCTGGCCATTCTTCATCTGATCAATGAGCTTATTTTCCATCACCACCTCCGCGACGCATCCCGTCGGCAGGCAGCGCACGAACCCCGCGCGGCCAACGTCCGTCTCGTCGATCTTGAGCCCGAGGCCCGAAGGCAGAAGAAGTCCGAGGGGCGCGATGACGCGCAGGAGATAGTTCTTGCCGTCTGCCGTCTTGAGCACAATGACCATCAGATTGACATTGGGCCTGTCCTCGGCGGCCACACTTTGCAAAAGCGCGCATTGCTCGCGCGCCGCGCCGGGCGGAGTTTCGCAGCGCAGCTCCCAGTCGCCGTGTTTCGCTTTGACAACGCCCTGGCAGAGGGCGCCGGGTGTGCCCGCAAAGGCACAAAAGCCCAGAAATGCAAGCCCCCTGCCCGCTGCTCTTATTGTGTTTCTTGCCCGCGCCACGCAAAAATCCTGTGTTGGGAGAGCGCCCCTTTGGCGCCAGCAGACTCAACTTGGCCCGCTCCATGCTAATACCCGCCGGGGATGGCGAGAGATGCGCGAATTTCCGCGGGCCCGTCAAGGGCGCGGGCGCAAGAGGCGCTCCGGGCGGGCTGATGGCACGCAGAGCGGCCCGAGGGCAGGAGGCTGCGTATCCCAAGGGCTTGGGGGGAGAGATTGCCGCGCAAGGAGAGAATCAAGCGGAAAAAGGACTAGGAAAGATGACGTTTTTTCTTTATCTCCAAATAAGTGCGAGGCTCCCCGTGCGGTAGCCTCCAGTGCTTTGAAATCGCAGCGGAAAGCCGAATTGGTAGAAGTGGATTGTGCAAAGCGCAAATTCCTGCTTCATCATACAAAAGGCTTCCCCGTTGAATAAAGTGACAGTCCTTTCTAGAATGCGAGTTCTTGAGGCAATTTGATGGACTCAGATTATTCCGGCGGCGTTCCCCGGTACTTCCAAATGCGAGTGATGGCAACGCCCGGCTCCTGCGCGCTTCGAAGCCGCGCCGGGCGGATGACTTACGCCGGGCTCGATGCAAGTTCGGATTGCTTGGCGCATAGGCTCGTTGCGTCGGATTTTGCCAAGGGCGATCTTGCGGGTGTGCTTCTCGGCCGTTCGGCAGCCGCCATTATTTCCTTTCTCGGCGTGCTCAAGGCCGGCGGCGCATTCGTGCCGCTCGACCCGGCGAGTCCTCCCGGCGTCCTTCTTGGCGTCCTCCGGCGGCATAACATCCGGTATATCCTCTCGGACGGGGAGACGCTTTGCCGCTTCCCGGAGGTTGCCCAGGCCGCCACCGTGATCGTCCTTGGCGCCTTGGAAGCTGAGGGCACGGCCAGCCCAGCCTCTCCGCGCGTGACGATCTCAGGCTCCGATCCCGCCTGCATCGTGTTCACATCCGGCTCGACCGGCGAGCCAAAGGGAGCAGTCATCCCGCACCGGGCGATCGTTAGGCTTGTCAAAAAGCCCGGCTATATGGAGTTTTCGCAAGACCAGATCTTTTTGCAGGCCTCGCCGATGACTTTCGACGCCTCTCTCTTCGAGATTTGGGGGGCTCTGCTCAATGGCGCCGAGCTTGTCATTCCTGATCCTGGCCTGCTCACGCTCGAAACAATCGGCGCATCGATCGAGGAGCAAGGTGTCACCACTCTGTTTTTGACGAGCGGCCTTTTTAATCTGATGATCGATCAGCGCCCCGGGGCGCTGCGCAAGCTCCGCTACCTTCTTTCGGGCGGCGATGTGATGTCTCCGCCGCATGTTGCCAAGGCAGTCCGGCTTTTGAAACAGGGCCAATTTATTTCGGTCTATGGTCCGACCGAGAACACGACCTTCACCACCACCTTTGCTGCCCCGCAAGACTTCGCGTGGCATACGGCAGTGCCCATCGGGCGGCCGGTCGCCGGCACGGTCTTGCGCATCCTTGGCGAGAACAGGCAGCCCGTCCCAGAGGGCTTGCCCGGCGAGCTTTATGTTGGCGGAACTGGGCTCGCGCTTGGTTACCTCGATGCTCCGCATTTGACTCAGCAAAAGTTCATCGAGGATCCATCTGATCCGGGCCAGCGCCTTTATCGCACCGGCGATCTTGTCCGGCGTGACAAACATGGAGTTCTGCATTTCCTCGGCCGCATCGATAACCAGATTAAGATTAACGGCAACCGGGTCGAGCCTGAGCATGTCGAAGCTGTGCTGCGCCGCCATCTGCCAGTCACCGACATCGCCGCCGTTGCCTGCATGACTGGCAGCGGCGCCAAGCATCTTGCCGCTTTTGTCGTCCCACGCCGGGGCGCCCCCCTCTCCCAGGCTGCTTTGCGCGAGATTGCAAGCCGGTGTTTGGCTCCGCATTTGGTTCCTTCGCGCTTCGAGACAATCGATGCGTTCCCCTTGACTGCAACCGGCAAGATCGACCGCTTGGCGCTCGCGCGGCTTGCCGCTGCGGCACGCGAAAAAAAGGCTCTCTCCCCCGTTGCCTCAGCGTCCGTTGCGGAAAGCATGCTGATCGAGGTATGGCGGAAGCACTTGCAGCTCGAGACGGTCGATATTGACCAAAACTTTTTTGACCTCGGCGGCACATCGCTTCAGCTCGTCGGCATACATGCCGAGCTAGAACAGCTTTTTCCCGGCGAGCTTTCCATTCAGGATCTGTTCGATCTGCCGACGATTAAGCTCGTCTCTGCCCGCCTTGCGGGTGCGAAGAAAGCCGATGCAATTGCGCAAGCTGGCGATCGCGCCGCACTCCAGCGGCGCGCGCGCTCACAGCGAAGCCGTCTTTCGTCCGCGCTTCACGCCGACTCCGCCTCAGGGACCTAATGCCCGGCGACGAAGCTAGCCAAGCCATTGGCGTCATCGGAATGGCCGGCCGTTTTCCGGGCGCGCCGTCACTCGGTGCGTTGTGGGAGAATTTGCGCAGCGGTGTCGAATCGATCACCCATTTCTCGCCGCAAGACCTCGAAGACGCATTCGGCCGCTCCGTGCAGAATGCCCCGAATTATGTGCGGGCGCGATCGATTTTAGACGGAGTTGAGCTCTTCGATGCCGAATTTTTCAATTTCCTCCCCCGCGAGGCCGAGCTCACCGATCCGCAGCAAAGAATCTTTCTCGAAATCGCCTGGGAAGCGCTTGAGAGCGCTGGCTATGACCCCGCAAGCTTTCCCGGCGAGATCGCCGTCTACGCCGGAAGCAGCTTCAACACCTACCTCCTCTACCATTTATTGCCCGACCGGCAGGGCCTCGAAATGCTCACCGGCAATTATCAGGTTGGCGAATATCCCACGCTCGTCGGCAATGGCGCCGATTTCATCGCGACGCGAACCGCGTATAAGCTCGATCTGCGAGGCCCTGCGTTTACGGTGCAATCGGCATGCTCGACCTCGCTTCTTGCGGTCGCCGAGGCCTGCCAATGTCTTCTCGATTACCGCGCCGACATGGCGCTTGCTGGCGGCGTTTCGATCACCTTCCCGCAGAAGAGGGGCTACCTCTATCAGGAAGGCGGCATGGTCTCGCCGGATGGCCATTGCCGCACATTCGATGCCAAGGCTTCCGGCACGGTTTTTGGCAGCGGCGCGGGTGTTGTGCTTTTGAAGCGGCTCGACGAGGCGCTTGCCGATGGCGATACGATCCGGGCTGTCATTCGCGGCTTTGCCGTTAATAACGACGGCTCGCGAAAAGCAGGTTACACGGCGCCAAGCAGCGATGGCCAGGCGCGCGCAATTGCTCTCGCTCATGCGGTTGCGGGCATCAGCGCCGAGTCCATTTCTTATGTCGAGTGCCACGGCACGGCGACGCCGCTCGGCGATCCGATCGAGCTTGCTGGCCTCACCAAGGCCTTCCGCGCCACCACGGAAAAGAAAAATTTTTGCGCCCTCGGCACGGTCAAGACGAATATCGGCCACCTTGATATCGCTTCAGGCATTGCCGGGCTCATCAAGACCATTCTCGCGCTTGAGAACGAATGCTTACCCGCCGTCCTCCATTTCAATGAGCCAAACCCGGGGCTCGACTTGGAAGAGAGCCCGTTCTTCGTCAATGCCGGGCTGCGGCCCTGGAGGCGCGGCGAGCCTCCGCGCCTCGCGGGAGTCAACGCCGCAGGGGTCGGGGGCACCAATGTTCATGTGATCGTGGAGGAAGCGCCTCTTGCCGCCGCGCCAGAGCCGGACGGCGGCTCGCCGCAGCTCTTTGTCCTCTCCGCGCGCGACGGCAAGGCACTCGGCGAGGCGCGCGCGCGCCTTGCAGCCCATATTGCTTCACATCCGGAGCAGAACCTTGCCGACGCCGCCTTTACCCTGCAGACCGGGCGCCGCGCTTTTCCCATGCGCTTTGCCACGATTGCGTGCAGCCGGGAGCAGCTTGCTACAAAACTCGCGAGCCTAAACGAAAGCACCGCGGCCAGCGCAAACCCGCCGAAGCTTGCCTTCCTGTTTCCAGGTCAAGGCGCGCAATATCCGGGCATGGGGAGGGCTCTCTACAGCCGCTTTCCCGCTTTCGCCCGGATGATGGACCGCTGCGCTAGTGTTCTTGCGCCTCACCTTGGCCTCGATCTGCGCACGATCCTTTATGGGAGAGAGCCAGACGCGGCGGTGCGGCTCCAAGCGACAGAGCTCGCACAGCCTGCCCTCTTGAGCATGAGCCTCTCGACGGCGGCCCTATGGCAGAGTCTCGGCCTCGAACCTGCCGCGATGATCGGCCACAGCATCGGCGAATTCGCCGCCGCCGTTCTGTCAGGCGTCATGCGCTGCGAAGACGCGCTCGCCATTGCCGCCGCCCGCGGTGCGATGATGCAGCAATTGCCGTCCGGCGCCATGCTCGCCGTCATGCTGGGCGAGGAGGAGCTTTCCGGGCGCCTGCCAGCTGGACTTTCGATTGCGGCCGTTAATGCCGCGAACGCTTGCGTGGTCTCCGGCCCGTCCGGGCTCATCGACTCTTTCGAACGCGAGATATCTGCACGCGGGATCAGCGCGCGGAGGCTCAAGACGTCGCACGCGTTCCACTCGGCGATGGTCGATCCCGTGATCGAGCCGCTCGCTGAGAAGCTCTCCAGCGTTCCACTCAATCCTCCAGGCACTCCCTTTGTCTCGACCGTGTCGGGGACTTGGATCACCAGGGAAGAGGCGACGAGCCCGCTTTATTGGGCGCGCCATTGCCGCGAGACAGTGCGCTACGGCGCTGCGCTTGCATGCCTCACCGAGGCTTTCTCGCCAGCTTTCATCGAGTGCGGCCCCGGGCGGACGCTTACGAGCCTGGCGCGGCAAAGCGAGGCTTCCCAGACTGCCGTCCTTATCGGAGCCTCGCTTCCCGATGCCACGGAAGCGCGTGCGGCAGACGAGATTTTTCTTGAGACACTCGGCCGCCTCTGGGCGGCGGGGGCGGCACCCGATTGGCGTGCGCTTCATGAGGGCGAGTCAAGGCGGCGACTCCCGCTCCCAACCTATCCCTTCCAGCGCAAGCGCTATTTCGTTGATGCCCCTTCTGCGGCTGTTGTTCGCCGGATCGAGGCAGAGCCCGCCGCCGCAGCCATTCGTTCTGAAATAAATGAGATCACCAGCATGGCCAATGCATTCGAACCGCGCGCCGCCGCGACTCTTGCCGGCGGACCGGGCCGCAAAGCCGCGGTCCGCGCAGAACTCGCCAGCCTTCTTGAGGATCTCTCGGGCATCGATGTCGCAAGTGCGCCCGCCGGGACCAGTTTCCTCGAGCTTGGTTTCGATTCACTGTTCCTCACCCAAGCAAGCCAGGCGATCAAAACCCGATTCAAGGCGGCCGTCAGCTTCAGGCAGATGATGGGCGAGTTATCGACACTCGATGCTCTTACGGACCATCTCAGCGCGAGCGCTGATTTTGAGATTGTGCCCGCTGTCGAACGGCAGGCCGCAACGGTTGCTGCGTCAACCGCCTCGCCACCAGCTGCTGGCCCCGCGCCTCTTCTTCCCGCAGCCGCGCAGTGCATCGAGCAAGTCATGGCGGCGCAACTCGCGAGCATGAGCGAGCTCATCAACCGCCAGCTTGAGACCTTGCGGCAGATGGGCGGCGCCCCTCCTGCAATAACCGCGGCCCCTCCCGCCTTTGCTTCCCGCCCTTCGCCCGCGCCTGAGGCGGTGCAACAAAAGTCAGCGCCGGAGCCCGCCAAAAAACCCTCCGAGGCCCATGGCCCCTTCAAACCCTTCGCGCGCGAGTCCGGAGAAACCCTCTCCGGTGTGCAACGCGAGTTCATTGCAAATCTCGTCCAGCGCTATACAAGCCGCACGCGCCGCTCGAAAGAGATCACTCAACAGGCGCGCGCCGTGCTCGCCGACCCTAGAGTTGCGGCGGGTTTCCATCCCGAGTGGAAGGAGATCGTTTATCCAATCGTCACCGTCCGCTCCCAAGGATCGAAGCTTTGGGATGCCGATGGAAATGTCTATATCGATCTCCTCAACGGCTTTGGACCGACGGCTTTCGGTCATGCGCCAGACTTCGTGCGCGATGCGCTGATTGCGCAGATTGAGCGGGGATTCGAGCTTGGGCCGCAAACGCCGCTTGCCGGAGAGGCCGCAGAACTCATTTGCGAATTGACCGGCAATGAGCGGGCAACCTTTTGCAACACTGGCTCGGAAGCCGTGATGGCAGCGATGAGAATTGCGCGCACCGTCACCGGACGCGAGCGCATCGTCTATTTTTCCGGCGACTATCATGGCCAATTCGACGAAGTCTTGGCCCGCGGCGCCCTTCGCGATGGAACACCGCGCGTGTTCCCGATCGCGCCCGGGATTCCCCCTCAATCCATCGCCAATGTGACGATCCTTGATTATGGCACGCAAGAAAGCCTCGCCTGGATAAAGGAGCACGCGCGTGAGCTTGCCGCGGTTCTCGTCGAGCCCGTGCAGAGCAGGCGGCCCAATTTCCGGCCGCGCCGGTTCTTGCAAGCATTGCGCTCGATCACGGAAGAGGCCGGAGCCGCCCTCATTTTCGATGAGATCGTCACGGGGTTCCGTACCCATCCCGGCGGCGTGCAGGCCTTATTTGGTATCCGCGCCGATCTTGTGACCTATGGCAAGGTGGTTGGCGGCGGCATGCCAATCGGCGTTCTTGCGGGCCGGGCTTCCTTCATGGACGCACTCGACGGCGGCTTTTGGCAATATGGCGATGATTCTTATCCTGCCACCGGCGTGACTTTCTTTGCGGGCACGTTTGTGCGCCACCCGCTCACCCTGGCTGCAGCCGTTGCCGTCCTGAAGCATATGAAGTCGCAAGGGCCGGCGCTGCAGGAGAGCTTGTCGCGGCGCGCCGATGAGCTTGCCGATGAGCTCAATGCGATCTTCGAACGCCATGGAATTCCGTCTGAAATTCAAAACTTCGGCTCGATTTTTTATTTCAAATTTCCGCCCGAGTGTCATTCCGCGTCACTCTTCTGGTATCTTCTGCGCGAGCAAGGCCTGCATATTCATGAGGGATTCCCCTTCTTCCTCACGACTGCCCACAGCGGCGAGGACCTTGCAAAGATCATAGATGCGTTCGGCCACGCCTCGGCCGAAATGGCTGCGGCTGGCTTTTTCGCAAAACCAGATGCGTCTCCAGCGCGCGCGTTTAAGCTTACGGAAAGCCAGATGGAAATTTGGCTCAGCGCCCAGCTGGGGGCCGCGGCGTCCTGCGCCTTCAACGAGTCCGTCACGCTCGATCTGCGGGGAAAACTCGACCAGCGCGCGCTGCAGCGGGCAGCAAAGGACTTGATCCAGCGGCACGAGGCCCTTCGCATCCGCTTTGCGCCGACCGGCGATCATTTCACAGTCGATCACGCGGGAGCCTTATTCTTCACAGTTGTCCAACCTCCGGCAGGCCAGACGATTGACGCCGCTCTCGCTGAGGTCATCGAGCGCGAGGCCTCAACGGCCTTTGATTTGGCCGGCGGCCCGCCGGTCCGGTTCACATTGATTTCAGGATTGGGCGAGGAGCACCATAAGCTCGTTCTCACGGCCCATCATATCGTCTGCGATGGCTGGTCGACTAATATTCTGCTTGAGGAGCTCGGACTGCTCTATTCGGCCCGCCGGACCGGAGAGCCCGCGGATCTGCCTGCGCCATCGGCTTTCACGGACTATGCGGCGCGCCATGCCGGGATCGATCCCAAGGCCCAATCCCATTGGCTCAAGCAGTTCTCCGAAATCCCTGAGCCGCTCGATTTGCCGCTCGATCATCCGCGTCCGCCTGCGAGGAGCTACCGGGGCGATACAATTCGGGAGAGAATCGATGCCTCTCTTTGCGAGCGGGTCAAGCAAGCGGCCGCACGCAACGGCTGCACACTTTTTGCCGTGCTGCTCACCGCCTATCAGCTTCTGCTTGCGCGGCTCAGCGGGCAAGAGGATATTGTGGTTGGCATCCCGGCGGCAGGCCAGAGCCAGGAGGAAAGCGGGCCACTCGTTGGCCACTGCGTGAATTTCTTGCCGTTGCGAAATAAATTCGCCAGCGGCTTGAGCTTTCTTGAAGCTGCCCTCCGCACCAAAAACCTGCTGCTCGAAGCGGCCGAGCATCAGAACTACACCTTCGGCTCCCTCGTGCGCGCGCTTGAATTGCCGCGCGACCTCAACCGCCTTCCTCTCATCGAAGCGCAATTCAATTTGGAGCGGATCGAGCAAAAGCTTCCGTTCGAGGGCCTCCTTGCGGCGGCGGACGCAAACCCAAAGCGCTTCGTCAATTTCGATCTGTTCTTCAATGTGGTCATCGATAAAGACGGACTTGTGATCGATTGCGACTACAGCACTGATCACTTCGAGCGGAGCACGATCGCGCGCTGGATCGCCTATTACCGCAGGCTCCTCGAAGCTGCTGCAGCCGGTATGGAGAGTGAGGCCTTGCGGCTGCCAATGCTCTCTCAAGCAGAGGAGCGGGAGCTGCGCACCGGATTCGCAGGCCCGGCCATTCCAATTCCCGAGCTTGCCGTTCACGAGCTAATTGACCGCCAAGCGGCGGAAACCCCGGATTCCATTGCCATCCGCTTTGAGGACAAGGCACTCACCTATCGCGAGCTCAAAAGGCGCGCCGATCATCTTGCTGCCTATCTTGCCGAACAGGGCGTTGCGCGCGAAACCCCGGTGGCCATTTATCTCGACCGCTCGGAAGAGCTTGCAATCGCCATGCTCGCCGTTCTCAAGGCGGGCGGCGCTTATGTTCCGCTCGATTCTGTCTATCCGCCTGCGCGCCTGCAAGCGATTGCGCGCGAAGCCGGTGCCAAGATCGCCCTGACCTCGGCGGAACTCGAAGAGCACATTGAGGCTGCTGTTCCGTTCTGCCTCAGGCTGCGCGACGCAGAGTTGCAGCCCCTCGCCGCGCCGCCAGCTCTGCCGCAAGTTCGTCCGGATCACCTAGCCTACCGCATTTTCACTTCGGGCTCGACCGGAAGGCCGAAGGGAATTGACATCGAGCACCGCGCGGTGGTCAACCTGCTCATGGCCATGCGCCAAGCGCCCGGCATCGACACGACCGATGTTTTCCTCGCGGTGACAACGCCGTGCTTTGATATCGCAGTGCTCGAACTTTTGCTGCCGCTTGCTGCAGGCGCTGAGCTCGTCATCGCCAGCCGCGCGGATGTGATGGATCCCTTCCGGCTTGCTGCGCTGATTAAGCGCGCGGGCGTGACGATGATGCAGGCAACGCCCGCGCTCTGGCGCATGCTAATCGAAGCTGGCCTTGATCCGAAGGGTCTCAAACTTCTCTGCGGCGGGGAGGCGCTCGACCAAAAGCTCGCAGACGCCTTAAGCCGCGGCGAGCTTTGGAATATGTACGGGCCGACCGAGACCACGGTTTGGTCGATTGCGCAGCGCCAGAGCACTGGTCCGATTGACTTCGGCCGGCCTATCGCCAACACGCAGCTCTATATTCTCGATCCGTGGGGCAACATCGCGCCGCCTGGCGCAACTGGCGAGCTCTGCATCGCGGGTGCGGGCGTTGCGCGCGGCTATCACAATAACCCGGCACTCACCGCGCAAAGCTTTGTCCAAAATCCGTTCGCGCCCGGACGCCTATACTGCACCGGCGACCGCGCGCGCTATGTCTCGAATGACCTGTTCGAGCTCGTCGGGCGTGCCGATCAGCAGGTGAAGCTGCGCGGCTTCCGTATCGAGCTCGGCGAGGTCGAGGAGGCGTTGCGGCGCGTCTCGGACCGGGCCGAAACGGCCGCCATTCTGCATGGCACGGATCTCATTGGTTATATCGCCGCGCCTGAGGGGACGATCGGAAGCGCAAGCGCGCTGCGCAGCAAGTTACGCGAAGAACTGCCCGATTACATGGTGCCAGTGGATATTATGAGGCTCGATTCTCTGCCGCGCACAAGGAATGGCAAGATCAACCGCAAGGCATTGCCCCGCCCTGAGAGAGTGCCGGCCCGCGCGGAGAAGACCTTAGAAGTCCCGCGCACTCCGCTCGAAATCCAACTTGCCGCAATTTGGCGCGATGTGCTCGGGATCAACGAAATCGGCATCGACGACAATCTCTTCGCGCTTGGAGCCGATTCGATCAGTGTCTTCCGCATTGCTGCGCGCATGAGAAAGGAAGGCCTTGGTCTCGATGCAGCGGATCTTATGCGCAACCCAACGATTGCCAGGCTGGGGCGCGCAGGTGGCGCGCGCCAAGAATCTTCGAACGCCAGCGCCGAAGCCGCCGTGCCCTCGCTTAGAAGCTTCCGCAGGCGCGCGGCAACGCGGGAATGAACCTCCAAAGATCTTTTGACGCCGGGGGCGGCGCCTTTTGCGTGTCCTTGGCTTCCCAGTTCAGCTTAGCACGCTCAGGCATGCAACCGGTGATCGGAGGGATCTCGCTCCGGTCAAACGTGCCACACGCGGGCTCTTTTGGTAAGCTGGCGCACGGACCGCCCTTATCAGCCGCTTAGCTCCCGTGACGCCCGCGATCTTAACCCGCCGCCTTTTTCTTGGCCAAACGCTTGCAACCGTTATGGCGCTGCCCGCCCGCGCCGGGCCGCCTTCAATCCAAGGAGGGCTGCGCATTCTTGAGGCGCGCGAAAGTTCGCTGCAAATTCTCCCGGAGCCCGCAAGACCAACCAATGTGTGGGGCTATAACGGCGAAGTGGCGGGCCCGCTTCTGCGCGTCAAGAAGGGCGAGGAACTCAACGTCAGACTCGTCAATAAGCTTTCGCAACCAACAACGCTTCATTGGCACGGCCTACGCATTATAAACTCAATGGACGGCGCCGCCGGGTTAACACAAGAGCCCGCGCAGCCCGGCAGCTCGTTCGATTACCGGTTTACGCCGCCGGATAGCGGCCTTTTTTGGTATCATCCGCATTGCCTGCCATACAGCGGAGAGCAGCTTGCGCGGGGGCTCCACGGCGCTCTCATCATCGACGAAGAAACGCCACCCCTTGCCGATCGCGATATGCTCGCGGTGCTGACTGACTGGCAGCTTGGCGAGGGCGGTCAGATCAGGGATTTTGATTTTGCCGCCGATGGCACCGGTGCCGGGCGCATAGGAGAGACCGTCACGTGCAACTCCCGCGCGGCAGAACTGCAGGAGACGCTTCCGCCTTCCGCGCGCGTGCGGCTGAGGCTCTTTAACGCGGCGCATTCGCGCATCATGGTACTAGGCTTCGAGGACGTTGCACCTTTGGTGCTTGCGGTCGATAGCCAGCCTTGCGAGCCGTTCGAGCCTGCGCACGGCAGGCTGCCTTTGCTCCCCGGCGCGCGCTTTGACGTGATGTTTGACCTTGCGCCAGCAGCCGGGGCACGCGCGCCGCTGATGTTGCTTGGCGCCAATGAAGTCAGCCGGCCCCTCATGTCCTTCACGACTGCGGGACCGAGGCGCCCGCCTTTGCCGCCCATCGCTCCGCTGACGCAAAATCCTCTCTTGCCTGCGGTCATTAAGCTTGAGGCTGCGCACCGGGCGAGCCTTACAATCGAGGCCAAAGCAGATGCTAAACCCGGTGGATCAAGTGAGCCTCAGGGCTCGCCGCTCCATTGGAGCCTCTACGGTCAATCCGGGCGCGGTTTTGGCCCTTCGCCCCTCTTTTCGGTGAGGCGCAATACGCCGGTCACTCTCGCCTTTGTAAACCGCACGCTATTCCCGCAGCCGATGCGTGTCCATGGCCATGCGATGCGAATCCTGCACGCCCTTGATGACGGCTGGGAGCCTTATTGGTGCGATACTGTTCTTGTTGCGCCGGGCAAGACGAAGCGGGTCGCCTTTATTGCGGACAATCCCGGGAAATGGGCCATCGAAAGCGCGATGGCGGGCCGGCAGGCAACTGGACTAGCGGCATGGTTCGAAGTGCGCTGACGCGCAATCTACTTCCGGGGCGCCGGCACGCGATCGGCGAAAAGACTTACGATCACGGCGTGGGCGACGTGCTCCGCCATGCACTGATAACCGAGGTCGTTCAGATGAAAATTGTCTCCGGCCATGAGCTGCAGGTTTGCCCGCCGCATGGCTATTGAGCGCATCGCATCATAGCGGCGCACATAAAGGATATTCTCTTCCGAGGCGATCCTTTGCAGGCTGCTGCGGATTGCACTGTAATTCGGATCGCGCGCAAGCCGTGTCGTGTACTGCACGCCGACAAGCACGACATCGATTCCATTCTCTTTGAGCCAGCGGATCGTCGAGCGGACTGTCTCCTCGAATTCCGCTGGCGGGATGCGTGCAAGCGCGTCATTTGTCCCAAGCTGCCATAGAACGAGAGCCGGTTTCCTCAACGCAACTTCGCTTTTGATCTGCTCTGCCGCGGTCTCGGCCATCTCGCCGGCGACGCCGCGATTGACCATTACGATATCGGTATCTTTAAGTGTATGCTCGAGGATCGACTCAAGCTGCGCCGGGTAAGTATTGGTACTCGTGGATGCGCCTGTTCCGAGCGTCGAGGACGAGCCGATTGCCAAAATGCGCGCGCGGTGGCCCTGCTGCAGCGCTGCGGTCAAGTTTGGGAGCGAAGCCGGAGCGGCGATCTCCGAGGCGGGTACATCGCAAGCGGGGCTGAGCGGCGGCGCGGCGGTCTCCTCCGCAAAGGCAAGCGGCAGGAGTTGCAAAAAGGCGGCTAGCGCAAGTGCGGCTTGCCTTGCTGGTCCACTCGCAATCTTTCGCGCCATTCGGCTAGCCACGCGATGAGCCCCATCACTGAAATCCCAAATGTAACAATCAATGCATCGAATGCAATGCTGCCTCCAAAAACGTAACGGCCAATCTGGCCCGCGAGGCTCAAAAGCGAGAGGGTGCAGAAGACATTAAGCGAGTTCCGGCCCAGAAGGCACAGGTAGCCAGAGGCCCATGGCAGCCAGCGGGCCACGGCGTCATATGCGCCTGCGAAAAACGCGATCAACGCAAGACTGTGTATCAGCCGTGCAGGGGACAGGAAAGTTTTATCGAACATAAAAAAGAGCTTCGGCTCCGGAACATAAAGGGGGTCGGGCGAGAAGCTCGTCCAGCCGACTGCAATGCCAAGCAGCAGCACGGGGAAAGCAAGCCAGCGCAGAACCTTGTGATGACGCCGCGCAAAACCGCCGAGATTATCTTCGCCCGCAGCCAAAAAACCGAGGACGTAGATGAGCTGCCACGCGAGCGGGTCGAAAAACCAGGTCCCTTCAACGGGCCAGGTTGGAAAGTTCAGGCCAAGCGCAAGAGCTCCCGCATAAATCGCGAGAGCCAGAATCGGCAAAAGATTGCGCGCCCCCCGCTGCAGCAGCGCAATGGCCGGTGCTGTGAAGAGCAAGACAACATAGAGCGGAAGAATGTTAAAGTAGCCGAGCTGGTGCGAAAGCAAAACAAGGCCGATGTTCGCTCTTACGGGGTCGTAAAATACGGCCGACGCGTTGTGCCAATCGAGGAGAAAGGGCGCATCAAGCAAAATGGCGCAACCGGCTAACATCGCGACCGCAAGGGCAGTGACGACTAGCTGTGCGAAATAGACTTGGAACGCGCGGGCACCAAGCCGGATGATGAGCCATTTTGCCGGGAGCATTGCTGCCTTGCCGCTGGTGAGCTTGCGCATGGCCCAGCCGGCAAGGAAGACGAAGAGCTCGGCAGAATCCGATAGCGACACATTGCGAAAGGTGAAGCGCTCGAAATAAAGGCCCGGAATGTGATTGACAAAGATCGTGGCCAGGGCAAATCCGCGCCAGAAGTCGATCTCGTTTGGTGCGCGCATTACTCGATCAAGAAGCCCAGCTCAGAGGATGTCCAGCTGCTACGAAGTTTAGCCTATCACTTTGGGCCTTTTTTTTGCTGGACGCCATTCCCGAGTCTCACGAGAATCGCCCGGGCCTTTGAACTCAGCTGCAATTTTCATGCTCTGCCCGGCGGGCAGCGAGCAGCCTCAGAACCGGAGGCAAGCTCTCGGCGATATCCTCGGAGATCAGGCCGGCGCCGAATTGGCGCGCCGCCGCGCCATGGAGCCAAACGGCGGCGCAGGCAGCCTCGAAAGCGGGCATCGACTGGGCAAGCAATCCGCCAACGATCCCCGCCAGAACGTCGCCCGAGCCTGCCGTTGCAAGCCAGGGAGGCAAGTCCTCCGCGATCGCGGCGTTCCCATCTGGATCCGCGACCACTGTGTCCGGGCCCTTCAAGAGCACCACGGCGCCCGTTAAGGCGGCAGCGGCGCGTGCGCGGTCGAGCTTTGAGGCAGAAGAAATCTTCTCTACAAGCGCCGGCGCCCGGGCTGGCCCGATAAGGCTCACCCAATGTGCTTCGCGGCCTCCGTTACGCGAGCCAAATAGGCGCGCGAACTCCCCGTCGTGAGGTGTCAATACCACGTTGCCGGCTCTCCTCTTAATGAGTTCTGCAAGGGAGGAAGCCTCGCCCGCAAAGCTCGTCAGCGCATCCGCATCAAGCACAACCGCGCGGGGCTGCGCGCCGCTCTCTCCAGGCGCAGTGAGGGCGGCACGCACCATCGCGCGTGTCCTTTCCCCGGCGCCGAGCGCGGGCCCCATCACGAGCGCATTCTTGCGGTGATCGGAGAGAAGCTCACTGAGTTCATCTGGATCATCGCAGACGCGCGTCATGATTGCTGTGAGCGAGGCCGCATGCGCAGGCAATGCCTCCCTTGGCGTGGCGACGGTCACGAGCCCGGCTCCCGCCCGCAGTGCGGCACGCGCGGCAAGCCGCGCGGCGCCGGTGTGGGCAAGACCGCCGGAAAGCACGAGCGCGTGGCCGCGCGAATATTTGTGCCCCTCAACGCGCGGAAACGGGAATTCGTGCTCCCAAGCCGGCGGCCCATTGACGAAGGTCTTGGGCTTAACCGCCGCAAGCGTTGCTTCGGCAATGCCAATATCAACGGCAATGGTTAGCCCGCAATGCAAACGGCCGGGCAGCAGCAGATGGCCTGGCTTGCGGCGGAAGAACGTGACCGTGCGGCGCGCCTTGATCGCAGCTCCACGGATTTCGCCGCTTGTCCCGTCGATCCCCGAGGGCACATCAATCGCGAGGATGGGCCTTTTCGTTTGCCCGGTCCATTCATTGAGCAAGAGGACCAGGGCCTTCGCCTCTCCGTCAAGATCGCGCGCAAGCCCCGCACCGAAAAGAGCGTCGATCACAAGAGCAATGCCATCGAGCGCAATATCTTGAGGAGCCAGAATCTTGGCCCTCCAGCTCTTCGCGGCGAGCGCAGCATCGCCCCGTAAAGCATTGGGATCACCAAGGAGAGCAAGCTCGACGGCATAGCCTTGCGCGGCCAGATGACGGGCCGCAACAAAGCCATCGCCGCCATTGTTACCGGGGCCGCAAAAGACGGCGATGCGGCCAGAGCGGGCCGCGAGGGCCGCTGCTTCCCGCGCCACCCCGGCGCCGGCATTCTCCATGAGTAGCGTGCCTGGCGTGCCGCCGGAGATCGTCAGCCGGTCGGCCTCAGCCATTTCGGCATTTGTCAGGAGCGCTGAAGCAAAGTCACGCAGCATCGGTGAAGCCTGAGTGAACGGCGCCTTTGGCTTCGGGCGCCGCATGGCTGCGGGCGGGCCAGCATTTTCTCTCGGCGGCGTTAAGTGTATTGATGACAAAGCTCCTCAATCGCTGTTGCCGCGCCAGCGCCCCAAAGCGCCTGTCTGGGCAAAGGGAGGCAATGTGGCTGCTCGAATCTCACCCGCCATATCAGGCCTCCTTGCCTTTGCGGCAACCATTGCTGCTGGTTGGCTTTTGCTTGGCCCCCGGGGCCACCCGCAAGTTGCCGCCGCGGGACCGGAGACCGGGCTAGCGCAAGCCTGCCCGGCGGGCAGCCGCACCGGCAAGCCGGATTACCACGAATTGCAAACCTCCAACCAGCTGACGATCGCGGTTCGCACGCCAAGCGATTATAACGCAACGCGAGCCTATCCGCTGCTCATCGTCTTCCCGCCGGCGGGGTATGACCGGAACAGTTCGGAAAAGTTTTACGCACTCACGCCCGGGGCGACGCGCCGCGGCTTCGTTATCGCTTATCCTGATCACCGCCGCCTCTCGCCCGCTGCTACCTCGGACCAGGCCAAAGTGGCAGCGACGGTTGCGGATTTCTATTGCATCAACGAGGCCGCGATTGCCTACCTTGGCCATTCCGACGGCGGATCCATGGCGGAGGCCATCCCGGCTTACATTCCGGACGCCCCCGTCCCGCAAGCGATTGTCGCGAGCGGGGCGGGAATTAGCGGCGATGATCTCGCCACCATGGCCTGCCCGTCCATTGCCTCCGTGATGATCATCCACAGCCGCAACGACGAGCGCTTTCCCGGATTCGGCCGCACTGCGGCGGCCTTTTGGGGGCGCTGCGCCGCGTGCAAGCCGGCTGAACTTAGCGCGCCCCAAGATGGCTGCCGCGAGCTTGCCGGATGCGCAAGCGGGCGGCGTGTCCTGTATTGCGAGACATCCCAGCCGCACAAGAGCTGGCCTCAGATGAATGAAGCCGTGCTCGATTTCATTCAAGGCAGCGCGGCGAAGCGGCAGGCATCTCAAGCCTCGCCCTGAACGGGCGCGGGTTCAACCGCTCGCGTCCTCTCCCAATTCCCCGTTGCGCGCCACGCCCTCTTCGCTGCGGGACGAATCCTCCTCGGTGATCCGCTCTACCGAGACGACCTCTTCACCCGCGGTATCGAACACGATCACTCCCTGTGTCCCCCGGCCGGCAATACGGATGTCGTCGACCGGGCAGCGGATCAGCCGGCCGCCATTCGTCACTAGCATGATCTCATCACTCTCCTCGACGGGCATCGAGGCGACAAGCTTGCCATTGCGCTGGTTGACGGCCATGGCGACGATACCTTTGCCGCCGCGCCCGGTGATGCGATATTCATAAGAAGAGGTGCGCTTGCCATAGCCGTTGGCCGAGACCGTCAGAATCATCTGTTCGGCAGCTGACATTTCGGCATAGCGGGCAGGATCGAGGCTTGCCGCTGCTGCTTCCTCGGCTCCTGCCTCCTCGCCCGGCACTTCCGCCGCTGACTCGGGTGAAGCCTCGCCAGCAACCGCGCGGCGCATTTTGAGATAGGCAGCGCGCTCCTCGCTCTCAGCCTCGACATGGCGCAAAACGGCGAGCGAAATGACGCGGCCGCCCTCGCCCAGCGCAATGCCGCGCACACCTGTCGAATCGCGGCCCTTAAACACTCTGACATCGGTGACCGGGAACCGGATGCACTGCCCGTTGGCTGTCGTGAGTAAAACATCGTCTTGCTCGGTGCAAATTTGCACATCAACGATCTCTTCACCCTCCTCAAGCCGCATCGCGATTTTGCCGGCGCGGTTGACTTGCGCGAAATCAGAGAGCTTATTGCGCCGCACGCTCCCCCTTGTCGTTGCGAACACCACATCGAGGCTCTCCCATACCGACTCGTCTTCGGGCAAGGGCATGATGGTGGTGATCCGCTCGTCTTGGCGCAGAGGCAGGATGTTGACAAGCGCCTTGCCGCGCCCTTGCGGGGCAGCAAGCGGCAGACGCCACACCTTTTCTCTATATACCTGGCCGCGCGAGGAGAAGAACAGCACGGGTGCCCTGGTCGAGGCGACAAAAAGCCTTGCAACAAAGTCCTCTTCGCGCGTCTGCATGCCCGAACGGCCTTTGCCGCCGCGCCTTTGCGCCCGGTACGCCGCAAGCGGGACTCTCTTCACATAACCGAGGTGGGATACGGTGACGACCATATCCTCGCGCTGAATCAGATCTTCATCCTCGAGGCCGGCAATATCATCGAGAATGAGAGTACGGCGAGGAGTGGCATGTGCGGCTTTGACGGCCGCAAGCTCCTCCTTGATGATCGAAAAGAGGCGCTGGCGCGAACGCAGGATCTCAAGATAATTGGCGATCTCGGCGCTCAGCCTGTTCAAAGCCTCGGAAATTTCCTCGCGCCCGAGCGCTGTCAAGCGCTGGAGCCTTAAGTCGAGAATGGCCTTGGCTTGGGCCTCTGAAAGGCGGCAGGTGCCGTCCGCGGCAAGCACATGACGCGGATCGGCGATGAGCGTGATGAGCGGCGCCATGTCCCGCGCGGGCCAGGCGCGCGACATCAGCGCCTCACGGGCTGCGGCGGGATTGGGCGAGGAGCGGATGAGGCGAATGAATTCATCGATATTGGCGACCGCGATTGCAAGGCCGACCTGCACATGGGCCGAATCGCGCGCCTTGGCGAGGAGGTGCTTGGTGCGCCTTGTGACAACCTCCTCGCGGAAATCGACGAAGGCCTTGAGGAAGTCCTTAAGCGTGAGGACTTCGGGCCTGCCGCCGTTCAATCCGATCATATTGCACGGAAAGCTCGACTGAAGTGCTGAGTGGCGCCAAAGCTGATTTAAAATCACATCGGGAACGGCTTCGCGCTTGAGCTCAATGACGATGCGCATGCCCTCGCGGTCGGATTCATCGCGCAGATCAGCGATCCCCTCGATCCTTTTTTCGCGCACAAGCTCGGCGATTTTTTCGATCAACGCCGCCTTATTCACTTGGTAGGGGATCTCGGTGACGATGAGGGCCTCGCGCTCCTTGCGGACCTCCTCGACGCTGACCTTGGCCCGCATGACGACCGAGCCGCGGCCCTCATTGTAAGCGGCGCGGATCCCGGCCCGCCCGAGAATGCTGCCGCCGGTCGGAAAATCAGGACCGGGCACGAAGGCCATGAGATCGCTGGAGCTCATCTCGGGCCGGTCGATCAGAGCCATCGCGGCATCGATCACCTCGCCAAGATTGTGCGGCGGAATGTTGGTTGCCATTCCAACGGCAATGCCCCCTGCGCCGTTCACAAGCAGGTTTGGATACTTCGCGGGCAAGACGGTGGGCTCGCGCTCGCGCCCGTCGTAATTGGGCTGGAAATCGACCGTCTCGTTGTCGAGATCGTCAAGCAGCGGCATCGCCGCCGGGGCAAGGCGCACTTCCGTGTATCGCTCAGCTGCCGGCGGATCGCCGTCGACCGAGCCGAAATTCCCCTGGCCGTCGATCAGCGGCAGCCGCATGGAAAAGGGCTGCGCCATCCGCACGAGCGCGTCATAGATCGCGAGATTGCCGTGCGGATGGTATTTTCCCATCGTATCGCCGGTCACGCGCGCGGATTTGCTGTAGGGCCTCTCCGGCGTGTAGTTGCTCTCATACATCGAGTAGAGGATGCGCCGGTGAACGGGCTTGAGCCCATCGCGCACGTCGGGAAGCGCGCGGCTCACGATCACGCTCATCGCGTAATCGAGATAGCTGCTGCGCATCTCGTCGGCGATGGAAACCGGCCGGATGCCGGGTTGAGGAGCCGCCAAATTGCGGTCGCCGCTATCGGGCATGATGGATTAACCTTGGGCCAAGAATAGTTTCACCGAACTCGCCGCGCCAGCACAGCGTCTCGAAGAGAGGCGCTTACTTCTCACGCGGGCGCGCACTTGCCTGCTCTAGAACGGAATATCGTCGTCGATAATATCCGCCACAGAAGTCGAAGGAGCGGATGCGCTGCGCCGCTCATCGAATGCGGCCGCATGCGCGCGCCCGAGAGATCCGTTTGCCTCAGAGGAAGCATCGGCCGCAGTGCCCCGTCCATCGAGCAAAGTCAGAGCCCCGCGGAAGCGCGGCAGCACCACCTCCGTCGTGCGGCGCTGATTGCCATCGCGATCCGTGTATTCGCGCGTCTGCAATTGCCCCTCGAGGTAAATCTTGCTGCCCTTCTTGCAGTATTGCTCGGCGATCTTGCCCAGATTCTCATTGAAAATCACGACGTTGTGCCACTCGGTGCGCTCCTTGCGCTCGCCCGAGGCCTTGTCACGCCAAGAATCACTAGTGGCGAGGGAGAAGCTCACGACCGGATCGCCCGCAGCTGTCCGCCTCACCTCCGGGTCACGGCCAAGATTGCCGACGAGAATAACTTTGTTCACGCTGCCAGCCATGATCCTCTCCCGTCCCTAGGGCCAAGCTCCCGCCCAGCCCCCAAGGAACTGAACGCCAGAGATTTCTCCAGCCGATACGTCCAATCCCTCGTGGGCAATAGGTGTGCATCGTTCGATGTTTGTTCTAGCAACCGCAACCGGCTCTCGCAAGCTCATGCCCCAATAAGATGCGTCTAGCAAGGAATCTGCTGCAGTTGCCATCCTGGCCCCACTTATGTCACCATTGGCGAGGCGGCGCGACAAAAAAGTGATGAAATTTCGTATTTGATCCCTTCACAAACCCTGCAAAATATGCGAACGTAAGCGCAACATTTTATGAACTTAAGAGGAACTCCTAAAAATGAGAACCCCCGCTTCCTTGGCCCGCAAATTGGCAGACGCGCCGCGCAGATCTGCAATATCACCTAAAGCGCCGGCCGCCGCCGGCCCGCAGAGCACCGCGGCCTATATCGCCGAGCTCACGGGCGAGCTTGCGATCCTGGCCAACGGCGCGCGTTTTCCAACGCTGGCCCAGCTCCTTTCGCGGGCGCAGCTCGAAGCGGAGCTCTGGTCGCGGCAGGGCTAGGTGGGTCGCGCGGCCAGCATTCGCTGCAGAGACGCAAGCTTTTTGGAAATAAGAATCTTGAGCCCGGCGCAAGCGAAGCCGCTTGCCGCCGGCCGCAGTTGCGGTGATGTTTGGGTTTCCGGTCTGGCGGGCGCCGCGAGCTGAACGGCCGCCCGGAATCAGATAGGCGATCCGGACGCGGCATCACTCAGCGCACGAAGCGCTTGGCTCCCTTAAGGGCTTTCCGGCGGCTTAAGAGTCCCGCGGCGCGTCTTGGCAGGCGCCTGAATTTTTTTCTCGCAACGCTCTTGAGCAGCTCTTTTCGCCTGCTCGCCGCAGCCCGGTCCGAAGAGCCGTTTGGCCGCCCAAGCCGGAGCACAAGCTCAAAGATCTGCGAGGCCTGTGACACAGGGATGTATTTAAGCTATGGTTCTTTTGGGGGTGAGGGGGAGCAGTTGTTAGGCGCGCGGGCGGGAGCATGGCCGCAGGGCCCGAGACCGAACTCAGATTCCGCATAGCGGAACAGAACTTTCCCAAGATTAGCGCCACACTTTTGGCAGAGGGCGGAAGACAGGGGCAAACCGCGCGCCTGCATGCCGTCTATTACGACACACCGGCCTTGGATCTCTGGCGCAATGGCTTCAGCTTGCGCGTGCGGGAAGTAAACGGCAGATTCTTCCAGGCAATCAAGCGCGGCAGCCCGTCTGCGCTCGAAAGAGAGGAGCATGAAGCAGAAGTCGAAGGCCCGGGCCTTGATTTCGAGCACATCGGCGCTTCCCCTCTTGCGTCCCTTTCCCGCAGCCAGGCCCTGCACCAACTTCTTCGGCCTCTCTTCGAAACGGACATCGAGCGCAGCTCCTATTTGTTCACGGGAAGCGGTTCGCTCATTGAGGTCTCTCTCGACCGGGGCCTGATTTCCGCCAATGGTGAGGCGGCCCAAGTCAGCGAGCTCGAGCTCGAACTGAGGCAAGGCGGGCTGGCTGCTCTCTTCGCCTTAGGCCGCTTGCTCGCCTCCCGGGCGCCGCTCCACCTCTCTTTCATCAGCAAAGCGGAACGCGGCTATCTCCTCGCCCGGGGTGAATTCGGCCGCGCCATGAAGAGCTCGAAGCCTTGTCTCCAAAAAGGCATTCCGGCGAGCGAGGCCTTTAAGGAAATCTGCCGGACCTGCCTGCATGATTTCGATCTGAACATGTTGGCCCTGCGCGGCTCAGATACGGCCGAGGCGGTCCATCAAGGCCGCATTGCCTTGCGGCGCCTGCGTGCCGCCTTGGCTCTCTTCAAGCCGGTGGCTCGCGACATGGCCTACGAAAAGCTTGGCCAAGAACTCAAATGGACGGCGCGGCTGCTTGGCACCGTGCGCGACCTTGACGTGCTTGAAGCTAATCTCGCCCGCGCCATCCCGCCGGGGCCGTCAGCGATGCGGACGCAAGCGCGGGGGAGCGGCGGCGAACGGCGCCGGGCCCTGAAGGAGGCTCTCGATGCCATGGAGAGCGGCCGGGGCCGGGCCCTGCTTTTTGATCTCAAGGAATGGATCGAGGAGGGGCAATGGCAAAGGCAGCCTCTCCCGAAAGCGGGCGAGCCGGTGGAAACGTTTGCCCGTGCCAGGCTTAAGGACAAATGGAAGAGACTCGTCAAACGCGGCGCTCATCTCGAGGAGCTTGACCCCGCAGGCCGCCACCGCATACGCATCGCGGCCAAGAGGCTGCGCTACATGGCCGAGTTCTTTGCCGGGCCTGCCATCTTTGGCCCGGAGCAAAAGACCCTCAAGCAGATCATCAAATCCTGCGAAAAGCTGCAAGACGCGCTTGGCACCATTCGCGACGAACAGGCCATGCGGAATTTTATCCAAAGCGAAGCATCTAAACCCGGAGAGGCGCCCGGCAGCCAGACGGCGGCAAATCGCTTGCCGGCCCATGCCCGGAGCTGGCGCAGCGGTCACAAGAAGGAGCTCGAGAAAGCGCAGCGCGCCTATTCGAAACTCGCCAAGATGAAGCTCTTTTGAGAGATCAGCGGTGCTGCCAAAACGCCATCAGCGAGCTCATGCTGGCGCCTTCCCGCGCGTTGTTGCGATTTGGCCCGGGTTGAGGCTTGCCGCTCTGCTTGGCCGCGCCCTCCAGGGCGCCGCGTCCCCGCGCCAGGGAAAGCGCTAGAAATGGTGCAACCGCAAGCGGAGCGCGCCCGCCCCTCGGTGCCCGAAGGCATGCGGGTTTATGCGATCGGCGATATCCATGGCCGGGCGGATCTGCTCGAAAGCCTTTTGCTGTGCATCGACAAAGATCTTAAGCAGCATCCGGTTTCCCAAGCGGTCGAGGTTTTCGTGGGCGATTACATCGACCGCGGGCCTGACCCAGCGGGCGTCTTTGATCTCTTGATCGAGCGCGGGCAGGCGCGCCGGACCGTGTGCCTCAAAGGTAATCACGAGGTTTTCCTGATCGAATTTTTGAAAAATCCGCGCATCTTCAGAGCCTGGGCGCAAAACGGCGGGCTTGCCACCCTTGCCTCCTATGGGCTTGCGCCGCCGTTTGATCTTGGTCTGCGCGAGGCGGCGGAGCTCAGCGCCCGCCTTTTCGAAGCAATGCCACCGCCGCACAAGCATTTTCTCGCCCGCCTAGACCTTTATTGGGAATGTGGCGATTTCTTCTTTGTCCACGCAGGCGTGCACCCGGGCAGGCCTCTCTCGCGCCAGCGCGAGGAGGATCTCCTCTGGATTCGTGACGAATTCTTGGATTACGAGGAGCCATTCGAAAAGATCATCGTCCATGGGCATACCCCGGTGAGGGAGCCCGAAGTGCGGCCCAACCGCATCGATATCGACACGGGTGCCTTTGCCACCGGCAGGCTTACCTGTTTAAGGCTCGAGGGAGAGACCATCTCGTTTCTTTAGGGCTCAAGCCTGACGGTGCAGGCCCGCAGAGGCCAGGGCAGGCTTTCCAGTGATAAGCGCCGCTGCCGGCTGCCCGCGGCCGGCAAAAGCATCCGCATACCCGCTTGTCCTTTGCCCCAAGATGGGCTCCAAAGGCAGCATAACTCCCTTCGGGCCTTCAAGGCGGGCCGCGCAGTTCCGGAGCAAGAGCGATGAAGAAGATCAAGGTTGAAAATCCGGTCGTCGAACTTGATGGCGATGAGATGACGCGGATCATTTGGCACTTCATCCGCGAGAAGCTGATTGAACCTTATCTTGATATCAAGCTCGAATATTATGATCTTTCGATCCAAAACCGGGACGCAACGAACGATCAGGTAACGGCCGACGCGGCCAATGCCATCAAGAAATGGGGCGTTGGCGTCAAATGCGCGACCATCACGCCCGATGAGGCAAGGGTCGAAGAGTTTAAGCTCAAGCAGATGTGGCGCTCGCCCAACGGAACGATTCGCAACATTCTCGGCGGCGTCATCTTCCGCGAGCCGATTATCTGCCGCAATGTCCCCCGCCTCGTGCCCGGCTGGACGAAACCCATTGTCATCGGCCGCCATGCATTCGGCGATCAATATAGCGCAACCGACTTCAAAATTCCCGGCAAGGGGCGCCTTGCCGTCATCTTCGAAGGCGAGGATGGCACCGTCATTGACCGCAAGGTCTATGAGTATCCCGGACCGGGCGTTGCCCTTGCGATGTATAATCTCGACGACTCGATCCGCGATTTTGCGCGCGCCTCAATGAACTATGGCCTCATGCGTAAATATCCGGTTTATCTCTCGACCAAGAACACGATCTTGAAGTCCTACGACGGGCGCTTCAAGGATTTGTTCCAGCAGGTGTTCGAGACCGAGTTTAAGGACAAGTTCCGCGAGGCAGGGATCACTTACGAGCACCGGCTCATCGACGATATGGTCGCCTCCTCGCTCAAATGGTCCGGCGGCTATGTGTGGGCGTGCAAGAATTATGATGGCGATGTGCAGTCGGATACCGTCGCGCAGGGTTTTGGCTCGCTTGGTCTCATGACCTCGGTGTTGATGACACCCGACGGCAAGATCGTCGAGGCCGAGGCCGCCCATGGCACGGTCACGCGGCACTTTCGCGAGCATCAAAAGGGAAAGGAGACCTCGACCAATTCGATCGCCTCGATCTTCGCCTGGACGCGCGGGCTTGCGCACCGCGCCAAGCTCGACGGCAATGAGGAGCTCGCCAAATTCGCGCATACTCTTGAGACGGTGTGCGTCGCGACTGTCGAGGCGGGCTATATGACGAAGGATCTCGCTCTGCTTGTCGGCGACAACCAGCGCTGGCTCTCGACCACTGGATTTCTGGACAAGGTCGCCGAGAATTTGGCGGCGAAGATGGGGAGGCAGGAGGAAGCAGTTAAGGCAGATGACGCGTGATCCAGACGACGATAGAATTAATCCAGCCAATTGTTGCAAGAACAGCAAAAAGTGCCAAGATTAATTTCTTTCCGAGAAGCGAGACTGCTTCTTTCCAAAGGAAAGGTCAGACCGCGGCGGCGGAAACAATTTGGGACGAAGCACTGCAGGAAAATCTTGTTGCCTCGTAGGCGGGATTCGGGCCCCTGACAGCAGCATCATACGCTGCCCGAGCAGCCCCGGCGGCATCGGAAGCGCTTTGATCCGCGCGAAACCGGGAGGGCTCGATCGGCGGTCCATTGTGTGTGCTGCTAAAATCGTGGTATTCTACCTCCGTCCATGCGAACGCCAGCGCGCCAAAGATTGGCAAAACAATATCGCGTGACTCTTGGTGTAAGGCCTGCTGCACAAATGGAAATACGCGCAATGCCGCGCGCGTTGCGAGCAGAACTCCTAACGTGCGGCTGAGTTTTCAGCCACGGTTCAACTTCCCATATCTCTTTGAAATCCGGCACTTGTACCCCCAGATCCTCAGCCAACCAAAATGGCGGCTCGCGCTTAGTTCAGCAAGGATGATTGCCTGTAATCCATATCCCTCATGCTTCGAGACGCTTGCTTCGCAAGCTCCTCAGCATGGGGGGCAACAGTACCCGGCGGGTGCTGAAAGCGCGTTCACAAGAATCTGGCAGAACCGCGGCCCCTCCTCTTAGGCCCTCATCCTGAGGAACGCGCAACGCGCGCGTCTCGAAGGGTTGAGGGCTCCACCGCGCACGCTTAACCCGCAAGAAGGAAGGCCGGCACCGGCCACGAGTTTCCATTCATCGTACGGCTGACCCGTTGCGCATCAAGACTTCGAAGTCAAGGACGGCACGAAGTGCCGCCACCTCCAGGAGCCGCAGGTCCTTGAGTTCAAAGTTGAAATACGCTTTCTTGCCACCGTGCAATGAATGGATTTTTGTGCGTACTTCGCGCCCTTGCTATTCCTGCCGGGCAACCGGCCTCACGCATTCGAGCGTGCCGAGCTTCGCCATCTCCGCGCGCAGGCGCTCAAACGAGTCCGATGAGGGACGGGAGAGATCCGGTTGAGCTTGCGGCATCACTTCTTGCGGATTCTGCTCTTGTCCGGGACGGTCAAGCGCAACTTCAGTTGTTGGGGCTTCTTCGATTTCGTCGATGCTGAGATATTTGCGATTGCGCGAGAGGAGCCCCCAGATTTCTTGCCCTCCCGCGGTCAGCCGGATGGCCCCCGCTCGAACCAAGATTTTTCTTAATTCATCATCGGTGAAGCCACTTAGATGGTATTTCAACGAACGAAACGACCGGTAGCGCCATTTGCGGTCCATCAGAATGGCACGGGCCACGCCCTCTGGCGCAAACCCAGAAGGCACTTTGGCAGTTCTCTTTATTGCAATCAATGCCATACCGATGCTTAAGGATACCGCGCCGGCGATGGTGGCCGAAGTCTCTTGGCCCGCGATCCAGTCCATCCGAGCACCCCATGGATGTGGGTCAAATTGTTCTGAGATAAATACGCGTAGATTGGTTAAGACTTTCTCAAGGACCAAAGGAGCGCGGCGCTCCCGCTGCCATGACCATTGAGTTCAAAGTTGAGATACGCTTTTCTGCGCCGCCGTGCGATGAACGGCTCTGTGCATCCTATTCGCGCAACCAAAATGGCACTCCTCCAATGGGCAGGACGATCATTGCGAGCGGGGCGAAGCAATCCAGACCTGCCGCCTCTGGATTGCTCCGGCGCTCACGCTCCTTGCAATGACGCTCACGGCCTGAGCTCGCGCAGTTGAGCCTGCATGGCCAGATCAAGCCCGGCCATGACCGGGGATCTGAAATCGCTGGGCTGTTCCCGGCCGCTTGCTCTCCTTTATCGCTTGGCTGACCCATAGCGGGCCATTGGCGCGCACGCGGCGGCTTAACTACCAGCCCCAGCCGAAGCTGAAGCCGCCGTAAGGGTAAGGATTATAGGGATAAGCGTAGCCGCCATAAGGATAGGCATAGCCGCCGCCATAGTAGGGGTAGCCATAGCCCCGGTATGGGTAAGCATAGCCGCGCCGGTAATAGCGATGGCCGTAATATCGCCGGCCGTAGTAGCCGCGGCGATAATGGCGATAATATTGGACAGCAGTGAGCTGATCTGATGCTGCTGCTTTGACTGCAGCCGCATTTGGCAGAACTGGCGCCGCCCGCAAGGGGCTTGCCGTGGCGATCACAACCGCGCCGGCAATGCCGATTGCGCCCGCGGCAAGCGCCGCCCCATTCTTTATTGTCCTACCGCTCATGATATGCCCTTTCTGTTATGCCCTTCCTCAGCGCCTGCAAACGCCACGGCTCCTCAATTGAGCGCGCACTTGGATGGTCACTAAATAGGCGCGGCGGCGCAGCGGTCAATGGCGGAGTGAGATTGCAATCTATTGGCTCGCCTTTTGCCCGCATTTTGTGTCGAGCGTCATCGCGTTAAGCGCCGCGATGAATGGCTCTTTGCGCGCAAGATGCGCCTGTCCCGCTATTCACTCAAAAACTTATGTTTGGAGCACGGCCATTCTCAAGCGGCTATGGCCGTCAGTATTGGCCTCAAACGGGGCGCCAAGGATTGCGGCGGGCTGGTTGCTCCGCCAGTCGCAGGAAACTGCAAACGCGGGCTTCGACGACGATAGCTGTGATAAGAGATTGGTGGCGAACTCCGGGGTGAGGCGCCTCTGCAAATCCAATGTGATGTACATTGTTTGATCCAAATCGCACGCCCGGTGGCTGCCATCATGGCTGACTAGTCCTGCGAAAGGACAGGGCACGATCAGCCGGATTCATTCCGGCTTTGCATTTTGCCTCATTCAACCTCTTGGAACCGTGAAGCGCTTCGCTAGAATTTTGCGCAAGTGCCACGGACCGGCCAGGCGCCGACGGGCCACCTTTCCCCAAAAGGGCGAGGACGGGCCAAATGCGGGAGTTAAAGTCTTGAAATTTACCGCTGCCCTTATCGGAATTCTCGCCGCGTTCTCATCCGCATTTTGGGCTGTCACCGCTTCGTGCAGCACGTACCGCGGGACTTTCCGGCCCGCGGACTTGGTCTGCGACCTTCCCTTCGGCCGCGAGCTCGCGGTCACCTTTGGCAAGCCGGGCGCGGCCGAGGCGGCGGGGACCTTGGAAACGGCCGCGCCTGCGCTTTGCCGGGCCTCTCGCGGCGAGCCGTGGCAGATCACCTGCGCGCTCCCCTCGGGCCGCGAGCTCGCGGTCAGCCTGTCGGCGCACCCTCCGCCGCGCGCAAGATGTAAGCTGCTCCTGGACTGTCCGGCACATTACTGAGGCGTCGCATCGGCGCGCCTCAAGCGCCTTTCCAAACGGCCAGCTTGATGATCTTGCTGGCGGAGTGCCCGATCCATCGCTCGATAATGGCCCCGGCAGCGATTTCCAATAGAGCCCAGGCAGCCATTGCCGCAACTCCCGCGGGCTTCTGAGTTGGAATGACCCAAGGGTGTGCCCCTTCGCCGATATAGCCTGCCCGCCGCAGCGCGCCCCAAAAGACCTCCGGCTCGAATTCATCCTTCGCGTAATGGACGATGACGCTCCCCGTATGAGAGTTGACCGATACGGTTCTCACCCCCTCAAGAAGGATGAGCTCGGAGCGGAGCGGCGCCGCCGCGGGCCGGTTGCCTTTAAGAGCCGCAAGACGAACGCGGAGGCGGCCGGGAACATGATGGAGATCAAGAATCATTTGTGACTCAAGCAGCGTGTGGACCCAGGCCAGCTACCGGAGCCAGGTTGCAATTTCATGACGACCCGACAGAGCAGGCCCAATATGCGAGGATAAGCCCGGAGAGAGGCCCGCCGCGTATAAGGGATTCCTCAGCTTCGCAATGGAAGCTGAGCGAACAACAGCGCGCTTCAACCGCAGGGCGGCAAGGCCCCGGCGTGAGGCGGCAACAAATCGCAGGGCCGAGCGGAATGGCCCTGCGGGCTTGGGGACTCCCAGGCGCGCGTTGGGAACTCCCAACCGCACGTTGCGTTAGCGGCGGAAAGAAAGGGAGGCGAAAATGCCCAAAACATCTCCCAGGCAGCGTAAAACGGTGGGCCGCGTCATGCACGAGTTTAAGCATGGCGAATTGAAAAGCGGACCCGGAGGCAAGGCCGGCAAGGCGAAGAGCCGCCGCCAAGCGATCGCAATCGCCCTCAAGGAAGCTGGCGCCTCCAAATATGAGAGCGAAAGCGAAAACAAAAGAAACCTTGAAAAGACGAAACGCAAGGAATCGCGCGGCGAGACCTACCAGCAAGAGCGCGAAGGCAAGTCCCGCGTCGGTGCACGGGGGCGGCGGGAAAGCAGCCCTGCGATGGGCGGCCGGGGCGCGAGAAAAACAGGCCGAAGACCGGCCCAAAGCAGGCGTGCGGCAAGAACCGGTCCGACGAAAAGCGAGCTTTACCGGCGCGCACGAGAGCTCGGAATTCCCGGCCGCTCGACCATGAGCAAGAGCGAGCTTGAAAGCGCGCTTGAGGGCACGTGAGGCAAGCGCCTGTTGCGTGCAGTTCGAGTGGCCAAGCACTCATCCCCTGGATGGCGGTAGTCAGTCGAGCGGTTTGACGATAGGCTCAATTGCGTTCGCAAGAGGCCCGCGGTTGCCGTCCTTTTCGGAGACCCCGCGGGCACAAGCCCGGGCCTCGTAGCTCTGGGCCTAAGCGCGGGAGAGCGCTATGGGCCATCCACTTGTCCGCGCGGTTCTCATTGGCGGCACACTGATCTTGCCTGGCGGCGTGGCTGCTGGCGCGGGCAGCGGAGGGCATGGCTCGCCCCACGGCGTGTTTCTTCAGCAAGGGCCACGGATCGGCCGCCCGATGCAAGGCGCTTTTATTACCGGCCCTCGGCAAAGGGCCCAGAGTTTCGGGCCGCTTTGGCAGATGCCCCCGGGAGGCTCGCGCTTCGGCAGCGCCAGCGCGAACCCAGGAAAAATCGGTGGCCCATGCGGGCCCGGCGGCTGTCGCTTCCACCGGTATGTTCCGGGCATGGACTCCAACCCCTATGGCGGCCCTGCGTCGGGTGGCGGCGGCGCAGGCGCTCGCCAAAATCAATATTATCAAGTCCCTCCCATCCCATCCGCAAACAGCGCGATCGGCGGGCCCGGGCGCCTAATGCCCGCTGCCGCCACGGCGGCGCCCGCCTCTGCCGGCCCCTACCGCTACGCCTGCACTATTAACCGCAACCAGCCCGATGCGGGCGGGGCTTGCGTCATCAGCAGCCCGGCGCTCAGATATTCCGGCGGCAAGTGCAGCTGTCATGGCCAAGCGGGCACGATTGATTGAGGAAAGATGCGCAGCGCCATTCAGGCTTCAGCCCTGTTTTTAGGCGGATTGCTGACCGGCGCGTTCGTCTTGTGGCTGCTTTTCAAAGCGGAGGCGGTGAGGCCGGAAATCGGCGTCGATCTCTCGCATCATCATGCGATGATGCGCGATTGCGTGGGCGATGTCATGCGGCGGCTCGCCCCGCTTGAAATCAATGCCGGGCTCTATGAGCGCGTCTGGAGGCTCTGCGGCAATCAAATCTTCAATGGCCTTTATCTCGACGATTTTTTGATCCGGCGGCAGAAGTTCGTTCAGCAAGAGCTCGATGAGCGGGTCAATCTCTGGCTCGTGGTGGCCATCACTCTCTCGGGCGTCACTCTCGCAGGGCTCCAGCTCTTTATGTCTTTCAGGCTTGCCGCCCAGAACCGTCTCGACTTTGCGAAAGATAGCCAGGTGACGATCGAGACGGGCAAGATCTCGCTGCGCTCGTCGATCACCGGCGTGCTTATCCTCGCGCTTTCTTTGGCGTTTTTCATCATTTACGTGATCTACATTTATTCCATCCGCGAGGTCCCGCTGGAGAGGCCGGGCAATTTGCAAACACCGGTCGAAATCGAAGCCGCCGCGCCCGCTCCCGCGAGCCCGCCGCCTTCTGCAGCTGACACCTCAAATCCAGCGCAGGGTTCAAAGGCAGCAAAGACGAAAGGCCACTAAGCTCTTTTTTTGTGAATTTAGAGGACAACGGCGATTGCCCTTTACGGCTGGCGCCCAAATCCGCAATTTGGCTCCGAAGACGAGCCGATGCGATTTCCGCCCTCCTTTCTCGACGAAATTAAAGCCAGGCTTCCGGTCTCGGAGGTCGTGCGCCGCCGCGTCAAGCTGACAAGAGCCGGGCGCGAATGGCGAGGGCTTTCTCCTTTTAATACCGAGAAGACCCCATCCTTCTTCGCCAACGACCAGAAGATGGCCTGGTTCGATTTTTCGGCAGGTAAGAACGGCGACATCTTCACCTTCCTTATGGAAACCGAGGGGCTTTCCTTCGAGGAGGCCGTCAAGCGCTTGGCGCATGAGGCAGGGCTTTCCTTGCCTCGCGGCTCCCCAGAAGCCGAGGCGCGCGAAAAGGCCCGCGCAAGCCTTCACGAGGTGCTGGAGCTTGCAGCTTCTTATTATTCCGCGAGGCTCTCAGGGCCGGAAGGCGCGGCTGCGCGCGCTTACTTGAGTGAGCGGTGCATTGGTCCTGAGCTGCAACGCCATTTCCGGCTTGGCTACGCCTTGCCGGAAAAATACGCCTTGCGGGATCATCTCGCCGCCAGAGGCGTGGCCGTGGCGGCAATGATCGCAGCCGGACTCCTCATCCATGGCGAGGATATTGCGGTCCCTTACGACCGCTTCCGCGGCCGGATCATTTTTCCGATTTCGGACGCCTTTGGGCGGGTCATCGCCTTTGGCGGCCGGGCGCTGGGCCCGGAGGTCCAGCCAAAATATTTGAACTCCCCCGAGACGGCCCTCTTCCACAAAGGCGCCATTCTTTACAATCACCATCACGCGCGCCGGGCGTCGCAGGAGAGCGGGCGGGTCATCGCCGTCGAGGGTTATATCGACGTCATTGCTATGACAGGTGCTGGCTACCCCGAGACAGTTGCCCCGCTCGGCACCGCCCTGACACCGGAGCACTGCGAACTTTTATGGAGAATGGCCGAAGAGCCCGTCTTATGCTTCGACGGAGATAGGGCTGGGCGAAAGGCAGCCTACCGGACAATTGATATGGCGTTGCCCCTGACCGGGCCAGGACGATCGTTGAGATTTGCGCTTTTGCCCGAGGGCTCAGACCCGGACGACCTCGTGCGCTCTGGGGGCCGGCAAGCCTTAGAGAGCATTCTTGCACACCCCTGGCCGGTCGCGGAGCTAATCTGGCACAGGGAGACCGCAGGCAAGAGCTTTTTGACGCCGGAGCGCCGGGCAGGGCTTGAGCGCCGCCTTTACGAAATCGTGCGCGCGATCAAAGACGAGACGCTTCGCCGCCATTACCAGAGCGATTTCAGAGCCAGAATGTTCGAGTTTTTCAGGCCGCACCCGCAAGCCCTGGGCAAGGCAGTCTCCTTCGGGCCAACCAGAGAAAGGCGGCCCTGGCAGCGCACGCCGCGCGGGGCTGGCCCGCCGCCGGTGAGCCCAGGCCTTGCGGCTTCGCCTCTGCTGCGGCCGGGAAGTCCAACCCTTCCTCCGCGCGAGGGGCTGATCCTGCTGCTTCTTCTCAACCATCCATTGCTGATTGGACAAAACCTCGAAGAGCTTGCCGATGTAGAATTCTCGTGCCCCGAGGCCGCAGCCTTGCGCGACGCTCTCCTTGCGTACGCGGCCGATCGTCCCTGCGGGCCGGTCCCGTCCGATTCATCTTCTCTCGCGCGGGAACTGCGGGCCGCGCTCGAGGCGAAGTCTTTCCGGCCACTGCTCCAGAAGCTCGACGCAATGGCCGCGCATGGCTCGCATTGGTACGTAAAGGCTGAGGCTGCGGATGCCGATGCCGGAGCAGTCCTGAGGCAAGCCTTGGCCTTGCACCGCCGCGCTCGGGCGCTACATAGGGAGTTGCAATTAGCTGAATTGGCTCTAGTTAGGGATTCCACTGAGGCTAACCTCGGCCGTCTCAAGGACATACAAACGCAGCTTGCGGCGCTCGGCGGGTCTGAGGCCGAAGTAGAGGGTTTTGGCGTGCAATCAGGACGCCCCAGCAGAACCTTGTAAGGCCAGCGCGGCCGCCGTCGACGGCGCCGCAAAGGCAGGACCAGCCTGCTGGCTCCTGACGCGGAATGGCGGATTGCTTAATTTTTCTCTCTTCCGGAGACCATTTATGGCGAAGAAGGACAGCGAGACTTCCGAGACGCAACGCGGCGGGGTCGAGGTTGCTGATAGCCCCTTGCTCGACCTCAGCGATGCGGCTGTCAAAAGGATGATCAAGCTCGCCAAAAAGCGCGGCTTCGTCACCTACGAGGAATTGAACGCTGTCCTGCCGTCGGAGGAGGTCAACTCCGAGCAAATCGAAGACATTCTTGCGATGCTCAATGAAATGGGCATCAATGTCATCGAGAATGAAGAGGACGAGAATGTGGAGGAGGAAGCCGCTGCGGAAGAAGAGGCGGAGGGGAGCGAGCTTGTCGATGCTGCGCAGGTGAAGGCGGTAACCGCCCGCTCCTCTGAGCCTGCCGACCGGACTGACGATCCGGTTCGCATGTACCTGCGCGAGATGGGCTCGGTCGAGCTGCTCTCGCGTGAGGGAGAGATTGCCATTGCCAAGCGCATCGAGGCTGGCCGCGAGGCGATGATTGCGGGGCTCTGCGAAAGCCCCCTCACGTTCCAAGCAATTATTATCTGGCGCGACGAGCTCAATGACGGCAAGGTTTTGTTGCGCGACATCATCGACCTCGAGGCAACGTACGCGGGCCCGGACGGCAAGAATGCAATTGGCATTGCCCCGGCCGGGGAGAGCCTCGCTCAGCAAGCGCCATCGCTTGCTCCGCTCGAGCCTCCGGCAAGGCTCCGCCCGGCCTGTGAAGAGGGAGCGATTGAGCCGCCGCTGAACGAAGAGGGATTCGATGAGGACGAGGATCTCGAGAGTTCCGTCTCCCTCTCGGCCATGGAGGCCGAGCTTAAGCCTAAGGTCCTCGAGACCTTCGACAGCATCGCCAGTACTTACAAAAAACTGCGCCGGCTTCAGGACCAGAACGTCGTCAACAAGCTCAAAAACGAGACATTGACACCGTCTCAGGAGCGCAAATACAAGGCCCTCAAGAAAGAGATCGTTCGTGACGTCAAGTCGCTCTCGCTGAACCCAAACCGGATCGAGGCGCTCGTCGACCAGCTCTATGATATTAACAAACGGCTGATTGGGCTTGAGACAAGGCTCTTGCGCCTTGCCGACTCCTGCGGCGTCGCGCGCGAGGATTTTCTCAAGAACTATCAGAATTCGGAGCTCGACCCGAAATGGCTCTTGCGCGTCTCCAAGCTTGGCGGCCGCGGCTGGAAAGAATTCGTCGCCAGCAAGAAGGAGCAAATCAAGGAGCTGCTCTCGGAAATTCACAACCTCGCAACCGAGACCGGCCTTGAAATCCAAGAGTTCCGCAGGATCGTTCAACTCGTGCAAAAGGGCGAGCGAGAGGCCAGACAAGCCAAAAAGGAGATGGTCGAGGCCAATCTGCGTCTCGTGATCTCGATTGCTAAAAAATACACAAACCGCGGTTTGCAATTCCTTGATTTGATTCAAGAGGGCAATATCGGCCTCATGAAGGCCGTCGATAAATTCGAGTACCGGCGCGGCTACAAGTTCTCCACTTACGCCACCTGGTGGATCAGGCAGGCGATCACGCGCTCGATTGCCGACCAGGCGCGCACGATCCGGATTCCGGTGCACATGATCGAAACGATTAACAAGATCGTGCGCACCTCGCGCCAAATCTTGCACGAGATCGGGCGCGAGCCCACTCCGGAAGAACTTGCCGAAAAGCTCGCCATGCCGCTTGAGAAGGTGCGCAAGGTGCTCAAGATTGCCAAGGAGCCTGTCTCGCTCGAGACGCCGATTGGCGATGAGGAGGATTCCCATCTCGGCGATTTCATCGAGGATAAGAACGCGATTTTGCCCATTGATGCTGCAATCCAGTCGAATCTGCGCGAGACGACGACCCGCGTTCTTGCTTCCCTGACGCCGAGGGAGGAGCGGGTTTTGCGAATGCGGTTCGGCATTGGCATGAATACCGACCATACGCTCGAAGAAGTGGGACAGCAGTTCTCGGTCACGCGCGAGCGCATCCGCCAGATCGAGGCGAAAGCCTTAAGGAAGCTCAAGCACCCATCGCGTTCGCGCAAGCTCCGCAGTTTTTTGGATAGCTGATTTCGGGCGGGCCCTACGCCTCAAGGAGGCGTTGCCGCAGACAGCGGCCGCCGCGCGCCCTTTTAGTGCCTGCCGGAATTGAAACGCGGCGGGAGAGGACCGCCTCCCGTGCGGGGCCAGGCTGCAACGCCCCGGATCTAATTTTCGTTTTCTGGCGTGATCCGGACAAAGCCTTGTGCCAGCGAAAGGGGCTTAGCGGCCGGGCCGGTGAAGTGCCCCGGATCGAGTTCGCTCGCCTCGGCGCCGAAGGACGAAACATACTCCGTCAAGGGCTTGTTCGAGAGGGCGTCGGGGATAGTGCGCGCCGCCCGCCTGAGCCCAGTGAGCGGCTGCGCAAAGAGCGGCGGCGCCGGGAAGGCAGGAGAGATCGCGTTCGCCGGAGCCCGCGCCCTGACCCGCTCGGGAGGTGCGAGCGGCGCTGCCAGCGGGGTAACGGCCTTGCTGCCGATGTCACCCGGGACCCTGGCGAGGTCTGCCAGGCGCTGGTCCGGGGCGGGCGTTTCGGATGCAAAGGCCAGCACCTGCTTGGGCACGCTTTCCTGATCCTTTGGCCCTTGCGTGATCAGGACCGGGAGACCGGCCGCGCGGGCCAGCGCGGGCTCGCCGTTCGCTCCAGCGGCCGCGCCGTCCGTCTGCCCAAGCACATTATTCTCTTGCGGCCGGGGCTCCGCGGCAAGGGCCGCCAAGCGGCTGAGCGCCGCTGGCCGGGGAGGCGGCGCAGGCACGTCCGCAGCGACGCTCACAATTTGGCGATTCGGGCGCGCAGGCGGAGCTGGCACGCCAGCGGTCAAAGCCCCGTTTTCGTCAGACGCTGCCGGGCGCCGGGGCGGGAGAAGCCCGGCATCGGCGGATCCGCCACGGGCGTTGATCGTCCCAGCGCTCGCGTCTGCCAGGCCGTGGCTGTCTATGGCGCCGGCACCAAGGCGAAGGCTAGGCTTGACATTTTGATCCCCGCCGATTGCGCCGCCTGAAGCGGGCGCCGCGGCGCCCGGCGCAGGTTGAGACTCATTGGCCCCGAGGCCCGCAAGCTCAGTCCTGCCATGGCGCCCCCGGCCGGTTGAGCCCTGGCGCTGAAGAGCGTCAGCCTCGTCTTCGTCCTCGTTCTTATTAAAGAGCCAAGAAAACAACTTCCCGAATGGCGCCGCGCCCGCCACCTGCACATCGGGCGTGACCCCTCCGCGCGCGGCGATTTCAGCGCGGGCCTCGGCATAGCGCGGGAGGGCCCGGCCATCGGCGGCAAGGTGCACGGCCTTGCCGTCAGGGAAGAGGCGGGCGAGCTGATCATAGGTCATCCGCGGCCAGGATCTCACGCCGCCGACGTCGAGATGCACGAAATTCGAACTCGGGTACCAGCCGACGCCCCCGCGCTGCAAACGCATGCCGATTTCGCGAATCTTTTCCATCGGCATTCCTGGCATGGTGGTGTCCATGGCCCGGCCGAGAATATGCTGCGAGTGCTCCGCGACGCCGCGCGAACGGCGGCGTAACATGGCGTTGGTTTGCGGCGAGCGGTAGGCCGAAACGATCACGATGGGCTGAGTTGTGACCCCCGCGGTGCGGTAAACCTCCCAAACGACGTCGAAGAGGCGCGGGTCCATGCGGGTGGCATCGTTGTTGCGCCAATCGCGCAGGAAATAATTGAGCTTTTCAAGGACTGCCGGGTCATAGGAGCCGTTGACCCGGAAGGTTGCCTGGATCGATTCACCCGTGTGGGAGTGATAAAGATAAAGTGTGCGGGTATCGCCGTTGGCCACGGCCGTCTCGGTCGAAGACGGCACGAGCAGGCTCGGCAGAAGCGCCGCAATGCTTGATGCGGCGAAGAGACGGATCGATTTGTATCCGGCCGGGCGGGGGTGCAATTTGCGCAAAGTCAATCTCGCGTCTGCTGGATGATTGGCTTAAATAAGCGCCGCCAGATTTGCCGCTAGTGGAAAGTCCTTCCAGCCTGGCGGGCCAGGATTTTAAAGAGCTGAACGATTTGACGGCGATCCCCTTTGCACGAATTCTGACCGGAGGACATCATTCATCAAATAAAGAAGCAAATATGGCGAGCCTGTGTCGGATCTGGCGCAGGCATTGTGCCGCACCTTCCGCACGTGCCGCCGACGGTTAATTTTAGGTGCTTAGAATTTTCATTTGAGCCCAATCTCGACGGCGGGATAACGGCCCCCTCGGGCAAGGAACCGCTTTGAAATGCGCGGTAAAAGCGGCGGCGGCAAGGATAAAAAACAGTTGCCGAAAAGCATGTCCAATGCCAAAAGCCAATGCTGGAACGAGGCTGCCTGCCCCGGGCCAGACCGGCCGCTTGCTGCCCCAGGCCCGAGAGGCCGTGAGATTAGGCTTTGTTTTCGGCAAAATGCGACACACAGGAGGTTACGCCATGGTCCTGCTTCTCAGCCGGCAAATCAAACTCTCTACCGCTGTCCTCACGTTCGCCGGGTTCATGTTCGCCGGCAGTTTCACCGTAACGCCGCGCGCGTTTGCTGAAGAGAAAGTGAGCCCGGCCGATTGCGCCGCGAAATGCGACGCGGATGAGAAGAAGTGTCTCGATGCGCAAAGCTCAGAGGAGCTGTGCGATTACGATAAAAAGATGTGCAAGAAGGCTTGCGGAGAACAATAACTCGCAGAGCGAGCGCGAAGTCTCCGGCCCGGCGATTTCGCGCTTGGCCCGTTTTCATGGATTTAGGCAGCTGGCGTCTCGCTGCGGCCTACTGCTGGGCATAGCGGACCTGGCCCGTAGATGCGATCTTGCCCTGGCGGCCGCCGTCGTGACCGGCCTCCGCACGGCGCCAAAGGCTGCGATCCAGGTGCAGAATTTGACAGCTCGCGGCGATTGTATTTCGATTGAAAGGCCCAGGCGCGCCACCCAGATTGACGAAAATGCCTCGGCCGGAATTTGCAAGGGCCGGCCGCCGGCCCCCGAGGGCGAACATGGGGCTCACCGCGAATTTGCCCAGGCTCAAGCCCGCTTCTGGCGAGCTGCTTCATCTTGATCTCATGCGGTTTGTCGCCTCGGCGGGCATCGTCTTTCACCATTCGCACGAGTTCTTCGTCCCAGCCGGCAGAAACCCCTTTACCGTCAGGGAGCAAACGGCGGGTCTTGCTCTCTTTGTCGATTTGTTTTTCGTGATCTCCGGCTTCGTCATCGCCTATATTTATAGCGAGAGAATGCATTCCCTTCGCGACTACGGCGTTTTTCTTCAGCGCCGGGCCGCCCGGCTCGTACCGCTGCATTGGCTGACGCTCCTCGCCTCGATCGCGGTGTGGTCGTTGTTCGTGCGGCTCCATTGCGCGGGGGAGCACACGCCGTCTTTCAGACCAAAGTGCATCGCGGAAACTGCGCTGCTCGTGCATTCCTTTCTCTTCTGCGGGAGGCCATTCAATGGCGTCACCTGGTCGCTCAGCGCGGAAATGGTGATGTACATCGCCTTTCCGCTCTTCGCTTTCGTCGGCGCAAAGAGTGCACGGCTCTTGATTGGTTTGGCCCTCGTTTGCCTGCCCACTGCGGTTGCGCTCGCCGCATACCAAAACGAATGGAACTGGCTCAGCGCATCATGGATCGATCTCCCGCCGGTTGCACGTGCCGTGCCGTCTTTCGCTTTCGGCGCCGCCCTGTTTTACAATCGCGAGCGGGTCCGGGAACTTCCTGCATCAGGATCACTCCTGGCGGCCGCGACGGCCGGTTTGCTTGCAGCGATGATCTTCGGCCTGCCGCAGCTCATCACCTTGCTCCTTGTTTACGCGGTTGCCATTGCCGCTACCGGCGCCGATCTCAAATGCCGTGCGCCCTCCGCATTTGTCCGGCGCTTCGCGCCGCTTGGCCAGCTCACTTATTCCGTTTACATGTGGCATCTCATCTTCATTCTGATATTGATCAACGCATTCGGTGAGAAGTTCCTTCACGGCAACCTGTTCGCCGCAGCGATGGCTGCCGCCGTGTGCTATATTGGCATACTTGCCGTGAGCTATTTTTCGTTTTTCTTCATCGAAACGCCGGCCCGGCGCTGGCTAGACGGCGTAACTTTGTTTAAACCCGCACTTACTAATGCCATACCGCTCTAACCGAGACAGTGCTGTCCCGCTTCATGCTACGATCCTCTGCCGTCCCGGACTTATTGATGGAATTAGCTGTGGGCGCTATCTAAGAAGATTTTCGAGGGCTCTATCGGTATCCGGTCCACGAATGAAAAAATATATCATTCCGAGTTTGATAGCGATTGGTGCTTGTGGCGCACTCGCCTTATCATCTGCTGCTTTTTCTGGACTTGCCTCATCGGCGGTTGAAGCGGTGATAGCGGTACGAGATCACCTCAAACGGAGTGTTGCCATTTTCGAAGCTCCAATAAACCCAAGCCTGCCAAACGTTTTGATAATCGGTGACAGCATATCGATTTCTTATATTTTGCCCGTGAGGAAGAGGTTGGAAGGGATCGCAAATGTGATCCGCCCCGTGGCAAATTGCGAAAGCACGCTGACCATTCTCGAAAATCTCGACCGCTGGCTCGGTCAAACCAAATGGGCCGTGATCCACTTCAATGCCGGGCTGCATGACTTGGCGCATGTTCAGTCCGAGGGAGTTGCACCCGGAAAACAAACCCTGGTTCCGGTCGAATATGGCCCGCGCTGGGTTTCAATCGATGCGTACCGGTCAAACCTTGAGGCGATCGTAGCGCGTCTCAAAAAGACGGGTGCAAGGCTGATATTTGCTACAACCACGCCTGTTCCGGGTGGCACAACAAGCCGTGCCCCTGAAGACGTGGCGCATTACAATGAGGTTGCCCTCGCGGTGATGCGTGAGCAAGGTGTGCAGATTGATGATCTATATTCTGCTGTCGTGGAATCTGCTTACCAATACCAAAAGCCGCAAGACGTCCATTTCTATCCGGAGGGGAGCGATATTCTCGCCAGCCGCGTGGCGTCGAGCATCAAAGCGCATTTGATTCAATAGCGGGCACTGTTCAAGAGATCTCGCGGATTCTTTGACCTTTTGGCTCATTGACTCGAGCTGTTCGGTCAATCCGGAAAATTTAAGTCAAATCTCCACCGCCGGCTATGCTCACGCTGGGGGCGTCCACAACCCTGCGGTAAAGATGCCAACTCGCATGCGCCAGGATAGGCACCGCGACCGCGAGCCCGACGAACAGCAGCAAGAAGCCGGCCGTAAGGGCCGCCGCGATAATCAGTCCCCATACCGCCATGGTGAAGGGGTTCGCCAGCACGGACCTAACCGAAGTCAGAACCGCCTCGAGGGCCCCTACATTCCGGTCTAGAAGCAATGGAAATGAGACAACGCTAATACTCAGTGCCACGACAGCAAAGACAAACCCGATTGCGCTGCCCAATCCGATAAGCAACCAGCCCTCCGGCGTGGCGAGAATAATTGTCACAAGGGCTATAAAGGATTTCGGTGGTGCGGTTCCAAAAAGCGACACGAAAAGAGATTGGGCCGCGAATACCCAGGACACAAAAATCACAAGCAGCAACGAAGCGACCGACAAGATCGATAACATCGACCGTGAGCGCACCACGCCCAACACGGGCCCCCATGATGTGTCGAGCCCAAGCTCGCGGCGCCGGCTCATCTCGTACAGCCCAATTCCCGCGAAGGGACCAACAAGAGCAAAACCTGCCGTCAGCGGAAAAAGCAGAGGCAAAGCATAGCCGGTGAACCAAATGAGGGCGACCGGGTAGGTCAGGATTAAAAAAATATGGAAGGTCGGCATCGCCAAGGCATCGTCAATGCCTTTGGCCAAAGAGTCTGTGAGATCTGCTAGTCCGATCTTGCGGACAGTGAGGCCAACCGGGGCCGGCTCTGGGCCCCGGGTCACTTCAAAATCCGGCAATGGCGCCCTCCTGAAGATAAGGGGCTGTTACGAAGTCACGGGTGTGCGCTCAGAACGCGCCAGGCGATGCCTCTATATCTTACATGCTGCCGGTGAGGCAAAGGCTCGAGTGCCTCGCAAATTTGATCCGCCCGGCGGCAAATGGTGAAAGCAGCCCCTGCTGTAATGCGGGAGAACGGTGTGGAGATTAAATATCTCCCTAGTGCCGCCGCTCAGAAGGCCTATCGTTTCCAGATAAAGCCGCCTCGTTTGATCAGCGACGGCAGTTAGCTTGATGCCGGGCTCATTGGCAATTTATGCCTTCGTTTTGCCGAGGACGAGTGCCACGCCGCACTTCACCTGCGCAAGAGTGGCGCCGCTTTCCCGCACAGCACCGGCTGCATAAGCAATTGCATGCTCGCGCAATTCAATCGTCACCGCAACCAGGCAGATCTGCGCATCCTTCGCGGCATCGTGCGGAAGAGTCCGTGCCGGCAAAAGCATTTGGCTTCAAGGAGGAGATGCCCGTGAGGAGTCGGAATCTTGCTCCCTCCGCTCAGCTTAAGGACCCGCCGTGTTGTGGGATGCCGGCAACCCGGGCCTTGCCCTTCCCCGGCAATGGCCGCCATGTTAGAGCAGCGCGCGGCCTTGAGCCGGCGTCACCTCAAGAACCCCATGCAGACACGTATCGACCGCCGTTTCCAAGAACTTGCCCGGCAGGGCCGGGCGGCGCTCTTAACCTTCGTCATGGCTGGCGATCCCGATCTCGCGGCCTCGCTCGCTATCTTGAAGGCGCTCCCCAAGGCCGGCGCCGATGTGATCGAGCTTGGCATGCCATTCACCGATCCGATGGCCGACGGGCCGCCCGTTCAGGCGGCGGGGCTGCGCGCGCTCGCGGCAGGCACAACCCTTGCGAAAACGCTAAAACTCGTCGCCGAATTTAGAGAAGCGGATCGAGCAACGCCGCTCGTGCTCATGGGCTATTACAATCCGGTCTATGTCTATGGTGTCGAACGCTTCCTGCGCGAGGCGAAGGCCGCGGGGGTGGATGGCTTAATTATCGTCGATTTGCCGCCCGAGGAGGATGCCGAGCTCTGCCTGCCTGCGCTTGAGGCCGGCCTCAATTTTATCCGTCTTGCGACGCCAACAACCGATGACGCTCGCCTGCCCGCGGTGCTCGCCCATACCTCGGGATTCCTGTATTATGTTTCGATTACGGGAATAACAGGAGCGGCGGCGCCGCAGATCGCCAAAGTCGCTTCGGCGGTGATGCGCATCAAGACCAAAACAACCCTGCCTGTCGCCGTGGGCTTCGGGGTCAAGAATGCGGAAAGCGCCGCAGCCATCGCCACCCATGCCGACGGCGTGGTGGTTGGCTCGGCGCTTGTCGAGGCACTGCGGCAATCGCTCGATCGCAGCGGTAGAGCGACGGATAAGAGCGTTGAGGCGGTGACAAGCCTCGTTGCATCGATTGCCAAAGGGGTGAGGGCCGCCGCAGCAGCGCCGGCCTGAGGCTGTCCTCTGATTGATGTGGTGAAAGGCGATGAACTGGATTTCGAACGTCGTGCCGCCAAAAGTAAGGTCGCTCTTGCGGCGGGAGACGCCGGAGAACCTTTGGGTCAAGTGCCCCGAGTCGGGCGAGCTCGTCTTTCAGAAAGATCTCGAAGCTAATCTTTTTGTCGTCCCGGGCTCGGGCTATCACATGCGCTGCCCCGCCAAAGCCCGCCTCGGCAACCTTTTCGACGATGGCTCATATGAGGAGCTCCCCGCGCCCGAGGCGCCGCTCGATCCGCTCAAATTCCGCGATGTAAAACGCTATACTGACCGGCTCAAGGAATACCGGGCTAAGACCGGCGAGCCGGACGCAGTCAGGCTCGCCCTTGGCAAATTGCACGGCATGGATGTGACCGTTGCCGTCCAAGATTTCGAATTCCTCGGCGGGTCGCTCGGAATGGCCGCGGGCGAAGCGATCATCACGGGTATGATGGCGGCAATCGAACGGCACACGCCCTTCGTCATCTTTACCGCCTCCGGCGGCGCGCGTATGCAGGAAGGGATCTTTTCCCTGATGCAAATGCCGCGCACGACGATCGCCGTTCAGCGCCTTCGCGCGGCCAAACTCCCCTACATTGTTGTCTTGACGAACCCGACAACAGGGGGCGTCACCGCCTCCTATGGGATGCTCGGCGACATTCATCTCGCCGAGCCGGGTGCCGTCATCGGCTTTGCCGGCGCGCGCGTGATCGAGCAGACCATCCGCGAGCGGCTCCCCGAAGGGTTCCAGCGCGCCGAATATCTTGAAGCGCATGGCATGGTCGACATGGTCGTCAAAAGGCACGATATGCGGCCAACGCTCGCACGCCTATGCGCGCTTCTCATGCGGGCGCCGCCGGCCGAGCGGGCCGCGTAATGGCCGCAGACCGCGCCGTCATGGAATCACTCGACGCGCTTCTTGCCCGGCTGTTCACCCTCCACCGCAAGTCGATCGAGCTCTCCCTTGGCCGGATCGAGAGGCTGCTCGCCGCACTGGGCTCGCCGGAAAGGCACCTGCCTCCAGTTATTCATGTTGCCGGAACGAACGGCAAGGGCTCGACAATCGCCTTCCTGCGCGCCATTCTCGAGGCAGCGGGGAAGCGCGTTCATGTCTACACCTCGCCGCACCTTGTGCGCTTTCATGAGCGAATCCGCATCGGCGCCGAAGGCGGCGGGCGCCTCGTCGGCGACGAAGTCCTCTTTGCCGCCTTGACCGCGTGCGAGGAGGCCAATTGCGGTCAGCCGATCACATTTTTCGAGGTAACGACCGCGGCCGCCTTCAAGCTGTTCAGTGAGCATCCGGCTGACTGCCTGCTGCTCGAAACAGGCCTCGGCGGGCGATTCGATGCAACAAACGTGGTCAAATCGCCAAAGGCCGCCGTCATCACGCCGGTTTCCATCGATCACGCGGAGTTCCTCGGCACCACGGTCGATAAGATTGCGTACGAAAAGGCTGGTATCTTTAAGCCTGGCACCCCCGTCATCCTAGGCCCGCAGCAGGAAGCCGCGATGGCGGTGCTCGAACGCGAGGCGAAGCGCCTAGGTGCGGAAGTGACCGCTGCGGGCCGAAATTATGATGCCTATGAGGAGCGCAGCCGCCTCGTCTACCAGGACGAGCGCGGCCTTCTCGATCTGCCGCTGCCGCGCCTTCCCGGACGCCATCAGCATCAAAATGCGGCCACGGCCATCGCTGCATTGCGCGCGATTGAGCCAAGCCTTCCTCCCGCGATCTATGAGCTGGGCCTGCCGCGCGCCGATTGGCCTGCCCGGCTGCAGAACCTCGCGCAAGGACGGGTGCTGGCCCTCGCGCCGATAGGCGCCGAGATCTGGCTCGATGGCGGCCACAATCCCGATGCCGGGCGCGCGCTCGCGCAAGCGATGGCGGAGCTCGAGGATAAGAAGCAAAGACCTCTGATTATTGTTTGCGGCTCGCTTGCTTCGAAGGATACCGCGCAGTTCCTCGCCCCGTTCAAGGGGCTTGCTCAGGAAGTTGTCGCCGTCCCGGTGAATGCCGATCAATATGCCAAGCCGCCCTCGGAGGTGGCTTCCGCGGCGGCGGCCGCTGGTCTTCCAGCTGCCGCCTGCGGGAGCGTTAAGTCAGCGCTCTCTTATCTCGCCGCGCGCGCCTGGGCCGTGCCCCCGCGCATTCTGATCACGGGTAGCCTTTATCTGGTGGGAGAGATTCTGGCGCTTAACGGAACGCCGCCACATTGATGCGATCGGTACGGTGCGCGGCTTTCACCGCCCGGCGGCGGGCATGGAGAATCCATTCCGTATAGCCGTTGGGCTGCACGCGGCCTTTGAAAATGAGGTCCGCTGCCGCTTGGAACGCTTGACCCTCGAAGCTTGGCACCATCGGCCGGTAGTGAGGATCGTCCGCATTTTGCCGGTCGACGACCGCCGCCATGCGTTTGAGTGTCTCCATCACTTGCTCGCGCGTGACGATCCGGTGATGAAGCCAATTGGCTATGTGCTGGCTCGAAATTCGCAGGGTTGCCCTGTCCTCCATCAGCCCAACGTCGTGGATATCCGGCACCTTTGAACAGCCGACACCCTGATCGATCCAGCGTACGACATAGCCCAGAATTCCCTGGCAATTGTTATCGAGCTCTTCCTGAACCGCATCGGGCGGCCAGTTCCCGCGCGAGATTGGAATGGAAAGGAGATCCGATAGACGCGGCGGGCTGCGGCGCGCAAGCTCCTTCCAGCGGCTTGCGACATCGATTTTATGATAATGGACCGCATGCAGGACTGCCGCTGTCGGCGACGGCACCCAGGCCGTATTGGCGCCAGAGAGCGGATGCACGATCTTCTGCGCGAGCATATCGGCCATTTTATCCGGCGCCGCCCACATGCCTTTGCCGATCTGCGCCCGCCCCGGCAGGCCGCAGGCAATGCCGATGTCGACATTGAAATTCTCATAGGCCGCGATCCAGTCCGTGTTCTTCATATCGTTCTTGCGAACCATCGGGCCTGCGTCCATCGAGGTGTGAATCTCATCTCCCGTGCGGTCGAGGAAACCCGTGTTGATGAAAAACACGCGGTCGGCGGCGGCGGCAATACAGGCTTTGAGGTTGACGGATGTACGCCGCTCCTCATCCATAATGCCCATCTTGAGCGTAAAGCGCGGCAGTCCAAGCATGTCCTCGACAGCGGCAAACAGGCGATCGGCAAGCGCCACCTCGTCCGGCCCGTGCATTTTCGGTTTGACGATATAGACCGAGCCATTGCGGCTGTTGCGCAGCCCGCCCGCGCGCTTGAGATCATGCATCGCGATAAGTGAGGTCACCGCCGCGTCGAGTATCGTTTCCGGAATAGGATTGCCCCGGCTATCGAGGACGGCGTCCGTTTCGATATGATGGCCGACATTGCGCACGAGGAGAAGCGCTCGCCCATGCAGCGTCATGGGCGAGCCATCGCGGCTGATATAAGTGCGGTCCGGGGCCAGGCGCCGGTCGATGACGAGGCCCCTCTTCTCGAGGGTTGCCGAAAGCCAGCCCTGCATAAGCCCTAGCCAGTTGCGGTAAACATGAACTTTGTCGTCGGCATCGACCGCCGCGACACTGTCTTCAAGATCGATGATCGTGCTCAGCGCGGCCTCTAAAATGACGTCCGAAACACCAGCCTTGCTCTCGGATCCGACGAGGCTGTTAGGATCGATCTCGATTTCTACGTGCAGTCCATTCTGGCGCAGAAGAATGACGAGAGTATCGAGCGACTTTTTCCGGTAGCCGGCAAAGCGCCCAGGATGGCGCAGCCGCGTCTCGAGGCCGTTCTCCAGCTCGGCAACGAGCTCGCCGCCAGTCACCTTATAGGCTGTGACGTTTTTGTGGCTCCCTGTCGCGAGAGGGACGATATCGTCTAGGAGCGCGCGCACCCAATCGATGACCTTGGCGCCGCGCACTTTATTATAGCCTTTGCCGCGCTCGGCACCGCCCGTCTCGGGGATGGCATCGGTTCCGTAGAGAGCGTCATAGAGACTCCCCCAGCGCGCATTAGCGGCATTGAGGGCATAACGGGCGTTCGAGGCCGGAACGACCAGCTGAGGCCCGGCAACGCGCGCAAGTTCAAGCACATTCTCGGTGCGGATCGTGAAATCGGGCGGCGGGGGCACAAGATAGCCGATCTCCCGCAGAAACCGCTCGTAGCCCGCCGGATCGAACGGCTTCGTCGCGGTCGTGCGGTGATATTCGTCGATCTTGGCTTGCAGCTCATCGCGAAAACGCAGCTGGGCTCGGATCGCTGGCGCAAACTCGAAAATGAGCCCGGCAAGCCCGTTCCAGAATTGGGTTGTACTCACGCCGGTTCCGGGAAGAGCCTCATCGTTTACGAACGAGAACAACGATTTGGCAACGCTGATGCCGCCGATCTTCTCGTAAGCAACAGGACCCATCTTTTGCTGCAATGACGTCATCTCGAACCAGCTTTCCTTTAAAAGACGTTCAATCTCCGCCGCTGGCGGCAACGGCCCCTGGGTTATAATCCAGGCGCTCGATAATTCCATGCCCCGGAGGGAACGGCCGGGCGAATGCCGGAATTTTGGGCAGACTGGTCCCTTCTACCTCGCGGACCGGAGCGTCAGCTGCGCATGAGAATGGCAATGAAGAACCCATCGGTCCCGCTCGCGAGAGGCGTGAGCCTGAGGCCAAAGCCAAATGGCGACGCAAACTGCGCGAGCGAGGGCAGATTTGCCATTTGCGCGAGCTCTTGCGGCGATACGCTCTGAAATTCGGGGTGCAAGCCCAGGAAGGCCGCGAGCCTGTCTTCATTCTCCTCGCGCAAGATCGAGCAGGTTCCGTAGAGAATCCGGCCGCCCGGCTTTGCAAAGCGCGAAGCCTCCGCCAGCACACGGTCCTGCTCGGCGATGCGGATGGAAAGCGCGCCAGGCCTGATCCGCCATTTGGCGTCGGGATTGCGCCGCCATGTGCCGGTCCCCGTGCAGGGGGCATCGACGAAGACGAGATCGCAGCGCCCTTCAAGGTCTGCCAAACCAGCGCCGCCTAAGCGCGGCGGATGCACTTGCACATTGCGCACGCCCGCACGTTTCAGCCTCGCGGCGCTGCGCATAAGCCTTGTGCCGTCGCGGTCGGTTGCGTGAATCTGCCCCTTATTTTGCATCAACGCCGCAAGCGCGAGGCTCTTACCGCCAGCGCCCGCGCAAAGATCGAGCACCTGCTCGCCTGCTTGCGCAAGCGAGAGAAGCGCGGCAAGCTGCGAGGCTTCCTCTTGGATTTCGACAAGGCCTTTGATGTAAGCGGGCTCGGCCGCAAGCTGCGGCGCGCGGCCGTCCAACGAGAGCGGGAGCCTCAAGCCAACGGGAGAAAGCGGCGTTGGGCTTGGGCCAAGATGGGCAAGGCGGGCGCGTGCCTCGTCGCGCGAAGCCTTGAGCGTATTGACCCGCAGATCGATGGGTGCGCGGAGCGCAAGCGCCTGCATCTCGGAGACGAGGCGCTCGCCGAAGACTGCGGCGAGTGAGGGTTCGAGCCAGGCCGGGAAATCTCCGGCGATGTGATCTGGCGCGCCTGAGAGATCCGCGGCATCGAGGCGCGCGCGCTCTTCTTCTGTGAGGGGCGGCGGCACGTAGCCCTCGCCCGCAAGAAGCGTGGCGATGCCGGCGGCGCTCATATGCCGCTGCTGGCGGAGGCTCCCGAGCATAATGGCGCGCGGCGTGTCCTCGCCCATGAGGTAGGCGGAGGAGGCGCGCTTGCGCAGGGCATCATAGACGAGCGAGGCAATCGCGGCGCGGTCTTTTGAACCGGCAAAGCGGTGCGCAAGGCCCCAGTCCCTCAGCACATCGGCCGCGGGCCTTTTGCGGGCCTCTATTTCGCCGAGAACTTCGATTGCCGCGGCAATCCGCGCGCCCGGCGTCATGGGGAGTTAGTCATTGCGGCAGTCGGATTAGATATTGCCAAACAACTATGGAAATCGCTAGCAACGCCCGCCACCCTGCCCCCAATAGGCCGCCGGAGGATCACATTTTATAGGCACTTACAGCGGCTTATGCTAGATAACCGCCCATGATCACGCTGTCCGGAGAAACCGAGGCCTCGCCAAGCGCATTGCCGGAGCGCAAAAGCTTGCCGTCGAGGACGCCATAAGGCAGGTCCCTTGAAGAGTCCCTTGAAGAGAAAGCGCGTGCGGCAGGAACTGCGCCGCAGCCACCGGGACGGCGCATGACGGTTGAGCAAATGCTGGTTGCCGGAGCCGAAATCGAGGCAATACCGCTGCTTGATGAGCGGTCCCCGGTGAAATCATGGACGATCTCAGCGCACTATGATCATCGCCGATAGCTCCGCCTTAATCGCTACTCGTTTGAGCCAATCTGAGAAGCAAGTTTCTTCAAACGGCCTTCTGACGGACACTTGTCATGGCCGGGCTAGACCGGGCCATGAAGACGCACCGCCAATTAGAATGGGCGCCGATGAACTCTGGATGCCCGGCTCAAGGCCGGGTATGACGTAAGAGCCGCTCGATCCATCCCGCATAAGGGTTACGGCAGGACTCCTTGGGCAAGGTTCGTGCGGTCTCCTCATTCCCTTGTCGGATAATTCGGGCTCTCCCTTGTGATCGCCACGCTGTGCACATGGCTCTCGCGCAGGCTTGCAGACGAGATGCGGATGAACTGCGCCCGCCTCTGGAATTCCGGGATGTCCTGCGCCCCGACATAGCCCATCGCGGCGCGCAGGCCGCCCGAGAGTTGATGCAGGATGACCGACACCGGGCCGCGGTAGGGCACTTGCCCCTCGACTCCTTCAGGCACAAGTTTTAGCTGGTCGCTCACGTCCTGCTGAAAATAGCGGTCGGCGGAGCCGCGCGCCATCGCCCCGACCGATCCCATGCCGCGATAGGATTTAAACGAGCGGCCCTGATAGAGATAAACCTCGCCGGGGCTCTCGTCGGTTCCCGCGAAGAGCGAACCGATCATGACGCAATCGGCGCCGGCCGCAATCGCCTTCGCAAGGTCGCCCGAATATTTGATGCCGCCGTCGGCAATCACTGGAACATTCGCCGCGTGCGCGACTTTCGCGCACTCCATTATGGCGCTGAGCTGCGGCACGCCGACGCCCGCAACGACCCGCGTCGTGCAGATCGAGCCGGGCCCGATGCCGATCTTGATCGCGTCTGCGCCAGCATCGATGAGCGCCTTGGCGCCATCGGCTGTGGCCACGTTGCCCGCAATGACCGCGACCTTATTCGAGGCCTGCTTGACGCGCTTCACTTGACTGAGCACGGCCTGCGCATGGCCATGGGCCGTGTCGATCACGATGCAATCGACACCAGCGTCCATCAACGCAAGGGCGCGCTCATAGCCACGGTCGCCAACAGTCGAGGCCGCGCCAACCCTGAGCCTGCCCTCTGGGTCCTTGCAGGCTTCGGGATGAATTCTGGCCTTTTCCATATCCTTGACGGTGACCAGTCCAACGCAGCGGAACTCGTCATCGACAACGATCAATTTTTCGAGCCGGTGCTGATGAAGAAGCCTTCGCGCCTCCTCTTCGCTCACGCCCTCCCGGACAGTGATGAGGTTCTTGGTCATGAGCTCACTCACCGGCTGGAGCGGATTATCGGCGAACCTCACATCGCGGTTCGTTAAGATTCCGCAGAGCCGCGCCGGTTTTCCGCCTGGCCCGCGCTCGACAACGGGAATCCCGGAAATCCCGTGCCTGCGCATGAGCGCGAGAGCATCGGCGAGCGTCTCATCAGGAAAGATCGTAATCGGATTGACGACCATGCCGCTCTCGTAACGCTTGACCTTGCGCACCTCCTCGGCCTGCTCGGCAGGATCGAGATTGCGGTGGATGATCCCGAGTCCCCCGGCCTGGGCGAGCGCAATCGCAAGCTTACCCTCCGTTACCGTGTCCATCGCGGCGGAGAGAATCGGCAGGCTCAAGCTGATCGTCGATGTAAGCCTCGTCTTGAGATCGGCGGCTCCGGGCGGAACTTCGGAATGACCGGGCAAAAGCAGCACGTCGTCAAAGGTGAGCGCTTCGCCGGAGGATTGGGTCATCAGTGCCAAGGAACGCTCCGCAGTTGGTTGGCAAGCCTGCTCCCGCAGGCCGGCTCCGGCCTCGCAAAAGCCGCCATATGCAAGCCGCAGCCGGGTCAATAGCACGCGGGTTCTGCTGCGCAAGGGCAAGCCAGCGCGAAGCGCACCGCGCGGGCGCGGCTGGCGCGCGCCACAGCCCTGCTTATTGGTTGGGCGGCAACAATCGCTGCCTCCTCATTCCAAAGAGAAAAACCCGTTTTACTTGCTCCTGCTCATGCTTTAGTGAGAGCGCATTGCAAACCTTGACGGTGCTGGCCTGAAGGCAGCCCAAAGCCCGGCCCGCACCCTTGACGCCCATGAAACGAGCGCTTATTCCCGCCCTGATCGCAGCCGCCGGGCTACAGTGCTCAGCCGTTCCCGCACGCGCGGATTTCCGTCTTTGCAACAATTCCACGAGCCGGGTTAGCACCGCTCTCGCCTATACGGACGGCGAGACATGGATCAGCGAGGGCTGGTGGAACTTGAAACCGGGCGCCTGCGAGACCTTGGTGCGCGGGCCGCTCGCCGCCGAATATTATTACGTCTATGCGATGGATGAGCATGGCGGCGAGTGGAAGGGCAAGGCATTCATGTGCACGCGGGACCGCGAGTTTCGCATCATTGGGCGCGAAGACTGTTTCGTGCGCGGTTTTGACAGGACGGGATTCTTTGAGGTTGATACCGGCAAAGAAGCAAGAAATTGGACCGTGCAATTGACGGATTCGGCGGAAGCCCAGCAAAAACCTTAAAAATCAATCTGCAAGAGGCTCAAATGCGGCGGCTGCGCCGGTGCAAGATTATTGCAACGCTTGGACCAGCTTCCGCAACCCCGGCGATGATCTCGCAGCTTTTTCGCGCGGGCGCCGACCTTTTCCGCATCAATATGAGCTACGCGAGCCACGATCAGCTGCGCCGCCAGGCTGGCTTGATCCGGGAGCTCGAGCAAGAATGGGGGCGCCCGGTCGGCATTCTTGTCGACCTGCAAGGGCCAAAGCTGCGCATCAGCACCTTCAAAGACCGCATCGTCACCCTCGCCAAAGGTGACACCTTTGTTCTCGACTCCGATCCCGCGCCCGGTGATCAAAAGCGCGTTTGCCTCCCGCACCCGGAGATCCTGCGCTCTCTAAGGCCCGGCCATGCCGTCCTCGTCAACGATGGGAAAGTGCGGCTCCATGTTGTCGAAGCAACCCCTGTCCGGGCCGTTGCCATCGTCGATGTCGGTGGCGCCATATCCGACCGCAAGGGGGTGAGCCTGCCCGATACCGAGATCCCCGTCTCCTCCATGACCATAAAGGATAGAGCCGATCTCGAAGCGGGGCTTCAGGCAGGCGCCGATTGGGTCGCTGTCTCATTCGTGCAGCGGCCGGAAGACGTCGCCGAGGTCAAGAAGCTGACCGCTGGCCGCGCGCTCGTCATGTCGAAAATCGAAAAGCCGCTCGCCATCTCGCGCCTCGACGAGATCGTGGAGATTTCCGACGCCCTGATGGTCGCGCGCGGCGACCTTGGCGTCGAGATGCCGCTCGAGAAAGTGCCCGGCTTGCAAAAGCGCATCAACCGCACCGCCCGCAGGCTTGGCAAACCCGTTGCCATCGCGACACAGATGCTCGAATCGATGGTCACCGCTCCAGTGCCGACGAGGGCCGAAGTCTCCGATGTTGCCACCGCGGTGTTCGAAGGCGCCGACGCCGTCATGCTTTCGGCCGAAAGCGCGACCGGCGCCTATCCCGCCGAAGCGGTCGCGATGATGAACAAGATCGCCGAGGAGGTCGAGCGGGACGTTTATTATCGCACGATCATAAACGCCCAGCGCGCACCGCCCCAAGCACACAATGCGGATGCCGCGGCAATCGCGATCGCCGCGCGCAATTTCGCCGAGTCGCTCGACTTGAAAGCAATCGTTGCGTGGACTTTTCATGGGACGACCGCCTTCCGCATCGCACGCGAGCGGCCCGAGGCGCCCGTTCTTGCGCTCACGCCAAACCGGGAGACGGCGAGCCGTCTATCGCTCGTTTGGGGTGTCCATGCGGTCGTGACCAAAGATGCCTATGATATCGACGATATGTCGAAGCGGGCGTGCAAGTTTGCCGGACGCGAAGGCTTTGCCAAGCCGCAAGAGCGCATTATCATCATTGCGGGCCTCCCTTTCGGAACGCCTGGGGCGACCAATATGGTCCGGATCGCGGTGCTCGACAGCCACTCGAAGTAGGTCTTCTGTTCGCGCCTGCAAGGGCGCCTTCATGCGGCCTTGTTTCATTGGCTTGTCTCATTCAAGCCCCGTTCAGCTGCGCGGCGCTTAGAACTCGCCCACCGCCGTCTCATTACCGGGTACCAGGATCATGAGAACCATCGCGAGGCTGCTCCTCTTCTGCGTCACAATCGGCTTTTTCGCATTTGCGCCGCCTTTGCGGGCAGAGGAGGAAAAGCGGATTGCGTTTGTGGTCGGCAACGCTGCCTATCAGGCAGCCCCTCTCGGCACGGCCGCCAACGACGCGGGCCTCATTGCTCAGACGCTGCAAGCCGCAGGATTTGACGTGAGCGGGGCGCGCGATCTCGACGGCGAAGCGCTGCGCGCGGCATTCCGGGATTTTATCGATAAGGCCCAGGCCTCGGGGCCAAACACAGTTGCCTTCGTTTATCTTGCCGGCTACGGCTTGCAGTTCGAGGGCGAGAATTACTTCGTACCGGTCGATGCAAGGATTGCGTCGGCGACGGATGTGCCCGCCGAGGCGCTGCGAATCTCGGATTATATGAAGCGGCTTGCAGGCCTGCCGCTTAAGGCGAGCTTCATCGTCCTCGATGCTGCGCGAGCCAACCCTTTCGCGCAATCGGGCCAGCCGCTCGCGGGCGGACTCGCTCTTGCCGAGCCCGAGCCGAACATGCTCATCGCCTTCAACGCGGCGCCGGGCACCGCCGCGCCGGAGGAGAGCGGGCCTTATGGCGCCTATGCGCAAGCCCTCACGGAAATGATTCGCGAGGGCGGCCTTTCCCCCGCCGAAGTCTTCGATGGCGTGCGCATGCGCGTGAGCGAAGCGACAAAAGGCGCCGAGGTGCCCTGGAGTTCGTCGCGCATCGAGGCCTCCTTCGTCTTTTTTGAGCGTGCACCCGACGCGCCTCCGCCCGCGCTCAATGCGCAGCGGATGGAGACGATGCGCTCGGCGGCGCTTCGCGATCTCAGCCCCCAAGAGGCTTATGCCGCCGCGCTCGAACGCGACACGGTGCATGGCTATGAGGAATTCCTTGCAGCCTATCCGTCGGATCCCCTTGCGAGCCGCGTCCGCGTCCTTCTGGCGGCGCGGCGTGAGGCGCTCACCTGGCACCGGACCTGCCGCGTGAATACTCCGGACGCGTATTGGTCTTATCTGAGGCGCTATCCCAAGGGCCCGCACGCGGCCGAGGCGCGCTATAGGCTTGAGGCGCTCGCCGTGCCGCTCGAGCCGCCGCCTTCCTTCGCCCCCATTGCTTACGACGTTCCGCCGCCGCCGCCGCCGGAAATCGTCTATGTCGAGCGGCCAGTGGTGATTCTCGCCGATCCGGTTTACGCGCTTCCGCCGCCGCCGCCGATCGTCTTTCTGGCCCCGCCGCCGCCGCAGCTCGTGTTTACCCCGCCGCTGGTGGTGGCCGAGCCTTATGTCCTGCCGGTTCCGGTCTTCGTCCCGATCCCCACTTACGTCGACCCGCCGCGCTACATCGCGCCGCCGCCGGACAATATCGTGTTCACAAATATTCACAACACAACGGTCACTAACAACATCGTCAATGTCATTAATCAGCAGGCGGCTCCGGCAGCCCCAAGCGTCCACGGCCCCTCGGTGGCAGCCGGAGTCGTTGCCGGCGCAGCGGCTGGAGCCATCGCGGCAAAGGTGCTCATGCCGCCGTCGGTCGCAAAGAAGGCCGCCTTGATCGAGCGCCAAGGGGGAAGCGCTGCACTGCCGGGACAAGGCTTGCCGGCACGCCCGGCGCCTGATCAGGCTCCGCCCGCCCAGCGCGGCGCGCCGGGGTTCCCGCCGTCGCAAAAGCCCGCCGCAGGCCTGCCCGGATCTGCGCAGCCTCAGGGCCATGCCTTGCCAGGTATGAGCGGCGCGCCGCTCCCGGGCCAAAGAGGCAAACCCGGCGTTGGCGCCCAGCAGCAGCCATCGCAGGGCGCGCCGGGTGCCGCGCCGCCGCCGCAAGGTCACGCCCTGCCCGGCGCTGCAGGCGGCAAGCCGCTCCCCGGCCAAGGAGGCAAACCCGGCCCAGCCGCCCAGGGGACAGCGCCGCAGGGCGCGCCGGGTGCCTCGCCGCCGCCGCAAGGTCACGCCCTGCCCGGCGCTGCAGGCGGCAAGCCTCTCCCCGGCCAAGAGGGAAAACCCGGCCCAGCCGCCCAGGGGACAGCGCCGCAGGGCGCTCCGGGTGCCGCGCCGCCGCCGCAAGGCCACGCCCTGCCCGGCGCCGCAGGCGGCAAGCCGCTCCCCGGCCAAGAGGGAAAACCCGGCGTTGGCGCCCAGCAGCAGCCATCGCAGGGCGCGCCGGGTGCCGCGCCGCCGCCGCAAGGTCACGCCCTGCCCGGCGCTGCAGGCGGCAAGCCGCTCCCCGGCCAAGAGGGAAAACCCGGCCCAGCCGCCCAGGGGACAGCGCCGCAGGGCGCTCCGGGTGCCGCGCCGCCGCCGCAAGGCCACGCCCTGCCCGGCGCCGCAGGCGGCAAGCCGCTCCCCGGCCAAGGAGGCAAACCCGGCCCAGCCGCTCAAGGGGCAGCGCCGCAGGGCGCGCCGGGTGCCGCGCCGCCGCCGCAAGGCCATGCCTTGCCCAGCCAGCAAGGAAGGCCCGGCGCCGCTCAGGAAGGGGCTCACCGGGAAATGCCTGGTCCGCGTCAAAGCCCGCCTGGCGCGGCATTGGGTAGCAAAAGTGCTCCGCATGGCCTGCCCGGCAGCGAGGTGCCCCTGCCCCAAGCGGGGCGGGCGCCCGCAGGGCCTAAGCCGCAACAGCCCCAACGGCCGCAGGAGCCGCAGCGGGAGCATCTACCCCCGCAGGTTTATCGCACGCCGCATCCAGGCGGTCTGCCGGCGCCGTGGCATCCGCCGCAGCAAGCGCAGCCCTGGCGCCCGCCTCAACAGGCCCAGCCTTGGCACCCGCCATCCCAGCAGGCCCAGCAATGGCATCCACCGCCGCAGGCGCAACAATGGCATCCGCCGCAACAAGCGCAACAATGGCGCCCGCCTCAACAGGTTCAGCCTTGGCACCCGCCATCCCAGCAGGCCCAGCAATGGCATCCACCGCCGCAGGCGCAACAATGGCATCCGCCGCAACAAGCGCAGCCCTGGCGCCCGCCGCAGCAGGCACAAGGGCGGCAGCAGCGCAACTGCGGCCAGCCCGGCTTGCCGCCTTGCCCCTAACGGACTGCCGGTTAATGCCCGGCCTTCGTGCGCAGCGCCTTTAGGCGATAAAGCGCATCGAGCGCCGCGCGCGGAGAAAGGCTATCGGGATCAATCGCGTCGAGCGCTTCGCCCAAAGGATCGCTTAGCTCTGCGGGGGGCTGGCGAGAGGCCGTGAACAAAGGCAAATCGGCGCTCTGCCGGTTTGCGTCCACGCTCCGCTCAGCCGCCTCGAACTCCGCGAGCAATTCGCGCGCCCGCGAAACTACGGGCGCAGGCAAACCTGCAAGCTTTGCGACCTGCACGCCATAAGAGCGGTCGGCGGCGCCAGGCACAATCTCGTGCAAAAAAACCACTTCGCCGTTCCAGTCCGTCACCCGCACGGTCAAATTCACGAAGCGCTCTAGTCTTTCTGCAAGCCTGGTGAGCTCGTGAAAATGGGTCGCAAACAGAGCCCGCGAGCGGTTCTTTTCGTGCAGGTGCTCGATCACCGACCAGGCAATTGAAAGCCCATCGAACGTTGCCGTGCCGCGGCCAATCTCATCGAGAATCACAAGCGAGCGCTCCGTTGCCTGATTGAGGATTGCCGCGGTCTCAATCATCTCGACCATGAAGGTCGAACGCCCGCGGGCAAGGTCGTCCGCCGCGCCGACCCGTGAATAAAGCTTATCCACAATGCCGATATGGGCGCGCTTTGCCGGAACGTAGGAGCCCATCTGCGCTAGGATCGCAATTAAAGCGTTCTGGCGCAGATAAGTCGATTTCCCCGCCATGTTCGGCCCGGTGACAACCGCAATCTTGCCGCCCTCGCTGGGCGCGCCGGAAAGATCGCAGCCGTTCTCGCAAAAAGGCAGGCCCTGCGCGCGAAGCGCCTCCTCGACCACGGGGTGGCGCCCGCCCTCAATCTCGAATGCGAGCGACCGATCGACTTTGGGCCCTGCCCAGCGGCGCGCATCGGCCACTTCGGCAAGAGCCGCGGTAACATCGATGGCAGCAAGAGCGGAGCCGAGGTTTTTCAGCGCGGCTCCGGCGCCAAGGCAAAGTGCTGCGAGCTCCTCGAAAAGTGCCTGCTCGCGGGCAAGGGCCTCGTCCGCCGCAGAGGCAAGCTTTGCTTCAAGCTCGGCAAGCTCCTTCGTCGAGAAGCGCATCGCGCCCGCCATCTCGTCTGCCGGTGCACGAAAATCTCGTTGTGCGGCGGCCTCAAGAACTTCTCGCCTTGGCCTTGCGGCACCTCGATGAAATGGCCAAGGAAGTGATTGTGTTTGAGTTTGAGCTGCTTTGTCTCCGCAAGCTCCGCGTAGCGGGCTTGCAGCGACGCGATTACGCCGCGGCGCTCGTCGCGCAGCGCCCGGAATCCGTCGAGGCGCGCATCAAACCCGGAACGGATGAAGCCGCCGTCCTGGCGCGAAAGCGGCAGAGTTTCGGCGAGCGCCTTTTGCAAGCGCAGCTGAAGTGAAGGGTCCACGGCGCCAATAGCTTCTGCCGCTTGGGCCAGCTCTTGCGGCAATGGGCGCGCGCCGGCCAGAACGCGGGCGATTTCCCCCGCGAAAGCAAGCCCGCCGCGAATGGCGGCAAGATCGCGCGGGCCAGAGCGTTTGAGCGCCAAGCGCGAGAGCGCGCGGGCAATATCCGGCATGCCTTTAAAGCACGCGCGCACGCCCCTCCGCAGAGCAGGCTCATCAATGAAGAACGCCACCGCATCAAGCCGGCGCGCGATTTCTTCTGGGTCCGTCAAGGGCGCCGCGAGCCGCTCGGCCAAGAGGCGGCTTCCTTGCGCGGTCATGGTTTTGTCGACCGTTGCGAGGAGCGAGCCTTCGCGCGCGCCAGCGAGGGTGCGCGTGAGCTCAAGACTTGCCCGGGCCGCCGCGCCGATTTCCATCCGCGCGCTCTGCGCTGTCCGCGACGGGAGGCTCAAATTCGGACGCGCCGAAAATTGCGTGCGCTCGATATAAAAGATCGCCGCGCCTGCGGCCGCTAGTTCGGCATCAGAAAGAAGACCGAGGCCATCAAGGTTTGCAAGCCCAAAGTAATCTTTGATGCGGCGCTCCGCGCTTGCACTATCGGTTGGGCAGCCAAACGGGGTGAGCGGCAGGCCCGCTTCCCGCGCAAGGCGGGCAAGAGGGGAGCGGGTGCAGAGTTCTTCGGGCGCTGTGATCTCGGCGGGCTCCAAGCGCGCGATCTCGGCTTCGAGCAATTTTTCGTTTGCTTCGCCAAGAATGAAGGCGCCGGTCGAGATATCAACGCTTGCTAGCCCGTAGATGCCGGGCTCGCTGCCGTTCGCAACGGCAAGGAAGCTGTTGGCGCGGGCGGGATCGAGCAAGTGCTCCTCGGTGATTGTGCCTGGCGTGACGAGGCGCACCACCTCGCGCTTCACAAGCGCCTTGCCGCCGCGCTTCTTGGTTTCGGCTGGATCTTCGGTCTGCTCGCAAATCGCGACGCGGAACCCTTGCGCTATGAGGCGGGCGAGGTAATCCTCGGCGCGCTCGACCGGCACGCCGCACATCGGAATGTCCTGGCCCTCGTGCTTGCCGCGTTTCGTCAGCACGATATTGAGCGCCTTCGCGGCGGTCTCGGCGTCCTCGAAAAAGAGCTCGTAGAAATCTCCCATCCGGTAGAAAAGGAGGCAATCGGGATGGGCGGCCTTGATCGCGCGGTATTGCGCGATCATTGGGGTTGCTTTGGCTTCGGCTGCGGGCGGAATGCGTTCCAGCATGGCGCGAGCCTAGCAGAGGCTCAGGCGCGGCGCACTTGTTATGAGCGCTAAACCCACAGCGGCCTGCGGGCCTTACAAAAGGGCTTCAGGTGAAGCATTTTGGTCCGGTTCGCGCGCGAAACCCGCTCCCCTGCCCTCCACTTGCGCCCTTACGCTGGGAAGGATAGCACGAAAAGCTGTGCTTTTAGGGATTTGCGGGGGCAGGCGTGAAAGAGGTTTTTGAAAAATATTTACACTCCCTTTGGCAGGACCACAGCGACGAGACCGAGCATTCGGACCGGGGCGCGCTCGAAAGCCTGTTGAATGCGGCTGCACGGGCGGCTGACCCGGGCATCTGCATCATCCATGAGCCGAAGCGCGTGCGCGGCGCGGGCGCGCCGGATTTCGGCCACCCTCTCCCGCAAGGGGAGAGGGTTAGCTTCTCTCCTTGCCGGAGCAGGTATCCCGGTGCAAGCGGGGCATGATCGGGATGCTTCGTCTCCGGGAGCCGTGTCCAGTGACTCGCACCTGCCATCCTGATCTCTTCGCAACAGAATCGCAGCCAAGCCTCTTTGGCACTGAATCCGCGCCCGCTTACACACCGGACCTCAGCAAAGTACGCGCAAGGCTCAACAAAATCCTCGCCGAGGCGCGCGCGGCCAAAAGCATGCCCTGGGACAGCGGACGCCTGTCACTCTACCGCACCATTTTTCCGCAGATGACGCTCTTTCTGCCGGAGGACGAGGGCGCGCAATTGCGCCTCCAATTCGAATTCGAAATGGCGCGCCTCGCAGTGAAATAATCTCAGCGCCCGAGCGCCCGCCAGCCGATGTCGCGGCGGTAAAATCCGCCGGGCCAATCGATGAGCGCGATCGCCTCATAGGCGCGGGCGCGCGCTTCGGCGATATTTGCTCCAAGCGCCGTCACATTGAGGACACGCCCGCCATCGGCGATAAGATCGGCCCCAAGCCGCCTGGTGCCCGCGTGGGTGATGGTGATGAAGGGCAGCGCCGCGGCGCGCTCCAAGCCGCGAATGATGCTTCCCTTTTCCGGCGCGCCGGGATAGCCCTTGGCGGCAAGCACCACGGTCAGTGCCGTCTGGGGCGAAAGTTTTAGCGCGCGCCCCGGCAGGCGCCCTTCCGCGCACGCGAGCATCAAGGAAAGCAAATCCTCCTCGAGGCGCGGCAGAAGGACCTGCGCCTCGGGATCGCCCAAGCGCACGTTGAACTCGATGAGCTTTGGGCCCTCTGCCGTGATCATGAGGCCCGCAAAGAGCACGCCCTGAAAGGCCGCACCCATCGCCGCCATTCCCTTAAGCGCGGGGCGTATGATCTCGTCCATTACGCGCGCTTGCATCGCCTCATCCATGATGGGCGCGGGCGAATAGGCGCCCATGCCGCCGGTGTTGGGGCCGGTCTCACCCTCCCCCACCCGCTTGTGATCCTGCGCCGAGCCAAGCTCGACGGCGCGCGTTCCATCGCAAAGCGCAAAGAACGAAACTTCCTCGCCTTCGAGAAACTCTTCGATAACGATCCTTTTGCTGGCCGCGCCGAACTCGCCTGCGAACATGCGCTCGATTGCAGCCTCTGCCTCCGCGATGTTTTGGGCGACCGTGACGCCCTTGCCCGCAGCAAGCCCATCGGCTTTGATGACGATCGGCGCGCCTTTTTCACGCACATGGAGTATCGCCGGGGAGGCCTCATCGAAAGAGGCGTAGTCAGCCGAGGGAACTGCGAAACGGCGGCAAAAATTCTTGGCAAAAATCTTCGAGCCTTCGAGCTTTGCGGCGGCCTTCGAGGGGCCAAAGACTTTGACCCCTTGCCCACCAAGGTCATCCGCAAGGCCCGCGACGAGCGGCGCTTCAGGACCAACGGCCACGAGGCCGATCTTGCTCGCTTTGCAAAAGGCTGCGATGGCGGCATGATCCGCCGGATCGAGTGCTACGATTTGCGCCAGCCCCTCCATGCCGGGATTGCCCGGGGCGGCATAAAGGGCGCCGATGAGCGGGCTCTTCGCAAGCGCGATCGCCATCGCATGCTCGCGTCCGCCCGAGCCGAGGAGAAGAAGGTTTATGCCTGCTTGATCTGTGGCCATCGCGCGGCGCCCTCCGGCAAAAAGATCGAGGTCAGGAGCTTACATTCCAGACTGGCCTGCGCGGTTCAAGCAGCACCGATCGGAGGTTCATTAGCTCTTGCTCAAAAATGCGCTAAAGGCGGCTCGCGCTTCAGGTGACCGCATCGCCTCATAGAAGAGGCGGGCTTCTTCCTCGATTCTTTCGAGAATCTCGGCGAGATCGCCGCGCATGAGCCTGCGCGTTGCGGCAATGGCTGCACGCGGTTTTGCCGCAAGCTGCTGCGCTTTAGAGAGGGCAAACGAGTAAAGTTCTGGCGAAGGGATGATGCCATTGACGAGCCCGAGCCGGAGCGCCTCTGCCGCATCGAACGGCTCGCCAAGCAGCAGGAACTCAGACGCCTTTGCCATGCCGATGCGGCGCGGCAGGACGAGCGAGGAGGCCGCTTCGGGGACTACGCCAAGATCGGTGAAGGGCATGCGAAAGTGCGTCCCCGGGGCTGCATAGACAAGGTCACAATGCAGTCCCATGGTTGCGCCAATTCCGATGGCCAGCCCTTCGATCGCCGCAACAATCGGCGTATCGCACGCGGCGAGAGCTTTGATGAAGGTGAACGCGGGGAACTCGCCGGGTTCTCCGCCGGCTTCGAGGAAGTCCGCAATGTCGTTACCGGCCGTGAATACTCCGCCCGAGCCCTTGAAGAGCACGGCGGCGATCGAGGGCTCGGCGTCTGCTTGCCGCAATGCCGCGGTGGCGGACCGGTACATCGCGCGGTTGAGCGCATTCTTCTTTTCGGGCCGCTCGAACGTGATCGCAAGGACTGGCCCCAGGCGCTCGATCCTGAGATGGGGCGGGAGGCTGGTCATTACGATGCCTCATCAATCTGCAAGAGCGGCGATGGCGGCATGGACCGAGCCCGCGCCGCGCGTAATTTGCCGCTCAAGGCTACCTGCGCAAACCGCGATGTTTTCGGCAAAGAAACGCGCGGAAGCGATCCGTGCTCTATGGGCGGGATCGCTATTGCCGGAAGATGCGAGGCGGTGAGCGGCGAGCGCGCCGCGGGCAAGAGCCGTTCCGCCGCGCGCAATCGCGAATAGCCGCAGATAGGGTGTTGCGCCGGCAAGCGCATCTTGGGGGCGATCCTTCAATGCGTTCAGCACAAAGTCTGTCGCGCGCTCGAGCGCCGCAACGGCCTCCGCGAGGCAGGGCTCGATTTCGCCGAAGCCCTCCGCATTGATCTCGCGCAGCCCCTCGAGCGCCTTACGCATATCGGCGATCTCGCGGGCCACCGCCGCCCCTCCAGCGAGCGGGAGCTTTCTCTGCACGAGGTCGATGGCCTGAATTCCATTGGTGCCTTCGTAGATCGCTGCAATCCTTGCATCGCGCGCGAGCTGCGCCGCACCTGTCTCCTCGATGTAGCCCATCCCGCCGTGCACCTGAATGCCAAGAGATGCAACCTCATTGGCAATGTCGCTGGCAAAAGCCTTCGCGACGGGCGTCAGGAGGGATGCCCGCTCATCCGCCTCTTGGCGCGCCGCGGCACTTTCCGCCCTGCGCGAAAGGTCGATGGCGCAAGCAGTCATGAGGCAAATTACCCGCGCGGCAGAGGTCATGGACTTCATCGTCATCAGCATGCGCGCAATATCGGGATGCCGGACGATGGGGCTTGCGCCTTCTGTGCTTTGCGCCGGCACGCGGCCTTGGCGGCGCTCCCTTGCATACGTAAGCGCCTGCTGAAAAGCGCGCTCTGCAACGCCCACTCCCTGCACGCCGACATTGAGCCTCGCGCTGTTCATCATCGTAAACATGCACGCCAGGCCCTTGTTTTCCTCGCCGACGAGATGGCCAACAGCCCCGCCCTGATCGCCATAAATCATCGTGCACGTTGGTGAGGCATGGATGCCGAGCTTATGCTCGAGCGAAGCGCAATAGACATCGTTGCGCGCCCCCAGGCTCCCATCAGGATTGACAAGGAATTTCGGCACGAGGAAGAGTGAGATGCCGCGTGTGCCTTCCGGGGCGCCCGCTACGCGCGCAAGCACGAAATGAACGATGTTTTCGGCCATGTCGTGCTCGCCAAAGGTGATAAAGATCTTGGATCCAAAGAGCTTATAGGTCCCATCATTCTGCCGCTCGGCCCTCATCTTGAGCGCGCCAAGATCGGAACCCGCCTGCGGCTCGGTCATTGTCATGCTCGCGGGCCATTCGCCCGAGACGAGCTTGGAAAGATAAACCGCCTTGAGGGCCTCCGAAGCGTGCGATTGCATCGCCTCGATCGCGCCAAGCGTGAGCAGCGGACAGAGGCTGAACGCCATATTGGCTCCGCTCCAAAGCTCGAGGCAGCCGGTGTTGAGGAGGGCAGGCAGTCCCATGCCGCCATAATCTGCAGGACCCGTGATGGCGTTCCAGCCCGCCGCCCGCCACTGCCGGTATGCTTCGGCAAAGCCCGGCGGCATGAAAACCTTGTCCCTTTCGAGCGTTGGCGGCTCGCGATCTCCGATGCGGTTTAAGGGCGCGAAAACGTTTTCGGCAAATTTGCCTGCCTCAGCAAGGGTCGCCGTCACAAATCCATCGCTGAGATCGGCGAATGGGCCTTCATTATTGTCAAGGTCGGCCCCCGACTCATGAGCCATAGAAAAGAGAATATCGGCGATGGGAGCGCGATACGTCATGATGGGCTCCTCCGTCCTGCGGCATTTGGCGAAGGAAATATCGCCATGAGCTGCGCGCGGCCGGTCAACAGAGTATAAGCCACTTGCATCGCCATGTGCGCAAGAGGACCTGCGGCCTCTTGAGATCTCCTGAGATAGGAACGGCGGATTATGAGCGAAGGCCTTTCGCCCAGGCAGCATCAACGGCGGACAAAGATCGCCCCTGCCGATGCCGAAGGCGTCAGAGCAGCGGCCCAGATGCTTCGCCGCGGCGGTCTTGCGGCCTTTCCGACAGAGACGGTTTATGGCCTCGGCGCTGATGCGACGTCGGAGCCCGCGGTTGAGCGGATTTTCGCAGCCAAGGCGCGGCCGGCAAACAACCCGCTGATCGCGCACGTCGCAAGCCTCGATGCTGCGCTCGAGCAGGGCGTCTTTACGGAAGGCGCGCTCGAACTCGCAAAGCGGTTTTGGCCGGGGCCGCTCACCCTCGTGGTCCCGTTCGCGCCGGGCGCGGCCGTTTGTGAGGCTGCAAGGGCCGGCCTCTCAACGATTGCCCTCCGGATGCCTGCCCATCCTGTTGCACTCGCCCTCCTTTCCGCTGCAGCCACCCCTTTAGCGGCCCCGTCCGCCAACCGCTCTGGGCATGTGAGTCCGGTGACCGCCGAGCATGTCGCCCGCGATCTAGGATCGGAGGTCGATCTTATTCTCGACGGCGGGCGCTGCCCGGTCGGGGTCGAATCGACGGTGATCGAATTCCTCGGCCGCCCCCGTCTCCTGCGCCCCGGCGGGATCACGCGCAGAGAGATTGAAGCTGTTCTGGGAGAAAGGCTGCACGAAGAAGCTGGCGAAGGGCCGCAGCGCTCCCCCGGGCTCCAAAAATCGCATTACGCCCCGCGGGCAAGATTGCGGCTTGAGGCTCAAGACCTGCGCGCAGGCGAGGCGGGGCTCGATTTCGGCGGCGCCTTTGAGGGCGGCGAGAATGTGCTCGATCTTTCCCCAAGCCGCAATCTTAAGGAGGCTGCCGCTAATCTCTTCGCCTATATGCGCGAGCTTGACGCGCGCGGGCCTTCCTGTATTGCGGTTGCGCCGGTTCCTCGCGAGGGGCTAGGCGAGGCGATCAATGACCGGCTGCGCCGCGCCGCCGCGCCGCGGCCGCACAACAGATTCCCTTAAACCGCCCAGAAAACGCCCGCCGGGCCCGAGTCCTAGAGCGTTTTCAGGATGCGTGGCGATAGCCCGAATTTGCAAGATGGTTGGCGCATTCTCGTGGCGTGAACTCATCCAAGGCGTCAGCGATGGCCGCAATGAGAGCGTCGAAGCTGCGTGCGGCAGCCTTGCGAAGAGCCGCTTGAGCTTGGCAAAGACTTGCTCGATAGGAT
>Ga0209581_1000599_pt1 | contig 66371 bp, 81 predicted proteins | sample Coa_R2_FD_187160 | JGI IMG/M metagenome (GOLD analysis project Ga0209581, IMG submission 187160) | Surface soil microbial communities from Centralia Pennsylvania, which are recovering from an underground coalmine fire - Coalmine... | ecosystem: Environmental > Terrestrial > Soil > Unclassified ...
AGAAGAAGAAGAAGAAGCGATACAACGCAGCCCGGACTACGGAGTTAGGGAAAACGCGGTATCGCGGATACGATGGGTTCCGAGCGGGAAGATTTTTCTTGCTTCGGCGGAGCTACTCTATATAATAGTCTCCGAAGGAGGACAAGTGATTACTGTATACCAGGGAAGATATTGTACAACTTGCGACCGTTGCGGAATAACGAAACAAGGAGGTCCAAGGCGGACGTTACTGCAGACGATCCGCTGGCTGTGGAAGCTAGGCTGGAAGGCTCCGACCCCTTGGCCGTGCGAGACTTTGGCGGATCTGTTCCGCCTTAACCTACTGTGCCCCGCTTGTAGTGGGGGCAGAAAACTTCCGGAGGAAACATGGCAGTATGCTACGTGATCGCACATCCCCCGCAACCGGAAGCCCATCAGGGCTACGAGGGACCGTTCTTCGCTGCCCACGATCCCGAACAGGGTTGGGGATGGACCTGGTTCCCGCTCGAAGCACACACCTGGGATAGTCGAGACGCAGCGGACGAGGCAGCGGCCCGGTGGTACCCCGAAAAGTATCGCAGTCTCCGCGTCTACGAGATGTTGTTGCTCAAGACTCTGTATGGAACGACGTGTGTATTGCGAGTCTCGAAGAACGAGATGCGGGTGGAAAAATACCATTGATCCGGCCTGACCCTCCCTACCCCTTTCCTTTCGCCCCAGGAAGGGGATGGGGAGGGCCAACCGAAGAAATCTCACTCGAATTGTGCCGAGTGACGGTTGGCGAGGAAGTGTACCAGGGAGTCCTACAATGACGAAGAAGGCGAAGTCGGTGGCAAAGGCGTCGAAGGAAGCTCGGCAGAAGATCTCTTCCAACGTTCGTCCCGTTCTCTACGAGAACGACTACAGCGAGAAGGTGGAGATCACGGCGGAACGAGCCAAGGAGCTTCTGGGCTGGGAAGAAGAACAGCCCCCACACAAGAAGTTCGGATCGGACTATCTTCTCAAGGATCGGAACGACGTGAAGATCCGCTGTATCAATAACCCCAACAACCGGCCTTTCTACCCTTCCAACTGCGAGTCTCTCGTCCAGGAGATCCTCAACAAGCGTTGGCGGTTTAACGGAGAACCGATCATCGTCGGCAAGACTGGTCTTCTTCTCAACGGACAACACCAGTTGGTAGGTCTCGTTCTCGCCGAGCAGGATCGCACCGGCAAACAAGCTACGCACTGGGCTACCTTGTGGGATGGTCCGGTGACGATGTTGAAGACAATCCAGTACGGGGTCGAGGAAGACGACAACACGGTCAATACATTGGACACGGGGAAACCCCGTTCCCTCGCGGACGCTCTATATAGAACAGAGGCTTTCCAGAAGCTCAAGCCCAAGATCCGGCAGAAGGCCGCTCGGGCAACGGACTACGCGGTGCGGCTTTTGTGGCAGCGTACTGGATTGGTGAAGGATCCCTTTACTCGGATTCGCACTCACTCTGAGTCCCTTGCCTTCGTGGAACGACATCCCAAGCTCCTCAAGGCAGTCCAACATATCCTCAAGATTAACCAGGAGGGATCGTTGGAAAGTTTGGGTCTGGGGTTGGGCTACTGCGCCGGTCTACTCTATCTCATGGCTGCCTCTCAGGATGACGGCGATACCTACTTCAATGCAACGCCTCCGAACGAGTCTCTACTGCGGTTGGGGAGATGGGAGAAGGCTTGTGAGTTTTGGGAAGAGCTAGCTGCTTTGGATGGTAAGCTACGCTCGGTTCGCTATGCTCTAGCCGGGCTACGCGATCCGGATAACGGCCGGGGAGGTTCCCTCGCGGAGCAGGTCGGGGTGGTGATCTTGGCTTGGAACCTCTATCAGGATGGAGATCTTCCTCAGGAAGCGGACCTGGTTCTTCACTACCTGTATGACGAGGATGGGGGGAAGCATCTCGACGGACATCCGGAGATGGCTGGAATCGATCGGGGTCCAGGCGGAAAACGAACCAAGGTGAAAGTCTTCTCTGAAGAAAGTTCAGAAGAAGCTGAGGAGCCACAGGAGTCTTCTTCAGAAGCACCGGAGGAAGAGAACTCAGAGGAGGAATCACAGGAGTTCGAGTCAACGAAAAAGGAGCGTCTCGAGATGATCAAGCAGCGGCACAAAACTGGAGAATACAAGCGTTCCGCACAGTAATGTTCTTTCGGTGACTAGAAACGGAGAAGAGGCTTTCTTTCCCCTAACTTACAGGATTCTACCATGAAGAAGTCTTCGTTTAGTGCCGATATGGGTGCCGCTCTGTCTTCCCTGAAGAAGTCTACGGCCCCCAACCACGTCGTGATCGAGGCTTTGGCGGGAACGGGCAAAACGACTACCTTGGTGGAGGGTCTCCGCCAGCTTCGCGGGCTCACGGTTCGGATCCAACCCAGTCCTCAGCAGGCTGCTATCTGGTGTGAGCTGGAGAAGAGCCGAGGAGCCAAGGACGTAGCCTTCGTGGCGTTCAATCGTTCCATCGCCGACGAGCTCGCCGAGCGAGTACCCCCGGGTTGTGAGGCGATGACTATGCACTCGCTCGGTTATCGGGCTGTCCGCAAGGTCTACCCCAATCTCAATACGGATAAGTACCGAGTGTACAACCTGATCGCTAGGATTCTCGGACAGGATCTCCGCGAGCTCCGCCGCGAGCGTCTCCCTCTTCTCCAAGCGACGAAGGAGCTCGTGGGAAAGTGTAAGATGAACTTGACGGGGTTCATCGAGGGGAAGTTGTTGGATCCGGAGGACGAGTTTTGGGACGAGCGTCTGAACGACCTTCTGATCCACTACGACCTCGATCTGGAAGAGGTTAACGTCGGGGAACTGTTGACCCTGACTCCGAAGGTGTTACACGCCTGTAAGGATTTTACAGCTGACGGGCAGGTGGATTTCGACGATCAGATCTGGCTCCCCGTGGTCCTGGGATTACCTTTGGTGAAGGTCTACGATCTTCTCCTGGTGGACGAAGCGCAGGATCTGAACCGTTGTCAACAAGCTCTGGCGAAACGGGCCGGAAGGCGATTGATCCTCTGCGGAGATCCACAACAGGCGATCTACGGTTTCGCCGGAGCCGATTCGGAGTCGATGCCTCGCATGACCGAGGAACTGAGCTTGACTCCACAGGGCTGTGTGACGCTGCCTTTGACGATGACTCGCCGTTGTGGAAAGGCCATCGTACAAGAGGCGCAGGTCTTTGTCCCCACCTTTACCGCTCACGAGAGTAATCCTGCCGGTCAGATCCGTCGGGCTCTCTACCCGATCCAAGGCACTCGTAAGGAGCGTCGAGAGATTCCCCTCGAAGAAAGCTACCAGAAGGAAGTCCAGGAAGGCGATATGCTCTTGTGTAGGGTCAACGCTCCGCTCGTCCGCCAGTGTTTCGCCTTTTTGCGGAGAGGTCGGAGGGCTAATATCTTGGGTCGGGATGTGGGAACGGGGTTGGTGAGCTTGGTGAAACGTTTGAGTGGTTGGGGAGATACCCCCGCACAACAAGAAGAAGCTCGCTCTGTTCCGATCGCTACCTTCCTCCGGGATCTTCATGACTGGGAACACCATGAGATCTCCAAGGAACAAGCGCAACGCAACCCCTCTGAGTCGAAGCTCGTTCTGATTGCGGATAAAGCACTGTGTCTACAGTGTTTCGCAGACCAATCGAAAACCGTCGGCGAGATGCTGGATAAGATCAACGCGGTGTTCACTGACGATCCGACGAAGCCCGGGATTCGACTCAGTTCCATACACAAAGCGAAAGGCCTGGAGGCGAAACGAGTCTTTCTCCTCCGCCCTGTTGCCGAGGGAGCGACGATTCCGCACCCAATGGCAAAGACCGAATGGCAGCGGAAGCAAGAATACAACCTCTTGTACGTGGCCGTGACTCGAGCGATCGAAGAGCTCGTCTACGTGGACTGAGCTTTCGAAGAACCCATTACCGCAAGGAGAAAACCATGAGTTCCAAGACAAAGAAACAAAAACTGCTGAGTCCTTATGAGAAAGTACAGGAGAAGCGGCGTCTCGATCGGGAGCGTTGGGAGAAGATCCGTCAGATTGCTCTCGAGCAGGGATTTGCGCTTATCCAAATTTCCCCCCGTCGTTACTTGGTTGCTAAGCTCGATACCGTTAGTGCTGGTCGCTACTCGGTCGTTCCTCACGGTGGCTTTTGGACCTACTTAGGAGCGACGGTTGTCTGTGGACCTACGACGTGGGAAGAATGCCGGCGTTGGATCGCTGAGAACAGCGAACCCTTACCTGAGGAGCTTCAATAACATGTTAGGTCTGTCCCCCTATCTCGATCGGATCTTCGGAGATTAGAGAGAGAAAAGACCCCACCCTTGGTTGCGAACGCCGGAAAGGAGCAAAAAACCGGCCCAAGGGTGGGGTGTACTCTAGAGTTTTTCCTGCCGAAAGCGTTCCGGTCCGGCCTTTCCTCGCCTTCCTTTCCAGATCTCAACCATCTTCTTTCGCCGTTCTTGAGCTTCTTCGGGCTGTGATCCGTCTCGGCGAATTGTCGCTCGTCCGCACCAGTTTTCTCCGGCCGGGCCCAAGTGTAACACTTCGAAAGGCGGACGGATCTTCTGCGCAGAAGGCCAACGGAATTGGAAAAAGGAATCGGCTCCGCCCGCGTGTTTCCAATCCACTTCGTGCCAAGGAGGTGGTCCCAGGTGGGGATCTGCGGGATGAAAGATCTGTGAGTATCCTGCCCACTCGGCGATATTCGGGTGGATCGGATAATTCTTCCATTGTGATTCTTCAGGTATAGGTTGGAGAACGTCCTCGAACATCCTCCGTAGCGGGGTATAGAGGCAACCGATCTCCTTCGGGTATTCCGGGATCTTCCGCGGCCACAAAACATCCGCATCCATCAGGCACATCCAATCGTCGAGTTGCCGATACTCCATCTTGTCCAAGGCTTCCTCCAGAGCGAGCCACTTATTGAATATCGCTCCGTCGCGGTAGAAGGCATCGGTCACATAGAAATCGCATTGCGAATAATACGCCAGATCTATCGTCCGGTGGTCCTGAGGAGCGGTTACAATCAGGATACGGTTGAAGTGGTGCCGGTTATAGGGAAGAGTTACCTCAAGAAGATCAGCATAGTCTACACAAACGAGTACCGCGTTCATGGGATCGATTTGCCTCGATTTTGGTTTCGGAGGGAGAATCCCCCACACGAGCCCGAATCCGGACCAAATACGGGCGTGCAGAATACCTAACTTGTGTAGGGTACAGAGTTTACGAGTTTTATAGTCCGCTATCGTAACTTATGTCTATTCCAATAGTTACGTCGATTATCGAAAAACGGAACGTTAACGAAGCACCTTTTAGGCTAGAGGTAGATAATTCCTACCCCGCAGCTGCGGCCTTGCCAGTGGTAAAGCCATTGATCATAGGAGTTACGGATACCGTTCCTTTCGACCTCCTTCCATTCTTCCGTTTCGAGGATCTGTTGAGTTCGGTAGCCTCGATTCTTGAGCACTCGGAAGGCTTCTCCGGGAATTGGATCCTGGATGTCGTGTAGGAAGGCGATGGATCCGGGTCGTAGTAGGGGACGGTAGAAATCGAAGTCCCGCTGGAAAGCTGTTTTGTCTCCGTCCAAAAAGAGAACGTCGAGCGCATCCCCCTCGAGAAACTTTACCACCTTGGGGTAGTTACCTATCTCGTAGCTCGATCCGGGAATCCAAAAGAATTGGATCTGCGGAAAGGCTTTCTCGAATTCCTCAGCGTAGGGAGTACCCTTTATCTCGATAGAGATGACCTTGCGAAGCGTCGGCAGCCCCTTGCACCAATGGTATAGACCTCCACCCTTATCGGAACCGATATCGAGAAGCGTGCGCGGCCGGACCTTGCGGGCTGCTTGTAGCATTGTCCGAAGCTCTTGTTTCCTTTGGAGAGGGAAGAAGTATCCGGTTTCGAAGACTTCGGGGTAGAGATCCCACCCTGCGGGCCGGCTACTATCGTCTCGAAAGAACCGTTGAATCTCTTCTAGCATTCCTTCCGGAAATTTCTCTTCACTCATCACTTCTCCAGATAAAAGGACCAGGGGCTCCCGTCCAACTCCACGACCAGGTGAATCGGTCTACCGCCGATCTCGCGGGCAAATTCGAAGAGTACGGGTTGTAGATATCTTCCCCAACCGCCGAGATGTTCTCCGGGACAGACGATATCATGTCCTCCCAGGATGCCTCCGGGACGCAGTTTCCGCCACCACAGGCGGAGATCCTGGAGGAAGTATTCGGGTTGGTGATTTCCGTCGATGTAAACGAAATCAATCGACTGGGGAGCGAAGAGGTTGTGAGCTTCTTGGCTCGTGAGTTTAAGGATTCGAGCCTTATTCTCGAGACGTTGACGAGCGACGGCTTCATCCTCTTGTCGGTTTTTGTGACTAGTTGGATCTTCAGGATCGTATCCCGATAACCATGGATCGACGCAGTGGAGAGTACCTTCCGTCCATTGTTCAAGGAAACGGAGGGCGAAAAGACCTTGATCGGTTCCAATTTCGACGGCGGTTTCTTTCAAGCCCCTTTGGATAAGGAAGGAGCCGAAGTTGTGACGTTCGATAAAGGGAGCCTGGTGTAGAAGGAGGTTATTTCTTTGCATTGCCGAGATAGTCCGTGGTACGTTGGATTTTGCCGAGACCTAATTGAACGAGATCGGTAACAACCTGGACGGGGCGATGGCGACGTTTAGGGCGAAAGATGGAGGCGTGGGTAGCAGAAGTCTGTTCGATACCTTCTTCAGCCATCGCGAGTTCGCCATAACCCTTTAGAGGTACGCCGCACTCGTGGCAGTGTTTGCGAACCTGGGAGGCGAAGGCGGACATCCCCAATTTCCACCAAGGTAATCCGAAGAAGAGAAGAGTGGGATCGATCCCTGTATCGGGGTAGTCGGGGTCGTCTTGATGGAGAATACTTTGCGCTCCCGCGACCTCGCAGAACCAGGCTCGTAGTTGACCGCGAAAGACTCCGATCATTGCTGACCAGTGTTGGTTAATATCACAGCGGCTGATAAGTTCCCAGCGTTGTCCTTCGTCGGCGATAATGTCTCGCATCGCGAGATGAACGGGACTGTGTCGGGAATCTCGCTCTAAACCGACCGGATGGCACTCCGGCCAATCCCTTTTGAATTCGTCGTAGGCTGCGCGATCGAGATGAACGTTGAGGTTACTGACTGCAGGATTGAAAGTCTCCTGCATAATCTTTCCCTTGCCGACAGGGTGATTACACCATAAACCCCGTTGCTCGTAAGGTATATGCCGACGGAGGATCTCACACAACGAGGAAAATTGCGGATGAAGAGCGGGATTACCGCCGAAGATCCCTACGACACCGAAGTAGTCTCGTAGAGATAGTACCGCTGCTTCGAAGTGTTCGGGAGAAATAAATTCGGTTCGTCCCGCGAGGTTGGAACCCTGTGTGCAGCCAAAACAGGCCTTATCGCAGGCTCTCGTGATATGGATCTGGATAACCCCTTCTCGGTATTTACCAGGTCTTCTCGTCCCCGGAGCGACCATCCTTTCGAGGGCCTCTCGTTCCGTCATGATTGGCTCCTTTCGTTATAGCGGCAACGCAACGCTTCGATATCGCGGGCGAGAATCGTTCCGAGATGATGATAGTCGTAGTAGCTAGTTGCCCGAAGAGCGAAATGGCGTTGTCGTTGTGGATCGTAGCTGGCTTCGAGGCGACTCAGGAGATCGGCGATTTGCTCGGTGGGTGTCTCAGGATGTATTCGTACAAGGTTGTCGTCGATTTCCGGGAGGACTTCGTCCCCGGGAAGATCAGTGAGAACGATACAACCTGCGGCGGTAGCTTCGATAATCTTACGAAGGGCATAACCGAATCGGGAGGCAGTACAGATCGCTACACGATGTCGACTTAATTGTTCAAGATATTGTGGAGTGTGACAACCATTTTGATGGTAGCCGGGGTGGTGAAGAACAGTACAGTTCGGTAGCCGGTTTGCATCTCGGAAGAGGCGTTGGCGAAGCGGATAGGCATTCGATACCGCCCCGGAAAGAAAACAACCGGCACGACCTTCGCTACGATAGGTGGGAACGTGTACAGGATCGAGACTGTGGTAGGTCCGAATGCAGTGCTCTTCACGGATATAGGGTGCCAAGTGTTTTACGATACGGGGGTGGTAGTAGATAATCCAGGCGTGACAACCGATTTCTTGAGCAGACTCGGCGTGGTAGTGGGGCCTTTGTTGCGAGTCTTTGAGGATTGTGAGCTTGAAGCGTTCTTTGTCTTGAGCGAGGCAGTCAATACGGTTGAAGCGGGCTCGACGATCGCGGAAGTCCCGTGGTTGCGCGTCCCACTCTCGTTTATCCTGGACGACGATAACTCCGGGGTTGAGGTGGCGGACGATTCGTCCTACGTCGGTCTCGTTGCGAGGTAGGCCGTAGCCCACGAGAAGATAGCCCGCGTGTTCGAGAGCGAGGGCTATTTGCCAACCTTCGTCGGTGGTATGCTTTTGCATCGAGGAAACGGCGAGCATCACCCTATGCCGATTCTCCTCGGGCGGAGGGGTGTAAGGCGGAGCTTCTAATCGACCGGGAGATAGTTGCTCTCGGGGACCAATTCCGGCGATGACTTCTGCGATAGAAATCGGACGCACTAGAGCACCTCCCTTCCGCGATCGACGGTTAGATTGCGCGTGTAGGCTGCTTGGAGAATGTGAGGATCTTGCCCAGCTTCCAGGAGGAGTCGGATCGCCTGTTGAAGATCTTTGGGAAGGCAAGCTCCACCGAAACCATAACGTCCGTCCGGTCCGGGGACTCTCGTGTGGAAAGGACTGACCCGACCGTCGGTAAGAATCCCAGACAGAACTAGATTCCAGTCGAGTCCTTTCTTTTCGCAGAACGCTTGTATTTCGTTGAAAAAAGCTACCTTGGTGGCGAAGAAAGCGTTAAGAAAAAGTTTCACCGCCTCACTCTCATCGGAGGTCATCCAGAGTAAAGCGACTCCTGGAAAGCGTTGTTTGAGTAGGTGGGCCAAACGATAACCAGTTTCGTTTTCTTGAGGAAGGTCGTTACCTGGGAGACCGATAATATTTCGACTCGGAATCTGTGCGTCGATTTCTGCGCAACGAGCGGTTAGAAATTCGGGACAATGGACGACGTTGCGGAGACCGTGGATCTCGTAAAGTTTGCGGGTGAGTCCGACGGGGCAGCTTGATTTAATGACAAAGTGGTTTTGCCGTTCGTTGTCGGGGATGTCCCGGAAGAAACCTTCTAACTCTCCCTCGGGGATACAGATAAAAACGAGATGACTGAGTAAAACTTCCTCGATCTCGTGTGTACGTCGTTCCTCCATCTTATCGTAAATACGGATCTCTTGAACGTGTTCGATCCAAGCTCTCGCTGTAGCTCGGCCGACCACTCCTCCTCCAACGATTCCGAGACGGACTCGGTCTTTCATTCTTGCTCCTTCGACTCTGCTGGATCCTGTCCGAGAATACGTCGCAAGTATTCTCGGGCTCCTTGAACCTTACCTTGGACAACACGACGAGCCCAAAAATCAAGAGCGTTAAGTCGCTCGCGACGTCCCTTACAACCACATTCCTTCCCCAAGAGTTTCTGGACTCGCTCCTCCGTAACGCCTACCGTTTCCAAGGCTTTCTTGACTAAGTCTCCGAGGGGTTGCATGTCTGTCCGGTTTCCTGTAAAAATCGGAGAGCGTCGTAACCTTCTCCGCGAAAATTGGGAGCTTGTGGATGCGGACGATTGCCCATCGAGCTAGTTAAGCCTACGTGTTGGACGAGACTGGGCGAGTGCACATATTCCTTACCGCCTGCTAGGTTGAAAGCGGTGACGATACCGCCGTCAATACTTCTCCAACCTCGATCCGGATCGGCCGCACGGTCCCATAGATGATTCGAACCGAGCAGGGTCAAAACACCCGCTCGATCGAAAACAAGGGCTACCGCTCCTCGACCCCTTTGGTTCGATTCGTACCAACCGACACGACCTTGGGCTAGTTTCTCATTAGCCGGGAAGGTGTAAAGATTGAAATAACCTCCCTTGGGATAGGGAGTACGTTCGAGATACTCGCGAAGATTGCGATAGGTCACGAGATCGTCCTGGAAGATGGCATAACGTTCTGCTGTAGGCTGACGAAGATAGATCTCGGCCAGAGCCAGGGTCCAGTTGGCAGCAGTTCGTATCTTCGGCCAGTGATTCGTTACTTCGAGCTCGTAACGATAGTCTTCTGTGACCGATCGCGAAGAACAATCGTCAACGAAGATCCAAGGCTTATCGAAGCCGGCTCTTGCCAGACTCGTAAGAGTTCTGGGAAAAAGGTCGTCCTTGCGAGAAGGTACAGTAGTAATACCGTAAGACCATTGCATTAGTGGTTAAATTCCTCAATCGACCACACGGTGTGACCTTCGGCGGCCAAGGTGTTGCCTACGAGAAGGTTCAGAGGTCCGCCACTATTCTGATAAACGTAAACAGTGAGGAGATTCGTAGCAGCTAAAGGAGATATAAAAGAGCAATTATGTGCGGTGTAGGTGCCGTTTACCGCATTAACCGTATTGTCGGCTAGTACGAATCCTGTATCTTCGTAAACCTGTATCTGTCGATAGCCAGTTGCGTTACTCTCCCAAAGGGCTTGCATAGTGAAGAAATAATAACCGAAAAACGGAATGTGGATCGTACTGCTTAGAGCGGAGGGTATGTAGTTATCTGTATCATAGTTTTGCGCACTCAAGGGCCATTGGATTGGGGTGAGGGTATTATTAGGGATAGATACGTCAAGAGCGAGACCGTAGGAGGCTCTGGAGTAACGGAGAGTAGAACTTCCTCCAACAGCCGTAGGCACCGCCCACCAGGTTCCATACTTATCTCGAGTGACAAGAATCCAGCTGTGGCCGGGAATCGCCGAACCGAGATTGTGAACCGTTTTGCTAAACTTTTGCGGGAGGAGATCGCAGGTGGTCGTTGGGTTAAGGAAACGATAGATCTCGCAAACAGCTGAACCGGGGCAGTTCCCGGAACCTGTACCTGTTCCTTCGAAGTTGATCGCCGGAATCCCCCCGGAAGGAGTAAGAGCCGCGTAGACTTCGGGAGCGGTGTTATCTGTCGTAGGAATCGCCGGACGACGCTGCGTGTTGAGAATGCGCCTATGTTCCGCACGCACGGTCTCCAGAAGAGCCTTTTTCTGCCCGGGAGTAAAGCCGTGGTTTTGCATTAGCTAGGCACCGCCAAGAGGGAGATCTTCGTCGGCCCGCCGAGAGAACGTAGTTGTAACGGTCCCGCCGGACGAAAGCGAACGGAACGGCCCGGATCGATGAGAGCGAAAGGTACAATCCCACAACAGAGAAGGACGGTGTGATCCTTGCCCTCGTTGCGTATACAAAGCATCGAAGGATGCGGGACCCAACCGAGATCGAGATCCAATAGCTCCGTTCCTAAGGCAATCCGGTTACGAGCGTAAGGCTCTTCTCCGCTGTGTAACCAGTACCCGAAACGACTCTCCCAGGATACCGGTTCACCTTCCGGAGACTGGTGGTAGGTTTGTTCAATTACGCCAGCACGACACTTAGGGGAAGCAGACATTAGTAGTCGAAAGCCTCCACGAGAACGTTAGCAGTAGCGTGCGCCGCCTTGATGCGCATCGTACCCATCGCGGGGTCGATACGGAAGACCGATTCTTCTCCAGGAAAGAGCCAAGCGAAGTTGATCAAGACCCCGCCGGATTTCGGACCGTATTGTATGTAGTTGTTATTAATCGAACCGGTGCCGACCGTACTTTCGTTTTCCAAATTCATAATACGGCACCAACCACCTTGCTGGTGGAGTTGTGATAGATTGACGTCCACTCCCGAGGTCGTTACCTGAAGAGCTCCGGGAGTAGGACCGAGGCTCCCTTGCATATCCGCCGTAACCGTTTGTGGTTGCGACTGATACTGGAGTTGCCCCTTTTTGATTTGTAATCCCGTGGTAATTCGGACTTCGTTGGCCATCGGCGAAACTCCTTAGAAGGTGAGCGGGATTCCCAGGAGAGTAAAGTCGCTTTCCGGGTACTTTTGGATAATGTTGTATCCCGCTGTCGTTGAACTGAGGTTGACGAAGAAGCCTCCTGAACCCGTAGCGTTCCCGGAAGAAGGCGTGTGAGAAGGATCGTCCGGGTGATAAGAAAGCTCGAAGGTTGTAGAGGTTAGGACATTGATGACCCAAATACCGTTGGCTTCGGTATTCAGTTGTACCTGGGAGATAGAGACGATATTTCCTGTAGCGAGACCGTGTGGATTCACGGTCGTGATGACGATAGGTTCTGTATTCGATGCGCTCGAGATCGCTCCGTATACAGCGGAGGTAATCGGCTTTCCCTGACCGTCGAGGACAGCGTGCATCGGGTTGCCTTGTAGGTCGTAGAGACGGATAAAGTGTGAAGGGTTAAAGCGACTAGGAGGCTGTCCACCGATATCGTCTAGAACCCAGTTCCCGGTGCTGGGATCCCAGTGACCGTTGAGAGCCTTCGAACCTTCGTCCAGGAGAATCCGATCGAATCCCAAGACGTCGGTAATCGACTTTGGCGCACGAATATCGAACTCGAAGGTTCGCTCATAGTAGAGATAGCAAGAACCGTAGAACTTTCGTTCCCAAGAGACGTTGGATAACTTGATCGTTCGCCGGGGGAGGCCCCACAAAGGAAAAGCGTTCACCGTGTCTACCATCGGTAAAAAGAGATCGATCTCGAGGGCAGCCCGGTTTTGCGAGATTTTGACCGTAGGACGGTTAGCGTCGAACTCTACCTGAGGTCCGCGAATCTGTTCAAAGGCCGAATTGAGGATCTGCCGACCGAAACGATCGAAGGTAGCCTCTTCTTGATATTTACTGAAGGTTCCGGAAATACGATCGGGTACCAACAGAGGATCATCCCACTGCTGATCCTTACAACGTTTATCGTCTCCCTTCGTGGAGAAGGTCTGCTCAACGATCCAGAGATTAACCCGCTCTCCCTCGGTATACTGCGGATGCGGAGTAACGACGGCATCGAGCTTACAAGTTGCCCAGAGATCCACATCACCGTCTACAACCCAATACTGTCCTGGTTGAGGAAGTCCAGGACACTGGAGGACGGTTGCCGGCCCGTCGAGCGAGGAAGAAGTCTCGATCTGCCAACGAATTTTGTATTCACGGTGCCCGTCTCGATCTCGAGTCATCGTCCATGTGCGAGGTCCGCCGCGTAGTCTAGCCGTCATTAGAAGTCTCCTCCCTCGCCGGAATATTCCGTATCCCGTGGACTCGGATTGGTATTTTCTACCATCTTGTCCACTTTCTTGGAGATCTCTTTGAGGATGGGAGTGTTAGCGTCCGGTTTCGGTCCGGCGGTGCTACCGAGACCTTGATTCGCCTGGATACGCGAGATAGCCTCCGCGGAACCGAAGAGAGCGGCTTCGAGTCTCGACTCGGAGCGACCTCCCTTGGCTCCTTTTTCTAGAGAATCTCCAATACCTTTTCCTACAGCGAGCGCAGCGTCCTCGGCCTTTTTTCGATCGCCGAGAAGCTCCTTGACTCGTTGTTCAACGTAAACGGCCATGCTGGCGTCAGTTTTCTTCGCTAGTTCGATATATTTTTGAGAAAGCTCAAGCTCCAGTTTGCCGATTTCCCGCTCCGGCATTTTGAGGGACTTGGAGAAGTCTCCGGACTTGATAGCGTCCCCGAGCCAATCGAAAAGAGCTTTGGCCTTGTGGACGTAGTGCTCGAGGTCATTGTACCAAGTAACCACCTGAAGTTTAAGTCCGGTCCAGATAAAGCTGGAGATGTCTCCGAAGTGACTGAAAACAGCCTCTACCCAAACGAACGCTCGAACGATTGATTCCGCCCAGCCTTTCCAATCGACAGACTTAACCAGATCCTTAAACCAATCCGAAAGCCGACGAAGGAGGGGTAAAAACGGCGTAATTGCTGAGTTGATAAGCAGACCGATATTTTTCTTGAGATCGTCGAAAGTACGACCGAGTCGTTGCATCTCGGCATCGTTTGTCGCTCCCGCGTCACGAGCCTGTTCCCAAGAAGCTGCTAGAAATTTTTCGATTTCCGCTGTTCTCGTGGCTTCGTCTGCACTACGAGCGAGACCCAACTGATGAGCAACGAGATGGGTATTCCCCTTCGCCAGGGCGATCGTTGAGTGAAGATAAGCCTCTGCTTCTCCCCCTTTCGCTGCGGCGATCGCTACGGCGTTTTTGACCGCAGCCTTTGCCATATCATCGGTCAAACCAGCCGTCTGCGCCTGCTTGAGCATCTCGAGAGTTTGACCTTTAGAGGTCGTGGTGATATCAGCGAGAGCCGCAGCGAACTTTTGGTAATCGGCGATGACCGATTGGGCGTCCCGACCGCTCATACGGATCGCTGTCGCCAATTGTGTCATGCGGAGTTCGGCCTGCTCACTCTTTTCTCGAGCTCCTTCCAACCACTTAAGACTACCGATCGTGGCTCCCAGGAGAGCGAGAGCCTGACCAATCCCCGGGATCGCGGAGACCGCTTTGCCGATCGCTTCCATCTGGGTCTTGATTCCCTGGGTGGCCTCCGCCGTCTTCTGCATCGCCTCCTGCAGCATCCCCATATACTGCGCCGCGTCTCCGGTCAGGCGGACTAACAGATTCTCGAGTTCGGTTTCGTTGGCCATGGTACCCTACCGCTGCGAACCATTCGGTTTTCGCTTGTTCCGTTACCCGTTCCACGTCCTGGGAAGAATTCTCTGTATCTGCGCTATCGAAGCGAATCACGAAGTCACTGAGTCGGACCCTATTACCGTGGATCTTGGCAAGCGTTTGGGCGATCTGCATAGCATAGTAGTCCGCCCGTACTGGAATGTTCTGTTGTTGGGCTAACCAGGCGATCCAGACCAAAAACTGTCGGTGCGTAAGAGGTTTCTCGACCCCGAAAAGCTCGTTGAGACCCACTCCCAGATCTAGGCTGAGGCGGAAGTGCCCGGCGTGGGTCTTGAGGAGTTTTTTAGGTCATCCCCCCTTACTTCCAACCAGGCTTGAGCCCGATTGTAGAGAGTTTGGACGACTCGCTTGGGCCAACTCTTTACCGTTGCCAAAGGAACCGGACGATTCTCTTCGTCGAAAAGACACAAAGAGACGAGAAGAGGCACGGTTTCCGGGACTCCTTCCAGGACACGCGGCTTTCCCTGTTCGTCGAACTTGGCTCCACGAAGCATCGCGGAGCGGTAGATTACATGGGCCCCTTCCGTCAGTTCCCGGAGCGTATAGGCTTTACCACCTAGACGCACCGGGATTTCCTGAGGAAGGAGGTTGTCAATCACAATGGATTCTTCGGACATTGGTTTGCTCCTTTAGGTCGTTGTCTAGGTTCCGGCCGCTGCTGTGAAGACCGGAGCTTCTTCTGTAAAGGTGTTCGGATCCCAATTGGTCGGGGTCACCGTGATATTAATCATCGGCATCTCGCCTTCCTTGTGTTCCTGGACTTCGGCCTTTTGGAGAAAACCCCAGAAACACAAGGTAGAGTGATCCGGATAACGAATCGTAATCACAGTGGTATCGTTCAAAAGTTCCAAGATACCAGGGTAGACGTCAGGATCGTAGGCGCAAGAAGCCGAAACGTCGGTGAGAGTCTTCAGAGCTCGATGCTCGTAAGTTCTCCACACGTCGTTATGCATCGTGGTGGTATCGATCTTATCTCCGCCGTCAAATCCCGGCGGTTTGACCGTCTTTTCCCACAATTGAATGGCGGGATTGAGTCGGAAGGTAATCAGAGTGCGATAGCCATCCGGCATTTTGAAGCCAGAAGGCTTAACGCGAGTACTGGGTGTTGGAGCAGACATCGTACCTCCTCGGTTCCGTTTAGCTGAGGCGATAGGTAGCTAGGGTCATGTTAATGGTAAACAGACTACGTTTGGTATTCGGCGTATCTTTTCCCAGGACTAGTATGGTGCTCCGGGCGATGTTGTAGAGTTCGTAGGTTGCTCCGCTAAGCGTGAGAAGCATGCCGTAAAGGTCTTCATCGAGACTACGGCGGATTGCGTAAGTTTTTACATATCCCGTCGCATGATCGGCCCCACGAACGCGAACCTGGATACCCCGATGTTCGAAACTTTCTCCATCTACCATCGCTCTTCCGTCGCCCTGCGCGGCGGTATCGTAGACCGTGATACAATTGTCGGGCATGGACGGTTCGTTAGTAGCGTAGACCGGCCATTGCCCTCCCAACAGCGGATCGCTCCCCAAGCCGAGCGCAATAAGAGCGTGTCGGATCAGGTCTGCCGGGCTGTGAAGGAGAGGGAGGGACATTAGGACGACTCCTTCCGCGTAAACGCACTGGCCTTTAGAGCCCCTGTATCCACGGGGCAAAGTTTTTGCGATTCCCTCTGAAGACGGAGACCAGCAAGGAGAAGAGACTGTTCCAAGGTCTGTCCTCGGCTGGCTGCTTCGCTGATAATCCGGCGAAGAACGGGTTGTAGCTCCCGGGCCGGTTGTTCGAGGAATTTCGCTTGACCAACGGGATGGTGGGCTTGCAGGTTTTCATGGACGTAGATCGCGTAGGCCTGCGTGTAACCCACGACGACGGCAGCACCGTGATCCTGCTTGGCTTTATTAAGCCGAGCTTTCATCTTAGTTAACAGTTGCTCGATTCTTTCGACGCTTGCCATGGTTACACTTGTATGGTAATTCCGCCGTTGCTCATGTCGACGTAGCTATTTCCTTCGTCGTAGAAATAGGCCGGAGTCGCTCCATCCAAAAATCGAATCGCACCCATTCCCCAAGACCCCGAGTAGGCGTAGACATTATCGCGGTGAGTTCCTCGTGGTTGTCCGAATCGCAACGCAACGAGAGGGGCGTTACTATTGATCGACTCGAAGTGATTTCCCACGATATGAACGGGGCCTTCGTGATTGAAGTCTAGACAGTAGTCTCCTGGAAGGAGGTTAAAAGCAAATCGGCAATCGGTGATCTTGATCGGAGCAAGAGGACCGTGACCGCCTTGAAAGTGGGTGCTCCAAGCCCTTCGCAGATTCTCGCCGTTACAGGCTTCCATTGTACAGACACCGGGGAAGAAATCGTCTTGACGGATCGCGGTGTCTTGGCCGTTAAAAGTACACTGATGACAATGGGTGTAACAACCATATTTACACCAGATACCGTAAGTGCCGCCATTAAAGCCTACGTGATTGAATCGTAGGAAGTGCGCTTGCGAGGATCCGGCAACAACCACTCCACTACTACATTGGTCGATTGTACAGTCTTCCCAGATATGCGAGTCGTTGTTGACATCACCGCCGACTCCGCCGGCGATTGTAAACCCTTGGGAGAACCTCTCGACTCGTAGACGGCGAAAGAGATTGCCCGTAGAAACGACTCCGTAGGGCGTGGAAGCAGCGTTGCTCATTAGCACCGCCGTCCAACCCGGATTCTGAGCGTCGTCGTGGAGGAGCAGGTTGCCGATATGGCACTCTTGACAAGACTCCATCCAAAAGAGAGCGGCCGGATCGATTGAGGCTAGCTCCTGTCCGCCGTGGTAGTGAAGTTGTGTAGCTGCTGGAGAATCTCCGAAAATATAGAGGCCGAGGATACTGGGAATCTTGATCGGACGGTCGATGTAGTAGTGTCCTGGGGGAATGTAAACTGCTCCGGCCGCGTAGGTGTTATCTTGTGAACACTGTTGGTTGATCGCTAGCTGAATCGAGCAGCGATCAATCGACTCGTCAAGAGAAACTGCGAACGGGTAGATAGTCTGCGCTTGCGCCAGACTATTGAAGCGTTCACTGAGCTTATAGAGCCTACCCGTCGCTGGAGCCTTAACCGTTTTCATGAGAATCCTCAACCGTATTGATAGACACGAACTTCACCGCGAGCACCGCTGCCGCCCTGCCCTCCGACGTTCGTCCCGCCGCCCCCTCCACCGCCACCCCCTCCTGGAGCTCCGCCGTCTCCGCCACGTCCACCCGTCGTGGAGTTACTCCCTCCTCCACCCCCGCCACCTTGTCCTGACTTGATGTAATTTCCTGCGGTTCCCGCTGTTCCCGGATTACTTCCTGCTGTTCCTCCGCCTCCACCGCCGCCGCTATTACCGCTCGCTCCACCTCCAGCACCGCCTGCTCCACCGGCCTGTTGCGTGCCGGGATTGGCGTTCGTTACTCCGCCTCCTGCGCCGCCTCCAGAACCTCCCCAATAGGAATTACCGCCGGCCCCTCCGGTGGCGGCCCCTGTACTAGAAGCGTTACCGCCTCCTGCTCCACCATACTCCGCCGCGAGGCCGGCTTGCGCCGTCGCGGAAGGGGCTGAGGCTCCGGCTCCACCGAATCCAGCGAGGTTATTCGTAGATTGAGGTCCGCCTCCAAGATTATTACTGTTACCGCCCTGACCGGCGGACATGATTCCCCCGCCCGCTCCTCCAGTACTCGTATTGACGTTGCCGCCGTTGCCTCCACCTCCTCCATAAGCATAGATGTACGTGCCGAATTGGGAAGTTCCTCCGGAAGAACCCGAAGTGCCCGCCGCTCCAGTACCGCCTCCACCACCGCTATTCGGACACGTACCCACAGTTATGGAAACCGTATCCGTGATGTCCTTGGCGTTGAGAAAATCTCCGTTTCTTGCTCCGCCCCCTCCTCCTCCGCCCCCCTGGCGGACGTTAGACACTGCGGCCCCCTGCCCTCCGCCACCCTGCCCGCCGGCCCCGATAACGTCCGGATAGACGAGCTTAGCAAATGGGTGTTTGTACCAGGTTCCAGAAGCAGTAAAGATCTGTATATCGATCAACCGCATGCCTGGAGGAGCCTTCGGGGCTAGCGTACCGAAGCTCATAGATCGGCTCCTGTAGCCAAGATGTTGATTTGCTTACCGCTTGTAACGGTCACCGGAGCGTAGGCGTAGAGCGTGTAGCCGCTCGGCAGATCTAGGTACTTGTTCCCGAAGGCGTCCACCGGCAGGTTTGAGAAGTTGCTGTTGTTGAAGACGGACACCGTCGGCGTGGAGTCGATCGTACCCGCCGTGATCGGTATCTGTATCGTCCACAGGTCGTAATTCGTAGCACTGACCGTCACGCCGATCGTGATATCGCGGGCGGACGTATCCGTGGAAGATACCTGAAGCCCGTAGAGTCGTGAGCCATTAGCTCCGGGCGTGAAGATCGTCTTCTTCGTCTGCCCGTCGGCGTTAACGATCGACTGGATAGCATCGTTGATCGCTTGGTGAAACACCGGAGTCGGAGTAACGGCCATTATAAAGCTCCTCCTACAACAGTAAGTAGACTCGGATTAATCGCGATAATATCGGTAGCACTCGTTCCGCTATTGTCCCGAGCGATCGTACCGCCCCCTCGGAAGTTAAGGACAGTGCGAGCGGTCTGCGCTGTACCGTTTCCCTGTATCGTTTTGTAGGCGTTGACGGTTAATGCGCCTGTCGAAGCTAAGGAACCGTCTCCGGAAACGCTTACTGGTGCGTAAGCAGTACCTCCAGCATTTCCGACAAGAATCTGCCCCGCTCCTGGAGCGGTATTGGGGACAATGGCCGCCTTTGTCTGGGTGTCGTTGGTAACATTTCCCAGAGACACATCGCTAGCCGCGAGGTTCAGTGTACTGCCGAAAGTCAGAGCATGTCCAGACAGGGTGAGGAAGGTGTAGCTACCATCTAGACTGATCGTACCGCTCGTAGTGATCGGTCCTCCAGTGAGTCCTGTCCCGGTAGCGACGCTCGTCACGGTACCGGTCGTAGTCGAGAGCGTCTTCCAGGTGGAACCGTTGTAATACGTCGGCGCAGCCAGGGTGCTGTTGTAGATGAGCAGGCCCGTCCTGGGGGACGTGATGTTGTTCTGCTGCGTCGTCGTCAGGGAGTTGAGCCCCAGCCCGACGGTCGTCTGCTGTAGGTCGATGGCGCAGGAGGCGTCCGGCACCAGGGAGCCGCCGATGCCGAAGTTGCCAGATTGCGTGAAGGCGGCTAGGACGTTGTCGGAGTCGTTCGTCCAGAACAGAGTGCCATTGTTAATCATGCCATGGCGGCCTTTGTGGCCGGTCGTCTCCCAGACGATGCACGGCTGGTCGGTAGCAGCCACGCCGAGGCGGACGCTGTTGTAGCCGAGAAGGGAGCCGGACACCGCCCTCGCCACTGTCAACGCCTGCGTGGTCGTCCCCTTGGCAACGCCCACGCCGACGTCGGTCATGAGCCACTGGTCGTTGGCGACGGCCCGCCAGGTGCTGCCGTCGGAGAAGATCTCCAGGTAGTTCTGGTCCCCCAGGATAGTGAGGCCCGTCTGCCCGTCGATCGTGCCGCCACCCTGGACGGAGAGGTTCGCTTGGCTGCCCCCGGACACCTTGAGGACGACGCGTGTGCCAGCTGGCAGGCCGAAAGCCGGGTATAGGCTCACGTTGGCCGCACCGGCACTCGTGTCGATGAGCACGTAGCGGTCGGATACGGCGAGGCTGGCGGTGCCGCTGACGGTGCGTCCGGAGGCAACCACCACCTCGCCCGACTGCTGCGGGAGGGAGATGGTGTAAGTCAGGACGGAGGCAACGTACTTGTTGAAGCGCAGCTGGGAGCCGTTGTCGTCGTAGACCTCCCAGTAGGTGGTCGCACCGGCAACGTTGAACAGGCGGAGGCGCACCTGGTGGCTGCTGCCGGCGATGATCGTCTCCGAGCCGCCGACGTATACCATGGGGTTGTTGATGTCAGCTAGGTCGCAGCGGAGCTTGCCGAGAGCGTCGTTCCCCGGAGCTGAGACGATGCCGCCGGCCAGCTGCAACTCGATGTTGGCGTTGGCTGCGTCCGGGTAAATGCCGGCGTTGAAGACGGTGTTACTACCGATAGTCCCGGGTATGTTTCCCCAAGTGATACAGGCATGTGAATTATTCGGATCTAGCTGAATCCCAGCCTCAGTACTCCCGAAGATGTGAACACCGATAGTCCCGGTGAAGTGTTGCTGCGCCGTCCACGTGTTCTGGTGCCCCACGTTAATGGAGGCGACCACCGCTCCGGTCGTTGGACTAATCGTCAAGGAGCCATCGGAGTTGCTAACGGAGGTAACGCCTCCGGCTGGAGAAACCCAAGTACCGTCGGCTCGTAGAAAGTTAGTCGTACCTCCCCCAGAAGCAGGGACAGCCCCTTGATTGGTAGAATCGAAAAGAGGTAGGTCTGTGCCGAGGAGAGTCCGAAACGTTGGCTGAGCCGCTGGTCCCGAACCAGGACCGGCGAAGATAGTCCCGGCTACCTGGACGTCGAGTCCAAGAGTTAAAGTTCCGGAGGAAGTAACCGGAGAGCCGGATACGGTAAAGAGACCGATCGGAGCAGCTAAAGCTACCGACGTGACCGTGCCCGATCCAGAAATCGGAGCCCAAGTGCCGTCTCCATGAAGAACGTCCCCCGCGTTACCTGAGAGAGGCAAATCGGTCACGATCAAAGGATCGAACTCGACTAGCTGGACGACCCCGCGATTAAGAACGATTCGGTGTAGGAATTCGCGTTGGCTCATGGGTGTATTCCTGAACTAAAGTCTCCGGTGAGTCCGCCCGGAGGTGTGACGAGCGGCACCGATTTCGCGTTGGGAATCCGCATGAGCCCCAACTTGTGGAAACTGTGTCGAGCCTTGATATCCGGGGTCTCGTTACGCCACTTCACTTCGTGGAGTTCTTCGTCGAAAGCAGCAGAACCGAGATCGTAGGCTGGGGCCGCAGGAGCCGTTCCGGTTCCGTAGCGAGTTAAGGCCCCGTGACCGCTATACCACTGTTCGAGATCTCCTTTCCACATCCAAGAGTTCATCGGTACGTGTTGAGCAACCACCACCTCCGCGTCCAAGGCGATCGTATTCCCTTCCGGATCGAGAACCTCGCGATGCTTCATCAACCAACGACAAGGAATCTCGATAGGAAAGTCTACAACGGGTTGGCCGTATTCGTCGTAGCCCAAAAACGGCCAGACAACCGCTCGCTGTCGCAGAAATGCTAGCTCTTGTGCTGGCATAGAACCCCTTCCCGGTTAACTCCTGGGAAGAATCAAGCTCGCCGCGAGCGTGGCTTACCGCCTTGGGCTTGAGGAACTGAGGGACGCTTTCCCTCGGTGAGCGATTGTAGGGTTTTCTCGAGAGCCTCAGTCCGTTGCGCCACAGAAGTCTGGTAAGGCATCCAACGGCAATGGGCTTCAGCGGCTGGTACTGGATCTTCGTCTTGAAGAAGACGGATCGAACCGTAACCTTCTACAGCCCCACTCGGGGAGAAAACTGTTACATTAATCAAGCGTTCGTTCCAAACCTTCGTGACAATAGCAGCCTGTTCCTCGGCATCCCCCCGCACGTAGAACCATACAATTCTACCCACTGTCGGTCGGATCATTGTTTCTCCTTACCATACATCCGGACAAGGACACCAGGTACATCCTCCGCTTCCCCTTGTCCCCATCCAGAATCCGCGAGCGAATTGTCGCTTACTAATCGCCGAGAGGCATCCGCTAAAATCGAGATTGATAGCCACCTGGCCGTATTTACTTCCTTCGACGGACATTGTCGTTTGTCCCTGAAAGGTCGCTGAGGCTTCTGAGGTTGATTTCACCTGGTAAAGTTGATCCATTACGTGGTAGTAATGGCAAGCTAACCAGCGTTCAATCAGTTCCGCCTTAGCGTCGGTCAAAATGATCGTCGGAGGGAGTCGGCTTCTAGAACAAACGACCACGTCATCAACCACCGCACTAGCGGTATCAATAAAGGGCTGTAGGTCCGTGAAATCGTCGTAGTTATCTCCCAGAATCGCCTGGACTGCAGCTACTGTTGTTCTCGCCATCGCCGACTCCTCTGCCGACCCTCAGGGAAGCACGCCTACCTCACACGGAGGTTCTGCGTCAGCGTCAGCCTCCTCCGATACAGCCTCGAGAGCCTCCTGGGAAAAAGAAGGGCTGTTGTACCCGAGGAGCGAAGGCCGGAGTAGCATAGGTGAAAGCTCCTTCGGCCGGAACGGTCGGAATTCTCTTGGCCGGAGTCTTTTGTAGAAATTGTTTGATTCGGGTCTCGTTGGCCGGCCCGTAGATCTCTGCCCGGACTTCGAGTTCTCCTCCGCTAGGAACCGCAACGACAACTCCTACCGGAAGGAGTCCGGGTAATCCCTTCGAGCTACAGAGCACTGCTCCGCGTACCGAAGTGCTGGGTACATTGATAAAGACGACCAAGGGTCGATCAGAACGCAGTGCAGCATTGTAGGCTTCTGTGTAGTCCCCGTAACAGCTACAAGGATCGCAAGTACAATCCACGCCGCAAGAACAGGTGGGAGTGGTAAGTTTGAGGCGTTCCGGTTCCGCCGCGTTGACTAGTAAAGGCAAAGCAAAAGTGAAGAGGAAGAGGAGGGTCTTATACATGGAAGTTCCTTTCTTGTAACGAAATTCGAGGTCGAAACATTGAGTACAGTCTAGAGAATTAGGCTCCCGGCTGCGGTAGGGGAAACAGAGCACTGAGGCTATCTTGGATCATCTGGGTGAGGACCTTTAGACCGTTTTCCGGCACGTCGTACCACACGAATTGCGAACTGGCGAAGACCTTACCACTGGCGTGCTTCTGATTATTCTTTCCCGTCTCGAGTACGGTCAGGTTCAAGGTAACCACCGGGGTCCGGCCTCTAGGATTACCAGAATCTGAAGGTGGAGGGTTTTGCGTGATCGTGCTGACGAAGAGAGCTAGACCCATCTCCATCTTCTGGAGAGTTGGATAATCTACTCCTCCCCAGCTACGGATCAAAGGAATTCCCGGGCCGTGTAGGGTGACCGTGACGGTGAAGGTCTTATTCGGTTGCATAGGGACTCCTTAGAGTTTGCGCCAATCGATCGTCGTGGGCGGAAAACCAACTGCGTGTGAGTAGGCGTAGGTATCGCCTTGCCGTAGATCTGGTTCGATCTCTTGGAGATCCGAAAGGTAACAGCCTGCGGGTAATTCGATCTCTTCCCCAGACTCTAACTTAACAAGGTTGTTCGTTGAACCGAGGTAGTCTCCCCAAGAATTTTGGTAAACGACCGCTCGTCGTCCACCCTTAACGGTACAGCGACCCCGGAGGCACTGTGAATGAGGCCACTCGTTTCCTGTACGAGGACAAAAGCCGTTGGCTTGTCGTTGCATCGTCCGCGAGATAGAACCGCAGATATTAATCGGCTTCCACTGCCCCAAGGCAGCCCAAGCCTGTTCTGCGGTAGTGATCGGAGCAACGTCCTGAACGGGGTGCCGCTTGGCTTCGCCTTCGACGGGTTTTGCCCCTTCTGCTCCCCACTTCTTGCATCGCTGTACGTTATAGCCGTCGGAGAGATCGGCGTTGGGATACTTGACGTAGAAGCATACGCCATACTTGTGGAGCCAGTCCGCACACCAAGAGCCGGTAGACCCGTCTTGATAGTCTCCCCATTGGCCCCCTATCTCGCAACGAGAACCCCCATAAATCGGCTCCCGAGCTACTTCGGCTGGTGGGGTGCCGTCTCCATTGACGGCGCACTGAATCGTTAAGGTATCTTCTGCCGCTTTACCGCCTCCATGTGAGACGCAGGAACCGATCTGCCCTTGATCCCAGACGGGGAGTAAGCGACCCCAGACCTTTTCTTCGAGCTTCCAGAAGAAAACATCTTGGTTATTATCGGCTATCTGTAACTGGGTAAGACTCCCGTAGAGACGAGTCAGTTGGAGCTTGGACCAGTATTGGTGGATCGACAAGGGCCGATAAAGCCAACCGAAAAACGGCATCAACGGACTCCTTGGAGAGATTTACTGAGAGTAGCAAAAACCTGTTGGGCCTTCTTACGGTCGAGAAGGTCGGAAGGCTTGCCGCGCAACTCTTGGTTGAGGTAGTCTCCGCAAGCGGTTCGGAGGGTTAAGAGATCTCCGTCGGCTAGAACCTTTTTACGTTCTTGTTGTAAAGCGTCGAAAAGATCGCCGAGAGTCTGTACAGAGTTGTCTCGTATATGGGGTGGAGCGAGATCTTTGTAGAGACGCTTCAGAGCGGCAAGGTGTTGAGCCTTCTGCGGATCCTTGTCATTGAGATAAGCCTGCCGCAGAGCCTTCGTGAGGTTATCTGCGGCAGGATCGGGCGGGGCAGGGGGTGGAGGATCCGGCGAGTCTCCCACGACTACGAGACAAGTGGCCGCGTCCGACGGAACGTCTCCTTCCGCCGTCCAGGCAATAATACGATAGCTTCCCTCCTGAGGAGCTACAACCACGAGGGTCTTTGTATCCCGCAAAAGTTCAACGGGAAAGACGTTGAGACCTTCGTCCAAAGCGTACCACTTCACGACCTTATTAAGGGTCTGCGCCTTAATCTCGATGAAGGCTCCGGGTTTCCCCGTAACCTTTTTCGGGAGTTGTAAAGCAGGATCTCCTGCCAAGGCTAAAGCGGTTAACAGACAAAAGGTGCAGAACGCCAACGAACCTTTGTATCGCATGGAACTCTCGGAGTTAGATCTTGTTGACCTTTGGCAAAATTTTCGGAATCAGTTCGATCGCTAAGGCATGGAGTGTTCCTACCAAGAAAAGCATGAACGGTTTGCCTCGAAGAGATTCCTCAAGGACGTTAAAGATCAGATCGATGAGGTTCTTCAGCTGATCGGGAGTCACTTGTTTTCTCCGTTTTTGTCACGGGGGAGGAACGATTCGCTTAACGTTCTTCCCACCACTGCCTACAGATCTCACAAAAACGACCGTGCTTACCGTGATGTGGGTGGGGTGGATAGCTATTGTGACCGTGATGACAACAACCCCAGTTCTTCGGTACGGGACTACCCGGGGCCGCAAAACGCTTCGTTGTCCTTCCTTGCCAATTAGCTCCGAGCTTCGATTCCTCAGCTTCCAGGTGTAACGCTACGATCTCGGGAAGGTGAATCCGCTGTCGGCGATCCCACAAAAGGGCGAATTGTACATCGGTACGGGCCGCAGTACTGTGGCGATCGGGGTAACGACGATAGCGAATTCCTCTCCACTCCGCAGCGGAAGCGTACCACAGCTGACTGTAGCCAATGGGTACATAGCCGTGATGCGGGTTGACCCAACGAGTACCGATCTCGGTGTGCTTGGGGAAGTTTACGCGGCAGTGATAGTCGTGGTGTCGATGTCCCGAAGTCTTGAACTTCTGCCACCTGTCCCAACCGACGACTCGAACCCGATCCCAACCATAGATACAATCTTCATGCAAGTGCGCCGTCTGTAGCAGCTGTCGGAAATCTGAGGGTTGAATAATATCCGCGTCCATATGCAAGTGCCAACTATCGGCTGACAGTTGCATCAGACCGCGATTGATGCCTCGAGCTTTGGCAAAGGTGCCCTTGCCCTCGCGAGTAAAATCGTCTGTAACGACGACCTCCAAATTGTGTTTCCTACAAACTTCCCTCGTCTCCTCATCCCCAGGAGTCGTTACGATTACCCAACGATCGAATAAGGGACGATTGTAGACCGCTGTTTCGTTGAGGAAGTCTCCGTAATTGACACAGACTGTAACCGCCTCGATCCGCATAACCTCTCCTCTAGTCTCGGTAGTATCCTTCTGGGCGATCTTTCTTGATTCGTTGGGAGCCGTACTCCTGTTCCGCCAGTTTCGTTTGTACCCAATCAAGACGTTGTTGGATAACCTTCATCTTGTAAAGAATCTGGTTCGCTTCGCTCTTGAGAAGAATAACCTTCCAAGCCAGTATCAAAATACTGACTGTGAGGCTAACTCCTGCGGCAGCAAGTAGGGGAGATTCTCCAAGCAACTAGGAACCTCCTCGATTTCTCCCGGTTTCTGAGGTCTTATACCGCTGAACCTCTTGAGTGAGCTCGGAAACCCGTTGCGCGAGTTGCGTCATCGCTTGCGTCGTTTCCCGAGTCACCTGGAGAAGAGAATTCATAATCTTGTTATTGTGTTCTCTCGCTTCTCGCAGGCCTTCCAAGAAATCCTTCTTCATCGTTTCCAGGTGGATATCTCCGCGTTGGAAAAGCCCATCGATCCGATCTACCAGACCTTTGACCTGTTCATCTCGACTACGCACGTATTGTAGAAAATAATACATAACCACTAACGACGCAGCCGAAGATCCCACCGCAGGGATCCAGCTGAAGTCAGCTACCATAGCTGGCTCCTGGAAAAGGGAAGAGATTGCGGGGGATCAGCGAGACGATCGGTAATACAAGAGATTACTTGATTACTCCTGTATTCTTGAGGACGCGAATTATCTCCTCTTTGCTCTTAGCTCCCTTGAGATTGATTTCTTCGGCCGCAGCCCACTGCTGTAGCTCCTTGAAAGACATCGATTCGAGAGTCTTACTCGCGTCTGCGCTACCTCCAACGACAGCCGTTTGTGGTGCGGCGGTGTTGGGCCCCGCTTGAGAATTGCTGGGAGAATTGTGAGTAGAATCGCCGACGAAATCGTCTGGAAGACGTTGGAACTTGGAGGGGAAGTCTGGATTGACCTTACTCCAGGGGGAGAATTTTTCTACCAGATCGACGTCGGTTTCAACGATCGAACCCTGAGGATAGGTTCGGATTTCCATACGACCGTCCGGAAGACGCACTTCTTCCAAGTGTTGGCCGTGAAGGACACGAAATTTCATAGCTAGCTCCTTAAAGGTTGAACAAACCCCAGCAGGTTGGCGTAAGACCTGCTGGGGGAGGAGAAGGGCGGTTGCTCGATTACGCGGTGGTCGCGTGGAGAATACCGCAGTTGCCGTAGTAGTCCGCCCGCAACTGAGGTACTTGGATACACATCACCTTGAAGTTCAATTGCATACCGCCCTTGGTTTCCCATTGGACGGTCGTAATATCCATGCCGTTCACAGCCCGAGCTACGTCCGGAGTCATCTGGACCATGAGCAGCGTAAACGGGGAAGTAGCCGTAGCCGTGAAACCTTCGCCGCCCGGACCCTTCGCCGGGTCGGGTTTAGAGGCAAACAGGAAGTCCAAACGGCGAACGTCCATGATGCCTTCGATCGATTTGAGACGTTCACGAAGCGTCTGTGTAGCTACGTTACCGCCGGTGAGAATGTAATCGTTGTCCATGTACTGATCCCAATCGTTGCTGTGGTACAGCATGAAGGGACCGTAGAACTTGTTGGCGTAAAGCTGATCGCGCATGGCGAGAACGTTACGCAGCGTGGTAGCCGCCGTCCAACCGCCGGCAGTCGGGGCGGTCAAGGTCGTGTAGGTAAGTCGATTGGGAAAGTTGGTATACCCGAAGACCGTACTGGCCCGACCATAGCCACCGACCTGAGTCGAGTTGCCGCCGTAGGTAATGCCAGTGTTAGTACCGATCAGAGTTTTTTCGATCGTCTCTGCCACACGGCGAGCGGCTGCTTCGCCCATCGTCGTATCCAGAGGCGTACCTGTATTGCGAGACACTGCCAAACGGCGAGCCGAGAACCAAAAGTCCGTATGCGTGATGGGCAAGGGCAGGCCCTGCAGCTGGAACTGCGGGGCGTCACTACGACCTTCCGCGAGACCGTCCATGTCCACGACAGCTTCGCCGGGATCCGACATCGTCTCATGTTCCAAGATCATCTTCGACATGCCGTTAAAACCGCCGAAGCTATTTGCGGCGGCGAGATCCGCCCACGCACGGAGACGGAAGCGAGCGGCCCGTAAAACGACCGTGTCTAACTGGAGCCATTCTTCCTTTCGCAGCGAGGTCGCGTTGAAGACCGGACTGTTAATACCCCGTTCTTGAAGGACGCGAATGGGCAGCTGCTGACGTAGGGGAACTTCCCGTTTCAGTTCTTTGTTGTAGACCATCTTGCGCGTATTCATAATCACGCAAGGTTGTCCTCGAGTGGGACTGTTGGGATTGTCGTCGATAAACGGACGCAACAGCCCCGGATCGAAACGCACATCCATCAGTTGTTCCGCCAACGACCCGTGCGCTTGGCCGTTGAGGATAAAATCGGTGTTTGCGAACTGGTACATTGGTGGAAATCTCCGTCTCTGTTATCCGGTGAGGTAGAAGTTTTGCGTTACAAGCGGTTAGCCGCGAGCACCTGTAAACATGACCCAGTTCAGGTCATCTTGTTTAAGATCGTCCTCCATGAGGATGAAGGGGCCGTCTGAAGAAGAACTGCTTTGTTGGGCTAGTTCTCCCGTACCCTTCGTCACCTTGAGGCGGGTGCCGACCGATAGGATTACTGAAGTACCCGTTCCCGGGTTATCGGCGAAACGCATATTCAGTTCGTCCCCGGGTAGAGGACAGTAGAGGAACCCTCGCGTTCCGCTGACGTAGGCGTCCTCGATCGTTTTGCCCTGAAGATGGTCCGGGAGCAAAACCGCGATCAGTCGAGGATCCCCGGTCGAGCTCGGATTGTAGACCTCCCAGGTATTGCGGCCGTTCACCGGAGCGGTGCCGGCCTGTAACTGCATAACCACTCCAGGCTTGGGCGTGCCGGAGATAATCCCCTCCAAAAAATTCCCTCGCGGGTTGTTCGTAAGCACAACTCCGCTACCGTGCTGGCTCATTGAGAGTCTCCTGTAAGGTCATTCTTTGTACCTGGCTCCCGACACCGAGTCCCGTCCGACGTCCCCCTACAACGCCCTGGAGCCTCGATGCCGGGAACCAGAGTACAAAGGAATGACAAATCTTCTCTGTTCCGGGTGGATTAGACCGCTTGTCGTTGTTCCTTAACCAATTCCTGCCAATTAATCCGGGGCGGCCACTCTTCGGTCGTCTCTTGGGAGACGTTGGACGTGGGAGCCGAGGGAACTCCTGGAGGAAGGTACAGGTGGGGACGGGGAGCCGAGCTTACGGAAGAGATCGAATCCATCAACGTATTGCGGGCCGGAGTCGGCATCGCCGCAGCGAGCTTCCGCAGCTGGTTGAGATCCATCTTTTCGTAAACTTCCAAGAGGGTCTTCTTGGCGGTATCGTCCGCCGCGTTGGCCGTGATATGGTCGAGGAGTGCAGCCCGTTCTCGACCCTTCATCTCTCGGGCATACTGAATATCCTCGCGGATATCCCGGGGCAACGAGTTAAGGTTCATACGGTTCGTATTGTATTCCGACGGGATGCCTGCACCACCCGCCTGCCGTGCCTTGGTTTTCTTGGGAGGACCGTCGAAGGAGTGCAGATCCTCCGACTCCAGACCCTCCTCGTCCTCCTCTTCTCCCTCTTGGAAGTCGAGGTCACCCCCGAGATCCTTCGTCATCTTGGCGTTGAGAGAGATGAGAAGCCGATCGGACAAGCCGAGCAGCTTTTCCTTCTCCTCTTCGCAGGCGCAGCCGTTGGCCACCAGCTGATTGGCGATGGCCGTGCGCTGCTGAGTGGTCAGCGGCATCTTGAGATCTCCTGTACTGTTAGTGACGGCAGCCATATGCAGCGAAGCAGCCTTCCGGTGCATATTGGCCGCGTTATCGTGCTCGTGCGCCCGATCATGGTAGCCGTCCTTGCGTAGACGCAAGGCTTCATCTTCGTGTGCGGCTGCTGCGGAGAGATGACTCTTAGCGGCTTTCTTGGAACTCTTACCTTTGGAGTGTCCTAGAGCTTCGACCGAGTGGCTCAACGCTCCGTCGTGGCCGGTTTGCATCGAGGCCATTCCTGCCTCGGTTGAGGCAGACCCGGCATCGTTATAGCTCATCATGTTGCGACTGCCTCCTCCCATGTAACAATTAATCGCTCCCGGATAACCGTCCGCGTCATTTTCCACTTCCGGCTCCGCTGTAGGGTTTGTTCCCGGCGGAATGCTCTTGGGCGGTTTGGGAGTGGGTGTTTTACTTTTCGGCTGTTTGGCGGCCTTGGCCGGCTTTACAGGTTTAGCTGGGGCAGCGTCGGCTTTCTTGGACCAACCTGTGTTATCAGACTTATCCCCAGCAATCTCGCCGCCTCGAGTTAGAATTGCGTTTTGGGCCCTTTTGTCGTCGCGTTTTTCATGGTTCGTAGCGACAGCCTCTCCACGTTCGATCTTGTTCTTGTGGAGAAGAGCCTGCGCCCCGTGGTAGTGTACCTTGGAAAGGTGGTAATCGGCTTTATTCTTGTGATAGCCGGCTAGCTCATAGTCGGGCGACCCCTTCGTGGAGCCTGGATTACTCGCCTCTTCGTAGGCCGCAAGATGGGCGTTGGCCGCGTCTTGGTGAACCTTGAGAGCCTCCTCGTGCCCTGTGGGATTTTCCAGAGCGATACCCGAGGAGTGTTCGGCGGCATCGGTCAGGGCCTTAGCGTGGTTGGAACGCTTGCCGAGAGACCAGTTACCTTTCCCCAAACCCTTCGCCGGAGCGGTCGAATCAATTTCCGAAGGCTTTTCAGCGTCTTTATTCGTACTAAGCCCCAAAAGCTCGGCGATACGGTTGAGAAGAGTTCGCTTGTTCTCGATGGTATCACCTTTATGCTGCGAGGTATTTTGCCGCCCACAGTCGATACACAGACCCGTCGTGGGGTTGACTCCTGTAGGACTACCACAGTACTTACAGGTCTCTGGATACCCTTTACTGAGAGGTTGTTCCGCCGTTGGGTCACTATTGTGTGTATTATTCCCCACGGTGCCCCCCATCTTTTTGTAGATTTCTGTAACGACAGCGTAGTAACTGTCTCCGTCGTAGTCGCCTTTATCTGCAGCTTCTTTGGCCTTTTCCCAGATGTCCTCGTCCTCAACCCAAGACGGATTAACCGTGAGGTCCATCGGGTGTTTGTCATGATTGACCAGAACTCCGCAACCGTCCTTAATCGAGCAGGCTCCCACTTCGTCGGGAAGCACAGCTACGTGGTCTGGCCGATAATTCCGAGCGATATATTCGTAGGGACGTCCCTTGTGATCCGTGCCGGACGCGGGTTCATTGTCGGTATAAAGACCGGTGGAAAGCTCGAGAGGTTGTCCTTTAAGCAGAGAATTCAGGATACGAGAGTCGAGAGCTTGGAGTCGCTCGATATCGAACCAACCATCAGCCCGTAGCTTTCCGTTGGCAGAGGCATTCTTGATAAAGCCGATATATTGACGGGCTGCCACCCCGGGGTGTCTAGCAGAGACGGGACGACCGAGTTCATCGAAGGGATGCCGGAGAGTCAGCGGCATACCGTCCCACTTCTGGGGATCGTCTGCCACTTCCTCGGGAGGATAGTAGAGAGCTCCCTTGGATCCATTGAGCACGCCGGGGACAATCAGCGATAGGGGGGCCACGAGATATTCGCGACCATCGCGGATTGCCCGGCGGACTCGACCTGCTACGTTAGCGAGTAGCCTTTCCATCAGCTGTCCTTGGCTGTACAACCCCGGTTCCCTCGGGGTTGGGTCTAGGGATAGCTTAGCTAGCCATTCGAGGAAGGTAAACTTGTACTAATAGGGCTTAGGCTTTTCTTGTCCATTACTGTAGGTATCGAGACAGTAATAGGTACAACCTTCCATGATTTTACAGGAGATCGTAAAACCATGATGACGGAGTTTCGCACGTAAGCGGGAGATGTGAAATTGGATCGAGGTTAACGCGGCGAGTTCATCATCCAGACAAGCGTGGAGTTCCTGGCGAGTGTGGAAGTGGCGATCCCGTAACACCGTAAACATACGGCGTTGTATCGGTGTCAGGGAAACGGGTAAATCATCAAGCATACGTCTACCTTAACTCGCCCAGCGATAGAGCTTCCTGCGGAGATGGGCTAGTGCTTTTTGTTCTTGGAGTTTAATCGCTTGCCGAGACAGACCTATCTCGCGGCCGATTTCGGCCCCGTTTCGATACTTGTAATAGATCTCTTCCAAGAGAGCTCTTTGCTTCTTGGGAAGTTCTTTAAAGGCTTTCTGTAGAGCCTCTAGAAGCTCGAAGTCCGGATCTTCCTTCGGTCGAGGAGCCTGAACCATCTCCTCCAAACAAAGATCCTCATTTTCTAGACAGATCTGGTTCGCCAATTCGTTACGACTCTTACGCAGTAACCCATGATTTTTATTGACATAATTAAGCAAGTGGTTCAAGATACACTTTACCGCAAAGGTACTAAAAGCCACTGGCTTACCTGTTTTCTTACTCGGACGGTGAGGGTCGTACTGGTCCACGGCCCGAACGAGAGCGAAAGTACCCTCTGCTAAGAGGTCGTCCCAACTACCGATCGTACGAAGCTTCGGATCGCGATCTTTTGCGGGGAAAGCTCGCCCCGCAATCCAATAAACAAGCGGTAGATTTTCCGTAATCATCCGATCACGTTCCGGACCCTGTTTCATCGGCGATTCCTCGGTGGTGCGTCGTTGTCTTCGTCCGCCTTTTCTTCCATCTCGCGAAGAGATTCCTGTCCGGTTTCTCCCTCCGTCCGCAGTAAATCCTCGTCTTCCCCCGGAGGGAAAACCCCGATCGTCTTACCTCGCCCCGAACGTTTTCGTAGGACTCGTTCGGTCGCTTCTTCTCCTTCTTCTAGCTCTGGGACGTGCATCCCCTCATTATATACTGATTCGGTAACTGTTTCAGGATCAACCTGAACTCCATTTATCCAATATTGCGTGTAGTCGAGAGTCGGCACGTAACGGGTAACCAATTCCCCCCGTACTGTTTCAGGAGGTAATTGACGATCGTCATCTCGGAAAGTCTTCGCGGCTACTTCCATTGGATATCCCGAAAAGGAGTATCGCTACGCGATTGATTACAGGCGAGACAAGCGGGTACCAAGTTATCATGGCGGTACTTTCCGCCTTCTCGAGCCGTATAGATCTTATCGCGGGTCACCGTATTCTCGTTTAATTCTACCCCACAGTAGACACAGCCGCACGTGGTTCCGTCCCCGAATTCCTTAAGAAGACGCAGACGACTCGCTCGGCGATCCTTGGAGCTTCCCCGAATATTCGCTTCGTAACGGTCGGCTCCGAGACGATCAATCTTTTCGTGGGCTGCGGCGACCTCTTCGGCCGTAGGTCGCAGGGCGGTAGCCGCCTTCGCTTGAGCTTGGAGGCGGAGTTTTTGTAGGGCCTTTTTACCTACTGCTCGGATCTTACTTCCACTACCCCCACTGCTCCCCCCTTCTTTACCGCAGCTAGGATCGACTCCTCCTCCTACACCCGTCGCGCAAAAGACGTTCAAGGTCGATTGGGGCCGGCTTTTCGAGACGGACAAATCGATATCCGCTTCGTGAAGGGCTGCGTCGATCGAGGATTTACTGCGTTTTTGTCCTTCGGTATCCTCGCCGACGTTAGCCGGAATCCAGGCACATCGGCAGTTTGGATGCACCGGGATTATCCCACGAGCTTCCTCGACCTTCAAGACAACTCCTTCCAACGCCTCACACTCAGGACAAACGGTATCGTCTCCGGCGGAAGAAAATTCGACAGCGGCCCCAACCTCCTCCACACCCATCTGCTCCAGAGCTTCCAGTTGCCCCTCCGCGTGGGCTCGAATAATCTCGGTTCTCGCGATCAATTCGGCCCGTTGTCGGCTGAAGCCGATATCGTCCTCGAGGTCGTCCGCAATCTGTCGAGGACTCTTTCCCTGGACGAGCCCGTCGGCTAGGGTCCGACTCATCCGCTGCGAAAGATCCGCCGTGACGTTCTGCATCTCATCGAAAGAACGGGCGGCGAGCAGCTGGACCTTCTCGACCGCGACGGGGCGGCCGAAGGCACTCCGCAGGAATTCCTGTTTTGTCCCTTGATAAAAGTCCAGCTGCTGCGGCTCCGTGGCCGCAACGCGCACCGCCGCCCGCGTATCGTCGAAAGCTCGTCCCGCACCCTTGCGGAATCCGGATTCGATAAATCTTCTCCACAATTCCTCAACTTCCGGTGAGGTAAGATCCTTACCGAACTGTTGTTTGAGCCAGGCTTGGAACTGTTTGAGCTTTTGTGGATCGGAGGAGAATTTCCAACGAGTATTGGAAAGAATTACCGAGTGGGCTGGATGTCCGGCTCCCGGAGAAAAGTGCGACGTCCCCTCGATCCAGACCTCTCCATGGAGATCGGCGAGGAGTTCCTGAACTGCTTGCGCGATGAATCCTTCTTCGCTTCCTTGCGAATGGAAAACCAGATTACCTGTCAACGGACTGATAAGACGATGCATCTCGGCGAGAGCGATCACCGGAGCAGCGGTAACTAAGGAAGCTCCTGGAAGAGGGACAGGAACTCCGGCTAAAGCCGCACCGATAATCGCCTTGGCGTAGGTAGCTCCGTAACGCTTTTCGAGCTTGGCGTACTTCTCCTTAACCTTGTCTTTGATTTGCTGGTAGATCTTGTCGGGAAGACCTTTGACGAATTTGCCTATTTCCTGCAGCTTAGTTCCTGCTCCTCCTTGTCCCGGAGAACAGGTAGGATCAACGCCCCCACCCGGCCCGGTTGGGCAGAAAGCGTTGATCGAAGGAAAACCGGGGATGTTTCTGCCGTCGGAATCGCTCGGTAGACCTCCTTCGTTACGTCGTGTTGGGCCTACGTTTTTCGCGGGACTCTCCCAGGCTCGTTCCGTCCCAACTGAATCCCACAAGGCGCAACAATTTCGGTCGTTCACCGCGAAACGGACCTTGGGATGAGTACAAAAGCCTGTTTGAACGAATCGACAATTCCCACAATTCGTACCCGAGACTCCGGGCGGTAAAGTAACAAAGTCTACAGCCTTCGCCCGATCCTTATCTTCGGGGATAACTCCTCCGAGCACATCCAAGGGTGCGTTACCTTCCTGGGAGAAAGTAGCCGAAGGCGGACCTACGGCGATACCGTAGCGGATAAACTCATTGCCATAGACATCCTTATCATGCCACAACCGCAAAAAGTCTTCCGCGTCGATCATCACTCGTCCCGGTTTCTGGACGGAACCCGAGTCGGCGATAACATTATCCTCCGAAGAATCCTGGCAAAATACATACCCCATTCCCACTCCGATCACGACCAGATAATGGCCGTAATCGAAGCGAGCTTCGGGAGGAACCCAGGGTCCATAGTCTTGTACTGGAACGATCACCGGCATTCCAGCTTCGATATAACTCCGCAACTCCCCGAGACCTAACTCTTGCTGCGCGATAACCGTGCAACCTAAGCTCTGGAAATACCCGACAATCGCTTGCGGATGGGTCGATTGTTCGACATCGGTTCCCAGAGCCTCCTTCCACTGTGGTAGCGTCTCTGGACCTACTCCCAGGTATCTCCCCACGACCATACTAGCCGCTGCGCCACAACTGTAGTGATCTCGTTGTCGCACGTCGGGGACTTCGAGAATTTTACAAGATTTCTCGGTGTGTACAGGTTGCGGCTCTTCCTGCGGAATAGGGTACTTCCGCTCATTGAGAGCGAAAGGATCGTGGGAAGATTCCTTTAGTCCTAAAGCATCCTCCTCAACGATGAGGTGGACGACAGCTTTTTGTAGAAGGAGAAAACGTTTCCGTAATTGGGAGACAAAGGTACGCCGCAACGTGGCGGTGCGCGAAGGATCGAGCCGCAGCGGATTACGCTTTCTTGCAGCGGTAACCAAGACACCCTTACGATAGCGACGCTTTTTCATAGGTGTTTCAGGTAACGAGCTTTCCAAGAGTTAGTAGCCAAGCGTACCAGGAGGTAATTCCGCAATCTCCTGAGCCGCTCGGCTTCTTGGGTATCTTGTAAATACTCAGCGATCTGCCGCTGTTTGAGCACTTCGCTGAGCATACGCTGGCTCCAGCTTTTCCGAAAGAAACGTAGCATTCTCTAGTATCCTCCCGTCCGTATCCAGGCGACGATTGCGCTGATTGTATCTCGCCAACGAATCGAACGTACCTTGGCCGTGGCTTCCGCTGCTTCCTCTTCGGGGTTGTAAAGACGTTGCTCGCGAGCTTGCTTTTTGCGGAGACGCTCGGCTGCAGCCTTTCGATCCGCTAACCAGACCTTATCCCCTAACCACTTAATACCGCCGATAAGCAATTGGGAGATAGCCATGTGTTCGAAGGGATAGCAATATGCCATCATCACACGAATATCCATGGCGGCCGTCCCTTCCCCGGGAGTAGGCCCCTGGAACCGAGTGGGTTGGGCAAGAGAAACACAGGCTTGTCGCTTATGCTGTGTGTCAACGGCCATGAGAGTCTTTATCCTTTAAGGCCCGAAGCTTCCGCAGACCTTTCCACATCTTATTCCAGATTCTTTGCTCTTTACAACCTAACTCCTGGGCGATATCTCTACAGCGACGTCCCCGGATCCAGTGTTCGTAGAGTAACCAAGCCGTCTCTCGATCAGGTAATTGTTCGAGAAGCGTCGCGATCTCTTCTTTTACCTGATAAACCTTAAAAGGATCTTCCGGCTGCTCGAGTTCGTTGTTGAGTTTCTCCCAGGAAACCCGCGAGGAAGCCTCTCGATAGCTCGTTCGACTGCAGCGTATCAGGCCGCTGTGTTGTCGTATCCAATCGAAGATAGCTCCTTGCGCTCGGAGACCCAGGTAGGTTTTCGGTTGGCTTCGGGCCGGATTATAGCGTGGAATTCCGTCCAAGATTCCCAGTACAGCCACATGGACCAGGTCTTCCAACTCACAGTCCATCCGCTTTCGACTGCGTCGAACCTTGTGGGCGAGAAGACGAGCGAGAGGGAGATAATACTCACACAACCTACGGCGAGATTCGGCTGTGGGTTGTCGGAAATATTCCTCCCATAGTCGCTTTTCTTCCTCTGTCATCGTCCTCCTCTTACTGGAACTTTCCTCGGGTGAAGAGAGTTCCATCGTCGCTCACCGAAGCAGCGGCCACTACCGTCGCCCCGTTATCCGCGTAGACCGTCTGAACGGCTGCCGTTTGCGTGATCTTATTGCGAGCAAGCATACTAAGCCATACAATCTTGTCTCGTAAGGTATCGTTCGCGGTCGGTGGAGCCGCTAGTTCACCGTTCGTATCGACCACGAGAGCGTTGTACGCTTGTAGCATCCGTGCGCCGGCTTGCGGAAGTACATAAGGACCGGGCAGGTTGGTGCTCCAGACCGCGTCTGCGATATCCGTCGGCGTTAGGCTACACAAGGTATAGCCGACAGTGCCGATCGCGTAGTTGACGCAATCCAGGGTGGTATTGAGGATCTCGTCGACGATCGCCTGGGTAGCTCCGAGATCCACTTCGATCGCCACCGGAGCCATGTTGGATGCCCCGGAGAAGCTGAAGGCTACGCTCTTCGCTCCAGAGGCTAAAGCTGCGTTCGGCGGACAAAACTGATACCAACCCGCCATAAACGAATCGCTGATAACCTTGAAGCCTCCTGAAGTGTAGGTGCCCAAGGTCATATTGTTTAGCGTTACCTGCGTCGGGGTCGTATCGGTGTCCCGATGGTAATAACAGATAAGCCCTGGACTCGTGTTAGAGAGACCTGTGAGACCTGAACCGTCGGTAACGGAACTATTCTGGATGAATAGGTGCCAGATCTCGTTCAGCGATCCCGGTCTGCGTATCAGCTTCACGTTTCTTTCTCCGATAATACTTGCGCTGGGCTGCGCGAGCGGCTTCAGGATGTTCTCGATTCCACTGCTTAGCTCTTTCGATCATCTTTTCGCGGTTCGCCGCGTAGTAAGCTCGGCGGCAGCGTTTCAGGCTCTGCTTATTCTTCATGTACCACCTCCGCCGAGCGGCACGCGTCTCCTCAGGATGCTCGGCAGCCCAGCGACGGGCTTTAGCGATGTAGTAGTCTCGTTTGGCAAGGTAACGCAGGCGATTCTTGAACCTTTGAATCTCCTTACTCGTCATAAACTCCTCTAGCGTAGCAGGTCACGTATGGGAACTTGTACTGGAAGTTGTGCCTCCGCTCTTTTTTGTAGTTCGTTGAGGTGGTTCTCCCACCAAGAAGGTCTCTCGATTCGGGAACTCCCCCGGTTACTTTTCATACATCTCCAGCAGTATCCCGACCTCGGTTTCCGTCCCATAAGAACTCGACGACAACCTAAACACTCCATTGGGCTACCCCTTGGGTCCTCCTCCGTAACCCGGGTGGACGAGCATACCGCCCGTTGCTGCAGGCGTTTGTACTGCTCCGATGTCCACGTAGGAATCTTGAGTAATAAACGGAATGCCGGTTTGCACCGTTTGCCCCGGCTGTCCCGCCCCACGTAGAGCCCGACCCGCCCCTGCCGTATTGTTAAGGCCGAAATCCGCTCCGGCAGAGTTGAGAAACGGATCGGCAGACAGAGCCGCGTAGTGGATAACCTGGATTGCTTTTACCGTACTGAACAGAGTTTCACAGTTAAATGCAGAGCAATTCATGAAAAGATTACTCGCTACGGGCTGTCCGGACGTGAAACCAGCACTTCCCGAACCTGCGAAACCTACGGCTAAGCAGTTGATATACCAACCGCCGATGACGGTACCACTCGGGTTCGTCGAGAAACCGATATTACCAGTGTGCGGAGTGGAAGTTCCCGTCGTGTCGTAGGCCGTACAGTTGACAAACAGATTACTGGAAGCGTCGCTGTGGAAACCCTGCCCTGCCGATACCTGCGCAACGCAGTGGACACAGCTAGCATTTCCAACCAGGTCGAAACCGTATCCCGAGGAGGAAACATTCGCCATACATTCGAAGAAGACAGTGCCGTTGCCGCCCGTGTTGGACCTGAAGCCCTGGCCGGCGTCGCCGTCGGAGAAGCAGCGGAGGAAGAAGTTGCCGACGTTCGTAGAATCGAAGCCAGTGGAGAAGCCGCCCGTCGTCTCGCAGTCCCTCACCAGGTTGTTGCGGTCCGTTGTGGCAACCGCTGTCATCCCAGAATGGGTATTGGCGTCGAATTTGATATTCGCTACCTGGTTGTAGGTTTTCGCGATCGTCAGGATTGTCGTGGAATCGGTGCCGGCCTTAATTGTCGGTTTCGTTTGATCCTGGTTGTAGGTAAAGCGGTTCGTGTTATAACCGATGAACTGTGCCTGGCTAGAATCGCTGCGGATAAGACCCCCGGAAACATTCGTAGAACCGCTCGTCAAGGTGTAGGTGCCTGCCTTGATAAATACGCAACCCGAGTCGATACCAGCCTCCAGCTGAGCACCGGCAAGACCCGGAGTTGCTAAAGCTCCGCCGAGCTTTCCCTGACCGCCTGTGGAGCCGAGTGTCCCTGCACTCTTATCGACGTAGTAGGCTCCTGACCCATCGACGTTAACGATCTCCAACCGTTGCACCGTAAAACCAGTCCCGCCAGTAACGTTAATCGTATTACCAACCAGGTCCACCGTTCCGGGATGGGTGACACTCGTGAGTTTTTGGTTATTCGAACCGTCAATAACAAGATCCGTATAGGTCAACTGGACGCCGTCTTGCTGGGAGTAGTCCGTTCCCGGTGGTCCGTAATCGTTGGCGTTCGAGGTATCAAAATTGTTATCGAGAACAGTATTGGTACCGACGGTATTGTGGAAGGTGTTGGAGGATCCGGTGCCCGCATTGACAGGATGGTAAGGACCACCCGGCGTCGTTGCCATATAGATACAGTAATCGATATCGCCGACGTCGCCGACTCCCGAAAGCAGGGTTGGGCGAGATGGGCTATTGACCTGGATATTCGCCGCACCGCTTAGCGTGATACTCGACTCGGCGGACATCGGTGATTCGAGAGTTCCTTTACCACCGCTACCTGTACCGAACGCTCCGTTATTTTGCGCATAGGTCAACACGAAGTAATAAGTACCCGCTGAGATACCGCTCCCCCCGGCGTTGACCAAGGTAGGGGCTGCTGGAGGCGAGATACTCCAACCACCCCGGAAACCGCCAGAGTTATTATCGTTGCCGGTGGTCCGGACCTCCCAGCACATACGCTCAGAAAAGCTCATCGGCCTTACTCCACAGTGACCTTACTCTTGGATCCGTCTTCGTGTTCGATCGTGAACTGTCGCACGGCTGGTGTAGGAACTTCGACGTGTACCGCTGCTTCGGGTACGTTGATTGTAGGCCGCAGTTCCATCCCAGCTAAAACTTGCGCAAGCTGAGCCACCTGCTCCCGACCCTCCGCCAACTCGTTCAACACAGGAGCCAGAGCTTCTGCAACAGCGGCCCCGATCGCTTCGCCGAGTGTCCGGGTATCGACGTTGATCACTGGCTGCCCTCCCCCTGTACTGATTACCGTGGGGGAAGGTTGCGCATTCGTTGTCGCTGGAGCCATCCGCTCCAAGAGCCTCTCCAGGCGTCCGAAGCTCTCCTGGATGGAAGAGCCGATGGCTTTTCCTACCATCTGTCCGATTTCGATGTCAGCTTCGTTCATCTTCTACCCTCGTAAGCTCCGTAACAGAGCTCCCCAGAATTGGTAATTACGAACCACCTTGGGACGCGGTGGGTCTACAACTTCTTCGGCCCCAGCCGGCACCTCACCGTCCTCCGGCTTCCGTTGTGCGTCAACCGTTGCTACGTGGGGTGGACGATAGGTTTCTCGGGTTTGCTTCAGCTTCTTGGAATAGCGTTTCGCTTCTCCACGACCTTGGCTCGTCGCTTCGGCTTCTTCAGCTCCCCCTCGGGTATCGCGAGCGTAGGAAAGATTGGCGGCTGGGGTCGGCTTTTCGAGTTCCTTTTCCCTCGAAGTCTCACTCGCGTGCTCGGCCTTCGAAGACGGATTACCTTGGGCTGATCCGAGAACGGGTGGAGGGGGTTTCGGCTTACTAAAACCCGGTGGAGGAGCCGGCTCGAACCCATGCTTATCGGCTAGAGCTTCCGCCTCTTCTTGTTTATCCTGTTGAGCTTCCTCAGCGGTTTCCAAAACAGCTTCTGCCTCTTCCTCGTCCCAACCGAGAATGCGAGTCAGGTAATCTCGGGGAGGAACAACTCCTTCGACTCCGCCGGCCACATAGGCCGCGATGGCTTGGGTCGTCTGTAGAGCAATGGCCGCTTTGTCCTTCTTCGTCGTCGAGTCGAGATCCGGCCATTCAATCGAGTACCCGGAAGGTTCCGGCAAGACTCTCAGAAGAATCAATCGGTCGATAAAGGGAGCGATAATCCTGGGAGTAATGTGGAACTTCTGCCTCGCTCGTAGACGGTCGTTCCAGGCCGCGTCGTCCTGGGAAGAAGCGAGTTCGCCGCGTTCACTCCCCATAAAGACTCGCAGCGGTACGCCCAGCTTAATACAGATCGCTTCCAGTTGCACACGGATCTGCGGACTCGGATCTACCACCTGGGGAGCAAGGGATTTCGCGGTCATCCCCAACAAGCTAATCCAACGTTGTAGTCCGCTGTGATAATCCTCCATCATCTGGCGCAATCCGCCGATGTCGAGGATCGCGTCCCCACCCATCTCGGGATGCGTCTCGATGGATAACCCCGGAAAGGCCCCCCGCCAATACATCTCTGCAGATCCTCCATAGAGCTTACGGAGATCGAGGATCGTGTTGAGAACGGCCCGCATCCGAGGAGCCCCGAAGATCTCGGAGGACTGGAGATTATCGGCGATATGGATAACCCGGCTCCAGTGGACGCGGACCGTCGCGAGAGGAAGGCCGATCCCAGTGTGGGGTTGCCTGGGATCGTTGAGGGTAACGCGGTACATGATAGGCATACCGAAGCGAGGGCTATACATACTCGCTTCGTACTGTACCACTTGCACGAGATGTTCGTCGAAGACCCGCAGAAACAGCAGCCTGCGCTGCTGGCTGTCCTTCCGCTGCGGTTGCATCGGCGTGAATTGAACTCCGAAATACTGCGCGTCGGTTCCCATCGTCGAGGCTAACGGTTGCTCGAGAGCCTTGGGTAGTTGTCCGCCGTAGATATCCTTCGAGGTCAGATCGCTCACCCCGGTCACGTCGATCGGTGCCCCATCCGGCGGTGCGCCGTCTACAGGTTCCTCGAGCAGTTTTCCGTCGTCCAATCCCAACAGCAGAATTCCGTAGGTGCCGATTCCTGACATAATATCGGCTCGAAGCAGGTAACTCCACACGAGGGAGCCTTCTTCGTCCTGTAACCAGGACTCGCCGTTAATCATCAGGTTAGAACCCAAAGCGTCCCAGGCTTCCTCGAACTCCGTCGCGTTTTCGGCAGACTCGTCTTCGTACACCGTTGGACTCATCTGCCAACACTCTTTCGGATAGACCTCCACGACCCGTTCGGCGATCGGGTTACGATCGTAGAGACTGCGATAGAGTTCAGCGTTAAGAGCGTCGGGCCAACCGCACTCGTTCTCGATATCTTTATGTTGAGAATTGAACTGCTTAAAGAATTCCTGGCGGCAGGTCCACCAGTTATTAACCAGCTGCTCCAGACGAGCGAAGCGTTGTTCCTCGTTGAGAGTGGGAACGCTGTTTCCTGCCGGTTTTGTCGTCTTACGTGACGTGGACGCCATTGGCGTCTCCTTCGCTAGAAGAAGAAGTCAGTGGGGCGGAGAATCGGGTTGGCTTAGGGGTAGACCCGGGGTAGGGCTGCCTGTCCCTTTTCCGCTTCCGTACTTTCCTCGGGGCGAACGTACCGAACTCCCTTACGATCCTTCGTACAAGACAAAGACAGTCGTCCCTAGGATAGCGGAAGCCTAAGTGAAAGCCTAGGGGAATGTTACGCTGCTACCCTCTCTCGTGGATCGCTCCCACCTTACGCCGCGTACCGACGTGTTCACTTCCCCACACAGCCAACACGAGAGCGTCGGCCTGATCCGGGGAACACCCAAGTAATTCCTTGAGGGTCTTTTGTTTCGATTGTGGATCCTTTTTATCCTTCGGGAGAAGGTACAGCCTTCCCTCAGGATCGTAGGTTAATGGAATCGGAGCGAGTTGCCGACGAAGCTCGGTATAGTCAGCGGGCAAAGCAAAACCCTCGGGGTTAGCGGCCGGATCCAACTTCGAGCGTAGCAATCCATACATCTCCGCTCGCCGGTTAACGTAAGCGTACTTCTCTTCCTGCTGTTCGCGACGATCGGATACGGGATAACGGCTGTAGCGAATCTCCAGAGACGGAACCTCGCCGAAAGCCACCGTGACGACCTCGTATCCCATCGACCGCAGGCGATCGGCGTGTTGTTTTCCTCCTCCGCCGCGATCCATGTAGACCTTGTGGGAAGGAACGGAGTGCTTCTTGGCGAAGGCTAGTAGCTCGCTGGTAATCACCGAAGTATCGGGGGTCTTCTTTGCAACGAGCTCGATAAGACCTCGCTTATCGACAGCGGCCATCGTCGTCTCCGCTCCCCCTTCTCCTGGATCCACACCGATAGCAATCGCGGTACGGGCCACATAACGCAATTCCTCCGCACGTCGGGCTGCAGCGTTTAACCAATCCGGAGGAAACAGTAGATTCTCCGCACCCTCATAGAACTCCGCGTCCAGGCCGATACACTGACGGACCTTGTCCCAAGTGACTCGCCGTTTTGCGTAATCGATCCAAGGTAAGACACCCGGCAGTAAGACTTCTCCCGTCGGCTCCAAGCCTCTCGACCTCTGCTCCAATCCCCAACGCACATTAGGGCTGTCTTCGGCCCGGATGCGGATAATCTTGCGGTAGTAACGAGACATACACTAGCTCGGCTCAGAAGGAGGTTGTGCGGGAGTGGGAGCGTAACCGGGGGTTTCTCCCCAGGAAAGCATTGCCCCTCGTAAGGCAGCGTAAAGACTCTCGAACATTGCGGCGGAGATCTGGACGAGAGCCAATTTACCGTCCGGCAGATAACAAAGCAGAGCAACGCTGCTCTTTCCTGATTGCATACCTCCTTGTAAGACGATAAAACGATCGAGAGAGATTTCTACTACTTCCTCTTCGGCTAGTACTTCCTCTTCGGCTAGTTCCGGAAAAGGAGGCGGATCGCCCTGGCGTAAAATCTGAATCCTCGTATGCATCAGTCGTCTCCGTTGAGAAGGTATTCGACGGCCTCCTGGGGAGAATCGAAATAGCGAATCCCTGCCGTCGTAAGAAGGATCTCGCCACTCTTAACGATCCTACCTTTATCGTCCAAGTAACTACTCAAGCATCTCCACAAGAACCACTTGCCAGGTTGGATAGGTCGATTCGGGCTGCCGGAAGGATAGATCCTCGATCCATCGCTAAGCAGATAGAAACCGAATTGTTTATCCGGAGCGGGCAGCCGCACTTTGCCCTGTTTCTTGCGCGAGAACATCCCCACCTTGCACCCCCCTGTAGAAGAAGTTACTGCACGGATAGGGGTTGCCGATAATCAGCTTGCGCCGTGCCCAAGTATCCGAACGTTCGTAGCTCACGTCGTCTACACCACTCGCTTCGTCAGCGATAAACAACGTCCGGGGAATCCCGTCCCCCTGTTCTGCTATATGATGTCCGAGCATCCCTTCGCCCTTGGCCGCCACTCGGCCTATGAGATAACTCAGACCACAGACCTTTCCTTTGACCACTTTGCGGATGTGGAGATGATTCACGAGTAGCGGTCCACCGTGGTTCGTATCCAAAGGTTGCGCAGCCGATTGAACGAAGCGACGGATTTCACCCCAGAGCACTCCCTCTAGCTGCGTGTGGTCTACCGAGGTCGTCACGATCCTACAAGGATGTCGACTGAGAAAGAACCACAACGCGGTGAGTCCAGCGATAAAATCCTTACCAAGCATATTCCCCGCCGGTACATAGGTCTCATCGTTGTCCTGTACGGAATAGAGAATCTCCCACTGCTTATCGTACAGTCGGATATCGGGCCAATAGCGGCTGATAAACCGAACCGGATCAATGACCTTCGTTGGAATTGTCGCCATTGGAAACCTCGCTCAGCTGACCGATCCGTTCCTGGAGCAGACGAGTTACAGGATTGGCGGCGAGATCCTGCCGCTCGTAAAGCTCGTCCCAATCGATCCCTACGTTGACGGTTTGCGAAGAGTTGGCTTGGAAGAAGACTTGGAGATGCGGATCGTTCTTGAGTACACCTAGCAGCTTGAGACGGGTTTCGATACAGCGTTGGACGGTTTCCAGGTAAGCCACATTACCCGTTTGTCCCTTGCGCTGCCGCTCTTCGGAAATCCCGTTGGCGTTTTCGCGTACCGTAATCGTCTCTGCATCCTTTTGGCTTCTTTCCCAAGCAGCCCACGCTTCTTTCTCTACCGCATCCATTCTCGCCAGTTCTTCCGCCAATCGAGCCGCATAGTCTTGGGTCGCTCGTTCCTTCCACATCTCCCGAATCTTCTTCAGGAGCACGTGGATACGAGGTTGCGTGACGCCCACCTTGGCCGCGATTTGCCGCTGTGAATAGCCCATCACGTAAAGTTTCGCTACCTCAGCGTACAATTCTTCTTTCGCACGCATCGAGGGACGTTCAATTCGTCTTCGTCCTGGCATCGTCGCGGACCTCTACAGCGATTACGTCGTTGAAGATAACTGCCGATCTATCGCACAATACAGCTCAATTCTAACAGTTTTCTAAGCGATTTAACTCGATCACTACGTCGTTTTCTCGATCGCTGGTAATCCGGCGATACGCCGAACGTGGTCCAAGGATTCAATCACTCGTACACCGTCCAGGTAGACGTAGCTTCCAGCAATCCGAGGACTCAGGTCGATAAAGTGAACTTCTCGAATCGGTTGGAGAAGAACCATCTTCGGCCCCCAATTAAACCAGAAAGTACTACGACAGTAAATCGATTCCGTAAAGCCTTGGCGAAAACTGCAAATAAACTCTCCCAACTCTGAACGAAGTTTGTCATAAAGATGGACATGATACCAGAAGTTCGACTGAAGAAGATAAGTCTTATCCGAGGGATACTTCGATACTCCGCAGTCTGCGGAGAGAGAATCGTAAGCCTCGTGTAGCCAGAAGGACCAACAGTTATCCAGTAACTCCCGCTCGCGGCGGCGCAGTAACTCGCCCCGCGTTAGGGCGGCAGCTGGCCCGGGTTCTGTTCGGTAGAGTAAGATAGTGTGATCAGGATGCGGAATTGCCGTCGTTAGTTCGATCTGCAACCGAATGAACTCCGCTCGCTCTTCCTGACCATGATCCTCCAACCAATCAGCGTAGATGAGGCGCAGGCCCCTATCCGAAGGTTCTCTACAGATCGCCTCGAGAAATCCTCTATCGTCGGAAAAGGCCCCCATCTAGAACCCCTCCTGTTGCTCCTCGCGAAGTACCCGCAAGTATAAACCCCGTACCTTTTCCGTGAGCTTCCAACGTTGTCTTCGCGTACCCGGACAGACATAGGATTCTACCGCTCCGATCCGACGTAGAAACCGCAAAAAGAGGCTCAGACGTTCGCTTGATTCTCCGGTTAGAATCTCCAAAGCCTGTAGATCTCGGCCTTGCGAGCCTACTTTGGCGAGCTCCTTCGTGAGCGTCAAGATGAGACCTCGAGCCGTATCCAGAGCCACCCTTCGGACTCTTCGCATCACTTCCGCGTCCAGTTCCGAACGATTCAATACTACTGCTAAACAAGCAGCTAACCGTTGGATTTGCGTGACGAGACGGGCCGCAAATTCTCGCTCGGCTACCTCCTGTTGCTTCGTCGAGGGACGAGCTCGCATAAAGGCTACCAGCTTTCCGTAGCGGATACACTGATGGATTGCCTCATCCGACATGTGGATATTCCCCAGGAGCTTCGTAGCATTGTTCCGCAGATACTCCACGTAACCCCCCGTGAGACGCATCGCCTGGACAATCTCCGGCGGAAACTGTGTATCCATACTTCCGTTCGCTTCCATGCCGAGATTGCGACGGTTCCGATTTGCTAATCGTAACAGAACCTCATCCTCCAACGTATCATCGATCCCATCCATAATGACACAATCGAGAAAGCGTTCCCCCAATTCCGAAGAGTCGAGAATCCGTAACGAGCTCGTTCCGCACAAGATCCAGGTCATACGGATCCCCTGGTAATCTCGGCTCATCCGGTTACGGTAGTGGGTGCGAGACGTAGTGTCGTAGATATCTCGAGCTTCTGAGAGAATCTGTCCGAGATTGGGAGATTGGAGAAGAGTATCGCCGTCCTTCGTGATAAGCGTCTTATCTTTAAGCCGAATCAGAAGAGAATTGTCTTCCTTACCGTCGCGATCGGACTGAAACCCGCTGTGAAAGCCCCGAATCGTACTCTTGCTAACCACGTATTGTTTTGCTACGGCTAGAGCTTCACACAAGGTACTTTTACCGCAGGATGCAGGACCCATAATCTTACACCACAGTTGGTCCCCTACCGCCTTCGTCGAGGTTACGCAAGCCAGCATCACACTCAGAGCCCGATCTAAACCTTCTGTCCACTTTAGGGCTTTCTTCCAGGAGTTAACCAGGGTTTTCCAATCAGTACACTCCAGAGGGTCCATATCCAAGGCCCCCTGCGCGGGTCGCTCTCCTTCCCGACGTACCGCTTTCCAATCCTCCGGAGGCAGTGAAATCTTGGCGAACAGTTGTTCGGCTCGATAGAGACGTTGCTTAACGGTAGTGCCCTGGCGGAGCCAATCTCGTACATCGTATCCGTCCGCTAAGGCCGGGTCGTATCCCTGCGGACCCCACAGAAGAATCTGTACGGATTTCGGTGGTTTCGTTGCTGCTTCGAGCTTCCGCAAGGCTCTTTTCATCCCATCGGCTCCTGGGGAAAAGAAACCTCCTCCAGCCGTTCGTTCGCGAGGATGATCCGAGTCGTACAGAAGAGAAACCGTCTTCCCCTCGAACATCTCCACCCACTCGTCCAGAAACGTAGAACAAGAAGGAACTGCCAAGACGTTGGCGTGCCGATCGCGTTTTCCCAATCGCAGAGTTTCCCACAAGGCAATAGCGTCCCAGGGGCCTTCACACAGGTAAACAAGGGACTTACCAGCGTGGTAGAGATTGCAGCCGAAGAGTTGGTGGCCTCCCACGAAACCTTCTCCCCCTTTCAAGGCTTCGTGAGGAGCCGCCAATAGAGCTTTCCGTTGGGGAGTTCTGGCATAGCGGTAGAGTTGTACGAGTCTCCCGTCCGCTAGCCAACCCGGGAAAAGCCACTCGCTCGTTATTACCGAACGAGCGAGGCCCCACTGTTGTAGCGTCCCGGGGTCCAAGAGTCCACGCTCTTCCGCTAACTCTTTCCAGTCTTTTGTGGAGGAGAAGCTGATCGCGTATAGTCTACGCAGAAATTCCAGGGGGTTGCCGTGTTCTCCGCAGACCTTACAATCCCAGCTACCGTTCTGCGGATTGGCGTGGAACTTGTTTTCCTTACCGCAAAAAGGACAATCGGCTATAGCTTGAGATTCTCCTTCTTGGTATCGAAGTTCTACCCCGTAGAAAACAAACGGTTTGAGGTTGCGAGGAGTAGTTGAAGACGGCGTGGTATTTCTTGGCACGGAAAGTATCCTCCCTAATAGAAGAACCTAGGCGTCCTCGGGGAACGCGGCCGGCTTCTTGTCCTGCGAACCGGAGACTGCACGCCGTTCTGCTTCGGTATCCCGATTGGCTCGATCGGCAGACGTACTACTATATCCGTTCGGGTAACGAACGGCTAGCTTAGCCAGATTGTGGAGAAGAACGTCCTCCAGACGTATCCCCAAAGCGTTGCAAGCTAACGCCACGTACCACAGTAGATCGCCAAGCTCGGACTCCAGAGCTCCTCGATCGAGATCCTTTCCATAGTACAACCAGTTCTCCACGCAAGAATTGATCTCTCCAGCTTCACCGGCGATACCGATAGCCGCGTGGAGAAGACGGATCGGGGTTAAGAGCCCGATCCCCGGAGAGGTGGGAAGAGCGGGAGGACTGAAGATCCGTATCCGAGACTCCTGCTGATCGCATTCGGTTCGGCTGGCCATCTTTTGATAAGCATCCAAGTCCACAGTACATCTCCTTTTTGTTAAAGAGATCCATGTAGTTGTTGTTTCGCTCGTTCGATTTCCAGGTACTTTTCCAGATAATGCTTGGCTTTTTCCAGGTCTTCGATACCTCCTTTCTTCTTCCATCGACAGATGTACTTCGTGATGACTCCTTGAAAGTAATCGAGATCGTTGGCCGCTACGAAGTCCCAGTGTTGTATGGTCATCGTTTGGTAGTGATTACCGCCTACCTGTCGATCGTTGGCGGCTTTCGAGCTCATGGTATCTCCTCCTTCTTTTTCTTCGCCTGCAAACGTCGCTCGATCCAGTTGCGGGCTGCGATTTTCCAATCATCGGCTTCGATATTTCTCGTCCAGAGTAGACTCGTTGCGGAACCTCGCTTGTAGTGCTGGTAGGCTAATAGGAGCGGAAAGGCCACATATCTGAGAAACGGCTCTTTCCATTGTAGTTTTTCAGTATCGAAGACTTCTCCGGAAAAGACCTCGACGAAGTGTGGAAGTTCTTTTTCGAAAACGACGGGATCTTGTACAAGGGGCACGAAGTTCCAATTAGAGGTTCCGTACCATTCATCGGATTTTGCGCCTCCTATTTGATACTCCTCGAGCCACTCGAGCGGTTTCCAGTTGTCCAGGTATACATGGAGGTTGTTGGTAAATTGATTGTAGACCCCTACCTTGAGCCCCAATCGGGCCGCCAGGTACTCCTGGAGAAAAGAGAAATGTACTGCGTTGGCTCCGAGGGTTCCCCAAATCAGGTCGTTGCTGCGATTACAGACAGTAAGGTTGAGATAGGCGGGGACATCGTGGGGCTTTCCCTTGCAGCGAGGACAGGTTTCTACGCTAGAGGAATCTTTTCCTGCACACTCTGGACAGACTCCGCTTTCCACGGACAAGTAAGCGTGAGTATTACAACAGACGTCCAGACTCCTCTCCACCCAAAGCAGATCATCTTGAACGGACCACATCTGCAGTACCGCTCGCCGCGAAAACGGATTCTTTTGGAGATGGTCTACCAGGATATCGAGTTGATCGTAGAATTTCGTACCGTTGTATGCGAGAGCTTTTCGCCAACGGTAGCCGTAAGCTCCGCGTAGCGTGGTTCCATCGTCGGAGTACTGAAGCATGCGCTTATTGTAGCGAGCGAGAGATTGTACATCGTTTCTCCCAGCGAGCATCCATAACGCTTCGTACAAGTGGAAAAAGGGATTGGCGTCTCGGGCCGCGTTGAAGAGTACCCTTTCCCAAGGTCTACGGTAGGTCACTAGGACAGGCTCATCGTAGTAAGCCACCTCACCGTTTCGGCTCGGACCTGTTTCGATCGGGCCGAATCCGCTGAAAAAACAATGGACCAGACGAGCGAACGCGGTGTTGACGTTGCGGGTGCTTAGCTCCATGAGGGAACCTCCTTTTTGTAGACGCACGCCGTTTTCTCCAGGACTTCGCTGAGCCTGGCGAGGGGATTGTCTTGGTACGGATGCTCGGAATTGTGGTGGCGGGGAAAGACGATTCCTTGTCCTCCGGCGGCGCAAAAGCGTTCAATGTTCGTATCTCGATCATCTATCAGGATCACCGATTCTCCGGCGAAGATCTCCTTGTGAGGAGTGATGGCGAAGCGATCGAAGCGAATTCCGAAGAAACGCTTGAGCCAACGGACTTTTCCACAGTAGCTACTCACGCAACTCGAAGGTGCGCTGATTACATGCCAATCTTCTGTAATTTCTTGGGTAAGAGCCAAAACTCCTCGAGCCCAAGGTGTCGGCTCTAATTTCGCCCAGAACATCTCCGAACCGTTGATTCGATCCCAAAATTCTGCTTCTAGTAGGGGCCGCTCTCTTCCTAAAGCTCGGCTCAGTGGCGGAATCAAGTCCCAGACTCCTTTTTCCCAATGTCGGAGTACCTCTTCCTTCCGCACTCCCCAAGCTCCGCAGGCTGCCCCGACGAAGTCACACAAGACCTCGTCTAGATCGAGTAGAATTCTCACGGTCTTAACTCCTGAACTAATTCGTGGTTACAACTATTTTCAAAAATTTTTACAAATGGGCTTGTATTTAAATCCCACCCTATTATAATGTACAGTAGTCGGAGATTACTAGTACACGAGAAAAGGAGCCTCCCCGATGAACGACACCGTAGCGAGTCTGGTCCACCTGTACAAAACTGCCGCTGATCTGGAGCGCAGCGAGCAAGAGTTTCAAGACACTCTCGGCCTGCTCGACAGCCTGAACAAGCCAGCCTTACTAACTTTGACTCGCCAGATGAACCTGGTCCTACCTTCGCGGATCTCCACCGAGCTCCTGCGCATCCGTATCCGCGAGCGGATCCGCAACCGTCGCGGTATGGCGTTACGTTGCGAGATGTTGGGTTACTAACCAGGAAGGAGCGATTCCCCTTGAATCTTTCAACGACCTGCGGTACAATCCGCAGGGATGGGCCCTGTTGATCCACCTCCCCGATTCGGTAGGGCCTGGAAACGCTGGGAGTTCCAGCGGCTAACGGATCAAATACAAAGGAGTCTCGCATGCCAGTTTCTACCAAGTCCACTTCCTCTTCCTCCAAGAAAACCCACACGGAGAACGGCAACGGCCATCGTGGACGGGCACGTAAGGAGGGTCTGCGATCTCCGCAGATTCGTATTCTACAAGCTCTCTCCAAGGCCAAAAGTCCTATGACCCGCTCGGAGATCGCAGCGAAGTCCGGAGTCGATCCCGCTTGGTTCACGTCCTACATCGGGGCGCAAGACGAGCTTCGTATGAAGGAACTGGAGCGGATCCGGGGGTTCAAGTCCCTGATCGCTCTGGACTACGTGCGTCGCGAGCGTCACGACGTTGAGGGTCGGGATACCGATCTCCACCAGATCACCGTCCAAGGCCGCAAAGCTCTGCAAAAGGCTCTACAAGCGGCGGAAGCGTAGTTCCTCGGTTTCCACGTTCCTTGGAGTCCTACTTGGAGTCCTACGATGCAACTCCACATCGATACCCGGATGATTCGCAACCAAGGCCGAAGAGCCTATCGGGCTTGTGTGCTTGACCGCGATTCCCTGGAGGAGATCTACACTACTCCGCGTAGCTATCCCACGGCCCAAGACGCTTCTGACGTGGCTTGGGATTGGGTCCAGGAGAACTATCCCTTCGCGTCCGTGACTACGGAGGACTGAGCCTCCTCTCCTCTCCTCTCCTCTCTGGAGCTATCTCTCCTCCCCGTCCTCTCCTCCCCGAGAGGACGGGGAGTTTCGTTTAGACCTAACGCTCTCCTATCCTTCCCCCTAACGCTTCTCCTTGGCTAGGATCGTCTAGGACGAACGCGAACTCCTTCGTTGTGGGGTGGGTCAATTCCCTAGACGATCGCCCCACCTACCACAAGCCTGCAAGTTTGCCGGCCCGATAGAGCCTTTGGACGAGCCGAGATCGGCCGAAGCGAGCCAGAGAGCGGCGGCAGGCCGCGATATCCTCACCGACATGGTAGCGTCCCCGAGTATGCGCCTCCCACTTGCAGAGGATCGTCTCGGCTTCCTGGACGTTGAGGGGACGGTCCTCCCTCGGAGGAGCCTTACGGCCGGATTGCCCTCGAAGGACTCTCCGCACCGCCCACAGCCCTAGATCGGCGGGGAACTCCCCCTTGCCGGTCTCCTGTCTCCACAGCCGAGCGGCCCCTTCGAGGGGTGAGGAGTAGAGGGCAAAGACAGACTCCGGAGGAAAGCGGACGCGAGCCAGTCCTAACCGCTCGAGCATATCAGAGGCCTTGAAGCCGATCCAGGGGCCGAATCCGATCCAGCCCTGGACGTGCCGGAGAACCTCCACTAGACTCTTCGCCGTCTCTTCCCCGGTTAGCAAGGGTCCGAACAGCCTGTCGATCCCTTGCTGCCTCAGCCAAGTAGAGGACCGCACGGCGATCTGTCCTCGATAGTGCCGACGTTCCTTCCCGCGAGGATAGTAAGCGGAGCGGGCTGCACGACAGAAGGCTCTCCAGTAGTGAGGCTCCTCGTGCTCCGCGATCCAACTTGCGGTTCCTATATCGTAATAGGACCAGTAAGCGAGAAGCCAACGACTACACAGTGCTAGGTCCCTCGAGAATCCGGCTGTATGGAGAAGTACATAGACAGGATCGAGATCCCGAGTCTCCAGGAGCTTCCGACCGAAAGCGTCTACGTCAAGGTGAGCCAAGCGAGGATGGTAGGCACCGCCTGCTCTACGCTCTTGCGGTAACAGGGTACTCCCTTTTCCAGAAGACGGAGTCTGGCCTTGTAGATCGTTTGTACTCGGTGTACCGTATTGTGGGGATTGAGTGGTTTGTCGTTGCCGACGCTGGCCCTTCTTCCTTGAATCCTTTGTAGGCATGTTTCGACTGCTGTAGTCAGAAATAACACGCGAAGTTGTGGAATCCTGGCGGACCACTTGACGTCTTCACTCAAGAGTAAACCTTCGCAAAGCACCTTGGGAAAATCTCGGCGGACCTTTTCTAGTAAACGGAAGACTTCGGCCGCAGAACCGATTGTATCACAACCGCCGCAAGGAGTCTCGTAGTGTCCTAAGATAGCCATCGGGCCATCGAGTTGGTAGTAGTACAATGGTTTTCTACGGCCGGGGACGTAACGCGGTTCCCACCTTCCTAGAGCTTCCATGACTCTTCGAACCACGGTGCTTTTGCCAGATCCGGAAGTACCGCGTACTTGTATAATCACAGTACAAGCTCCATCGGTTCTAAAGCCTGACCCATGAAAGCTGCGTAGATATTCTCCGCGTTGAGAAGGTAGCGTACCTCTTCGAAGACGTTCGGCAGGATTACTCCTTTGTGCCGAGCTTTCTTGAGGAGAGAGCTAGGACAGAACCGGCGATAATCATCCTTAAACGGATGCGGAGATCCTGCGAGATAGTGCCCCTCAGCGGCTGCTGCTCCGTAGAGAACGAAAAGGAACTTCTCTCGCGATCCCTCGAGAAGAAAGTCCGCTCCAGGGAGCATCCAACGACCCGTTCCATGCGAAGCAGCTAGATCGGCCGCGTAGACGATCAGGCCTCTTACATATTGAAGTTTACTGGCCGGCCAAAGTAGGTTGACCTCCAAAACGTCTCCTGGAACTGCGGGACGGTCCGGAGGTTCTTCCAGGAGGCTAAAGCCGACACTCTTGCTTACCTTGCGGACTTCGTTGAAGACCACGTTGCTCATGTCTTGGAAACTGACTTCGTTCGCAGTCATCACTGTACTCCTTTTAAGGATCTCGGCGAGTACCCTACACGGTTCGTAAATCTCTCACCCAGGATGGTTCGGGAAGACGTACCACGTCATCGTTGTCAGAAGCGTGTAAGTGCTCCCGCATCGCCCACTCGAAAGCGGCTGCACGTTGATCATAGGTCCAAGAGGCGATTCTAGCCTTATCCACTTCCTCGAAGTCCGCGAGCAGAAGAGCCGTCGCGACTGATTTCGGATCAGTAGTGCGCTGACAGATGTTGAAATCGGTCATCGTTGTGCTCCTTTACAGAAAATCAGGCGATCGAAGTAAGTCTTAGCAGAGTTCCCTTCACGGAGAAGCCGATCATATTCTGGGGGATAACGGACTTCTCGAAAACGACGGTGGAGTTTCTCGAGTCGTCTACGCAGATTGTCTACGCTTGGATCTCGGCTGGTGTGATATTCAAGAACGAGCTTTTCGCACTTCGGCAGGAGATCTTCGTCGAGGATACCGAATTCACTTCCCTCGATATCCATCTTGATCCCTTGGACAAAATAGAACTGTTTCTTGAGTTCTCCAGCCCAGAGATTCTCTACCGTCCTATGTTGTTTTGACCCTCGATACTCCAAAAGGCTTCCGCGAGCGTATTTACCTGACGCAGAGGACTGAAAGAAAGAGACTCGAGAGTCTTTCTTACAGCTTACTGCTCGGTTAATACAGCGGAAGTCTACGGCGTTACGGCGTAGAATCGCAAAGCAATCCGGATCCGGTTCGTAGCAGATCGCCGTAGCTCCTACTGTTTTGCAGTAGACAGCGAAAGCTCCGATATTCGCCCCTAGGTCCAACCAAGTCTCCCCAGCTTCTACATCGAAACCGAACGAAGGCCGGCGGTAACACTTCCGCTCGAGGACCTCCTGGAGAATATTCTCGTCCGAGGTTCCCGGGCGGTAAACCAACGGTATCCCTTCGTATTCCTTGTATTTTAACGATTCCATAACCTGCGGATCTCCTGTTTGATGGCCCGTTCTAGCTCCGCCTCATCCCGGAACGGTCTGGGGTTTTGCCATAGTTTTAGAGCCAATCGCATACCGGCCCTCCTTTCGGGACTTCTGGTAAGCTCCAAAGGACTTCCTGGCCGATAAGCCTCTTTATGGGACTCCGTAGTACCAATCAGGTTCATCAGACCTTTGCGGTACTTCTCGGCGGAGACCCATTGCGGACGACATCTGTAGCAAACCTGACGGAGAAACGGTATGACTTTTTGTATAAACTCGAGGGCCTCTTTAATGGTGGACACGAGGTTGTGGGCGATAAGGGTCCTCCCCATGTTCTTGACCAGGGTGAGAGTAATTGATTTTATCTGTTGCGTTTCAGGCTGTACACGAGTCGGGTGTAGACCGTCGGTGCGGTAGTTCTTGTAAGGCTTTCTTGCGTTCATGTTGGTAATCCTGAGTAAAGCTGTTTCGGTCGGCCCTGTCCCCAAAGGGCACGTTCGTACTTATCCCACTCACACAGACAATTCTGGAGGTCGATAGCCTCGAGCCGAGAGTAGATTTTGTTCGGTAGTTCGTTCGAACAGAGGACGAGGAGCTTACCGAACTCCTGTTCGAACTGTTGACGGAGGAGAGAGGTCTTATAGGGTCGATCATACAATCGGTTCATTCCTCGGACCGATCCTGGACCTACAGGAGCCCAAGTCTTTCGATCCCTCCAAGTACCCGCTACCGCCCAACGGAGATCCGCTACAACCTGTCCTGCCATAAAACTACTAAACCCCCAGTAGGGTAGTAAGGCTTCCACCGATTTCCGCATAGAGTTCAGGTCTAGAATCGGTGGATGATTTACCAAGGGTTGACAGACCTTATCAATCACCATCTCCGTCTTATCCGTTGTTCCAATGCCGCGTACCATATAGGCCGCGTTGAAAATCCGCTCGCCCTGGCGCTTTAACTCCCGGAGGATGCCTTTAAACAGGAGTGGTTTCCAATCCTTCGGGAAACCGATAGCCTCCAAGGCGAGCGGTTGGTTGAAATGCCGAGCTATCGTACAAGCTACAAGCATGTGGGGGTGATCGTAGTTGGGTAGATACCAATTTTGGAGTAACCAGGTACTCACCTTATCGTCCATGCGCCGCACATTACAGAAACGGTACTTCTGAAGAATCTCATCATCCGTCCAGGGCCGCAATTGACCGGCGGTTTTGCGACAGCGAATCGCCTCCCGTTCCTCAATCCAATAGAGGAAACGCTCGGTATTCTTCAAACGTTTTACCTGTTCTATGCGCACGGATCGACTTTCCTTTTGCAAACTTACAGGGTAATTCCTTCGCTCCAGTTATCGGGATGGTACTCACAGCCTACGGGGGTCGGAATCCCAAAATCCAATTCCCCACCTTTCGCCATCAGCTGTTGAATAACACGTATCCTCCACAAATTGGAAATTGGGGATTTCTTACCGTTACGACCCGGAGAAGCCTGCGCTTCGGCTACGGGATCTCCTCCTTTCGGAAAATCAAGTACGAGTTCGTCGTGTACTTGCATTGTAATTCGACCGTCGAATCCTAGTTTTTTCCATTCGTTGAGTTTCTCCTGAACTCGTAGCATCGCTTTCATCGTCCACCACATCGCAGAGCCTTGGATATGATAGTTCAAGGGAACAGTTTCCAAGATCTTACCGAACTCCGTCCGTGTACACAGCAGCGGATAGCCACGTTCTGGATCGACCGTCCGATCGGGAATCGTCTCCACATAACCGAAACGGTTCGCCAAGTCGATACACTTGCGGTTGAGAGCCTCGAGCTTACCGAATCGTTCTTTCAAGCGAGCGTGTGAACCGAGACGGTGGAAAGCTCGATCAGCGGTTCCCCACTGTCGAGGATCGTTTGGGAGAACTGCTCCGTATTGCACTGCGAATCCGCCGTTCTTACACCACTGATACCAGGTGGCCGCGTACTTCTTTTTACAGTGCGGACCCACCTTCTCCCGTCCGACCTCCCGAAGCTCCTTTTCCCAGATATCAGGGTAGACGGTGTGGAAATTAAGCAGGTGTGTTGAACCATAATAGGGCGGATCGTCCGGATGCTCAAAGAGTTCGATCAACTCCTTCTCGCCCGACTCGTAAGCCGGCAGACGTAGCTCGATATTCTTGGCGTCTAGAGACCACCATTCCCTTCCCGGAGCCGGCCCGAAACAGTAGCGGAGGTTAAAACCTTCTTGCTTACTGATGTTTTGCTCGTTGGGGTTATTGCTACTCCAACGCAGGGTATCGGTTCCCGTCGGGTTAAGTTGCGGATGGAGAAGAAACCACTCTTCGGTATCCTCTTTTCCAAGAGGAAGCCAAAATCTTCTGTAGGCTTCCATATAGGTAATCGCAGTGTCTCGCCGTCTCTTCTGTTCGAGAGCCTCGAAGTACCGTCGATACTTGCTACGTTCGGGTAGCTGCTCTTGAAGAAGACGTAAGGCCGCTTTATTGAGACTGAGGGAGCCTTTTTCCGTTCGAGGGATAGCGATACTCCCCGCGTTACTGCGACGAAAGCCTTCGTTAAGCACCGCTACCGAGCATTCTAGGAGGGACTTATTATTTCCAGATTTGGGAAGACGGAGTTCCTTACCGAGCGAACTGGCAATCGAAACCATTACCCGACCGAGTCGAGAAGACTCTTCACGGTATTCTTGTAAGAGCTTGATTTGTCGTTTTCGGCTAATCGTAACTCCTTCTCGCTCCATCGTGTGGGCAATAGGTAAGACCTTACGACGTTCTTGATAGATGCGCAGGAGCTTTCGCTTTTCCAAGAGTCTCTCAAAAACTTTCCAAAGCTCTAAGGTCACCGCCGAGTCGGTGTTGGCATAATCGGCGGTAATGGTTTTCCAAGATTCAGGGGTTGTTTCCGGCTCGAGATTGTATAATTGCCGGGGAAGCCACAGATCGAATTTCCAGGTAGACTCCTTAGCGGAAGGCATATGCGGATCGCCTTGGGTAGCGATTCTCCAATCCATACCCTTGGCAATTCGGCGAGCCTGGAGGAGAGCCTCCTTGAGCCGAGCCTCGTAGGGCTGGATATCCTCGTTGAGGTAGAACAAAGCCATCGAGGTCAGGTCGTGCGGCCGATTAGAAGCAAGAAGATGACCGGCTAGCAGCGTATCGTCTACCTTTTCCCAAGGTACAACGATTCCCAAGGTTCTTAGTGCGGCTATGTCGAACTTGGTGTTTTGACCGACGATACGTTGTGCAGATAGAAGAAGAAAGCGAATCTCATCGAGATCGCTAGCAGGGACTTTCGGTTGTCGATTTTCGGGATCGACCTCCCACTCCCAGTAGAATACCTCTCCGTCATCTCGAGCAATCGTCACGAGGAAAGGTTTCGCTCCGTGGTAGAAATCAACTCCGGTGGTTTCTGTATCCAGTGCGATCATCCGCATCGCAGCACCCAAGAAAAATATCTCAGAGGAAAACCCGCTCTCGTCTGCTCGGTAGAAACGATCTACCTTGTTGCGGGAAAACCCAAGTCCCAGAGAATAACCCTGGTACTTCTAAAACACGCTGCAGACGAGAACGGGTAATTCAAAAGTCTCGGGCAGGAGTCTTTGCGGATCCGGAGAGAGGTTTAGACCAGGGAGGTTCTTCCGGATATCCCCTCCATCTCCCACCCGAGACCATCGCAAGGAGAGGGTCTCCTACAAACTGATCAGATCGTCCCAAGAAATATCTCGGTAGATCTTCTGATTGTCGAGATTCTTCAGGTTCACAGTACGTTTCTTGGAGTTGACTCCGGTCACTTCACACTCCACCGGCTTCTTGGCGGGTTTCTTGGTCTTCGGATCGAGGGGGCGGTATCCGTACACATCTTCCTTGACCGGCTGGAAATCCTTCTCTTCGTCTTCCTCCGTATCCCCCTCGTCCTCAGCCTCCGAATTCTCCTCGGTAGACTCTTCTTCCTCCTCAGACTCCTCAGACTCCTCTTCCCCCGAAGCTTCTCCCCCGGCTAACACAGCCACCGCTTGCCAATCTTCAGCTTCGTTGACCTCCTGTTCTGAGACCCCTGCAGCATAGGCAAGCTCCCGTAATTTGTTTTGGGCCTCTTCTTCACCCGCGTCCGCCGCAGCGGCCAACTCACCCAGATCCGGACTTTCCTCAGACTTCCCGTTTTTGGAGGGCTTTGTGCGATCGACCACTGCTGGAGCTCCAGCTTCTTCGTCCCACTCCGCCGGACCCGCCCAAGTGTGTTGAGTACGCGGATCAGGGTAGGCTGCTGTCGGCTTGCTTTCCCAGGTGCGGAACTTGAAATAGTGGGGGCCTTCTTCCATCCAAGCCTCCAAGGCTGCTTCGAGATCCGCCGGCTCAACCTCTCGTTCGTTAAAGCCGATCGCGTCCAGGGTCTTCTGGACGAACTTGTAGTGCTCATCGAAGGTCTGGCGAGAACGATCCGGGGTTTCGAACATCGGTTCCGGAAAAACGCTCGTGGTACCGCCTGCCACGGGACGTCCGTTGTACTCTTCAGGGAAGACGGCCACCCCCCGGGCATAGAAATACCACTTACCCTTCCAGGCCTTATTTTTGGCGTTGTCATCGTACTGGCGGAAGCCGATTTCGGTCAGCTTGGCGATTCCGTTGTCCACTCCAGCGGGAATCCTCACGAAACTGTCGATTTCGATTTCGTCCTCCTGGTGAGCTTTGTGGGAAGCTTCCAGGTACTTGCGGTTGCTCTCGTAGAAACTGCTTCGGGTTTTCTGTGCAGGCATCTTCCTTCTCCTTACTCGGGTTTAATCAGGGAACGAATCTTCTCGTAACTGGGATCCACGATACAAGCAGGAATTTCTCGGGCACTCCTTCGAGGAGTGCGGAACTTTGCGTAGTACACCGGATCGGGAGCCGTGCGTAGACAGAACTCGACCTTACCTCCTTTCCTCTGTATTGTTTTAAACTTATTGGGACCGATCTTGATCTTTTTCTCTACGGCTCCTTCACGGAGGAAAGTCTGGACGACGTAGTCTACCGCTGTGTTCAACCATCTCGCGATGGAAGGTTGTAGACTAGCCCCCACATAGGGAGCGAGAAGCTCCTGATTATCTTCAGCAGAGAATTCTCGCTCTTGAGCGACCACGACCACGTGTTGCTGTATTCGCAGAAGATCGTGCAGGTGTTTTCTGAAACGAACGGTCACTTGACCGTACTGTTCGCGACTAGCGAGACCCCAATTCTTTTGCAAAAGGGTCCCTTCCTCCAGTCCGAGAATCTCCTGCAGGAGAAGATCCTGGAAGCCGGAAGCGTGGTCGAGAACGAGGGTGCGATACTTACCCTCTTGTCCACGTAACCAAGTGAGGATCTCCTCCAATTCCTCGCTCTCTTGGAGAGCAACCTGATGGATCGTCTTACGATACTCGGGAGTATCAATGCTTCGCAGTTCCCCGGATTGGTTTCCTCCGGAACTAATAATTGCCAGGATTGGCTTGGGGAAGGTCGCCCAGAAGGTGGTCTTCCCGGTTCCACTTCGGCCGTAGACCAACATCTTCAAGCCTTCTTCTTCATCGAAACCGATCGGAGCGATACGATTAACGATTCCTGGAACAGCCTGTCCGTTGACCGTCCTAGGGTCAGACTTGGAGATCGGGATCGGGCGTTGCGGGGTCACCTTCGGCATCTTGTTGCTCCTTGTTACGTTGTTTTTCCAGATACCGTTCTTCTCGTTCGACGGGAACGTCCGGAGGAGCCTGGATTCCTAGGCGAACCCGGCCTTCGCGTTGCGAGATCACGACGATACGAATATCGTCACCGATCACGATTCTTTCACCGATTTTTCGAGTGAGTACCAGCATCCTACTCTACCTCCTTTAAGTGGGAAGATCGTTATACCCTAATGCTAGGTCGGACGCTAGGTCAGTCTTCCTCGAGTTCTCTGAATAATCGCTCAGTAGCTTCCAGGCCTACCCTCGAACCACTTTCCAGGTACTCGTCCAGATCGCTCGCTCCCCCTTCATTCAAGATATTCCACACTCCGTAAGGATGTTGCCAGTGTAAGGAACCCCAAGGTTCCCGACCTTCTTTCCAACAGAGAAGCGTCCACTCCCACCAGTCATATAGCTGCTCGAGAATAGGCTCCAAGCACCTTTTACGGAACCGTTTCAGATCACAGGGAGGAACTTCCACTCGCCAACGGTAAAAATATTCGTGCGGTTCGTTGCGAATACACTCGGCCAGCCGAGCGTAGTATTCTCCCCTCGATTCCGTCTTCTTCTGGACAATACTCCCCTTTCCTCCCGAAAGGGGCCGGCGAACGACGTTGTAGCGTACTCCGTTGATCCTCCAAGAATCGCTACCTAGAACCTGAGAAATTTCCGTTCGCTGTTGTTCGAGGGCGGTAAGATACAACATCGTTTGTAGGTCGAAGGTTAGCTGCTTCTGAATGATCAGTGGATCGACCTGCCCCTTCGTCTTGTTTTCTTGGAGATACACGTGTTTATCAACGAAGTCTACGGAGTCCCAACGTCCCCGTAAACGAACCTTTCGCCCAGTAGGTAAGGTGTAAGGTACGTCGAAAACTTTTTCTTGGAAGATGGGTTGTCGTTGGACGACGTCGGGGTGCTTTTTCCAATAGTCCAGGTAGATCGGATATTGTATCTTTACCACTTGGTACCACTTTTCGACTTCTTCCTGGTGTAAGGGATAACGCGCAATAAGTTGCGTCGCGTATTGGAGAAGAGCCTCCTTTGTCTCGGGCCAATTCTTACCTGCCGCTGTCGCCTCTTCGCAGTGATGCCACAGATGGCCGAATTCTAGACGATGGTTAAAATCCTGTTTCGTTCGCAGTCCTTCGAAAGTCAGAATCCGAAAGCGTTCTCGGCAGACGAGCCATCGGGACAAAAGCGAATAGGTAATCCCGTCTTCCCTCGGTCCTTTCCAGAGAGGCTCCTGGGAAGAAGGAGAAGACGACGGGGAAACCCCTTTATACTTACGTTTCTGGACTTCTTTGGAAAAACTCATGGTAGACCTCAGCTAATAGCCCAATCTTCCTCGGAAACGGACCAAGGAGCACCCTCGCATCGCACGGTTGCCGAGAAAGGACGGTAAGCATTGTTTTGCCGGAAGCGAGCGTAGGAAGCCTTATAGTAGTTGGGAGATCCTGGAGGACTCCGCAAAAGAATCAATGGTTGTTTCGGAAGCGAGCGACCGAAATCACATTGGGAGACTCGTAACTGGGATCCTGGAGTAAACGATTGCGGTTCGATGTAGAAATAGCTCTGGGACGGAGCATAACCCTCATAGTCCAAACAAATTCCAGAAATATCCAAGCGTCCGCCGTTACTATTGTCTCGGCAGCGAAGCCAGTGCCGGGAGCGTCCACTTTCTCCCGAGAAGCAGTCCTGTAGAGTAAGGCTGCTCCCAGTGACCGCGATCGCGCAGTCTCCGAACCCAAGAAAGTCACAGTCTTGGATGTGGCCAAGCCAATTGAACGCTTGGATCGCCGCGTAGTTGTGATAACGAAAGTTACAGCGGCGAACAGTCACCGGATAGCTATTATCGAGAGGTAAGGCCCCCAAACCGAAAGCTCCTCCGTCGAGCGTACAATTTTCTACGTCGAGTTTCAGACACAGTCCCAATCCCAAGACTATACCAAACCGATTACCGTAGGATTGGAGATAGAGGTCGCTAATCCGAGTCGTTTCTGTAGCGACAGCAGCGGGGATCCTACAAGCGTCCGTAAGGAAAAAACCCGTTCCGCTTCCCCAGGAAGACCAATAGGGTACTAGTTGTTGGGGATTCGGAAACTGATTAAGAGGTAGTTGGAAAATTGTATGGGGATCAGCCTGAAAGTACCGGGTGAGGTCCAGAACGGGCTGCCCGTCGAGACGAAGCGAAGGTAGATTGAGACCTTGGTTCTTATAGAGAAGACGGTCACTGAGTTTAAGTCCGAACCAGGAGAGATCAGGGACAGTACTGTAGTATTCATTACCTACGATGCGTCGGCCGCTCGCCCCTAATCGAAACGGAGCGAAATCACTGCTTTCTCCCAGAGAGCTTCCCGGGGGAAGAGTACGATCGACGGAAACCTGAAGACCGTTTTGGAACCCTTGGATGGAGCCGGAGGAGAAATTGATTTGGATAGCCCAACGCTGTAACGAAACATCCGGAGGAACTCCCCAACCCGTATCGAAGACTGTTCCGTCGCTCAGTCGAAAGCGTAGGTGGACTCGGCTATCCTGATTGTTGAGATAGATATCCCAGGGCGTAGGGGCCCAACCTCGATCGAAGGTATTCTCCATACATCCCAGGAGGGGATAAGACTCACTCTGTTTCCACCCTCGGTTGTTGAAAACGCAGAACTCGATCGTAAGTTGTCCGAGCGGCGCAACGGTCTTAAATAAAGAACCCAGTAAGGCGGGACTCGCCGGAAAGGCTAAATGAGCGGTATCTCGAGTACGCAGGCCACAACATCCCATTACCGAGTTGTCCAGGACCGCGTTACTGCTCGGAAAGCTCCCGTCGGGTAATTGTAGGGCACCGCCATAACCGGGACGGAGGTTCCGACGAACCCCGGCGAGAAGAACTGGTTGTGCGTCTACACTCGCTAGCCGACTCGCCTCTCCGTCCCCTCGTAACCAAACATGATCCCCATCGATCCATAGGGGTCGTTGCAGACGATAGAAGTTCGTCGTTCCCGGGACGTAGATCTGCGAGGGTTTACCGCTCTTCGAGGCGGTATCGAGAGCGAGTTGGATCGCCCCACTGTCGTCGTGTTGACCATCGCCGATCGCTCCAAAATTCTGGATATTGTAAAGGGAAGTTGTCATAGAGTCTTTTCCTTCTGTCTAAACTAAGACTGTCCTAGCTGCTTAAAAGCGTTCGCTAGCTGCACCACACAACGTTGCACCGCGAAACCTTGTTGGGCGAAATTACTGCGTAGGATCGATGCAGGATGGACAATCGCTAGTTGGGGAACCTTACCTCCATAGTAAATACCTCGTTTCCAGGTAGGGTCCAGCCAATCCTTCGCCACGCTTCCCACGCAAACTAACAACTTCGGTTTCGCCACTTCTTCAACGAATTCCAAGAGACGCACTGAACAAGCCCTTATTGCTTCGTCGGGAGGAGCTTCCGTCTTTTCCCCGTACTCGTCCAGGGGGATACAACAGACGACGTTGGTAAAAGCGCAGGAGAGAACAGGGGGGCGTCCCTGCCCCGTTGCGCCAGGTTCCTTCCCAGCGGTCTCCGCGTAACCTACCATTTCCAAGGCTCTACGAACGATCTCTTGTAGAAGACGACCGGCCGGACCGATGAAAGGTTTTCCCAAAGCATCCTCACTTCGTCCCGGGGCCTCCCCGATAAAGAGTACGTCGCAGGGTAATTCGCCCCGGGCGAGAACGATACGGTCTCTTGTCGCATAGAGAGGACAAGCGGTACAGTTTTTCCAACGCCTCTGGAACTCTTCCCAGCGAGTCACGGAGACTCTCCTTGTAGAGAGGGAGGGGAGGGTGTAAGCGAGGAAACAACCACCGATCCTTCGGCACTTCGAGCCGGGGTGTCGCTGCGGATAATCCTTCCGGAGGTTCCTTGTGGGATTCTCTCGACGAAGGTCCCACAACGGGGACACCAGTAGGCACTGCGATTTTGGTGAAGAAGCCAACCACGGTGCTGCATCCTCTGTTGACAGGACGGACAAGATACCATTCTAAGCTCCTTTACTAGGGGTTTTCCGATCGGGCGGAAGATTCCTGGGAGGAAGGGGAAGAAGGGCATCCTGCCGCCGTGTATACTCTGCCAAAAGGAGAGCATCGGCCGTCGCTAACGTGACCTCGACTCCCGGAAACAACTGTTGAGCTTTGGACTTGAGACGGTTCTTGAAGGAGGTTTTCTTCTCGTTGGGTTTACGGTGCAGTCCGAAAGCCTTTTGCCATCGTTGGGGAGGGATTTCCTCGAAGGGTATCTCCGCCGCGATAAGGGCCATGCGTAGACGGCCGTAGCCAACTCCAAAATTGAACATGGCGGAGGAACCCGCTTTGAACCCCGGTCCGCCGATATAACCACCGACCTTTTCGATGCAAGCGGCTACCTCGAGGAGTTCCCCCGGTGCGCGTCCGCAGGTTCCCCATCCGCAAACGAGTTTCCAGAGATCTCGCTCGGTCTCCGGCATCTTATAGGTATGCACGGCGGGGAGGAGAGGAAAGGGGTCGTCGCGAGGTAGAGTGATCGAGGCGAGACCCCCACTAGCTCCCGGATCAATACCAAGATAGATCTTCGCCCCCTTCATCGGGTTCTCCGATTCGAGCTACGTTGTCGGTAATTAGCTACACGAATGAGTCCGGTTTCGTCGATCGAAATACTGACCGAGAGTCGGCGCATCTTGGCGTTGTTACGGATCTGTTGGGCCATCGTATGCGGCATACCGTTGTAATCGCGGCCTGGTAATAGGGTAAAGGTTTCCTTCCGGAACCAGGCGTTCCACGGATAACGTCTACCGAAACGTCCCGGATGGGTTTGCATCGTTTTTCCTCCTCGCTCGCTAATCGAAGCAATATAAACGAAACTTTATATAAGAGTAACGGAGAATGCCTGCAAAGGATAGCCTTTCGAAAATTTTTCCGTTTTCCCCTTTACCGCCCCTCCCCTCCTCCTTATAGTAGTAGGTCTAACCTTTCCTAGGCTAAGCACGACTACTCTACTACTACTACTACTACTACTACAGAGAAGAAGAAGAAGAAGCGATACAACGCAGCCCGGACTACGGAGTTAGGGAAAACGCGGTATCGCGGATACGATGGGTTCCGAGCGGGAAGATTTTTCTTGCTTCGGCGGAGCTACTCTATATAATA
>Ga0209581_1000600_pt1 | contig 66234 bp, 66 predicted proteins | sample Coa_R2_FD_187160 | JGI IMG/M metagenome (GOLD analysis project Ga0209581, IMG submission 187160) | Surface soil microbial communities from Centralia Pennsylvania, which are recovering from an underground coalmine fire - Coalmine... | ecosystem: Environmental > Terrestrial > Soil > Unclassified ...
CACCAAGAGCCGTGGTAGACCACCACGTCGATAGGCCGGACGTGCACGCGGCGCAAACCGCTCAGCCAACCGGTACTAATCGCTCAACAACGCTCCCCTAACCCCCACACCCAGCAGCAATCCCCACACCTCCCTCACCTCACGCCTCGCCTTCTCGCCCGGCACCGCCGCCCGTCAATCGCGGCGGTCGCGCCGGGGCGGTTTTGCCGGCCTGGTGGCCATAGCGAGGGGCAAAACACCCGATCCCATCCCGAACTCGGCCGTGAAAACCCTCAGCGCCGATGGTACTGCGTCTTAAGGCGCGGAAGAGTAGGTCGCTGCCAGGCCCGCCAAACCGCCCCGGGGTGACCGGCAACCCGTGGGCGGCGGCCTTGCACCTGCCGCGGGGTGGAGCAGCCCGGTAGCTCGTCAGGCTCATAACCTGAAGGTCGCAGGTTCAAATCCTGCCCCCGCAACCAAAAGCCCTTGATCCGCTGCGGGATCAGGGGCTTTTTCACGCCCGTTCGGCGCCCGTGCCGGCTTGTCGGGGCCTCGCCCCGCGCTTGCCGCCGCGATGCGGGCGACCGTCCCGGCCCGGTCCCGGTGCCGGCACCGCGATCCGGTCGCGCCGCCGCCTGTCGCCTCGGAACAAGCCCGCCGCGGGATCGTTGATTCAGCGCTGCCGGGGCCCGTGGTTGCCGAGCGGCGGCATGACGCGAAGGTGGGCGAATGAGCGACCAGGATCCGAAGCCTGCGGCGGAGACGGCGATCCGCCGCGCCCGCGAGGCCGCCGGCGAGACCGTGGACACCATCCGGGACGCGGCGGGCGATGTCGCCGCGGCGGCGCAGGACGCCGTGCGCAGCGCCGGGCGGCGTGCCGGCGCCGCGGCCGAAGCCTTGCGCGGACAGGGCGGAGACGTCATCGACGTCATCGAGCGCACCGTCGCCGACAACCCGTGGAGCTCGGTGCTGATCGCCGGGGCCATCGGGTTCGGCCTGGCCCAGCTGCTGCGTCGCCGCTGACCGGGCGGCGCCGCCGCCCCGGGCCGGAACCAATCCGGCGTGCCGACGTTGGCGCCGGCGACGGCAATCGCCGGTTACCGCGCACGGCGGCATTGCTACCCGCCGGTTCCGGCCTTCTGCCGCCGTCGCACCCCCAGCGGAGGCTTCGATGTCCCCAGGTTCCGCAACCGTTCTCGCGCTCGCCCTGATCGCCGGGTTCGCCGGCCAGGCCGCGGCGCAGCCGTTGCGCTATTCCTACGAAAGCCCGGCGGAGAACATCCGCCGCAGCAACGACTACGACCGCCTGTTGAGCGTCAGCGCGTCGTTCCGCCACTACCGCATGCGCAAGGAATGCTCGCCGATCGACTTCGACGCGGCCTTGCGCCAGGACTGCATCGGCTCGTTCGACATCTTCGAGCCGATCGCCCCCGGCTATCGCTGAGCCTCGCCGGCAAGTGCGGCCCTGACCTTGAGCGCCAGCTCCTCGCTGCGATAGGGCTTGCGGATCAGCGGCTCGGGGCCGCGCCGGGCGCCGGCTTCGCCCGGGTTGCCGTAGCCGGTAGCGAACAGCAGCTTCAGGTGCGGGAGCGAGCGCTTCGCCTGTTCGGCGAGCTGGTAGCCGCTCATCCCGGCCGGCAGGCCGATATCGGTGAACAGCAGGTCGAACGGTTCGCCCGCCTCGATCAGCGCCAGCGCCGACGGCCCGTCGCCGGCGTCGCGCACCCGGTAGCCGAGCCCGACAAGCTGGCGCCGCGTCACCCGCCGCAGCGGCGCGTTGTCGTCGACGAGCAGGATCGCTTCCCCGCTTCCCGCGAGCTTGGCGGCGCCGCGCCTCTCGGGGTCGCCGACGGCCGGCGCGGCCTCGGCGCGCGGCAGGTAGAGCCGCACCGTGGTGCCGGTGCCGAGCTCGCTGTAGATGCTCAGATGCCCGCCCGACTGCTTGACGAAGCCGTAGATCATGCTGAGCCCCAGCCCGGTACCCTTGCCGACCTCCTTGGTCGAAAAGAATGGCTCGACCGCGCGCTCGATCACCTCGGGCGCCATGCCGATGCCGGTATCGGTCATCGCCAGCATCACATAATCGCCCGGCACCACCTCGGCATGCAGCTCGGCATAGCTCGCGTCGAGCGTGGCGTTGGCGGTTTCGATCGTCAGGCGGCCGCCGTTCGGCATCGCGTCGCGCGCGTTGATCGCCAGGTTCAGCAGCGCATCCTCGATCTGGCTGGCATCGACCCGGGTGCGCCACAGATCCTCGGCGAGGCGGGTGACGATCTCGATGTCCTCGCCCAGCGTGCGCTTCAGGATGGTGATGATCGGCGGCAGCTTCTCGTTGAGCGCCACGATGTCGGGCGACAGCGGCTGCTGCCGCGCGAAGGCAAGCAGCCGACGGGTCAGTTCGGCGCCATGCATTGCGCTGGCGAGAATCTGGCCGGCCAACTCGGCCTGCTCCGGATTGCCGCGCACCTGCTCCAGCAGCAGATCGGCGTTGATCACGATGACCCCGAGCAGATTGTTGAAGTCGTGGGCGATGCCGCCGGTGAGCTGGCCCATCGCCTCGATCCGCTGGCTGCGGCGGAGCTGCTGCTCGATGCGGCGCCGTTCGGCGCGGCCCTTGGCCTCGCGCAGCTCCCGCTCGATTGCCGGCAGCAGGCGCGACAGCCGGTCCTTGGCCATGAAATCGTGCGCGCCGGCGCGCATCGCGGCGACCGCGATCTCCTCCTCGACCGTGCCCGAGACGATCAGGAACGGCAGGTCGAGGCCGCGACGCTGCACCAGCGCCAGCGCTTCGAGGGCGCTGAACTGCGGCATCGCCCAGTCGGAGACGACGGCGTCCCACTCGCGGTCGAGCGCCGCCGCCATCGTCGCCTCGGTATCCACGCGCTGCCAGCTCGGCTCATAGCCGCTGCGGCGCAGTTCGCGCAACAGCAGCTCGGCGTCGTCCGGGTTGTCCTCGACGATCAGCAGGCGCAGCGTCCGGCTCATGGCGCCCGCTCGTTCAGCATCAGCCAGTAGAGGCCGAGATGGCGCGCTGTGCGGGCGAATTCGGCGAAATCGACCGGTTTCCTGACATAGGAATTGGCGCCGAGATCGTAGCTGCCGACGATGTCGGCGCGCTCGCGGCTGGTGCTCAGAATGATGACCGGCAGCCGCCGGGTAGCGGCGTCGGCGCGGATGCGGCGCAGCACGTCGAGCCCGCTGAGCTTCGGCAATTTGAGGTCGAGCAATACCGCATGCGGCAGGTCGGCGCGGTCGCGCCCGGCATGGCGGCCGGTGGCGAACAGGTAGTCGAGCGCCTCTTCGCCGTCGCGCACGACGACCAGCTCGCCGGCCACGTCGCTGCGGGCAAAGGCACGCCGGGTCAGCTCGACGTCGTCGTCATTGTCCTCGACGAGCAGCAGGGTCGCGTTGCCAGGGTTCATCGCAATGTCCAGAAGATCGCCGCGCCGCGGCCCGGGGCGGCTTCGGCCCAGGCGCGCCCGCCGTGCCGGTCGACGATGCGCCGCACCGTCGCCAGCCCGATCCCGGTGCCGGGAAACTCGGCCTCGCTGTGCAGGCGCTGAAACGGCGCGAACAGTCTGTCGGCATGGGCCATGTCGAACCCGACGCCGTTGTCGCGCACGACAAACGCGGTTTCACCCGCCGCCTCGGCGGCCTCGAAGGCGATCGCCGCGGCATCGGTCTTGGCGGTGAATTTCCAGGCATTGCCCAGCAGGTTTTCGAGCAAAGCGCGGATCAGCCCGGGGTCGGCTTCGGCGACCAGCCCGTCGGCGATCGTTACCTCGACCGCGCGGTCCGGCGCGGCGCGGCGCAGCTCCGCGACGACGCTGCGGGCCAGGGCGGACAGATCGATGCGCCGGCGCTGCAGCGGCGCGCGGCCCACGCGCGACAATTGCAACAGGTCGTCGATCAGCTCGCCCATGCGCTGCGCCGCCGCGCGCACCCGCCGCAAGTAATCCTGCGCCGGCGGGGGCAGCGCGGCGCCGTAGTCCTCGAGCAGGGCCTGGCTGAACCCGTCGATGCCGCGCAGCGGCGCCCGCAGATCGTGCGAGACGGAATAGGAGAATGCCTCCAGCTCCCGGTTCTTGCGTTCCAGCTCTTCGACCAGCGCTGCCCGCGTCGCCGCCAGCTCGTGTGCCGCGCGGGCTTCCGCCGCCGCCATCTCCCGGCGCAGCAATTCCTCGCGCAGGGTGCGGTTCTCGTCCTCGAACTGGCGGCGGCGCAACTGCGCGAGCAGGCGCGCCCGCAGCACCTCGAAGTCGGCGGATTTGGCGATGTAGTCGTCCGCTCCGGCGGCGAGGCCCTGCAGCATCGCGGCGCGGTCGTCGCGGGCGGTCAGCATGATTATCGGGGTGTCGCGCGTCGCCGCCGCCGCCTTGATGCGGCGGCAGGTCTCCTCGCCGCCGAGACCCGGCATCATCACGTCGAGCAGGATGCAATCGACCGGCTCGACCGCGAGCAGGTCGAGCGCCTCCTCGCCGCTGCGCGCCGGCACCACCTCGTAGCCCTCGCCGCGCAGCCGTTCGGCGAGCGCCTGCAGGTGGGTCTCGCTGTCGTCGACGGCGAGCAGCTTTTTCGGCGCGTGCAGGCTGACCGGCGCCTGCGGCGCCTGCGGCGGCGCGGCGTTGCGCAGGATCGCGGCAAGGCGGGCAAGGAGGATAGCGACATCCTCCTCCTTGCGGGCAAAGGCGTCGGCCCCCGACTCGAGCGCGCGCAGCTCGGCGCCGCGATCCTCCGACCCGGTCAGCAGCAGGCAGGGCAGGTGCCGGAGTGCCGCGTCGAGGCGTACGCGGCGGATCACCGCCGCGCCATCGATCCCTGGAAGCTGGCCGTCGACGACGAGCGCGCACGGGCGCAATTCGGCGGCGCGGCGCAGCCCCTCCTCGCCGCTGCCGGCTGCGGCGGCGCGATAGCCCGCCGCTTCCAGCGCCTCGGCGAGGGCGGCGCAGAACGACGGGCTGTCGTCGATCACCAGCACCAGATCGCCGGTCTCGTCCGGCGGCGGCGCACGGCCGATCAGCTCGCGCGCCCGGGCGACCACCGCGCCGGGCTCGTAAGGCTTGCCGATATAGGCGTCGGCCCCGCCGGTCAGCCCGCGCACCCGGTCGCGCACCTCGCTTTCGCTCGACAGCACGATGACGGCGATGCCGGCGGTGGGCGGGGCCGCACGCAGTTCGGCGAGCAGCTCGATGCCGTCGCCGTCGGGCAGCAGCACGTCGAGGATGACCAGGGCGAACCCCCCGGCCGCCAGTTCGCGCCGCGCCTCGCCCAGCGTCGCACAGGCGGTAACGGCAAATCCGGCCGCGGTCAGCGTTTCGGCGAGGTTCATGCGCACGGTCAGGCTGTCGTCGACGACGAGGATCTCGCTCATCGGCCCGGCTCCGCGAACCGCCGGCCGAGCGCCGGGCCGATCTCGGCGAGCGGCAGCACTGCGCGGGCGGCGTCGAGCTCGACCGCCGCGCGCGGCATGCCGTAGACGACGCAGCTCGCCTCGTCCTGGGCGATCGTCATGCCGCCAGCGCGGCGCACGGCGAGCAGCCCGGCGGCGCCGTCGCGGCCCATGCCGGTGAGCAGCACCGCGGCCGCCGCCGGCCCGAACTCGCGCGCCACCGTCTCGAACAGCACATCGACCGAGGGCCGGCAGGAATGCCGCTCGGCCTCGCCGCTGAGCCAGGTGCGGCCGCGACGCACGATCAGGTGCCACCCCGCCGGAGCGACGGCGACGCAGCCGCGCAACGCCGCCAGCGAGCCGCCGTCCGCGGCGGCGACCACCCGGCGTCCCGTCTGGTCGGCGAGCCAGTCGGCGATGGCCGCGCCAAACGCCTCGCCGAGGTGGAGGACGATCAGGATCGGCGCCGCGAAGCCGGGCGGGATGCCGCGCAACAGCTCGACGACCGCGCCGGGCCCGCCGGTCGAGGCGCCGACGGCGACGAGAGCGGGTGTCGCCGGCGCGGTCCGCGGCGCCGCCTCGGCGCGGCCGAGCGCGCCGAGCCGGCCGCGCGGATGGGTGATGACGCGGATGCGCGAGACCAGCTTGACGCGCTCGACCAGCCGTGCCTCCCAACCGGCGTCGAGCGGACCGCCGTTCGGCTTGTCGATCGCATCGACGGCGCCGGCGGCCAGCGCGTCGTAGGTCTTGAACAACTCGCCGCGATGGTCCGACGAGGAGACGACAAGGATCGGGGTCGGGCAATGCGCCATGATGTATTCGGTCGCCGCCAGCCCGCTCATCGTCGGCAGCATCATGTCCATCGTGACGACGTCGGGCCGGCATTCGCGGCACAGCGCGATCGCGCGGGCGCCGTCCGCCGCCTCGCCGGCGATCTCGATCTCCGGGTCGGCGGCCAGCACCGCGCAGATCCGCCTGCGCACGGTCGGCGAATCCTCGACGACGAGGGCGCGGATCGGCTTCATCGTCAGCCCGTCAGCGGCCGGATCATCGCCAGAAGCCGGGCCTGGTCGAACGCGCTTTTGACGATGTAGCCGGCCGCTCCGGCGGCCTCGCCGCGGGCGACATCCTCGGGCGCGCTGCGCGAGGTGACCAGGATCGCCGGGATGTCGCGGAGCTGCGGGTCGGCGCGGGTGCGGGCGACGAACTCGTATCCGTCCATCCCCGGCATCTCGACATCGACGAGGAACAGGCCATAGCGCTTGCCGCGCGCGAGGCGCAGGCCCTCCTCGCCCGACGCCGCGACATCGACCTGATAGCCGGCGGATTCGAGAATGCCCTGCTCCAGCATGCGGGTGGTCAGCGAGTCGTCGATGACGAGAACCGGCGGCCGCGGCGTCTCCGTCGCGGCGGCGGATTCGGCGGCGTCGGCGCGCCGGGCGGCGGCGGCAAGCCCGCTCGGGTCGAGCACGAGCAGGGGCCGGCCCTCGGCATCGAGCGAGGCGCCGGCGACCAGCGGGCTTGCCGGCAGGGCTGGCGGCAGCGGCTGCACCACGACGGTGGCGCAGCCGTGCAATCGGTCGACGCCGAGCGCGATGCGGTCGTCGCCGGCGGCGAGAATCACCGCCGGCCGGGCGCCGCTTCGAGCCGCGCGGCGCCCGTCGAACAGCCGGCCGAGCCGGGCGTAGGGAACCGGCCCGGAATCGGTTTCGAGGGCGCCGACCCGGGCCGGCGCCTCGTCGGCGATGCGAACCGCGCGCTCGACCGCATCGAGCGGGATTGCCGCGACGGTGCCGTCGGCCTCGACGACGAGCGCGTCGAGCGCCGCCCGCGACAGCGGCACGACGAGGCTGACCGCGGTGCCGGCACCGCGCTGCGTGCGCACCGCGACGGTGCCGCCGATCCCGTCGATCGCTTCGCGCACGACATCGAGGCCGATCCCGCGCCCGGCGATCTCTCCGACCCGGGCCGCGGTGCTGATGCCGCCGCGCAGCAGCAGCGCGATCAGTTCCTCGGCGCTCGCCGTCGCCGCCGCCGCACCCAGCCCGCGCCCCGCGGCGGCCCGCCGCACCGCCTCGAGATCGACGCCGCCGCCGTCGTCGCTGCATGAAAAGACGATATCCGGGCCGCGCCGCGACACCGACACCGCGATCTGCCCGGCCGCGCTCTTGCCCGCGGCGCGGCGCAGCGCCGGCGGCTCGATGCCGTGCGCCACCGCGTTGCGCACGATCTGCACCAGCGCCGCCTGCACCGCCCCGAGTACCGCGGCGTCAAGCCGGATATCGCCGCCGCTGCCGGTAAAGGCGATCTCCTTGCCGAGCTGGCGGGCGGCGTCGCGTGCGGTGCGTTCGAGCGGCGCGAACAGCGCCGCCGCCGGCACCAGGCGCAGCCGCTCGGCGGCGTCGCGGAGCTGGCGCAATTCGCGGCCGAGCCCGTCGATCGCGGCGCTGAGCCGCGGGTCGCCGCTCGCCTCCGCCGCCCCGCACAGGCGGTTGAGCCGGCCCTGGACCTCGCCGATGCCGTCGCACAGCGCGTCGATTTCGGCGAGCTCGGTGCGCAGCGTGCGGATCGCGGGCTCCGCCCCGGGCGCTGCCGCCTCCGGCTCGTCGAGCGCCGCCACCTGCCGGGCGATGTCGCCGAGATGGTCCAGTACGGTGCCGACGCATTCGCGCGGCACCGCGCCGGCGCCGTCGCGGTAGCGCTCAAGCGCCTCCTCGATGGCGTGCGCGCGCTCGGCAATCCGGGGCAGCTTGACCACCCGGGCGGCGCCTTTCAGCGTATGCGCCAGACGCAGCAGCCGCGGCACCGCCGGACCGTCGCCGCGTTCGAGCGCCAGCACGCCGTCGCCGAACTGATCGAGCAATTCGCGCGCCTCCAGGCGGAAATACCGGTAGGGGTCAGCCGCCATGCGCCCACGCCGCGACATGCGGGCGGATGAGACGCAGCAGGTCGCGCGACAGCGCGGCAAGCTGCGAGGCGGTCTGCAGGGTCTGGCCGGCGCTGCTTTCGGTCTCGCGCGAGCCCTGGGCGATGTTGGCGATCGCGATGTTGACCTGCTCGACCGCCGTGCTTTGCTGTTTGGTCGACAGTTCGATCTCGCGCGTCGCCTCGGTTGTGGTCGCTACCAGCTCGGCGATCTGGCGGAACCCGGCGGCGACCTCGTCGAAGCGGCGGGCGCCGGCATCGACCGCCTTTGAGCCGGTTTCGGTCGCCATGACCGTCGTGTTGACCGCGCTTCTGACCTCGTCGATCAGCGCGCGGATCTCCTTGGTCGAGCCGCCGACGCGGTCGGCCAGCTTGCGGATCTCGTCGGCGACGACGGCAAAGCGCTTGCCGCTCTCGCCGGCCCCGGCCGCCTCGATCGTCGCGTTGATCGCCAGGATGTTGGTCTGCTCGGCAAGCTCGGCGACGATGTCGAGCACCGCGCCGATTTCCTGAGATTTCCTGCCGAGCTCGAGCATGTGGGCGACGATCTGGTCGACCTGGCGGCGGATGCCGGCGATCGCATCCCGCGCGAGGTCGACGGTCTCGTGGCCGGAACGGGCCGAGCCTGCCGTCGTCTCGGCGACCTGGGCGACGCGCTGGGCGCTTTCGGCGATCTGCCGCGAGCTGGCGAGCAGTTCGCTGATCGTCGTCGTGATTTCGCTCATCGCCGAGGCCTGCTCGCGCGACCCGGCCGCCTGCTGGTTGGCAACGGCCTGCAATTCCGCCGACGACGACTGCACCTGGCCGATCGCCGCACCGACCTGGACGGACACCGAGCGGGTGATCAGCCAGCCGATCGCCGCCACCGCCGCCGCGCCGGCGATCCCGCCCCACAGGATGATCCCCATCGTCCAGGCGGCGGCGGTGCGGGCCTCTGCCGACCTGTGCCGGAGCAGCTCCGCCGCCGCGCGATCGGCGTCGCCGATCCGGGCGCGAATCTGGTCCATCAGGCTTTTGCCCTTGTTGTCCTCGACCGCTTTCAGCGCGGCGTCGAACCCGTCGCTGCGGCGCAGTTCGATGGTTCCGCGCAGCTCGGCCAGCTTGGCAGCGATGATCGGCTCGATTGCGGCCAGCCGGCGCTGCTGGTCGGGGTTGTCGGCGGTCAGCGTGCGCAGCGCGGCGAGCAGCGCCTTGATCTCGTCCAGCGCCGCGTCGTAAGGCGCCAGATAGTCGTTGTTCCCGGTCAAGAGATAGCCGCGCTGGCCGGTCTCGGCGTCGGTCAGCGCGCCTTGCAGCCGCGCGAGCTGGCCCCGTACCCTCTGGGTGTGGCTGACCAGCTCGTCGTTGGCGATCAGCCGGTCGGTGGTGCGGTAGCCGACCACGCAGACCGTCAGCAGGACCAGGCCGGCAAGCCCGTAGCCGGCACCCAGCTTTCTCGCAAAGGTCCAGTTTCTCGGCATCATTGCCCTTTCTGCGCGGGAAAGGTGCCGCCGAGGGCGGCGGCAAGCGCCGGGAGGTCGACGATCGGCCAAAGGCCGTCGGCGGTATGGGCGATGGCGCGGATCGCGCCGTGCGGGTCGGCGCCGGGGCGGTGCGGGGCGATGCGGGCGCGCGGCAGGCGGCGATGGCCGGCCAACTCGGCAAAGGCGAAGGCGACCGGCGCCGTGGCGGCGAGCGCCAGCCAGCGGGGCGCCGCGGCCGCCGGGCGGCCAAGCAGCGCGGCGAGGTCGTAGACGGCGGCGATGCGGCCGCGAAACCCGGCGATGCCGACGAGCCCGGGCGCAGGCTCGGGAAACGGCATCACCGGCGGCCCGGCATAAAGCCCGGCGATGTCGCCGAGGCGCAGCGCATAGCCGTCGCCGCCGAGCCGCAGTAGCAGCAGGTCTTCGCTCGGCGGCGCCGGGGGCGGGTAGGGCGCGGCGAAGCCTTCGTCGAAACGGCGCCGCATCTCCGCCGCCCGGCGCTCGCTCATGCTTCCCCTCCGCACTCGCGCAGGGCGGCGCCGCACAGTTCGATCAGCGCCTCGCGGCCGAACCCGCCGCCGAACAGCAGGAGCCGCGAGGCGTCCTCGCGACGCAGCAGGGCGAGGGCCTGGGCGAGCTCGCGCCGCGCCGCCGCGCGCTCGCCGCGGCGTCGCACGAGCAGGCCAAGATGCAAATGCGGCATGGCAAAACCGGGGTCGAGATGGATCGCGATGCGGTCATGCTCGGCGGCGGCGACGCCGTCGCCGGCGCTTTCACGGCACAGCGCCAGGGCGTAATGCGCGCCCGCATTGAGGCCGTCGAGCCCCAGCAGCCGCCGGCAGCACGCTTCGGCCGCCTCGCGCTCGCCGCGGTGGGCGAGCAGCACCGCCTCGAGCAGCAGCAGCTCGGGGTCTTGCGCCCGGCCCGCCGGGCGGGCGCGGACCAGGGCCAGCGCCTCGGCAATGCGCTCGGCACGCAACAGCTCGAAGGCCGGCGCCGCATTCCATGGCGCCTCTGCCGCCGGCTCGGCCGCTTCCGGCGCCGCGCACAACGCGGCGACGCGCTCGCTCGCCGCGCCGATCGCCGCGGCCCAGGCGGCGCCGTTTGGCGCGCGCGGCAGGGCGACGACCCGGCCCTCCGTCTTGCGCTCGTAATAAAAGGTGTTGTGGGTGTGGCGCAGGTGGAACCGGTCGGACAGCCCGCGCAGGTTCTCGGCATGGCCGAGAAACAGGTAGCCGCCCGGCGCCAGGGCGGCGGCGATCCGCGCGACCAGCGCCTGCGCCTGCTCCGGCGCGAAATACATCAGCACGTTGCGGCAGAAGACGATGTCGAGGCCCTGCGCCGGCCACAGCTCGGGATCGTCCTCGGCCAGGTTGCGCTGCTCGAAGACGACGAGCTCGCGCACCGCCGGGTCGAGCGTCAGCGCATGACCGGCCGGACGAAACCAGCGCGCCCGCACCTCGCCCGGGGTCTCGCGCAGGGCCCAGGCGGAAAACCGCGCCTCGGCGGCGCGCGCCAGCGCGGCGGGGTTGATGTCGACGGCGCGGATCTGCACCGCCCAGCCCGGCTCGGCGATCGCCTCGCGGCAGGTGATCGCCAGCGAGTAGGGTTCCTCGCCCGAGGCGCAGCCGGCCGACACGAGGCGCAGGTGCCGCGCCCCGCGGCTCGCGCGCAGCCGCCGCGGCAGGGCGATCTCGGCCAGCGCGCGGAATTGCTCGCTGTTGCGGAACAGATAGGTTTCCCCGACGGTCAGCTCGCGCGCCAGCGCGCCGAGCTCGCCGCGGCAGCCGCCGCTTTCGAGTCGCGCCAGATAGCCGGCAGGCGAGGCGCTCTCGGCGGCGAGGCGGCGTTGCAAAACTTCGGCGAGAAACCCGGTCCTCGCATCGTCGAAGGCAAGGCCGAGGCGTTGCCGGATCGCGGCGCGAAAGCGCTCGACCTCGCGCCGCGACGCCACCGCCGTCATGCCGCCGCCTCCGGCACTTCGGCCGCCAGCCGGGCGGCGTCGAGCAGCAGCAGCACTTCGCCGTCGAGTACGCGCAGCCGCTCGATGGCCGCGCCGTCGGCCGCGCCGAGCAGCGGCGGCAGGGCGGCGGTTTCGGCCTCGGCAAAGGCGGCGACGCCGGCGACCTCTTCGACCGCCAGGGCGATGCGGCGGCCGCCGACCGCGCAGGCGACCAGACGCCGGTGCTGAGCCGTGGTCTCGCCGAACAGGCGCGCCGTATCGACGACCGGCACCGGCGCGCCGCGGATGATCGACAGCCCGGCGACGAAATCGGGCGCGCCGGGCAGTGCGTCGATCGGCAACGGCCGCATCGTCTCGACAACCAGGCCGAGCGGCAGCGCGCAGAGCCGGGACCCGGCGCGGCACAACAGCCACGGTCGTGCCGGATGCTCGTTTTGATGGTTGGATATCTCCATGACAACCCCTTAAGGTTGTGGAGGATATTATGGTAAACCGATACCCAAATCTACTTATAAGTGTAGTTTCAAATAAATCTCTCGTGTCGTGTGCAGTGGCGCAGCGGCCCGGCTTGCAGCATCATCCCCGGAGCGACAGGGAGGACGGGCGATGGCCGAGACGTTCCGGCTCGAAGAAGCCTCGATCGCGGATTTGCACCGGGCCATTCGCGCCGGACAGATCACCTGCGTCGAGGTGGTCCGGCGCTATCTGGCGCGCGCCCGCGCCTACAACGGCGTCGCCAGCCTTCTCGTCACCGAGGACGGCGCGCCGGTCGAGGCGGGGCCCGGCGCGGTGCGCGCCGGGGCGCCGCTGGTGTTCCCGCGCGAGACCGTCGCCGCCGCGACGATCTATCCCGATCTCGACCGCTACCGCGGCAAGCCGCTCGAATTCGGCCGCATGGAGCCGACCGCCTCGGACCCCTCGGTGCAGCAGCAATACGGCATGATTACCGGAAAGCCCAAGGCGGGGCAGCTCAACGCGCTGGCGACGCTGAACATCCGCGGCGAGCGCTCGGTAACCTGCAAGGGCGAGTTCGACCGCCACCCCTCGCTCGGCCCGCTGCCGCCGGGCGCACCGCCGGTCTGCGAGGAGTTCCGCCACTATCCCGATGCGCTGGAGCGCGCCGCCGAGCTCGACGCGCAATACGGCAGCGATCCCGATCTCGACCGGCTGCCGATGTACGGCGTCGTGTTCTCGTTCAAGGACCCGTTCGACACCAAGGACATGCGCACCACCGCCGGCGGCGACGCCGCGTACGACATCGATTTCCCGGCGCGCGACCACATCCTTGTCGAGCGCCTCCGCAGCAAGGGCGCGATCATCTTCGCCAAGGCGGTCAACACCGAATACAACGGCCGCGCGGGCGACCCCGGCGGGCGGCACTCGCCCGACAAAATTCTGCCCTCGGTGCTCGGCTATCAGCGCAGCTCGTGGGCCGGCAACCCGGCCAACCCTTACGACACGACCCGCGCCGCCTCGCTCGGGTCGAGCTCGGGCTCCGGCGTGTCGGTCAGCGCCAATCTGGTGATGGCCAGCCTCGGCGAAGAGACCCGCGCCTCGTGCCGCGGCCCGGCCAACCACAATGCGGTGGCGCTGATCCTGCCGCACAAGGCGATGCTCGGCTTCGACGGCGGCGCCATCGGCGCCGACATCTATTGCGACCGCAGCGGTATCCTCGCCCGCAGCCTTGCCGATTGCGCCGCCATTCTCGATGCGCTGAGGAACGAGGGCGGCGGCTATTACGACCCGCGCGACCCCTATACGACGGTGCCGCGCGCGTCGGTCCTGCCCTCGTATTCGCGCCATGTCGGCGCCGGCCGGCTCGACGGCGTGCGCATCGGCGTCATCCGCGAATCGATGCTGATGCCGCCGGGAATGAAGGCGGTGGTGCCAATCGCCAGCGCCGCCGCGGCCGAGATCAAGGAGGTGCTGGGGCGGCGGCTCGGCGCGACGCTGGTCGAATCGGGCGACCCGCTGTGGCCGCCCGATCCCGAGATCGAGCAGATGCGGCCCGATTTTCGCCAGGCGCTGGCGCGGCTGGTGCCGGTGTTCATGCCCGACCTCCTGTTCCGGCTCGGGCCGGACGGCACGCCGCTGTTCAAGGAATTCGCCGCGGCGATCCGCCCGACCGAGTTCGCCCCCGGCAAGGTGTTCGGCGACGGCGAGCTGGCGCCGATCGACTATTGCGTGCTGCTCGCCGAAGGCCGGGTCGAACCGCCCCGCAACCTCGACATCGCAACGATCCAGCAGCAGGAATTGGCGATGTCGTTCCGCTTCCACGTGCCGCAATACCTGTCGCGCCGCGCCGCGGACTGGGCGGCGCGCGGCTTTACCGAGACGCTGACCGATTTCAAGGCACTCAACGACCGCTCGAAATTCTGGGGCGATGACGGCCGCGCCGCGTTCCGCAACTGGGAGGAGGTCGAGGACCCGCGCAACCCGCTCGGCGGGCGCCAGGGCGTCGACGAGCGCATCATGCTGCGCGAATTGCTGCGCCGGCTCGACATGATGGTGATGCTGGAGAACCGGCTCGACGCGCTGGTGCGGCTGCACACGCCCCTGCCGCCGGCGAAGATCGGCGGCGCCAACGACCCGCTCGGCGGCGGCAACAATCTGCGCCTCGAATCCTTTTACGGCCCCAACGCCGGATTAACCGAAATATTGGTGCCGGCGGGGTACGTGACGACGGTGTGGGACCCGGTCTTCCGGCTCAGCGACGACGGCACCCGCTATGTCCCGGCGCCGGCCGCCGCGCCGACCGAATTGCCGGCCCCGGGCCTGCCGTTCTCGCTGGTGTTCCGGGCCGAGCCCGGCCGCGAGGACGTCGCGCTGAAGATCGCCTCCGCCTACGAGGCGGCCTCGAAACGCCGCATCCCGCCGCCCGATTTCGGACCGCTCGACGAAAGGATCGCGCCATGACCTATACCCGCCCGACCCGCTCGATGCCGCCGCCCTACAACCCGCTGCTGGCGCCGCAGCCGCCGATCGCGCCGCTGACGCCGCCGGCGCATTCCGTCGACCTGATGACGGCGGAGGGCTCGACCCTGTTCGGCGCGGTGTGGCGCGGCCGGGAGGCCAAGCTGGTCGAGTGCCCGGCGCTGGCCGACGCGATGCCCGAGTTCAAAACCACCTACGATGTCGAGCCGCATGCCGAGCTGGCCGGCTTTGACGACAATGACTGGCCAGTCATTCCCGCCACCGAGCTCGGCGCCAAGCGCGGCGGCGGCATGGTCTCGTTCTTCTGGTTCCGCGCGACCCTGACGATCCCGCCGGAGATCGGCGGCGCCTCGACGGCGGGCACCAAGGCGGTCCTGCACGTCAATGTCGACGATTATGCCGAAATCTGGGTCAACGGCGCGCTGCCCCGCGCCGCCGGCCGGCCCAGCCCGGGCTGCATCCAGGGGTTCAACATGCCGCACCGCCTGGTGCTCGGCGACGGCGTCGTGCAGCCGGGGGAGAGGTTCGAGGTCGCCGTGTTCGCGATCAATGGGCCGATCTCGGCGGCGCCGGCCAATTTCCTGTGGTTCCGCGAGGCGCGGGTCGAGGTTTTCCGCTAGGCTTCGACCCTGACCTCGGGCCAGCGCGCGGCGACGCTCGCCGCGGCGCGGGCGAAATGCGCGCTCGGGCGCCGCGGGTTCGGTCGCACGCGCAGCGCGAACAGGTCGGCGAGCCCGAACGGCGCGGCGATCGTCAGCCGGCCGTCAGCCTCGAGCCGCACCCCGACCGCGAAGGTCGCCGAGGCGAAGCGCTCCAGCGCTGCGGCGGTCGAGGACAGCGCGGCGTAGACTTCGCCGAAATGCGCCTCGAACCACAGGTGAACCCGGGCCTGGTTGCGCACCTCGACGCGGCTGCGCAGCGGCTCGTCGAACGCCGCGGCAACCCGGCGGATGACCCGGTCCTCCGCCTCGTAGGACAAATCGGCGGCATCGAAATAGGCGAGGTCGTAGTCGCGGATGCCGTATTCCGGCGGGCGGCCGGTCAGGTGGTTGAATACCGGCTGGTAGACCGCGCCGGAAAACACCATCCAGTCGGGCAGGGCGAGCCGCCGCGCCGTGCGCAGCACCCGCATCAGCGTCGGCGCGGCACGCAGGATCGCCACCAGCCGCGCCTCGTCGTCCATGATCAGCGGTACTCGTCGCCGCAATCGCCGATCGCCTGCATCAGGTCGCGCCCGCGGGGCAGTCCGTCGAGTTCGCCGGCGTCGAGGGCGAGGCCGAAGACGCCGGCATTGTCGGCGATGTGCTCGGCGATGCCGAGCCGCGCCCCGACGATGACGCCGGCGACCGCCGGCCGGTCGAGGATCGCGCGGATCGCCACCCGGGCGATGCTCGCACCGTGCCGGTCGGCTGTCGCCTTGAGGCCGGCGAGCAGCCGCTGGAACAAGTCCCAGCCGCCCCAGGCGTCGATCATCCGCATGTACTTCTGCTGCGACACGGTGGCGAGATCGGCGCGGCCCGGCTCGGGGCGGCCGAGCCAGGCTTCCGACAACAGGCCGCCGAGCAGGGTGCCGTAGGTCAGCAGCACGATGCCGTGCTCGGCGCAGAACGCCGCCATGCGCTGCGCCGGGCGCTGATCGACCAGCGAATACTGCACCTGGTTCGAAACGATGCGGATGCCGTGCGCGGCGATGACGGCAAGCCGCTCGGTGTCGAAATTGGTCAGCCCCAGGTGGCGGATCTTGCCCGCCTCGCGCAGATCGGCGAGATGCTTCAGCGCGTCGAGGTAGCGCGCGTCGGCATAGTCCCACCAGTGGAACTGCAGCAGGTCGAGCCGGTCCGTCCGCATGCGCCGGCGCGAGCGGTCGATCGCCGCCTCGACGACGGCGCGGGTCATCGGGCCGGGCGGCGGCACCCATTTGGTAAAGGCCTGGATCTCGCCGCGATGGCCGAACGCCCCGACCAGGTCCTCGGCCGGGCCGTAATGGTCGGCAAGGTCCCAGGTGGTGAACCCGGCCGCGTGATAGGCCGCCATCGCCGCCACCGCGCGCGCCGGATCGATGCGGCCGTGCCCGCCTGACACCTGCCACATGCCGTTGAGGATGCGGCAGATGGACAGATCACCGGCAAAGCCGATGCGGCCGCCTTCTGCTAGTGTCATGCCGCGAGTGTATCCGAGCGGAGGCGGCGATGGGCCGGGAAATCGAGACTCTGGCGCGGTTCGTCGCGACGCTGCAATGGCGGGACGTGCCCGCCCCGGTGCGCGCTCATGCCAAGCTGGTCCTGCTCGATACGCTCGGCGTCATCCTCGCCGGCAGCGCGCGGCCCGAGCTGCAGGGGCTGCGCGCCCGGCTCGGCGGCGGCGACGGCGCCACGGTCTATGCCCGCGGCTTTCCCCGCCACGATCCGCGTCACGCGGCACTGCTCAACGGCATCGCCGGGCGGGCGATCGAGTTGTGCGAAGGCCTGCGCCTCGTCAGCGGCCAAGCGGCGCTGCAGGTCCTCCCCGGCGTACTCGCCGGCGCCGAGGTCTCGGGCTGCGGCGGTCCCGACCTGCTCGCCGCCTTCGTCGCCGGCTACGACGTCGCAGCGCGGCTCGCCGGCGGCTTTACCCCGCGGCCGCTGGCGCATCAGAACGGCCAGGTCGCGCTGCTCGCCGCCGCGGCGGCGGGGGCGCGGGTGCGCGGGCTTGCCGCCGACGGGGTGAGCCGGGCGATGCGCATCGCCGCGACGCTGCTGCTGACGCCGAGCTATACCAACGCGGTCGCCGGCGCCACCGCGCTCAACGTCGCCGGCGGGATGAGCGGGTTTGCCGGGGCGCTCGCGCCCGATCTCGCGCTCGCCGGGTTCACCGCCCAGGACGATGCGGTCGAGGAGGCGCTCGGTCAGCTCGTCGGCGCCGGGTTTTCCGCCGCGGCGGCGCTCGACGCGCTCGGGGAACGCTGGGAGATCACCCGCAACTATTTCCGGCTCTACGCCTGCTGCAACCCGATCCACCCGGCGCTCGACTGCCTTGCCGCCTGCCTCGCCGACCTGCACCCCCGCCCGGACGAGATCGCCGCCATCGAGGTGGCGACCTATCGCTTCGCCTCGGTCATGCGCAATCCCGACCCGCCCAATTACTTCGCCTCGAAATACTCGCTGCCGCATGCCGCCGCGACGATGGCGGTGCGCGGCGGCGCGGGGTTCGCCGAGCTCGACGACACCGCCCTCGCCGATCCCGTCATCGCCGCCCTGCGCCATCGCGTGCACATCGCCGAAGATCCGGAGATGAGCGCCAAGGCGCCGGTGTTGCGGCCGGCGCGGGTGACCGTGCGGCTGGCCGACGGGCGTTGCGCCAGCCATGCCCGCGACAGCCATCGCGGCGACTTCAACGAGCCGTTCGCCGAGTCCGAAATCCGCGGCAAGTTCCGCGAGCTGGCCGGTACCGTGCTGACCGCCGAGGGGGTCGTCGCGGCCGAGCGCGCCGTCGACGCCGCCGAGGCGTGGGCCGATATCCGCGCTTTCGCCGATTTGCTGCGCCGCCACACCCGCCCCTGATGCCGGGAGGCCCGCCATGCCGCTCAACATCGCCATCCTCTACGGCTCCGTGCGCGAGGCCCGCGTCGGCATCCGCCTCGCCCGCTTTATCGACGGCGCGCTGCGCCGGCGCGGCCACCGCACCGACCTGATCGACCCCGCCGAATACCGCCTGCCGCTGCTCGACCGGATGTACAAGGAATACCCGCGCGGAACCGCGCCGCTGCGGCTCGAAACCCTGGCCGGCATCTATCGCCGGGCCGATGCCTTTCTGATCGTCAGCGGCGAATACAACCACGGCATCCCGCCGGCATTGAAGAACCTGCTCGACCATTTTCTCGAAGAATATTTCTTTCGCCCATCGGCGATCGCCTGCTATTCGGCCGGCGCGTTCGGCGGCGTGCGCGCGGCGATGCAGTTGCGCATGACCCTCGCCGAGCTCGGCATGTCGAGCATCCCGTCGATCCTGCCGGTGCCGCGCGTGCAGGATGCTTTCACCGGCGACGACGAGCCGACCGATCCCGGGTTCGCGGCGCGCTGCGCCCGCTTTTTCGGCGAGCTCGAATGGTATGCCGAGGCGCTGCGGCAGGCGCGTACCGGCGGCGTGCCCTATTGAGCGGCCTCACTCGTTGCAGATATCGGCGTTCTCGCCGCTGCCGCCGGCCTGGCCGTCGGCGCCGAGCGTGCACAGATCGTAATCGTGCGCCGGCCGGCTCGACGGGCTGCGATAGACAAAGGGACGGCCCCACGGGTCTTCCGGCACCTTGCTGCCCTTCAGATATGGGCCGTTCCAGTTGCTGACCCCGGGCGGTGCGGCGATCAGCGCCTGCAAGCCCTGGTCGGTCGTCGGATAGGCGCCGACATCGAGCCGGTAAAGGTCGAGCACCCCGCCGAGCCGCTCGATCGACTGGTGCGCGATCTTCGACTTGGCGGCGCCGAACTGGCGCAACACCGCCGGACCGACCAGCCCGATCAGCAGCCCGAGAATGGCGAGGACGACGAGCAGCTCGAGCAGGGTGAAGCCGCGCTGCCGGTTCACCCGAGGAACTCCAGCAGCCGGGCGGTGACCGCCTCGGCCTGCTCCTGCTGCACCCAGTGCCCGGCGCCGTCGAGGAGGTGGCAGCCGACCATGTTGGTGCAGGCGCGCTGCTGCATGCGCTCGAACGCGCCGGGGCGCTGATAGACGCCCCAGTCGGCCTTGCCCGATATAAACAATGCGGGCACGTCGATGGTGCGGCCGGCAAAGAGCTGCAATTCCGCCTCGTAGGCGCCGCCGGTGCGGGCGCGGTACCAGTTGAGGCCCCCCTGAAATCCGGTCCGCCGGTACTCCTCGGCATAGACCGCCAGCTCGCTGTCGGGCAGCCAGCGGCAGGCGGCGATCTCCGCCGGCGACGGCATGTGCCGGGCGACGGTCGCCGCCATGCCTTCGGCCAGGTCCATGATGTAATAGGTCGGCATCTTGGCCAGCTCCTCCGCCCGCCAGGCGGCGAGGCGGTGCGGCCGGTTCTGCTTCCAGTCGGCGCTCTTGTGGTGGAAATAGGCGCGCAGAAAGGCGTGGACCCCCTGCGGGCAATGCCACATCTCGTCATTCGCCGAGCGGGTCGAGTAGTACCACTGATAATGCTTGCGCGGCCGCGGCAAGTCGGCGAGGGCGACGTGGATGTCGGGCTCGGCGGAAGGCGCGCGGTTGCGCTCGGGAAAATCCGGCGGCCCGGCAAACGGTGCGCTCATCAGCGCCACCTTGCGGAACATGTCCGGCCGCACCAGCGCGCACCACGCCGCGACCGAGGCGCCGAAATCGTGCCCGATCACCGCCGCGACCCGGTCGCAGCCGAGCGCGGCGACCAGCCCCGCCGCGTCGCGCACCGCGTTGAGCAGGCGGAACGGCGCGAGGTCGTCGTCGAAATCGGCGCTCCATCCGGTGGTGCGGCCATAGCCGCGCTGGTCCGGGGCGACGACGTGATAGCCGGCCGCGGCGAGCGCCGGCATGATTTTGCGCCAGGAATAGGCGAGCTCGGGAAAGCCGTGCAGCAACAGCAGGCACGGCCGCCCGGGCTCGCCGGCTTCGAGGATGTGCATGGTCAGCCCGTTGACGCCGGGGACGTAGCGGGCGGTGATGCCGGCCGGCAGGGCGGCGGTGTCGAGCGGCGGGAGGTCGGGCATCGCGGGTTCCTCTTCGGTCTCCCTCTGTGCCACACTGCGCTGCGGCGCGATAGGGGCGGAGGCGGCGATGGGCGGTGGCATTGTGATGAGCGCGCTCGCCTCGCATTCGCCGCGCATCGGCATCGAGGCGACGGCGCCCGATTTCCTGCGCGGCGTCATCGCCGGCGAGTATGCCCTCGGCCGCGCGATCCGCAGCCTCGCCCCCGACCTGATCGTCCTCCAGTCGGCGCATTGGGTGACCACCTTCACCTGGTACGTCACCTGCCAGCCGCGGCACCGGGGCACCTGCGTCTCCGACGAATTGCCCGACCTGATCCCCGGCGTGCCTTATGACCGGCCGGGCGATCCCGGGTTCGGCGCCGCCCTCGTCGAGGCGATCCGCGACCAGGGCCTCCTTGCCGGGCGCAATGACACGCCGCATTACAAATGGGATTACGGGACTTTCGTGCCGCTGCAGTATCTCGACCCCGAACAGCGCCTGCCGGTGGTGACGATGGGCACCTGCATCCTCGCCGATCTCGACGAATGCTACCGGGTCGGCATCGCCGTGCGCGCCGCGGCGGAGCGGGCGGGCAAGCGCGTCGCCTTTGTCGCCAGCTCGGCCCTGTCCCACCGGCTGGTGCGCGACCCGGCGAGCTGGCCGCCGCCCGGGCACCAGGCGCTCGACCGCCGGTTTCTTGCGCTGCTCGCCGCGGGCGAGACCGGCGCGGCGCGCCGCATGCTCGATTCCTATGCCCGCGAGACCGCGGTCGAGATGGGCGGGCGCAACCTGGCGACGATGCTTGGCACGCTCGACGGGGTTGCCGCCGACCGCCTTGCCGGCGTCGAATACGGCGAATACGGCCCGTCCTCGGGGGCCGGCCACACCAATTTCGGCATTGCCGTCCGATAGGAGAGCCCGATGGCCGTTTCCGTCCGCAACGTCGCCCGCGACAGGCTCGCCGAGGGGAAACTCTCGCTCGGCGTCGGCATCCGCATGACCCGCAGCGTCGAGATCGCCAAGGCGATGGCGGTCGCCGGCTTCGACTGGCTGTTCCTCGACATGGAGCACGGCGTCATGTCGCTGGAGGCCTGCGCCCAGATCTCGACCGCGGCGCTCGATGCCGGCATCGCCCCGATCGCGCGAGTGCCGAACGGCGAATATGCCATCGCGACGCGCGCGCTCGACAACGGCGCGCTCGGCATCGTCATGCCGCACGTCGACACGGCGGCGGAGGCGCGGGAGGTCGTCGACCGGCTCAAATATCCGCCGCTCGGGCATCGCTCGATGGGCGGCATCGGGCCGCATTACGGGCTGCGCTCGGCCTCGAGCGCGGAGGCGGCGGCGGCGCTCAACGCCGCCAACCTCATCGTGGTCATGCTGGAAACCCCGACTGCGATCGCCAACGCCGCCGCGATCGCCGCGGTGCCGGGAGTTGACGTGCTGCTGATCGGCACCAACGATTTGTGTGCCGAGATGGGCATTCATGGCGATTTCGCCAACGAGCGCGTCGCCGAGGCCTACAAGGAAATGATCGCGGCCTGCGAACGGCACGGCAAATATCCCGGCATGGCCGGCATCTACAACGAAGCGATCATGCCGCGTTATATCGAGATGGGCGCGCGCTTCATCCTCGCCGGCCAGGATGCCGCCTTTCTCAGCGCCGGCGCGGCGCAGCGCACCGGCTTCCTGCACCGGCTCGAGGGTCGATGACGCTGGGATATACGATCGCCGGGCTCGACCTGTCGCGGCCGCTGGCGCCGGCGGAGCGCGCACGAGTGCGCGCGGCGGTGCTCGCCCATCGCGTCGTCGTCTTTCCCGGGCAGCGGCTCAGCCGCGAGGCGCAGTACCGCTTCTCCGCCGGGTTCGGCGAGGTCGAGCGGCACGGCGGCGGCGAGGCGGCGAAGCGGCAGGACGTCGCCCACGTCACCGCCAATCTCGACGAGAACGGCAATCCCAGCGATCGCGCCGCGCAGGGCGCCAACTACCGGTGGCATACCGACAAGCCGTACTACCCGGTACCGCCGTCCCTGACGACGCTCTATGCGGTCGAGCTGCCGCCCCAGGGCGGCGACACCGAGTTCGCCGACACCGCGCTCGCCTACGCTGCGCTCCCCGAGGAAACGAAGCGGCGGATCGACGGCCTGCGCGTCGTCTTCCAGTGGGAGGCGGGGCGCCGCAGCGGCTACTATGCCAGCGCGCTGCCGCCGGTCGACCATCCGCTGGTGCGGCGCCATCCCGAGACCGGGATCAAGGCGCTCTATCTCGGCAACCATGCGCTCGCCATCGCCGGAATGGCCGACGCCGAAGGCGCCGCCCTGCTCGACGAGCTGCTGCGCCACGCGACGCAGCAGCAGTTCGTCTATGTCCATCGCTGGCGGGACGGCGATCTTGTCGTCTGGGACAACCGCTGCACCCTGCACCGCGCCGTCGCCAATTACGAGATGACCCGCTACCGCCGGGTCATGCACCGCAACGTCGTTCGGGGAACCGTGCCGCAATGACGCCCGAAGCCATCCTCGACCAGCCCGCCCGGGTGCTGACCCAGGCCCAACGCCGCGCCTATTTCGCCTCCGGCTATCTCGCCGCGCCCGGGCTGATCCCGGCGGACTGGCTCGCCCGGCTCAACCGGCTCTCGGAAGAGTTCGTCGCCGCCAGCGGCGCCGCGACGCAGTCGAACGAGGCGTTCGACCTCGGCCCGCGGCACCGGCCGGACCGGCCGCACCTGCGCCGGCTGCGCGCCCTCGTCGACCGCCATCCCGATTTCTGGCGGTTCGCCGCCGAATCGGTGCTGGCCGACATCGCCGCCGACCTCGTCGGCAAGGACGTCAAGTTCCACAGCAGCAAGCTCAACTACAAATGGCCGGGCGGCGGCGAGGTCGTCAAATGGCACCAGGACATCCCGGCCTGGCCGCACACCAATTACAGCCTGGTCACGCTCGGCGTGTATCTCGACGATTGCGGCGCCGCGGAGGGGCCGCTGACCTGTCTGCCCGGCAGCCATCGCGGCCCGATATTCGACCATCGCGACGCCGCCGGCGCGTGGACCGGCGCCGTCGGCGACGACGACCTCGCCGGCCTCGACCTCGCCGCCGCCGAGGACCTGACCGGGCCGGCCGGCACCGTTGTCGCGATCCATTGCCGTACCGTCCACGCCTCGCGCGCCAACCTGACCGCGCGGGTGCGCCCGGTCGCCCTGTTCGTCTACAGCGCCGCCGACGCCTTTCCCTGGATGCCGGCGCCGACCCCGACCAGCAAGACCGGCGCGATCGTGCGCGGCGCGCCGGCCCGCATCGCCCATCTCGACCCCACCCCCTGCCCGGTCCCGCCGGATTGGAGTCGGCAGGGCTACGGCTCGATCTTCACCGCGCAAAGCCTCGACGGGTAGGGCAGTTCCCGCACCCGGGCAAATCGGGCTGACGGAATACGAAATCGGGCGAAATTTCGACAAATCGCCGCGGCCTCGCGCTCGCTTCCGCACCGCCTCGGGCGGTGTCGGATAAGTATCTGAGTTTCCGTAATCCTTTCCGGGCACACCGAAGCCTGGGCAACCTCCGGCATTGTTCCGTGACGAGCGGTCGCGTTCCGCGCTTGCCAAAGCATAGGCTGCGTGATACCCCGTTAGTCGCGGTATTCTCTGTTTTCGTCAAGTTAGCTTTGCGCCGAGGATTCCACCATGAGCGACGTGCCCCGGCAGGCAGTGATGGAGCGTCCGCTGTTTTCCAGCCGGCTGGCGCTGCCGCTGGTCTGGGACCGGCTCGACCAGGCGCCGACCGCCGAAGCGCGCGAGCGGGCGGCCCAAAACAATGCCGCGGTGGCGCGATTTCTGCTGCACGGCATCGATGTCGATGCGGCGACGCGGCCGGTGGATGAGCGCCTCGCGGAGGCGCTGGCGCCGATCCGCAGCAAGCTCGACATGATCGCCGAAATGGTCGGGCGGCTGTCGTACCGCCAGCTCGACTTGCCGCCGGCGCGCGAGATCGAGCTGAGCCTCGACCGCATCGCCTGGCCGGCGCCGGCCGCTTTGCCGCCCGGCGCCTGGCTCTGCATGCGGCTTTATTTCCACCCGGTGTTCCTCGAACCGGTCATCGTCTACGCCCGGGTCGCGCATTGCGTCGAGGATGCGCCGGCGGGCGGCTTCCGCGTCCAGGCCGAGCTGGCGGAGATGGCCGACACCGCCGGCGAGGCCCTCGCCCGGCTCGCCTTTCTCGCCCAGCGCCGCCAGCTCGGCGAGCGCACGGCCGCCGCCGGGAGGTAGCGGCGATGATCGAGGCGCTGGGGGCGCTCGGCTCGGCGGTCGCCGAGCTGCAATCGCTTGCCGAGGCTACCCCGCCCGGCGGCGAGGCCGCAATTGCCGGCGCATCGTTCGCCGGTGCGCTGAAGCAGGCGCTCGGCCGGCTCGACCGTTCGATCGCCTCGGCCGACGCCGCGGCCAAATCGTTCGCCGCCGGCAACCGCGATATCCCGCTCAGCGATGTGATGCTGTCGCTGGAGCAGGCGAACCTCGCCTTGCAGCTCGCCGCCAATGTCCGCGACAAGGTGGCTGCCGCCTATACCAGCATCATGAACATGCAGCTCTGATCGAGGGGACGGGCCGCCGGTGGGCGCATTCGCTTCGCTGTTGCAGAGGATCGTACCGGCCGCCTGGCTGGCGCGGCTTGCGCCGCTCGTCGCCGGGCGCGAGCGGATCCTCGGCATCGCCGGCGCCGCGTTCGCCGCCGCCATCGTCGCCGTCGCCGCGCTGTGGTCGCTGAGCGGCGGCTATTCGGTGCTCTACGCCGGGCTGTCGAGCGAGGAGGGCGGCCGCACCCTTGCCGAGCTGCAGAAGCTCAACATCCCCTACCGGATCGGCGAGGGCGGCCGGGTCATCCTGGTGCCGTCGAGCGAGGTCGGCCGCGCCCGGCTGCAGCTCGCGGCGCGCGGCATCCCCAAGCACGAAAGCGACGACTGGGCGATCCTCGACAACGAAAGCCTCGGCATCAGCCCGTTCGTCGAGCAGGTGCACTACGTGCGCGGCGTCGAGGCCGCCCTGTCGCGCACGATCCGCGAGGTCGACGGCGTGGTCGCCGCCAAGGTCACCCTGGCGGTACCGAAGCAGACCGATTTCCTCGCCGATTCGGCCAAGCCCAGCGCCTCGGTATTGCTGCGGCTGCGCCCGGGCATTCAGCTCAGCATGAACCAGGTCGACGGCATCGTCGGCCTCGTCGCGTCGAGCGTTCCCGGCCTGTCGCGCGACAACGTGACGATCGTCGACCAGACCGGGCGCAGCCTCGCCGGCGACGGCCGCGCCGGGCTCGGCCAGGTGCCGGCGCAGCTCGAACTGGCGCGCGCGATTACCCACCGCTACGAGGCGCTGGTCACCGACCTGCTGGTGCCGGTGCTCGGGCGCGGCAATTTCCGCGTCTCCGCCGATGCCGACATCGACTTTTCCCAGTCCAAGGAGAGCCTCGTCAAATACGGGCAGAGCCACGTCCTCAGCTCCGACGAGACGATCCACAACCGCACCGGGGAGGCGGCGGGCGAGCAGGCCGGCGGCATCCCGGGCGCCTTGTCGAACCGTCGCCCGGACACGCCGGTCGTCGCGCCGGCGCAGAAGCCCGCGGCCGACGCCCAGGCCGGCAATCCCGGCGAGGCGCCCGCGGAGGCAAAGCCGGCCCCGCCGCCGGCGGTCTCGACCGACAGCCACAAGACGACCAATTACGACATCGACCGCACCGTCGAATACCTCGAGCACCCGTCCTGGCGGCTGCGCTCGATCAGTCTCGCGGTGCTGGTCAACAACGCCACCGGCAAGCCGCTGCCGGCGGCGCGCATCAAGTCGGTGGAGACGCTGGTCTCCTCGGCGATCGGCGCCGGCCAGAACCCGCACGTCACCGTCGTCGACCTGCCGTTCGAGACCGCGACGATGGGCGGCGGCGATCCGCTGACCCCGTGGTGGAACGAGCCTTGGGTCGCCGCCGTCGAACAGAACGCGCTGCTGGCGCTCGCCGGATTATTGGCGCTGATGGGCGGGATTCTGCCGCTGTCGCGCCGGGTGGCGGCGCTCGTCCCGGCGCCGGCGGCGGCCGGCCGGGGCGCCGGCGGCCATGCCCGGGCGCCGCGCGCCGCCGCGACGGGCGCCGCAGAGCCGGCCGACGGCCGCGCCTTGCTGTCGGAGCCGGCGCGCACGCTCGCCGCGGCGCAGGACGTGTTCAGCATCGAGGCCGAAACCGTGCAGACGCTGGTGGTCAACGACCCGGCGCGGACGGCCCAGGTGATCAGGGGGTGGATAGCCGGTGACAGAAGCAACCTTAAACAAGCGAGCTAACCTCAGCGACGTCGAGAAATCGGCGGTGGTGATGATGTCGGTCGGCCAGGACGCGGCGGCCGAGGTCATGAAGTTCATGTCGCAGCTCGAGATCAACCAGCTCTCGGTGGCGATGGCGCGCATCTCCAACGTGTCGAAGGCGGCGGTGACCGCGGTTTACGAGGAATTCGTCGACCTGATGCTGCAGGAGACGGCAATCGGCATCAACGCCGAGGCCTATATCCGCGGCGCGCTGGAAAAGGCGCTCGGCGCCGACAAGGCCGAGCGGCTCGTCGGCCGGCTGCGCCAGGGCGACTATTTCGCCGGCATCGAGGCGGTGCAGTGGCAGGACCCGCGGGTCCTGGCGGAAATGATCAAGAACGAGCACCCGCAGGTCGTCGCGATGATTTTCGCCTATCTCGAACCGGAACAGATCGACGCGCTGATCCGCTACCTGCCGCCCGAACTGGTCGAGCAGGTGATCCCGCGTCTGGCGACGCTCGACTCGATCCCGCCGGCGGCGGTGCGCGAGCTCAACGAATCGATCGAGGACCTGCTCGCCGGCGAGTCGCAGCAGGCGCGCGTCTCGGTCGGCGGCGTCGCCATGGTGGCCAAAATCCTCAACCGGGTCGAGCAGACCCGGGTCGAATCGATCCTCAAGCAGATCAGCGCGGTCGACGCCGAGCTCGCGCAGCGCATCGAGAACAGCATGTTCGTCTTCGAGGACCTGCTGCACGTCGACGACCGCAACTTCCAGATCCTGCTGCGCTCGATCGACCAGAAGCTGCTGGTCTCGGCGCTCAAGGGCTCGGGCCAGGAATTGCAGAACAAGGTGCTCAGCAACCTGTCGCAGCGTGCCGCCGACATGCTGCGCGACGAGATCGGCGCACGCGGACCGATGCGGGTCAGCGAGGTCGAGGCGGCCAAGCGCGAGATCGTCGCCACCGCGCAGCGGCTCGAGCGCGAAGGCACGATCATCCTGCGCTCGGACCCGGGCGAGGTGGTCTCCTGAGGCGGCGCGATGTCGTCGGTCCGCATCACCGCAGCGCGCGGCGCGCCGGTCCAGTCGCAGGCGGCGCCCGAGGCGCCGCGTGCCGATGCGAGGGGCGGCAGCGACGCTTTTGCCGCGGCCCTGGGCGCCGCGACCGAGCCGGCGCCGGCGCCATCCGGCACGCCGGACGGCCGCGGCGACGGCGGCGGCGATCGCCGCGCCGCTGCCGGCGGCGTCCCGGTCGGGCCCGGTCCCGTTCCGCGCGCGGCGACCGGCGCGACGGGTGCGACGGGTGCGGGCATGGCGATGCAAACGGCGGCGGCGCCGGCGGTTTCCGGCGCCGGCCTCGCCGCCCCGCTCGCCGGCGCGGTCGCGGCGGACGCGCCCGCCGCCTTGCCCTCGCAGGGGCCGCGGCCGCAATCCGAACCCGGCGCGCGGCCGACCGATGCCGGCCCGGCGCTGGCCGCCGCGCTGTTGTGGGCGCCGTCGCCGCTGCCCGCACCGGCGCCGACCGGCGACGCACAGCCGGCCGCGGCCGCACCGGCCGTCGTTGCGACGCCGGCGCCGCCGACCCCCGCCGCGGCAACGGCCGCGCCGCTCCCCGCGGCCGCCGCGGCGCCGTTCTGGAGCGAGCTGGTGGCCGGGCTCGACCCCGCGCCGGCCGACACCTCCGGCGACGATCCGACCGCATCGCCGGCTGCCGCCCCGGCACCGGCTGCCCCGCCGGCGGGGACTGCCGCCCCGACACCGGCTGCCGCGGCAGGGCCGCCGGCGGCGCTGTTCGCCCTGGCCGGCGGGACGGCGCCGCCGCCGGTCGAGACCGTCGCGCCAGTCGCGGCCGATCCCGCGCCCGGCCGCGACCTTGCCGCGCCGCCTCCGCCGCCGGGCGGGATCGGCGCGGCGGCGGCCGCCTTCGCTCCGCCGGCGCCCGCCGCCGATTCCGGCGGGGCGACGGCGCCGGCGCCGGCCGCCGCCGCGCCCGGCTTCGACGCCGCCGAAGTCGCGCGCCAGGCCTCCGACCAGCTTGTGCGCCTGGTGGCGAGCTCGGGGCGCGAGGTCACCGTACAGCTCCACCCGCCCGAGCTCGGCGACCTTACGGTGCGCGTCGCGGTCGCCGGGCGCGACGTTTCCGCCTGGTTCGGCTCGCCGCAGCCGCTGGTGCAGCAGGCGATCGGCGCCGCGCTCGGCCAGCTTCAGGCCGGGCTCGGCAGTGCCGGCTACACGCTGAGCCATGCCTGGGTCGGAGCCGACGCCTCCGGCGCCGGAGAGCGCGGCCGCGATCCGGCGCCGCCGCAGCGGCCGCGCGGCGTCTCTGCGGTTGCCGCTTCCGGCGCCGCCGGTGCGATGCCGGGACGGGCGAATGCCGCGGGGGTGAGCATCTATGTCTGACGCGCGCGAAGCTGCGGCGCCGCCGCGCGCCTACCACCTGTTCAACGACCACAGCCCGGCACGCACCCGCATGCCGACGCTCGAGCCGACCCTCGGGCGCATCAACGACCGCTTCGCCCGGCTGCTGCGCGCCGCCCTGTTGCAGCATCTGCGCCGCGGCGTCGAGGTCAGTCCCGGGCCGATCGAGCTGGTGCGTCACCGCGAGCTGATCGAGCGGCTCGGCACGCCGACCTACATGACGATGATCTCGATGAAGCCGCTGCGCGGAACCATCGTCATCGTCCTCGACGTGCCGCTGGTCACCGGCATCGTCGAAAGCCGCTTCGGCGGCAGCGGCCGCTTCCCGGTCACCATGACCAACCGCGAGTTCACCCCGTTCGAGCTGAAGTCGATGCGGCGGGTGATGGAGGCGACGCTCGAGCAGCTGGTTGTTGCCTGGGAGCCGTTCGGCAAGTTCGAGGCCGACATCGTCCGGCTCGAAACCGAGCCGCAATTTGCCGGTTTCGCCACCGCCGAGGAGATGATCATCGCCAGCCCGTTCGCGGTGAAGGTCGATCAGGGCCACGGCCAGCTCCTGGTCTGCATCCCCTATTCCGCCATCGAGCCGATGCACGAGCAGATGATGTCGGGCATCGTCGAGGATTCGGTCGATCACGACCAGCGCTGGGCCGAGACGCTGAAGCGCACCGTGTCGCAGGCCTCGATCACGCTTCAGGTCGAGCTCGGCAAGATCCCGATCACCCTGCGCGAATTGGCGGCGTTGCGGCCCGGCGCGGTGTTCGAGATGGAGCGGCCCGAGCTGCTGACCGTCGAGGCCGGTGGCGTCCCGCTGTTCCGCGGCCGCTGGGGACGGCACGGCCGCAAGCTCGGGATCAGAATCGAAGAGCGGGTGATGCCGGTGGCCGACGCCGTCGCGGCGCTGCGGCCGGCCGGCGGAAAGGACGGTCGCAACGATGATTGACGATCCGCCCGGCGGCGATACCGGCCCCGCCGACGATGCCGCCGGCGCCGCTGGCGAGGCGGCGTCGCCCTTTGCCAGCCTCGAGATGCAGGCCGAGGCCGAGCACGCCGCGCTGCCGCCGGCCGGCGACGGCGAGCCCGGAAACGGCGGCGATCCGGCGCGGCTCGACCTCGTCTACGAGGTGCCGGTACGGCTCTCGGTCGAGCTGGGCCGCACCGACATCCTGATCCGCGACGTGGTCAATCTCGGCCGCGGCTCGATCATCGAGCTCGACCGCGGCCCGGGCGCGCCGCTCGACGTGCGGGTCAACGGCGTGCTGATCGGCCGCGGCGAGGTTGTGCTGGTCAACGAAGAGCGGCTCGGCCTGCGCTTCGTCGAGGTGATCAGCCAGGCCGAGCGGGGCCGGCGGACGGATTAGCGGGCAGGGGGGAACGCGGTGGGGCTGTCGCAGGCGGGTCACGGGGCGCTGCTGACGATCTGCTACGTGGCCGGGCCGATCCTCGGGGTCATCCTCGTCATCGGCATCGTCGTCAGCGTGTTTCTCGCGGCCACCCAGATCAACGAGCCGACGCTGAGCTTTGTGCCCAAGTTCTTCGGCACCGCGGCCGCCCTGGCCTTGCTCGGCCCCTGGCTGTTGCGCCAGCTCGAGGCGTTCACCGTGCTGATCCTCACCGGCCTGCCGCGGATGCTGTCATGAGGATTCAGGCGTGACCATGCCCGCCGCGCCCGCCGCCGCGGGGTTCTCCCTCGCCGCGCTGCGACGCTACCTGCCGTCGCTGGCGGGACCGAGCGCCTTCGTCCTGATCCTGGCGATGGTGGTGGTGCCGCTGCCGCCGGTGGCGCTCGATTTTCTGTTCACCTTCAACATCTGCTTCGGGCTGATGATCCTGCTCGCCGCGCTCTACACGGCGAAGCCGACCGATTTCTCGTCGTTCCCGACCCTGCTGCTGATGACCACGCTGCTGCGCCTGTCGCTCAACGTCGCGGCGGCGCGGGTCATCCTGCTCGACGGCTACCAGGGCTCTGACGCCGCCGGCCGCGTCATCGAATCGTTCGGCGCGTTCGTCGTCGGCGGCAATTACGCGGTCGGCATCGCCGTGTTCGCGATCCTCGTCGTCATCAATTTCGTCGTCATTACCAAGGGCGCCGGGCGCATCGCCGAGGTCGCCGCGCGCTTTGTCCTCGACGGCATGCCGGGCAAGCAGATGGCGATCGACGCCGACCTCAACGCCGGCCTCATCAACCAGGAACAGGCGACTGCGCGGCGCCAGGAGGTCGGCCGCGAAGCCGATTTCTTCGGGGCGATGGACGGCGCCAGCAAGTTCGTGCGCGGCGATGCGGTCGCCGCCGTGCTGATCCTGTTCATCAACCTGATCGGCGGCCTCGTCATCGGCATCTGGCAGCACGGCCTCAGCCTCGCCGAAGCCGGCCAGACCTACACCCTGCTGACCATCGGCGACGGGCTCGTCGCCCAGATTCCGGCGCTGGTAATCTCCTCGGCGGCGGGCATCGTCGTCAGCCGGGTGTCCACCGGCGCCGATGTCGGCAACCAGATCATCGCGCAGCTCGGCACCTTTCCGAAGGCGTGGGCGCTGGCGGCCGGCATCGTCGGGCTGTTCGGCCTGGTGCCGGGCATGCCGCATCTGCCGTTTCTCGTGTTCGCCGGCCTCCTCGCCCTCGGCGCCCGGCAACTGGCGCGCGAACAGGCGCGCCTGGCGCAGCCGCCTGCGCCGCCGCCGCCGCCGCCCGATACCGGCGAGATCGACATCGGCGTCGTCGAGCTGGTCGAACCGCTCGAGGTGCAGGTCGGCTACCGCCTGGTCGGTCTGGTCACCCGCGACCGCGACGGCGGCCTCCTGCGCCGGCTGCGCGCGGTGCGGCGCCAGGTGTCGCGCGAGTTCGGCTTTCTCGTGCCGGTCGTGCATGTGCGCGACAACCCGGACCTGCGCTCGACCGGCTACCGCATTCTCGTCTACGGGGTCGAGCGCGCCGCCGGCGAGGTCCATCCCGACCGCATGCTGGCGCTGCCGACCGGCAACACCACCGCCGAGATCCAGGGCGTGCTGGCGCGCGATCCGGTATTCGGCCGGCCGGCGCACTGGATCGCGCCGGCGCTGGCGGAGCAGGCCCGCGCCGCCGGCTATACCGTGTTCGACGCCGCGGTCGTCATCGCCACCCATTTCGAGCGGGTGGTCAAAGACCATGTCGAGGGACTGTTCGGCCGCGCCGAGCTCGATGCGGTGCTCGCCTATCTCGGCAAGTCGCTGCCGAAGATCGTCGAGGAGCTGACCCCGAAACTGCTGCCGGCGACCGTGGTCCATGCCGTGCTGTCCGGGCTGCTCGCCGAGGGCGTGCCGATCCGCGACCTGCGGACCATCGTCGGTGCGCTGATCGAGGCGGCGGCGGCGACGCAGGAGCCCCGCGCGCTGCTGGAGACGGTGCGCATCCGGCTCGGCGGCTTCATCGTGCAGCACGTGTTCGGCGCGGTTGCCGAGCTGACGGTGATGGCGCTCGAACCCGAGCTCGAACGGCTGCTCCAGGAGGTCGCGAAAATCTCCGCCGGCACCGGCACCTTCGCGGTCGAGCCCGGGCTTGCCGGCGAGTTGCGCGTGCACGGCGCCGCCGCCGCCGCCCGGCTCGAAGCGACCGCGCCGGCCGCGGCGCTGATCACCCGCCCGGAACTGCGCGACCTCGCGAGCCAGCTGCTGCGCCCGGTGCGGCCGCGCATCTGGGTCTTCTCCTATGCCGAAATCCCGGCCGATAAGCGCATCAAGGTCGTCGAATTGCTCGGCCGGCCGCAGGCGCAGCAGCCGGGGCCGCAGCCGGGAGGGCCGGGCGATGGCGACTGAACCCGCCGCCGCCCTCGACCGGCGCCAGCCGGGCTGCTACCGCGTCGAGTTCGACGAGGCGGCGGCGGTGCGGCAATACGTGCCGCTGGTCAAGCGCATCGCCTTGCACCTGAAGGGCCGCCTGCCCGAGACGGTGCAGGCCGACGACCTGATCCAGGCCGGCATGATCGCGGTCTTGCGCCTGATGCGCCACGGCGGCGCCGCGCAGATCCGCGACCCGCCGCTGCACCGCGCCATCGTCAACGCGATGATCGACGAGGCGCGGCGCGAGGTCTGGGCTCCGGTCAGGACCGTCCGCCTCGCCAAGGCGGCGGCCCGGGCAATGCGCACGCTGAAGGCGCGCCTCGGCCGCGACGCCAGCGACGAGGAGATCGCCGCCGAGATGGGCGTCACGCTCGCCGCCTATCACGCCGTGCTGGTCGAGATCGCCGGCATCAGGCTGCTGCAGCTCGACGGGTTCGACGAGAGCGACGACGCCGGGCTGCGCGTCGCGCCCGATGCCGATGCCGGCCTCGACCGGCGGCGTCTGCTGGCGGCGCTGGCCCGCTCGATCGCCGCCTTGCCGGAACGCGAGAAGCTCGTCGTCTCGCTCTACTACGAGCACGAGCTGAACATGGACGAGGTCGGCAAGGTGCTCGGCCTCGACAAATCGACGGTGTGCCGCGCCCACGGACGGGCGCTGTTGATGCTGCGTAGCGCGCTGGCCGGGCAGGGCGCCGGGTCGCTCCGGGCGACGGCTCGCGCGGCGGGGGGATAGAGGGTGGATATTCTGTCGATCATCGGCCTGGCGGGGGGCTTGGCCGCGGTCATGGGGTCGATGGCGCTCGACGGCGGCAACCTGACGGCGCTGCTGCAGATTTCGGCCTTTGTCATCGTCGTCGGCGGGACCATCGGCGCGGTGCTGCTGCAGACGCCGATGCCGATCTTTCTGCGCGGGCTGAAGATGTTCTCGTGGATCTTCTTCCCGCCGAAGGACGAGCGCGAGGAGCGGCTGAAGCAGATCACCGACTGGCTCAGGATCGCCCGCCACCAGTTCGTGCTGGCGCTCGATCCGGTCGCCGAGCAGCAGACCGACCCGTTCATCCGCCAGGGCCTGCGCCTCGTCGTCGACGGGGTCGACGCCTCGCAGATCCGCGTCGTCCTCGAGTCGGTCATCGCCACGCGCGAACATGAGGAACGGCTCGCCGGCGAGATGTACGAGGCGATGGGCGGCTATGCCCCGACCGTCGGCATCCTCGGCGCGGTGATGGGGCTGATCACCGTGATGTCGCATCTCGACGACCCGTCGAAGCTCGGCAACGGCATCGCCACCGCCTTCGTCGCCACCGTCTACGGCGTCGCCGGCGCCAACCTGCTGTGCCTGCCGGTCGCCGGCAAGCTCAAATTTCTCGTCCGCCGGCGGATCAAGACCCTCGAAATGATCACCGAGGGGATGGTCGGCATCGCCATCCTTGAGAGCCCGCTGCAGCTCGAAATGCGGCTGCGCTCCTATCTCGACGAAGGGGCCGGAGAGGCCTCCGGCGGCGCCGGCGACCGCGCTCCGGCGGGGGCCGGCAACCCGGCCGAAGCGCATTAGGGGGGAGCTGTCATGGCAGGTCGCGCGCCCGAACCGGAAAAGCCGCCGAACCACGAGCGCTGGATCATCTCCTACGCCGACTTCACGACGCTGCTGCTCGCCACCTTTGTCGTCATGTATGCGGTGTCGAGCATCAACTCGTCGAAATTCCAGGAGATGGCCGAGGCGTTCTCGACCGCCTTCATCGGCCGCGAGGTGACGATCCGCGATTCCGGCATGGCGGCGGCCGAGAAGTCGACATTCGACTTCATGCCGTCGCCGGTGCACGTGCCGATCATCACCCGGCAGGTGCGGATCAAGAACCTGCCGCTCGCGATCCGCCAGGAGGACGAGGAGCGCGCGCCGCCGGCCGGCCCGCCGGACGAGACGCCGAACATGACCAGCACCGCCGCCGGGCTCGGCGAGGGGGCGGAAGCCGGCGCCGGCAAGGGCGCGCCCGCCGGAGAGGTGCAGGCCGCGCAACCGCCGGCCGCCGCCGCCAAGCAAGGGCTCAACGCTTCGCTGCCCGATCTGCGCCAGGCGGTCGAGCACCGGGTGCAGTCGCTCGACGCCGCCTTTGCCCGGCTGCAAAAGGCGCTGGCGCCGCTGATCGGCAAGGGCGAGGTGCGCGTTTCGCTGCAATCGCTGGGTGTCGTCATCGACATCAACGAGGTGCTGCTGTTCAACAGCGGCAAGGCCGATCTGACCTCCCAGGCCCTGCCGCTGATCGACCAGATCGCCGCGATCCTGCGGGGTCTGCCTTATCAGATCCAGGTCAACGGCTTTACCGACACCCAGCCGATCCACACCGCGCAGTTCGACTCGAACTGGGATCTGTCGGCCACCCGGGCGATCTCGGTGGTCAAGCGCTTTGTCGCCGCCGGCATCGACCCGACCCTCCTGGTCGGCGCCGGGTTCGGCGAGTACCACCCGGTCGCGCCCAACGACACGCCCGCCAACATGGCGATGAACCGCCGTGTCTCGGTGGTCGTCGTCTCGCCGGTCGAGGGCGAAAATCCGCTCAAGACGCCGCTGCTCGGCGCCCGCCGCCCGCCGGCCGGCAAGCCGGCGCCGGTGATCCCGCCGGCGCCGCGGTGATTGCCGATGGCCCGGTCCGCCCGCCGTCCGCCGCCGGCCGCTGCGCCTCCGCGCAAGCCGGTGCGGCCGCTGCTGCTCGCGGGCGGGCTCGGGCTGCTGTGGTTCGCCCGCTTCCAGCAGGGCGGGGCGGAACCCGAGGCGCCGGCCTGGGGCCATTGGCTGATCCTCGCCGCCCAGCTTCTCGCCGACATCGTCGGCGCCTGGATCGTCGTCGCTCTGGCCCAGCTCGGCATCGCCGTCGCCCGCGTGGCGCTGGCCCATCTGCGGCGCGATCCGGAAGGCGAGATGCCGTGAGCGCGCGTATCGACATCGCCCGGGTGCGGGTCGATCCCTGGTCGTTCCCCGCCCTCGACGAGCCGGCCGCGGCTGCCGCCGCCGCGCCTGCCGCGCCGCCGCCGGAGCCGGAACCGGCGGCGGAGGATGACGGGCTCGCCGAGGCGGTGCGCGCCGAACGCCAGCGCGGCCATGCCGAAGGCTTCGAGCGCGGCTTCGCCGAAGGCCGCGAGGCCGGCTACGCCGCCGGTTTCGCCGCCGGCAGCGCCGCCGCCGAGACCGAGCTCGCAGCGCAGGCGCGGCGCCTCGCCGGCCTGATCGAACAGCTCGGCCGGCCGATCGCGGCGCTCGACGAACGGGTGGAGGAGGCGGTCGCGGCGCTCGCCCTGGAGGTCGCACGCTGCGTCATCGGCGGCGAGGTGTCGCGCTCGCGCGAGTACCTGGTACGGCTGATCCGCGAGGCCGTGGCGCGGGTGCCGATCGAGATGGGGGCGGCCACCGTCCTGCTGAACCCGGGCGATCTCGAGCTGGTGCGCGCGCTGGCCCCGGACATCGACCGGAGCGGTGCGATCCTCGTCGCCGACGAGACGGTCGAGGCCGGCGGCGCGGTCGTCGTCGCCGGCGGCGACGGCGAGCCGGTCAAGGACCGGCGCTGGTATCCGCGCGCCGGCGAAGGAGCCTCGCAGGTCGATCTGACCCTGTCGTCGCGCTGGCGCAGCGTCATCCTGACCCTGTTCGACGGCGAGGAGAGCTGAGCATGCCGGCCGTCGATCACGCCCGGCTCGCGGCGCGGCTCGAACGCTACCAGGCCCGGCTCGCCGCCGCCGACAAGTCGATCACGGTGCAGGGCAGCCTGGTGCGCACGGTCGGGCTGGTGCTCGAGGCCCGCGGCATCCACGTCGCGATCGGCGAGCGCTGCTTCGTCGAGAGCGAAAGCGGGCGGCTGCTTTCGGCCGAGGTGGTCGGCTTCGACGGCGGCCGCGTGCTGCTGATGGCGGAGGGGCATGCCAACGGGCTGGCACCCGGGGCGCGGGTGATCCCCGCCGGGCGCACGATGGAGGTGCCGGTCGGCCCCGAACTGCTCGGCCGCGTCATCGACGGCAGCGGCCAGCCGATCGACGGCAAGGGCCAGATCCGCTGCACCGGCCGCGTGCCGCTGTTCGGGGCGACGGTCAACCCGATGCGCCGCGCCCTGGTCGATCAGCCGCTCGATGTCGGGGTGCGCGCGATCAACGCGCTGTTCGCGCTCGGGCGCGGCTCGCGGCTCGGCCTGTTCGCCGGCAGCGGCGTCGGCAAGAGCGTGCTGCTCGGCATGATGGCGCGCTACACCAGCGCCGACGTCGTCGTCGTCGGGCTGATCGGCGAGCGCGGCCGCGAGGTCAAGGAGTTCGTCGAGCGCATCCTCGGGCCCGAAGGCCTCGCCAAGGCGGTCGTCGTCGCCGCCCCGGCCAACGATTCGGCGCTGAGCCGGGTGCACGGCGCCTACCGGGCCACCGCGATCGCCGAATATTTCCGCGACCGCGGACAGCAGGTGCTGCTGCTCATGGACTCGCTGACCCGGTTCGCGATGGCCCAGCGCGAGATCGGCCTCGCGGTCGGCGAGATTCCGGCGAGCCGCGGCTATCCGGCCTCGGTGTTCGGGCGCATCTCGGCGCTGTGCGAGCGCGCCGGCAACGGCGCGGTCGGCTCGGGCGGCATCACCGCGCTCTATACCGTGCTGGTCGAGGGCGACGACCCCAACGACCCGATCGGCGACTCGGCGCGCTCGATCCTCGACGGCCATCTCGTGCTGTCGCGCAAGCTCGCCGACCGCGGCCATTTCCCGGCGCTCGACGTCGGCGCCTCGATCAGCCGGGTGATGCCGGCGGTGGTGCCGCCGGCCCAGCTCGCCTGGGCCCAGCGTTTCAAGCAGCTCTATCACCGGCTCGAAGACAGCCGCGACCTGATCGCGATCGGCGGCTACCGTCCCGGCCACGATGCCGAGCTCGACCGCGCCGTCGCCCTGCAGCCGGCGATCAACCAGTTTCTGTGCCAGGACATGACCAACGCCGTGCGCTTTGCCGAAAGCGTCGCGGCGCTCGCCGGGATCGTAGCGGAGTGAGGGAAAGATGGCGGGCTTGGAAAAGCTGATCACCTTGGCCGGGCGGCGCAGCGACGGCGCGCTCGCCACCTGGCAGCGGCTGAAGGAGCAATGCGACGACGCGCTGCGCAAGCTGTCCTTGCTTAAGCAGCACCGCGAGCGCTACCGCGACCTGCTGCGCGCCGGGCTCGGCGAGGGCATGCCGGCGATGTCGACGATGGCCTATCTCGGCTTCATCGGCCAGATCGACGAGGTCGTGCTGCGCCAGGAGAGCGAGGTCGGCCGGCTCGAACAGGCCTGTGCGCGGCAATGGCAGGAGCTGGTCGAGCGGCGCCGCGAGAAGCGCATGTACGAGATCGTCCACCAGAAGGCCGCATCGCGCGAGATGGCGGCGGCCTTGCGCCGCGCCCAGGCCGAGATCGACGACCTGCTGCAGCGGGTCGGCAAGACGCCGTGATCATTATTGACGTAATTCGGGATTTCGTGAAATGACCGACATCGACCAGGGCGTCGAGCTCGGACTCGACGAGGACAAGCCGGCAAAGGGCGGGATGAAGCGCTGGCTGATGATCGGCGGCGGGGCGGTGCTGCTGCTCGTCCTCGGCGCCGCCGGCTGGTATTTCCTGCTCGGCGGCAAGGAGCATTTCGCCGGCGCCAAGCCGGTCGAGGCGCCGCTGCCGTCCTTCCTCGACCTGAAGCCGCTCGTCGTTACCGTGCCGAGCCGCAACGGGCCGTCGCATTTCGTCCAGCTCGGCGCCAGCTTCCAGCTTACCGACGCCGCCGGCGGCGAGATGATCACCGCGGTGCTGCCCAAGGTGCAGGACGCGATGCGCCAGGTGCTGCTGACCTTCAAATCAGAGGATCTGCAGACGCCCGAGGGGATCGACAAGGCGCGCGCGGCGATGCTGGCGAAAGTCAACGCGATCCTGGTTCAGGTGCTCGGCCACGAGCGGGTCGTCAAGGCGACCGGCGGCAAGCCTGACGCGCCGGTTGTCCAGGCGATCTATTTCGCCACGCTGATCATCGAGTGAACCGGGGAGGGACGGCGCGTGCCCTATGACTCGGAGGGGCTCGGCTCGCTGCTGACGACCGTCGGCGCGGTGGTGCTGCTGTTGTGGGCGGCGGTCTGGGCGGTGCGGCGGCTGCGCCCGGCGGCGGCGAGCTGGGACGGGCGCGACTGCGCGATCCTGCGCTCGCTGCCGCTCGGCCCGCGCGAGCGGCTGCTTGTCGTCAGGGTCGGCGGGCGCCAGCTCGTCATCGGCGTCGGCTCGGCCTCGGTTTCGCTGCTGTGCGAACTCGACGAGGCATTGCCGGCGGCCGGGGCGCTCGACCAGCGGTTCGGCGAGGCGATCAGAAAGGCGGTGGGGCGATGGCGCGGCGGCTCCTGATACTCGTTCCGGTGGTGCTGGCCGGGCTGGCGGCGCTTGCCGCCGCCGCCCACGCCGCCGATATCGGCGCGTTCGACATGCGCCCCGACGGCCATGGCGGGCAGAGCTACAGCGTGCCGGTACAGATGCTGCTGGTGATGGCCGGGCTGGTGTTCCTGCCGGCGATCCTGCTGACGATGACCTCGTTCACCCGCATCATCATCGTGCTGTCGCTGCTGCGCCAGGCGCTCGGCCTGACCCAGACCCCGCCCAACCAGATTTTGATCGGGCTCGCCCTGTTCCTGACCATGTTCGTCATGGGGCCGGTGTTCGCCCGCGTCTCCAACGACGCGCTGCGGCCGCTGCTCGACAACAAGATTTCCGCGGTCGATGCGCTCGACCGGGCGCAGGCGCCGCTGCACGAATTCATGCTCAAGCAGACCCGGCGCGAGGACCTCTCGCTGTTCCTCAAGCTCGGCGGCGGCCAGACCTATCCCAATGCGGCGGCGGTGCCGCTGCGCATCCTGGTGCCGGCCTTCGTCACCTCCGAGCTGAAGACCGGATTCCAGATCGGCTTCCTGATCTTCCTGCCGTTCCTCGTCATCGACATCGTCGTCGCCGCGGTGATGATGTCGCTCGGCATGATGCTGCTGTCGCCGACCAGCGTGTCGCTGCCGCTGAAGCTCGCCCTGTTCGTGCTGGTCAACGGCTGGACGCTGGTCATCGGCTCGCTTGCCGAGGGCTACATCCGGTGACCCCGGGGGTAATCCTTGCCGCCGCGCGCGACATGCTGCTGGTGGCGCTGCTGGTCGCCGCACCCTTCCTCGCCGCCGCGATCCTCGCCAGCTTCGTCGTCGGGCTGCTGCAGGCGACGACGCGGATGAACGACCTGACCTTGAGCTTCGTGCCGCGCTTTCTCGCCGTGCTGGCGGTGCTCTACCTCGCCGCGCCGTGGGCGGCCGGCCAGCTCGTCCACTACCTCGAACGCGCGGCGCTGGCGCTGCGCCAGGCGACGGGGTGAGGCGGTGCTGAGTTTCGGCGACGCGGACCTGGTGCGCTGGCTCGGCGAGTTCTTCTGGCCGCTGCTTCGCACCCTGGCCTTGCTGGCGGCGGCGCCCGGCTTCAACTCGCCGCTGATCCCGGCGCGCGCCAAGCTCGCGCTCGGCTTCGTCATCGCCTTGCTGATCGCCTCGACGCTGAAGCAGTCGGCGCCACTGGCGCTCACCTGGGCGAGCGCCGAGCTGGCGGTCGAGCAGGTCCTCGTCGGCCTGGCGCTCGGCTTTGCGATGCAGTTGACGATGGCGGCGATGGCGCTGGCCGGCGAGTTCGTCGGCGTGCAGATGGGCTTCGGCTTTGCCGCGCTGTTCGACATCCAGAGCGGGTTTCAGGTCCCGGTCATGGCGAACTTCTTCAGCCTGACCGGGCTGATCCTGTTTCTCGCGCTGAACGGCCACCTGGTCCTGCTCGGCGTTCTCGTCAAAAGCTTCGAGATCGTGCCGGTCGCCGCCGGCAGCGGCGTCACTCCCGCCGGGTGGGCGGCGCTCGCCCGCGCCGGGCTGCTGCTGTTCCAGATGGGGGTGTGGCTGGCCCTGCCGGTCATCGCCGTGCTGCTGGCCGCGCATCTGACCGTCGCGGTCGTTTCGCGCGTCGCGCCCCAGTTCAACGTCATGTCGATCGGGTTCTCGGTGTTCATGGCGGTCGGGCTCGCCGCGACCATCGCCGCCGTGCCCTATTTCCTGCCGGCGGTCGAGCACATGATCGAGGCCGGGCTTGCCGTCGGCCGCGCCGCGCTCGCGCGATGAGCGACACTTACGGCGCCGAGAACCGCACCGAGCAGGCGACGCCGCGGCGCCTGCAGCGGGCGCGCGAGGAGGGCCAGATCGTCCGCGCCCATGCCGTCGCCGGCGCTGCGGTGCTGCTCGCCGGCGCCGGGCTGCTCGCACTCGCCGGGCCCAAGCTCCTCGACATGCTGGAAGCGGCAATGCGCGCCGGGCTGCGCCTGGCGCCCGAGCACATGCGCGAGAGCGCCCTGCTCGGCGCCGCCGCCGCCGCGGCGGTGCGCCCGGCGCTGCTGCTGCTGGCGCCGCTGCTGATGCTGCTGGCGGCGGTTGCCTTCGCCGCCGACCTGGCGATCGGCGGTTGGGTGTTCTCGGCCCGGCCCCTCGCCCCCGATCTCAACCGGCTCAACCCGCTGTCCGGGCTGCGCCGGCTGTTTTCCGCCACCGCCCTCGCCGAGATCGTCAAGGCCCTGGTCAAGCTGGCGGCGGTCGGCATCGTGGCCGGCTGGCTGATCCGCGCCCGCCTCGACGCATACCTCCACGTTGCCGCCGAGACCTGGCCCTATGCGGCGCAGCACAGCGCCGCGCTCGGCCTCGACCTGTTCCTGGTCCTGGCGGCGGCGCTGGCGGCGGTAACCGCGCTCGAAGTGCCTTACCAGTTCTGGTCCTTCCGCAACCGGCTGAAGATGACGCGGCAGGAGCTGAAGGACGAGCTGCGCGAACAGGAGGGCAGCCCGCAGACCCGCCGCCGCATCCGCAGCCTGCGCGCGCGGATGGCGCGCGGCCGGATGATGAGCGAGGTGGCCAAGGCCGACGTGGTGATCGTCAACCCCGAGCATTACGCCGCCGCCCTCGCCTATCGCGAGGGCGGCATGCGCGCGCCTCGCCTCGTCGGCAAGGGCACCGGCCTCGTCGCCCTGCGCATCCGCGAGATCGCCGCCGAGCATGCCGTCCCGGTGCTCGAGGCGCCGCCGCTGGCGCGCGCGATCGTGCGCCATGTCGAGCTCGGCGACGAGATACCGATCGGTCTATACGGCGCGGTCGCCGAAGTGCTGGCCTATGTCTACCGGCTGCGCGCGGCGCGCGAGGCCGGGGCGCCGCCGCCACCGCTGCCGAGCGGCGAGCGCTTCGCTCCGCCGCCGGAGTACGGCGGCTGAGCGGTTCAGGCGGCGCCGAGCGCCTGCTGTGCCGAGCCGCGCGCCTCGCTGCCGTCGGGGTTGTAGGAGCGATGCAGGTCGATCTGGCGCAGCCGGTCGACCGCCTCGGTCAGGTGCCGCAGCATCGCCGCGCAGATCACCGAATTCTCGCGGTTGTAGCGGGCCAGCGCCGCCAGCGCGGCGATGTCCGGCGCCGCCGCGCCGGGCAGCCCGGCATGGCCCTCGAGCCGTTCGGCAAGCGCCAGCTTGCGCCGGGTCACCGCCTGGATGCGCTCGGGCCGGCCGGCCAGCAGGGTGCGGCGCTCGTCTTCGAGCACCGCGCGCAATTCGTCGAGCAGGGCGGCGAGCGTGTCCATGCGCTAGAACCTCAGCTCGACCCCGCCGTCGCGGTCGACGGTGGCGTGCAGGGTCTTGCGGGTCTCCGGGTTCTCCACCGCGATGTTCTCGCCGACCCGCCCGTCCTGCAGCGCCACCGCGGTCGCCTTGATCGTCATCATCGGGTCGCGCAGGGTCAGCACCACCTTTTGGCCGCGATGCACCGCGATCGGCAGGTCCAGCAGCGGTGTGCGCAGCGGCGCGCCCATCGCCAGCCCGGTGCGCAAGATCTTGCCTTCGGCCTCGCGCGGATCGGTCAGCAGCCCGGGATTGCCGGCAAAGGCGTCGACCCGGCCGCGCGTCAGGTCGCGGGCGGAGAGCGGCGTATTGGGCGCCAGATTGGTTGCCGCCACCACCGCCTCGACCCAGGCGTGAATGCGCACCGGCACATAGATCACCCAGGCCGGCGCGGCACAGCTCACCTTGACCGAGATCGTGGCCGCGTTGGCCGGCGGTACGGCGATATCGGGATCGGCGCAGGCGGGAAGCCTCAGGCGCTCGTCGAGGGCGCCGACCGAGACCTCGTACTCGACCCCGTTCAGCGCCGCCAGCCGCGGCCGGACCGCGGCTTCGACGGCGTTGCGCAGCATTGCCAGATCTTCTGTCGCGGCGGCGCCGGCGGCGCCGGGACCGCCAAGTACGGCGCCGAGAAAGCCGGCCGCGACAAGACCATAGCGCCAGTTGCGGACCGCCATCGCCACTTTCCTCTTGCGTTCGCCGCAATAGCTCTGTAGCATATCGAAAAACGGAAATTCGGCAAGTTAGGAATTTTCCTTCCCCGGCATTTTTCGCCGGGCGGCGGGAGAGCGGCGGGTGGTTGCAGCGCTCGACAGCGGGTTGGAGTTCTATCGTCAGGTCTTGGCCTTGCGCGGCTACCGCCAGGAAATCCTGGCGGCCGACATTGCCAATGCCAGCACCCCGGGCTTCAAGTCGGTCGATCTCGATTTCGCCGCCGCGCTGAAGGCCGCCGGCGCCGGGTCCTCGGGCCCGCTGTGGCTGGTCGATGACGCCCGCCACCTGCAGCCCGGCGGCGGAGCTGCGGGCGGCGTCCCGGCCGGCGCCGCCGGCATGGTCAAATACGAGGCCGGCAACGAGGTCACGCTCGACGGCAACAGCGTCGATCTCGACCGCGCCAAGATGAAATCGGCGGAAAACGCCGTCGATTACGAGGCGGCGGCGACCTTCGCCGCGCAGACGCTGAAAATGCTGCAGATCGCGATCAACGGATCGCCCGGGCAGCAGGCGAACGGAGGCTAGCAAATGTCTCTGCTCGGCGTGTTGGCGATCGCCGGTTCCGGCATGACCGCGGAGAGCGAACGGCTGTCGACGGTGGCGAGCAACCTCGCCAACGCCAACAGCACGATCGCCTCCAACGGCCAGCCCTACAAGGCGCGCGAGGTGGTGTTCCAGCCGGTCTCGGCCGGCGACGGCGGCGACGGCCCCGCCTCGGTCGGCATGGCCGGGGTACGCGTTGCCGGGGTGGTCGAGAGCAGCGAACCGCTGCGCATGGTCTACGACCCCGGCAACAGCTTTGCCGACGCCAACGGCTACGTGCAGATGCCGAACGTCAACCCGGTCGACGAGATGATCAACATGATCTCGTCGCAGCAGAACTATCAGGCCGACCTCGAAGCCTTCAACGTGGCCAAAACCCTGGCCCTGCGCACCCTGTCGCTGTAGGGGGGCGGGCGATGGCGGCTTCCAGCATCATGCCGGCGACCGTAACCGCCCTGCCGGCGGGCAGCCAGGTGCCGGGCGCCTCATCGTCGCCGGGCGGCGCCGGCGGCGCCAATTCCACGCTAAACGAAAACGCCTTCCTGCAGCTCCTGACGACGCAGCTCGAGCACCAGGACCCGCTCAACCCGGTCAGCCCGAGCGATTTCGCCGCCGAGTTGGCGCAGTTCGCCACCGCCACCGGGGTACAGAACCTGAACACCGCGTTTGCCGCGGCGGGCGGGCTGCAGGCCGCCGCGCTGGTCGGCCGCAACGTCGCCGTCGCCGGCAACACGCTGGTGCTCGGCGCCGGCAGCGGCGCCACCGGCGCGTTTTCGCTGCCGGGCGCGGCAAGCGATGTCAGGGTGACGATCGCCAACGCGCAGGGGCAGGTGGTCGGCTTCCTCGATCTCGGGCCGATGGCCGCCGGCACCCAGAGCTTTGTGTGGAACGGCCAGACCCTCGCCGGCACGGCCGCGCCGCCGGGCGTCTACCGTTACACCCTCAGCGCCACCGGGACGAACGGCGCCGCGTTGGCGGCGACCTCGTTCTCGGTGGTTCCGGTCACCGCGGTCTCGCTCGGCGGAACCGGCGGGCCGAGCCTCAGCCTGGGCGGCGGCTTGGCGCCGGTCGCGTTGAGCGCCGTCCAGCAGGTGTTTTAACCCCACGAGGGAGTGCGAGCCATGTCGCTCTCGACCGAATTGTCCGGCGTCCAGGCGGCGCAGACCGATATCGACACGATCGGCAACAACATCGCCAACATCTCGACCAACGGGTTCAAGAGCTCGACCGCCCAGTTCGGCGATCTCTACGCCTCCTCGCTGGCCGGCGCGTCGAGCAACGGCGCCACCCCGGGCCAGGGCGTCAGCACCAACAGCCTGGCGCAGCTCTTCACCCAGGGCACGATCAGCCAGACCGGCAACCCGCTCGACGTGGCGATCAACGGCAACGGCTTCTTCCAGGTCCAGACCGCGAGCGGCCTTGCCTACACCCGCGACGGCGCGTTCAATCTCAACAGCAGCGGCCAGCTCGTCACCGACAGCGGCGCGCTGGTGTTGGGCTACGGCGCTGCGGCGGGCGGCGGCGCCGCCTCCGGCCTGCTGCAGCCGCTCACCGTCGCCGCCGGCAACATCGCCGCCAAGGCCACCTCGGCGCTGACCATCAACGTCAACCTGCCGGCGGGCGACCCGCTCATCGACACCGCAGCGACGCCGTTCAGCGTCAACAACCCCAAGAGCTTCGACGAGAGCACGACCGCCTCGGTCTACGACAGCCTCGGCGTCAGCCGCGCGCTGACCACCTATTTCACCCAGGTCAGCGGCTCGGGCTCGCCCAGCAAATGGCAGACCCATTATCAGCTCACCGACGCCGACGGCACCTTCGTCGCCTCCGGCGCCGGCCCGACCCTGGTCTTCGACAGCTCGGGCCAGCTCGTCTCGGGCAGCGGCGCGATCGCCGTCGCCAGCCTGCCGGATGGCGCCGCGCCCCTCAACATCACCGCCAGCTTTACCGGCTCGACCCTGTCGAACCTCGGCTTCGGGGTCAATTCGATCAGCAACGACGGCAACGGCAGCGGCCAGTTCACCGGCGTCCAGATCGCCGCGAACGGCCAGGTTACCGGGCAGTATTCCAACGGCATGACCCGCGCCTTCGGCACCATCGCGCTGGCCGACTTCCCCAACCCGCAAGGCCTGGTCGCGATGTCGAACAATTTGTGGCTGGCCTCGGTCGATTCCGGCCAGCCGGCGAGCGGGGTGCCGGGCAGCGCCGGGCTCGGCCAGCTCGAATCCGGCGCGATCGAGGGCTCGAACGTCGATTTGTCGGCCGAGCTCGTCCACCTGATCGCGGCCCAGCAGGCCTATCAGGCCAACGTCCAGGGGATCAATGTCGAGCAGCAGAACCTCCAGCGCCTGCTGACGCTGCAATAGGCGGCGGCCGCCCCGGATGAGCCAGCAGCTTATCTACCTCGCCCTGACCGGGCTCAACGCGACGATGGACCGGGTCGCGGCGACGACCAACAACCTCGCCAACGCCAACACCACCGCGTTCAAGGCGCAGCGTCCGGTGTTCGCCGCCGAGCCGCTCTACGGCCAGGGGCTACCCGACCGCGTCGACGTGTCGGCCCAGCAGGACACCGCCGATCTGCGCCCCGGGACGATCGAGCATACCGGGCGCGACCTCGACGTGGCCGTCAAGGGCCAGGGCTGGATCGCCGTGCAGGCTGCGGACGGCAGCGTCGCGCTGACCCGCAACGGCTCGCTGATGCTCAGCGCCGCCGGCACGCTGCAGACCAGCGACGGCCATCCGGTGCTCGGCCGCGGCGGCGCGCCGATCGTCCTGCCGCCGTTGCAGAAAGTGACGGTGGGCGAGGACGGCACGATCTCCGGCTCGCTGGTCGGCCAGCCCGCCGACCAGGTCGTTGCGCTCAACCGCATCCTGCTTGCCGACCCGCCGGTCAAGTCGCTGAGCCGGCGCCCGGACGGCCTGTTCCAGGACACCGCCGGAACTCCGACGCCGGACGCCAAGGTGACGTTGCAGAGCGGTTCGCTGGAGACGAGCAACACCGATTCGGTCGGGCTGATGCTCAGCCTGATCGAGGACACCCGCATGTACCAGATGCAGACCCAACTGGTTCACACGATGCTCGGCATCGGCCAGAACCAGGGCACGGTCCTCAGTCTTACCTGAGCGAGGGCTTCGCGATGATGCAATCGCTGGCGGTGGTTCGCACCGGGCTCGAAGGCGAACAGACCAAAATGGACGTGATCTCCAACAACCTGGCCAATATCAATACGACCGGGTTCAAGAAGATGCGGCCGATCTTCACCGACCTCTTGTACCAGAATACGACCCAGCCCGGCGGCTTCACCTCGCAGGCGACAAACTACCCCTCGGGGCTGCAGCAGGGTACCGGCGCCAACGTGGTCGCCACCGAGCCGATCGTGACGCAGGGCAGCCTCGAACAGACCGGCAATGCGCTCGATCTGGCGATCAACGGCCAGGGCTACTTCCAGATCCTTCTGCCCTCGGGGCAGATCGCCTATACCCGCGACGGCAGCTTCCAGATCAGCGCCCAGGGCCAGGTCGTCACCGCCACCGGCAACCAGCTCCAGCCGCCGATCACGATCCCGCGCGGCGCGCTCAGCATCACCGTCGGCACCGACGGCACGGTCAGCGTCATGCTGCAGGGCCAGGCCAACCCGTCTCAGGTCGGGCTTATCCAGCTCGCCAATTTCGTCAACCCGGCCGGGCTGCAGAACACCGGCAACAACCTGGCGATCCAGACCCAGGCCTCGGGCGCGCCGATCACCGGCCAGCCGACTTCGAACGGGCTCGGCTCGGTGGCGCAGGGCTATCTCGAAGGCTCCAATGTGTCGGTCGTCGACGAGATGATCGACATGATCGCTACCCAGCGCGCTTATGAACTCAATACCCAGGCCGCCAAGAGCGTCGACCAGATGCTCGGCTATCTGACGCAGTCTGCCGCGTGAACCCCAAAGGCCTGGTTGCCCCCGGCGCGGTGCTGCTGGTGCTCAGCGGCGGGCTCGCCGCCTGCCACCACGCCCCGCCGTCGCAGAACGACATGCTGGCCCGGCTCGCACACCTGCCGGGCGATACCCCGGTCGACGCCACGACGACCAACGGCGCCATCTACCAGGGCAACATGCAGGGGGCCGGCGGGCTGGCGCTGTTCCGCGACCACCGCGTCTGGCAGATCGGCGACATCGTCACCGTGCAGATCACCCAGAACGCCACCGCCACCAAGAACGTGTCGCAGAACATCGGCCGCGGCGACTCGGTCAAGAGCACGCTGAACAACCTGTTCGGGCTGCCCACCTCGTTCGGCCATTCGAGCAAGACCACCCAGTTCAACCCCAATATCGACTACACCAGCGCCAACACGCTGCAGGGCAGCGGCGGCACCGCGCAAAGCGACGCGTTCACCGCCACCGTGTCGGCGATGGTCCGGCGCATCCGCCCCAACGGCGATCTCGTCATCGCCGGCAGCAACGAGATCCGGCTGGTCGGCGGCAAGGAGTACATCCGCATCGCCGGAGTGGTGCGGCCCGAGGACCTGTCCGGCAACGTCGTCCAGTCGACGCAAATGGCCGAGGCGCATATCGAATTCAGCGGCGACGGCGAAACCTATCTGGCGCCCAAGATGGGCTTCCTGCAACGCGCCTTCCTGAGCGTGAGCACGCTGTGGCCCGGCGACTGGTTCTAGCGCTGGCGGCGCTCGTTGCCCTTGCCGGCCCGGCCCATGCCGACCGCATCAAGGACATGGTCCAGGTCGAGGGTGCGCGCGACAACCAGCTGATCGGCTACGGCCTGGTCGGCGGCCTCGCCGGCACCGGCGATCAGACGACCCAGGTGCCGTATACCGTCCAGGCGATCCGCAACATGATCCGCCAGATGGGGCTGACGCTCGACCCGGCGGCGTTCCTGCAGCCGACCGCGGTCGCCGCGGTCATGGTCACCGCCGATCTGCCCGCCTTCATGCAGATCGGCCAGAAGATCGACGTCACCGTCTCCGCCCTCGGCAACGCCAAGAGCCTGCGCGGCGGGGTGCTGCTGATGACCGAATTGCGCGGCGCCGACGGCCAGGTCTACGCCATCGCCCAGGGCTCGCTGCTGGTCAGCGGCTTCGAGGCCGGCGGCCAGGCCTCGACCACCACGGTCAACATCCCGACCGTGGCGCAGATCCCGCAAGGCGCCACGATCGAGCGCACGGCGCGGGCGAGCTACACCGTCGACAATGCGATCCGGCTCGACCTCGACGCCCGCTCGTTCGGCAACGCCGCGCGCATCGCCGACGCGATCAACAGCCGCTTCGGGCCGGTCGCCCAGACCCTCGATCCCGGCCAGGTCGTCGTCAGGCTGCCGGCGGTCGCCGCCTCGCGGGTGCGCTTTATCGCCGACGTTCTCGACCTCGAGGTGAAACCCGAGATCGCCCTTGCCGAAGTCGTCATCGACGCCCAGAGCGGCACCGTCGTCATGGGCCAGGACGTCCATATCGGCCCGGCTGCGGTGGCCTACGGCATGCTGTCGGTGACCGTCAACGAGACGCCGCAGGTATCGCAGCCGGCGCCGTTCAGCCGCGGCGGCCAGACCCGCACGGTGCCGCGCACCCAGGTCTCCGCCGCCGAGAAGGCGCTCAAGGTGATCGAGTTGCGCAACGCCATCCGGGTGTCCGACATCGTCCGCAACCTCAACGCGATCGGCGCCACCTCGTCCGACCTGATCGCGATCCTGCAGGCGCTGAAGCAGGCCGGCGCGCTGCACGCGCGCATCAAGGTGATCTGAGATGGAGGCGAGCGCGGCGCGCTGGCTCGCCGCCAGCTCCGACCCGAAGGGCGTCGCCGGGCTGCTGCGGCACAGCAGCGACCCGAAATCGGCGCGGGCGGCGGCGCAGCAATTCGGCGCCCTGCTGATGCAGACGCTGATGCAGCAAAGCGACGGCTCCGGCATCCCGATGGTCGAGGGGGCGGGGGCCGGGGTGGTCAATGCGATGTTCGCCGGCACCGTCGGCAAGGTCGCGATGTCGGGCGAAAAGCTCGGCCTCGCCGACCTGCTGCTGCGCTCGATCGAACAAAAGCAGCGGCAAGCCGAGGGCGTGCCGGCGGCCGCACCGCCGGCCGCGGCCGCCGCGCCGGGCGGCGGCCTGCCGCTGGCGGCGTACTGGCAGGCGGGCGGCCGCCGTCCGCCCGGCGCCGCCGCGGCGCTTGCCCTCGGCATGGCGGCGGCGAACACGATCGGCCCGCTGCCGCTCGATGCGCGCACCCGGGCGGCGCTGGCGGCGATCGCCCCGGGCGCGCCCGCGCCGGCCGACGCGGCGGCGCCGACGGCCGCGGCGGGCGATGTCTCCGACTTCATCCGCCAGGTCGGGCCGCTGCTGCGCGAGGCGGGGCAGCAGCTCGGAGTGTCGCCGCGCATCCTCCTCGCCCAGGCGGCCCTGGAGACCGGCTGGGGCCGCTCGGTGGTCGGCAACAACCTGTTCGGGATCAAGGCGGGTCCGTCCTGGTCCGGGGCCAGCGTCGCGGCGGCGACGCACGAATACGAAAACGGCCGGCTCGTCGCGATCCGCGACAATTTCCGCGCCTACCCGGATTACCGAGCTTCGGTCGAGGATTTCGTCTCCCTGGTCAAGAACAGCAGCCGCTACCGCAGCGCGCTCGGCGCCGGCGAGGATGCCGGCGCCTATGCCCAGGCCCTGCTCGCCGGCGGCTGGGCTACCGATATCGACTATGTCCGCAAGCTGCAGGCGGTGGCGGGCAGCCGCCATGCGACCACCGCCTTCCTGCCGGCCGCGGCCCCGGCCGCCGCGCCGCCCGATGCGGCCACGGTGCCGCTCTAGATGCCCATGCCGGAGGCCGACGCCAACCTGGTGCGCCGCCTGGCGCGGCTGTTCCGCATCGAGCGGCGCGGCGGGTTCGCCCGTCTGCCGCCGGCGACGGCCGCGCGCCTGGTGGCGCGGCGCGGCGAGCTCGTCGCCGCGGTGCAGCGCCTCGACGCCGCCCGCGCCGCGGCGATCGCCGAGGCGCTCGCGGTGTTGGCGCGGGAGGTCGATCTCGCCCTGCCGCGCGCCGCGGCGCGGGTGGCGGTGCTGGCGGCGGAGCGGCGCGACGCCGCCGCGCCGCGGCTGCTCGGGCGGGTGTGAGATGAGCGGGCTCGGCCAGCTTCTCAGCACCGGGGTCACCGGCCTGCAGGCGGCGATCCAGGCGATGGAGACGGTGTCGAACAACACCGCGAACGTCAACACGCCCGGCTACAACGTCGAGTCGGTGGTGCAGAGCGAGCTGCGCGGGCTCGATACCGGGCCGGGCATCGGCACCGAGGTCAGCGGCGTCCGCCGCGCCTTCAACCAGTATGCCTATCAGGCGCTCGTCCAGGCCGGCTCGGCCAACCAGGCGGCGCAGACGGTTCAGACCAACGCCCAGAACCTGGCGACGATCTTTCCCGTCGCCTCGGGCGGTGCGGGCGGGCTCGGCGCCTCGCTGACCACCTTCTTCGCCGCCGCCAACCAGGTGGCGCAGAACCCGGCCGACCTGACCGGCCGTCAGGTGTTCGTCAGCGACGCCCAGGCGCTGGTCGAGAATTTCAACTCGGTCGGCGGCCAGCTTGCCCAGACCCTCGCCAACCTCAACGACCAGGTCACCGCCGCGGTCGCCCAGGTCAACGCCCTGACCGGTCAGATCGCCGCGCTCAACAGCCAGATCGCGGCCCAGGCCGGCAGCCTCAGCGGCGCCAACAACAGCCTGCTCGACAACCGCGACAGCCTGGTCCAGCAGCTCGGCCAGCAGCTCGGCCTGATCCTGGTGCCGGAGCAGAACGGCGCGATCGACATCTACACCTCGGGCGGGGCCGCGCTGGTCAGCGGCAACACATCGGTGCCGCTCGCCGCCGCGCCGGGCGCCTATGCCGACGGCACCGTCACCGTCACCTACGGCCCGAGCGGCCAGGATTTGAGCGACCGGCTGACCGGCGGCACGCTCGGCGGCCTGATCGCGGCCCGCGCCCAGACCGCGGCGGCGCAGGAATCGGTCGGTGCGCTCGCCGCCGCGTTGAGCCAGGCGGTCAACGCCCAGCAGGCACTCGGCCTCGACCTCAACGGTCAGCTCGGCACCGCGCTGTTCACCGCGCCCGGCCCGTCCGTCTATGCCGCCCAAACCAACACCGGCGGCGGCTCGATCGGCGCCGCGATCACCGACATGGCGGGGTTCACCCCGGGCGATTTCGTCGTCACCAGGACCGCCGCCGGCTTCACCGCGACCAACCTCGCCACCGGCGCCGAGACCGCGCTCGGCAGCGGCCCGACCCTCAGCCTCGACGGCATGACCCTCACGGTTGCCGGCACCGTGAACGTCGGCGACAGCTTCGAGGTGAAGCCGAACGCCCAGACGGCGCAGGGCCTGGCCCTCGCCACCGGCGACCCGGGCGCGGTCGCCGCCGCCTCGCCCTACGTCGTCACCGCCGCCAGCAATGTCGGCAACGTCACCGCGGCGCCCGGCGGGCCGCAGGCGATCGCCTCGCTGCCCGCCGGCGTCGCGCTGGTGCCGGCGGCGCAGTTCGGCGGCGCCCTGACGGTCAGGTTCACCTCGGCGACGCAGTTCGACGTGCTCGACAGCGGCAATGCCGTCGTCGCCTCGGGCAGTTTCAGCGCCGTCAACGGCGCCGAGATCGCGATCGCCTATCCGGCGCCCGCCGGCGAGGCGTTCACCGTGACGCTGTCGGGCGGCACGCCGGCGGCGGGGGACAGCTTTGCCCTGACCCCGGGCGGTCCCGGCAGCAACGGCAATATGGTCGCGCTGGCCGGCCTCGCCGACCGGCCGGCGCTGGCGGGGCAGACCCTGTCCGGCGCCTATGCCGGGCTGGTGGCGACGATCGGCGGCAACGGCCAGGCCGCCGGCGTCGCCGCCCAGGCGGCGGCGGGGGTGCTGGCGCAGGCGACCTCGGTGCAGCAGTCGATCTCGGGCGTCAATCTCGACGAGCAGGCCGCCAACCTGGTCAGCTTCCAGCAGGCCTATCAGGCGGCGGCGACGGTGATCGCCACCGCGCAGACCCTGTTCGACACGCTGCTCGCGGCGGTGCGGGCCGGTTAGGCGAGGGGGCGATGCGGATCAGCACCAGCGAATTCCTGCTCGGAACGCTCAACGACATGCTGGCGCAGCAGGCCAACGTCAACACCCTCAACCGCGAGGTGGCGAGCGGCCAGACCATGCTCGACGCCACCGTCAACCCGGCCGGGGCGGGCCAGGCGATCGGCATCGCCGGCACGATCGGGCAGCTCCACTACGACGCCGCCAATGCCGCGGCGGCGACCGAGACCTTGCAGAGCGGCGTCGGCGTGCTCCAGCAGGTCGATACGGTGCTGACCCAGCTGCGCCAGACCGCGGTGCAGGCGGCGAACGGCACCAACAACCCGGACGACCTCAAATCCCTCGCCGGGGTGGCGCAAAGCGCGCTCGCCCAGCTCGTGCAGCTCGCCAATGCCAAAGGGCCGGACGGCAATTTCCTGTTCGCCGGCTCGCGGGCCGGCGTGGCGCCGTTCTCGCTGCTGCCCGACGGCGAGGTCGTCTTCAACGGCGACGCCAACGTCAATTCGATCGAAATCGCGCCATCCCTGTCGGTGCCGTCCTCGGTCGCGGCCGCCGGCGTCTTCACCGGGCTGGCCGCCGGCAACGGCGGCGTCGCGGTGGCCGCGGCGGCGGGAAACACCGGCAACGCCTATGCCAGCGCCGAGGGCATCACCAGCATCGCCCAGGTCACCGCCGAACGGCTCGCCGGCACCCAGTATGCGATCTCCTTTACCGCCGGCGCCGGCGGCAGCCTGACCTACCGCGTGACCAGCGGCACCGGCGCGCCGGGCAGCGCCGGCTTTCTCGCCTCCAGCGGCGTCGTCGCCTCGGGCAGCTTCGCGCCCGGCTCCGACCTTGCCTTTGCCGGCCTCGACATCCGCATCAGCGGCACCCCGGCGGCGGGCGACACCTTCACCGTGCAGCCGGCGGCGTCGACCAGCATCTTCGCCATCGCCCAGCGGCTGGTCGCGGCATTGCAGAACCCCGGCTCGGGGCCCGGCGCGAACGCCCGGACCCAGCAGCAGATCCAGAACGTCATCGCCGATCTCGACGGGGCGCAGACCGGCGTGCTCTCGGCCCAGGCGACGCTCGGCGCCGGGCTGGCCGAAATCCAGGCGGTGCAAGGGCAGACCTCGCAGGCGGCCGCCAATGCCCAGGCCCAGCTCTCCAACCTGCAATCGGCCAACCTGCCGCAGGTGCTGGCCAGCTACAGCGAGGGCGTCACCGCGTTGCAGGCGGCCCAACTCGCCTTCGCCCGCATCCAGAACCTGACCCTGTTCTCGGTGATCAAACCCTAGGAGAGCATGAGGCCGGTTGCGGGAAGGGCGGTGGAACTCGATCGGATGACGCTTTAGGGGGACGCGGCTGCGCATGGACGACACGATATTGGCCGGCCCGCCGGCCGAGCCTATCCGCGACCCCGGGGCGACGCCCTGGCCGGCGCCGCTCGCCGGCTCGACCGCGCTTGTCGTGCTCGGCATGCACCGGAGCGGCACCTCGGCCCTGGCGGGGATGCTGCACCATCTCGGCGTTGCCCTCGGCCCCGACCTGATGCCGCCCTCGCCGGACAATCCGCGCGGCTACTGGGAGCATGCCGGCGTCGTCGATATCGATCAGCGGCTGATGGTCGGCCTCGGCTGGGCGTGGGACGATCTGCGGCCGCTGCCCGAGGGCTGCGAGACGGCGGCGCCGGCGCGCCGCGCCGCCGGCGAATTGTCGGCTCTGCTCGCCCGCGATTTCGCCGGGGCGCCGCTGTGGGGCGTGAAGGACCCGCGGCTCTGCCGGCTCTTGCCGCTGTGGCGGCCGCTGCTGGCCGGGCTCGGCGCCCGGCCCTGCTTCATCCTCGCCGTGCGCCATCCTGCCGAGGTCGCCGGCTCGCTGCTGCGCCGCGACGGGCTCAACGCCGGTTGCGCCGCGATCCTGTGGCTGCGCCATGTGCTGGAGGCGGAACGCGGCAGCCGCGGCGCGGCGCGCGCGATCGTCCATTACGAGGACCTTGTCGGCGGCGCCGGCTGGCGCGCGGTTGCCGCGCGCCTTGCCGCACAATTCGGCATCGCCTGGCCGCGAACCGGCGCGGCGGCGGAGGCGGCGGTCGACTCCTATCTCGCGCCGGAGCTGCGCCACCACCGCGCGCCGCCCGAAACGCCGCTGCCCCGCTGGGTTGCGGCGGTCTACGCCGCGCTTGCCGGCGACGACCCGCGCCTGCCGGAAATCTGCGACGTCGTGCGCGGCGAGCTCGACGCCGCCGGCGACCTGTTCCTCCCCGTGCTCGCCGATGCGCTGCGCGCCCGCAACGAGCTGGCCCAGCGCGCCGCCCGCCTCGAGCTCGAGGTCAGCGAGATGCGCGGTCTGGCGGTGCGCGCGGTCGGCGAGATCGGCGCCTTGAAGCAGGGCACCGCCGCGATTACCCGCGAGGGCAAGCCGCTCGCCGCGATGCCGGGGGTCGAGGAGGCCTATCCGCAATGGATCGCCTCGCGCCTGCACACCGCGACGGCGCGTGCCGACTGGATCGCCGAGCGGCTGCGCGAGTGGCCGGCGCTGCCGCGGCTGGCGCTCGGCATGATCGTGCCCGCCGGCGCCGAGGCGCAGGTGGCGCTGACGCTGCGCTCGCTGCTGGCGCAGGTCGCCGGGCGCTGGGAGCTGCACGTCGTCGCCGACGGGGCGATGCCGGAGGCGTTTGCCGGCCTTCCCGGCCTCTCCTGGCACCGGCCCGAGGGCGCGCCGGCCGCGGCGCTGAGCCGCCGTCTCGTCGACAGCGGCGCCGACATCGTCGCGCTGATCGACGCCGGCGACCAGCTCGCGCCGCATGCCCTGTTCGCCGTCGCCGACGCGCTGTTCCGCCACCCCGAATGGGGCGCGCTCTATTCCGACGAAGACCGCATCGATCCGCAGGGCAAGCGCTCGGCGCCGCATTTCAAGCCCGATTTCAACCTCGACCTGATGCGCAGCCTGCCTTATGTCGGCGCGCTGCTCGCGGTGCGGCGCGAGGTCTTCGCCGCGCTCGGCGGGTTCGATCCGCGCTGGGACGGCACCGAGGAATACGACCTGGCCTTGCGCCTCGCCGAGCGGCTCGGCCCCGCCGGGTTCGGCCATGTCGCCGACGTGCTCTATCACCGCCTGACGCTGTCCGGGCGCACGCGCCGCTCGGTGGCGGAGATCTGCGCCGACATGCCCAAGATCCTGCAGGCGCATCTCGACCGGCTCGGGATCGCCGCCACCGCCGAGCAGGGCACGCCGGCGCATACCTGCCGGGTGCGCTACCGCCACGACGGGCCCGAGCCGCTGGTGTCGATCATCGTCCCGACCAGGAACCAGGCCGGCCTGCTGCGCCGCTGCGTCGAAACCGTGCTGAAGCTGACCGAGTATCAGAACTACGAGATCATCGTCGTCGACAACGGCAGCGACGAGGCCGAGGCCTGCGCCTATCTGCGGACGATCGAGGACAAGGTCGGCGAGATCGGCGGGCGCATCCGGGTATTGCGCCATCCCGGGCCCTTCAACTTCGCGGCGATGAACAACCGCGCGGTGCGGGAAAGCGCCCGCGGCGAGTATCTGTGCCTGCTCAACAACGACACCGCGCCGCTCGACGGCGCCTGGCTCGGCGAGATGATGGCGCTGGCGCGGCGCCCCGATATCGGCGCGGTCGGGGCCAAGCTGTTCTATCCCGACGGGCACATCCAGCATGGCGGGGTGATCCTCGGCGTCGGCTGGGGTTCGCCGGCCGACCATCCCTACAACCGCGATCCCGGCGGTTCGCCCGGCTATTGGGGCCGGCTTCAGGCGGTGCAGGACCTGTCGGCGGTGACCGCCGCCTGCCTGGTGACCCGCCGTGCGCTGTGGGACGAGGTCGGCGGCCTCGACGAGGCGGGGCTGGCAGTGTCGTTCAACGATGTCGATTACTGCCTCAAATTGCGGGCCGCCGGCTATCTCGTGGCGTGGACGCCGTTCGCCCGGCTGCTGCACGAGGGCAGCGCCAGCCAGCTCGCCGCCGTCGAGGACGCGGCGATCGCCGAGAAGAACGCGCGCTTCAAGCGCGAGTCCTTCGAGATGTACCGGCGCTGGCTGCCGCAGATCGCCTTCGACCCGGCCTATAACCGCAACCTGTCGTCGCTCGGCCTCGGCTTCGCCGTCGAGACCGAGAGCGCGCCGACCTGGGACCCCGAGTTCCGCCCGCGCCCGCGGGTTCTGTGCTACGCCGCCGACCGCGAGGGCTGCGGCGAATACCGCATCATCGCCCCGAGCCGGGCGCTGTTCCGCGCCGGCGCGGTACACGCCTGCGCGACCATGCGGCTACTGACCGCGCCCGAGATCGAGCGCCTCCGGCCCGACAGCATCGTCTTCCAGCGTCAGCTCGAATGGGGCCAGATCGAGGTCATCGAGCGGGTGCGCCGGTTCAGCCGGGCCTTGCGGGTCTTCGAGATCGACGACCTGATCACCCAGATGCCGCCGAAAAGTCCGCACCGCGCGGCGATCCCGGCGGATATCGGCGCCCGGCTCAAGAAGGCGCTGTCCCTGTGCGACCGGCTCGTCGTCAGCACCGAGCCGCTCGCCCGCCACTATTGCAAGCTGTGCGACGAGACCGTGGTCCGCCCCAACCGGCTGGAACGGGCGCGCTGGCTCGGCCTGCCGGCGCCGCGCCGGCGCGAAGGCCGGCCGCGGGTCGGCTGGGCCGGGGCGGTCGGCCATCGCGGCGACCTCGAATGGCTCGCTCCCGTTGTCGAGGCGACCGCGGGGGAGGTGGACTGGGTGTTCTTCGGCCTGTGTCCGGAGCCGCTGCGCCGCCACGTCGCCGAGTATCACGAATGGGTGCCGCTGCACGATTACGCGGCCAAGCTGGCGACGCTCGACCTCGACCTCGCGCTGGCGCCGCTCGAGCTACACCCGTTCAACGAGGCCAAGAGCAATCTGCGCCTGCTCGAATACGGCGTGCTCGGCTACCCGGTTCTGTGCAGCGACATCCTGCCCTATCAATGCGGCCTGCCGGTGACCCGCCTGCCCAACCGGCAGCGCGACTGGATCGCCGCGATCCGCGAACGGGTTGCCGACCGCGCCGCGCTCGAACGCGAGGGCGCGGCCCTGCGCGAGGCCGTGCTCGCCGATTGGCTGCTGGAGGACCATCTCGACGAGGTGAAACGGTCCTGGCTGCGATGATCGTTTTTCGTGCAACAAATTCCGCAAGCGTCCGTCTCTATCGGGGTGAGGGGCTGTTGCCGGCGCTCGGGCCGTGTCTGTTGGCAGCGTGCCCTGCAACCGCTTCGGACCGTTGCTAGCGTGCAGCGGTCGGTACTTGGAGGCACGTGATGCTAGCAGGAGTGATCAACACCAACGTCAACGCGCTCTACGCGTTGAACGCGCTCAACAACAACGCCAACACCACCAACACGCTGGAGCAGCAGCTCTCGACCGGCCTGTCGATCAACAGCCCGGCCGACAACCCCGCCGGCTACATCGCCGCGCAGGGCTTCACCGCGCAGATCAGCGGCATCACCCAGGCGACCTCGAACGCCAACCAGGCGATCTCGCTGGTGCAGACCGCCGACGGCGCGATCACCCAGCAGGTCAACATTCTGCAGAACATCTCGAGCATCGCCAACCAGGCGGCCAATGGCGGCGCCACGGCGCAGCAGCTCGCCGCCCTGCAGCAGGTCGTCTCGCAGCTTCAGACCCAGGTGTCGACGATCGCGCAGCAGACCAATTTCAACGGCGTCAACCTGCTCGACGGCAGCTTCCAGGGCATCAACTTCCAGGTCGGCGCGACCGACGGCCAGACCATCGGCCTGTCGATCGCCAACTCGGCCGCCAACGCGATCGGCGCCTACCAGTCGTCGGCCAACACCGGCGCCGGCATTTTCAAGGTCAACGGCGTCGGCACCGGCGCCGTCGCCGACAATACCGGCGCGTCCTATGCGATCACCTCGGCCGGCGGCGCGTTTACCGCCGGGACGTTCGGGGTTTCGGGCTCGGCCGGCAACGCCACGATCACCGTCTCGGCCGCCACCGAATCGGCGCTCGGCGTCGCTCAGGCGATCAACAACGCGACCTCGAAGACCAATGTCAGCGCCGTCGCCGACACCAGCGTCGCCTTCACCGTGACCGCGGGGTCGTTCTCCTTCGTGCTCGGCAACGGCACCGGCGCCTCGCCGACCAACACGGTGACGATCAACGCCTCGGTAACCTCGGTGTCGCAGGCGGGCCTTGCCTCGCTGGTCGACCAGATCAACCAGGCGACCGGCCAGACCGGCATCACCGCCAGCGTCAATTCGTCGAACCAGCTCGTGCTGACCCAGGCGCAGGGCGACAACATCTCGATCTCCGGCTTCTCCGGCACCGGCCAGCTTGCCGCCGGCGGCACGACGACGACGACGATCAAATCGGGCGGCGCCACCGCGGCGACGATCCAGGGTCTCGTCACCCTGCAGTCGAACCAGAGCTTCGCGCTTTCCGCCGGGGCCTCGGACATCGGCCTCAACACCACCTCGGCGCTGTCGGCCCTGTCGAGCATCAACGTGTCGACCGCGGCCGGCGCCAGCGCCGCGCTCAACGTCGTCGCCTTCGCCTTGCAGCAGCTCGAGTCGGTCGGCAGCCAGCTCGGCGCCGTCCAGCAGCGGCTGCAGGCCACCGTGGCCAATCTGCAGACCACCAACACCAACCTGACCGCGGCCCGGTCGGTGGTGCAGGACGCCAACATCCCCGAGGTGACGACGCGGCTGACGCAGGCCGAGATCCTGCAGCAGGCCGGCGTCTCGGCGTTGGCGCAGTCGAGCCAGTTGCAGCAGTCGTTCCTCAAGCTGCTGCAGTAGAGCCGGGGAAGGCGCAGCGATGGCGGCAGCGCCCGTCCCCGGGAATGATCCGGGGACGGGCCTGTCCCGCCGCGCCTTGTGGAGCGATCCATGGCACTCACAAGCCTCCTCAGCTCGAGCCAAATCACCTCGCTGATCCAGCAGGCCAGCGCCGCCTTCCAGGCCCCGGCCGGGGTGCTGCAGGCCCAGGAAAAGCCGATCCAGGCCAAGATCGCCGCGCTCGGCCAGGTGCAGGGCGCGCTCACCAGCCTGCAATCGGCGCTGGCCGGGCTCGCCGATGTGCAGGGAATGGCCCAGCGCACCGCCGCCGTCTCGCCGTCGGACGCGGTCACCGCGAGCGTCGGCAACACCACCCCCGTCGGCACCTACGCGCTCAGCGGCATCCGCCTGGCCCAGGCCGAGACCCTGATCTCCTCCGGCTCGGCCAGCGCCAGCGGCACCTTGGGCTCCGGCTCCCTGGCCATCAAGGTCGGCAACGGCAGCACCGTCACCGTCGATATCGCCGCCGGCCAGTCGAGCCTCAACGGCATCGCCGATGCGATCGACGCCGCCGCTGCCGGCATCCACGCTTCGGTGCTGTTCGACGGCAGCAAATACCGCCTCGTTGTCACCGCCGACGCGACCGGCACCGCCAATGCCTTCACCATCACCGGCACCGGCGCCCTCGCCGGGTTCAGCTACTTCGCCGGCAGCTCCGGCCTCAGCGAGAGCCAGGCGGCGGCGGACGCCAGCTTCTCGCTGAACGGCTTCACCGTCACCAGCGGCTCCAACACCGTCACCGGCGTGGTTCCCGGGCTGACCCTCACCCTGGCGGCGAGCGGCTCGGCCACGGTCACCGTGAGCCAGAGCGCCGCCGCCCTCGACAGCGCCGCGCAAAGCGTCGTCAGCGCGCTCAACAACGCGCTGTCGACGATCGGCAAGCTCACCGCGTACAGCCCGGTCAGCGGCGCCGGCCCGCTGCTCGGCGATGTCGGCCTGGAGATCGTCCGCACCAACCTGCTGAACGCGATCTCGGCCTCCGCGTTGACCGGTGCCGCGGCCGGCACGCCCTACACCTCGCTCAGCAGCATCGGCTTCACCGTCACCAGCGGCGGCACCGTCAGTTTCGACGACGCCGCGTTCCAAAACGCGGCCGCCGCCAATTACGGCGCCGTCGCCTCGCTGCTCGGCGAGTTCGGCACCGCCTCGAACCCCGCGGTCGGGGTCGAGAGCATCGGCAGCGCGGTCGCGGGCAGCTACGCCGTCGACATCACCGGCAATTCCGGCGGGGTCGTCACCGGCACCGTCAACGGCCAGGCGGCGAGCGGTACCGGCGGCATCCTCGTCGTCACCGGGCCCGGCCCGGCGCAGGGCCTCGCCCTCAGCATCGCCGCCGGCGCCAGCGGCAGCCTCGGCACCGTGACCCTGAGCCAGGGGCTGTTCGGCAGCCTCAGCAGCGTGCTCGGCGCCGCACTCGCCAGCGGCACCGGCAGCGTCTCGAACGAGCTCGACAGCCTCAATCAGACGATCACGGCGATGAACAAGCAGGTCGCCGCGCTCGAGCTGCAGGCGCAGCAGCAGACCCAGCAGCTCACCGACCAGTTCACCGTGGCCCAGACCACGCTGTCGCAGCTCGAGACGGTGAGCAATTTTCTCAACACGTTTTTCAATCTGCCTTCGGGCGGAGCGGGAGGTTGACCATGATCGGCACGCGAGGTGGTATGACCGGGCCGGCGGCCTATCGGGTCATCGAGGGCGTCGGCGCGACGCCGGAGGAATTCATGAAGATGGCGCTCGACGCGGCGCGCATGCTGCTGCTGCGGGCGGAAAGCGCGATCCATGCCGGGCAGCAGGTGGAAAAGGCCAAGGCATTGGCCTCGGCCGGCAATGTCGTCGAGTTCATGCTCGGGCTCAGCGGCGTCTCGCCCGGCGCCCTCAGCGATTGCCTGGCCAGCGTCTACCAGTACGTGCTGGCGGCGATCCTCAAGGGCAATGCCGGCAACGACGCCGAGGCGGTCGCCGCCGGGCGTCTTGCGCTGGAAGAGCTCAGCACCACATGGCGAAAGATCTTCCCCGACGCTCTGCCCTGGGACGAGATCGGGGAGGAAGCCTTCGCGAACGGGAGCGGAGAGCATGCCTGATCCGATTCAGGGGGTGAACGGCGGCGGCCCGGTCGGCGTCGCCTCGACCGGCGAGACCGGTGCCGCGCACGGCAACGCCAGGCCGCAGGACGCGTCGCCGCCGCCGGCCGCCGATACCGTCGATGTCGGCAACACTGCCGGCCTGCTGACCACGATCGCCGACGCCGCGGCGACGGCGCCCGGCATCGACCAGGCCAAGGTCGAGGCGCTGCAGCAGGCCATTGCCGGCGGCACCTATCGGGTCGATCCGCAGGCGATTGCCGAGAAGATGCTGGAGGTCGAGACCGGTCTCGGCGGCGGAGGCGGCCAGTGAGCCCGCCCGCCGGCCGTCACGACGCCAGGCGCAATCCCTGGAACAGCGGATCGGCCGCGGCGCGGCGCGCCTCGCGGCGGATCCAGTCCTGCACCAGGGCAAGGCGGGCCGCCGCCTGGTGGATATCGTCGCGATCGGCGATGTCGCGGAAGGCTTCCAGCAGTTGGTCGAGGCACTCGGCCTCGCCGGTGATCAGTTCCGGCGCCGGCGCATCGTCGCGGTACGCCGGCTCGTCGGCGAGCGCCCATGCGCCGCCCAAGGTTCCCCGCCCGATCATTACCCCCTCAATGGGCTGCCGCCACACCCGGCAGCCCCGACGTCGCGGCAGCGGAAATATTGATTTGCCGACCGCTGCGGATTCACGCCGCAGCTCTCGGCATATTTCTCTAACTGCAACAACGCCCTCGACCCGAAAGCTTGACGATAACTGAAAAATTTTCAATCTTTTGTGCGGAGCGTCGGATGCGGGCTCGGGCCGAGATAGTTTTCCCGAACAATATCAGAGACTTGCGTCTCCGCCGTCGGCTGACTCAAGAACAGCTCGGGCGGATGATGGTGCCGCCGATTCGCGAATCGACCGTGTCCAAGATGGAAAGCGGCGAGCGCCGCTTGACGAATTTGCAGATCGCCGAGCTTGCCAACATCCTGCGTTGCCGGCCGGAAGACATCCCGGTGGTCAGCGGCCGCGACTCCTCGCACGGGGTCGAGCGCTGGCGCAAGGCGCAGCAGGAGGCGGTCGGCAACAGCATCGCCAGCGGCGCCGCCGCGACCGGCTATGTGCTCGCGCAACTGCGCAAGAAGCACGGCAAGACGATGCAGCAGGTGGCGAACGCGATCGGCATGACCCTGTCGGTCTACCATCGCGTCGAGATGGCCAGCCGCATCATCCAGGCCGACGAGATCGAGGCGGTGGCCAGGTTCTACGGCCTCACCACCGAGGAGCTGATCGGCCTGTTCGAGCGGCGCACCGCGGAAAATCTCGAAAAGCTGAAAAACGGCGTGCCGCCGGAGCAGCTTCTGCCGCGGGTGCCGCGCTCGCTGCTCAAGGATGACGCCAAGTGGGGCCGGCTCGGCGCGCTGGAACGCTATGCGATGCGCCGCTCGATCCGCTATGTCGGGGCGCCGCCCGAGCCGGCGAGCCTGCCGGTCTACGGCCGGATGAAGACCGGCGAGGACGGCGGCCACCATTTCGCCATCGACCGCGACGTCGTCGTCGACCAGGTGCCGGTGCGCGACCTGCTGCGGCCGAGCGAGGACGCTTTCCTGGTGCGCAATTTCTCGCAGCGGCTCGGCTTTCTGCTGCGGCCCGGCGCGCTTGCCTATGTCGATCCGCAGGCGCCGGTGGCGATGGGCGATATCGCGTTTTTTGTCAGAACCGACGGCTCCGCCGATGCCGCGGTGGCGATCGGCGACGGCATCGGCCCGCTGATGCTGAAAATGTACAATCCCGAAGAGCAGATCGCGATCGGCGATCCGAACATCGCCGCGGTGCTGCGCATCGGCATGCTGATCCTGCCGTAGCGATTCGCCGCCCGGCCGCCGCCGCGCCGGGCGGCGGCGCGGCAAAGCGGCGGAAAAGCGCCGGCTTCGGCAACCGTACCGCGAGGCCGGGCCGCTTCATATACCATCCGGGCGCGATGACGCGCGGGCCGCCAGCCAACCTGCCGCAAGGGAACGCCGGGCGCTTTCCCCTCGCGCTCGCCTGCGTGCTGGCCGCCGCCGGGCTGCTGCCGCCGGCGGCGCTGCTGCCGTGCCCGGGCGGGCTCGCTTTGCTGCTGCTGCCGCAAAGCGGCGTCGTGCTGGCTTTCGGCGTCGTCGCGGCGCCGCTCGCCGCCGCCCTCGCCGCGGCCCTGCGTCCGGCCGCCGCCGGTGCCGAGCTGCGCCGGACGGCGGTTCGCATCGCCGCCGCCGCCGGGTTCCTCGTCGCCCTGTCGGCGCTCGCCTGGGTCCGACCGCGCGATCCGGCGCTCGCCCCGTGCCTGGTCACCGCCGCGCTCGGCCTCGGCGGCGCCTGGCTGTTGCTGCTGCATCTGCTGGCCGCTCCGGCCGCCGTCGGCCTGCGCCGCCGCATCGCCCTGGTCGGCGAGGTCGGAGTGCTGTCTGCGATGCTGCACGCGGGCGGCGGCCTTACCGCCGTCGCGGCGGCGCTGTATCCTTGCATCGCCGTCGCCAACGGCCTGGCGTTCGGGCTGCATGCCCTGGCGACGGCGACCGCGCTCGGCGCCGCCGGGTTTGCCCTCGCCGTCGCCGCGACCCCGTTCTGGCGGGAGGAGCCGGCCGTCGCCGCGCTCGCCTTCGCCGTCGTCGTCCTGGTGCCGGCGGCGTTCGGTCTCGGGTGGCGGCGCATGGCCCGCGGCGTCGAGCTCGCGGCTCGGCGGGGCGCCGACGAGCGCGGCGTGTTTGCCGCCGTCGCCGAGGACGTACGCGGCTCGCTGCGCGCGATCATGCGCGCCGGCGCGGCGCTCGATCCCGCCGCCCTGGCGCCGGAGGCGGCCGACGCGCTCGCCCGGCTGCGCCTCTCGGCCCGCGCCGCGCTGGTCCAGCTCGACGGCATTCCCGCCTTCGCGGCGATCGAGGCCGGCCGCTTCGCCCCGGAGACGCGCGGCTTCGATCTCTATCAGCTGGTCCACGGCGGGGTCGCCGCGATGCGCCCGCAGGCGGCGGATCGCGGCGTCGCCCTGTCGGTCCGCATCGACCCGCGGCTGCCTTACGAGCTGCGCGGCTGGCCGCGCGAGCTGCGCCAGATGCTGATCGCGCTGATCGCCGGTGCCTTGCGCCACACCGACCGCGCCGCGATCGCCATCGACCTCGACCTGGTGGAGCGGGCCGGCGACAGCGTGCGCTTCCGCGTTGCCGTGCGCGACCACGGTCCGCGTGCGCTGCGCGGCGTGCTCGCCGCCCCGCCGCCGCCGTCGGACGGGGCGGCGCATCTTCGGGCCGGGCTTGCTGTCGCCGAACGGCTGGCCGCGCTGATGGGCGGGCAGATCGAGATCGACAGCGAGCCGAAACGGGCGATCGCGCTGTCGGTCGAACTGCCGTTCGCGCTCGACCGCGCCGCGCTGGCGCTGGTGCTCGACCTGGCGCAATTGCCGGTGCTGATTGTCACCGGCGACGGCCAGCTCGCCGCCGAGCTGGTCGAGGCGCTCGCCGCCTGGCGCGCGGAGGGGCATTGGATCGGCGCCGGCGACGCCGCGCTCGCCTATGTCGAGGCGCTGCCGCCCGGGCCGCAGCGCCCGGTCCTCCTGGTCGACGGCCGCGGCGAGGTGGTGCCGGCGCTGAGCTGGGCGCACCGCGCGCGCCGCGCCCATGCCGCCGCCGCGCCCTATCTGCTGTTCATCGCCGACGAGGCGCGCATCGACAGCGTGATCGGCCTTGCCGACGGCGAACTCGACGCGATCCTGCCGGCGCCGTTCAGCCACGCGGTGTTGCAGAGCACGCTGCACGCGCTGCGCCTCGGCGCCGCCGACTGGCTGCCGGGCGAGGCGCCGGCGCAGCCGGCACGGCCGCGCCAGCCGCCGCCGCTGCACACGCTGCGCGAGTTGCCGCCCGCGCCGGTGCCGGCGGAAACGCCGCCGCGGCACGAGCCGCCGCCGGCCGAGCCGCCTCCGCCTCCGCCGTCGCCGCCACCTTCGCCCTCGCCGCCGCTCGAAACCCGGCCGCCGCTTTCGGGGCCGCTTGAAACCCGGCCGCCGCTCCGCGTCCTGGTCGGCGCCGGCAATGCCGCCAACCGCCGCATCATCGAGCGCATTCTGCAAAGCGCCGGCCATCTCGCCGAGCCGGTCGCCACCGGCGAGGCGGTCGCGGCGGCGCTCGCCGCCGGCGCGTTCGACCTGGTGCTGCTCGACCTCGCTCCGGCCGACAGCGCGGCGGCGGCGATCGAGGCCTGCCGCGGGCTGCGGCCCGGCATCCCGATCGTCGTGCTGGCCGCCGGCGGCGACGATGCCGCGCTCGCCGCGCTGGAAGAAGCCGGGGCGACGCTGGTGCTGGCCAAGCCGGTCGAGCCGAGCCGGCTGACCGCCGCCGTTGCCAGGGCGCGCGCGGCCGCGCCGGCCGAGCCGCCCGCCGTGGTCACCGAAATCTCGTCGCATCCCCGCTTTGCCCGCGGCGGTGCGGCGGCGGAGGATGAGCGCGACGCCGATGCGCGGCTCTCGCTCGGCGCCGGCCGCGCCTCGTTCGACGACGTCGTCACCGCCTTCCGCGCCGATGCGCGCCGGCTGCTGAAAGAGCTTGGCGGCAGCG
>Ga0209581_1000605_pt1 | contig 65365 bp, 56 predicted proteins | sample Coa_R2_FD_187160 | JGI IMG/M metagenome (GOLD analysis project Ga0209581, IMG submission 187160) | Surface soil microbial communities from Centralia Pennsylvania, which are recovering from an underground coalmine fire - Coalmine... | ecosystem: Environmental > Terrestrial > Soil > Unclassified ...
GGATGCGCGCTGATTTTACCAACAATCCGGCTGCGGCACTCTTCCTTTTTCACTTTTTCAACGCCCGACTGATTCTTGCTCCGTGACAGTTCGCGAGCGCGAGGGCGGCACAGCTTGGTTGCTCTCGTCCCAATGTTGGGGGCCGAACAAACACTGCAGCCTTTTTCGCGCCGCATCGACTGAATACAGTTCGCGCGTTTTTCGCAGGCCGTTTTCCGAGAGGCGGCGCCAAAGTTCTTCCGATTCGTAGAGTTCGATCATTGCCTGGGCGAACGCTTCCGGCTCGTCGGCCACGAGCACATCTTCGCGATCAACCAGGCCCATTCCCTCGACTGCCAGCGAAGTTGCTACCACCGGCACGCCGAAGGCCAGGCTCTGGTTGATTTTGCCCTTTACACCGGCTCCGAATCGAAGAGGCGCAACTGAGATCCGCACGCTGTCGAAAAAAGGAGCGACGTCTCGTTGCAAGCCGGCTACGACAATGCTTTCACTGGCCAGTGAAGCGATCTCCGGCGGTGGCTTTCCCCCGATAATGTAGAACCTGGCTTCTCGGAGGCGGGAACTTACCAGCGGAAAAATTTCCTGCGCAAAAAACAGAACGGCATCGATATTTGGCCGGTGCTGGAATCCGCCAATAAAGAGGTAGTCGCGCCGGAACGCGAACGGCTTTCCGGAGTTGCGGATATCGACGATATTGGAAACGAGTTGGATAGATTTGGCTGGCCACGTCTCTTGGAGCAGCTTTTGTTCGACAGGGCTTACCACCCACGTTTCATCGGCCTGGCCGATAAGGTCGTGTTCCAACTTTTCACTTTGTTGTGCCTTGTGCCGGGCTTCAGGATCGCCAGTCAGTTCCGCTTCGCCGCGCTCACGAAGGTAATGAAGATCGACGGTATCGAAGATAACGCGGCTTTGGGGCGCGTGCAGTCGCACATCGGCGATGTGTTTGCGCGCGAAATCGCATCGGCTCAGCACGACGGCGTCGAAAGTCGAGCCATGAGTGGCGAGATAATCCCGCACCTTCCTGACATAAGGGTGATAGATGACTTGGATCCCGTACTTTTGTAGTTCCGCGGCGTAAGGAGCGGTAGCTGCCAGGTTATCTGGGATGAATGTGACCCGGTGGCCAAGTTGGCACAGGATTTTGAGGATTTGAAACATCCGCAGCGATCCAGAATCCTGGTCGTAGTAGGGAAGGTGATGATCGATTACCAGAATGCTTTTGCAGCCCGGCGCGGCGCGAAACAGCGATGTGGCATCGCCATTGAGCGGTCGGGTGGCCAGTTCGCTGGCCCATCGCTCGGCAAAAAGCGAGCGATTGGCCGCCTGATATTTTTTTGTTCCGCTGGTGAGGTTTGTTCCGCTGGTGGCTCCTTCGTAGTGGATAACCTCACTTAGCGGCTGGTATAACACCTTGTAACCTGCCTGCCGTACCTTAAACGCCAGGTCGGTATCCTCGTAGTAAGCGGGCGTATAACGCGCGTCGAATCCGCCAACGCTGGCAAACAGCGATTTGGGGATCATAAGCGCAGCGGCCGAGCAATAATCCACTTCACGCAGGTAATTGTATTCCGGCTTATGCGGGTCATCGAACTTTCCGTAATTCCAGCCAGAGGCATCGCGCCAGATGATGCCGCCCGCCTCTTGCAACCGGCCGTCGGGATAGAGCAGTTTCGCCCCGACGACGCCCGCCCGAGGTTCTTGGGAAAAAGTGTCGCGTAACGCCCGCAACCAGCCCGGCCGGACCAGCGTGTCGTTGTTGAGAAAAACCAGATAGGCGCCGCGTGCTCTTTCGGCTCCGCGGTTGCAGGAAGCGATGAAACCCGAATTGTTTTCATTGCGGAGATAGACAAGGCCGGGGATTCGCGAAAGCGCTTCCGCCGTTTCGTCACTCGAACAATCATCCACCACGATGACTTCAAAACGTTCGTTGCCCTGATGCTCCTGCAGCGACGCGAGACAGGCTTGAGTGAATCGCACCTGATTAAATACGGGAATGATGATTGAAACTTCGACCTCGTCGTGAACTGGGAATACGATGGGGCGCGTTGGAGGAGGAGGCTCTGCAGGCGCCAGAGCGCGCGCAGGAGCTTTAACTACGCCGGAGGCCAGCGCCCGGATTTCTTCGTCAATGTCCGCAACCTCGGGATGGGCTTGTCGCCATTTGCGGTAACTCGAAACCAACTTTTCCAAATGTCCGTAGCCCAGAAGGGCGCGCGCCTTTTCTGGAGAAAGCCTGGCCTTCACAGCCGCAACTGGATTTGCAATCTGCCAGCGGGCCGATGATCGAAGACAGACCGCGGCCTGCTCGGCATCTTCCAAAAGGCGACAGAGCCTCTGGACGCTTTTTAGCTCCTTGCGCAAGCGTTCTCGCAGTTCATCGCTGCGGCTTTCGCTTCGAGCGAGATCGACACTTTTCTCTCGAAGCTGCGCGGTTTTCTGTTGAAGGTGGGCGGTGAGTTCCTCCACCTGCACCTTATGGCGGCGTTCCGCCTGCGCCAGCAGTTGACTGTACAGCTCTTCTATCTGGGCTAATCTTTCTGGCACGAACGTGTTGAGCCGACTGACGGCGCCCGGCAGCAAGTCAGCGGCGTCGTTGGAGAAGCCGGCTCTTACGGTATCGCCTATTTTCTGGTTGTTCTTTGGTTTTCGCGATGTCGCTTCGGCAGTCAGGTTTCGGTAAAGGTCGATCACTTGAGGGGCGACCCGGGCATCCACGAGGTTGTCGATCGTGAAATGAGTGTGGCGTCGTCGCTTTGTTATCAGCTTCGCCGCAGCGGCTATTTTCGACCGGGGCAAACCGACAAACTCCGCGATGCGTCGCAGTTCGGTCTCCGCATCTTGGAAGAACAAATCGTAATGAGTAACAAGGCAGTCGTGTTGGTCTGTGGCGTTGAGCAGGCGGCGGTTGTAGATCTCCCACAGGCGCAAACCAAATGAATAAGAGGTGCCGTTTCTCTCCCTCATTGAATGAGCGACCTCCAATGGATTGCGAACCATGATGATGGTTTTGAGGCCTGGCAGAAGTTGAAGCCAGAACGGCAGGGTCAAACTGTTGCGGGGATCTTTCCAACCCCAGAGGGTTGCCGACTCAAATGCCTCAATCAACATGCGGGCCTTCATCCGCAGCGGGTCGAGCCGGGGGCTTGTAAAGTCCTCATCGGCCGGCGGCGGCAGATCCCACGCCCCGCCCAGTTCGTTCAGCAGTTGGTCGTTCAGCGCCACGAACCGGAGATGTTCCCAAAAGCCGTCCGGATTATCGGCCTGCGGCGGCATCAGATCTTCCTGCGGGCCGAGGTAAAGTCCGCAGGCGTGCAGCAACCGGGTAAGCATCGATGTCCCCGAGCGGTGCGCTCCGGCGATGCACACGACCGTCTGATTCTTCGAAAGAATTTTCACGCAAAGAACTTACACAACGACGAGCAAATCAACGCGTCAAGGCGATTAGTTCCGCTCCGCCAAGGGCAATCCTTTCGCAATACGCTCGCGGGTATGAGCATGGTGTTAAGCTGGCCAGAGATCATAAAATCTTCGTCGCGCAAACGCCAGACGCATTTAAGTTCACTCCCATGCAGCGCAGCGATGGGCGTCGGCCGGATGAGATTCGCCCCCTCAACTTTGAGTTAAACGTGGCGCCGCAGGCAAGCGGCTCGGTGCTTGTCTCAATGGGACATACGCGCGTGATCTGCGGCGTGACGATCGAGGAAGCCGTTCCCCGCTGGATGAAAGAGCAGAACGTCGCCGGCGGCTGGCTGACTGCCGAGTACGCCATGCTGCCGTATTCCACAACACCTCGAAAACCGCGGGACATCGCGAAAGGCCGCGTCGATGGTCGCAGCGTGGAGATTCAACGTCTCATTGGCCGGTCGCTGCGAGCCGTTGTCGATCTGGACAAACTTGGGCCGCGCACCATCTGGGTCGATTGCGACGTGTTGCAGGCCGACGGTGGTACGCGCACGGCAGCCATCACGCACGGCAGCCATCACCGGCGCCAGTCTGGCGGTCGCCATGGCCTGCCGCAGACTCGTGCGGGAGAAAGTGCTCGACGCGTCGCCGGTGCAAAAATTGGTGGCCGCTGTGAGCGCAGGCGTGCTCGATGGTCAGGCCGTTCTCGATCTCAATTACCAGGAGGACAAAACGGTCAGCGTTGATTTCAATCTCGTGGCGACCGAGGACGGGGAATTTGTCGAGGTGCAGGGCTCAGGCGAAGAAGCCACGTTTACTCAGGCGCAACTGGAGGAAATGCTCGCGCTGGCGCAAAAAGGCATCGCCGCTCTCATCGGCGCCCAGCGCTCGGTTTTGGCACGCATCATGGTGACGCCGCCGGAAAATTAACTCAAACGCGCTCGGGCTTAAGCTGCAGCAGGCGCATCCGGGCAGGTGGCGCTCTGCGCGTTCTGGCATTGGCGTTTCGCCAAAACGCCCTACAATGATTGCCCCAAATGAAACGCGCGCTGATTACCGGCATTACCGGGCAGGACGGAAGTTATCTGGCCGATCTGTTGCTGGAAAAAGGCTACGAAGTGCACGGCATCATTCGCCGCGCCAGCACCTTCAACACTTCGCGTATCGATCATCTTTATGCCGACCCTCACATCAACGGCGTGCGCCTGTTTCTTCACTATGGCGATCTGAGCGATTCGGTGAACCTGGTGAAACTGCTTTACGACTTGAAACCGGACGAAATTTATCACCTGGGCGCGCAAAGCCATGTGCGCGTGAGTTTCGACATTCCCGAGTACACCGCGAACATTACCGCTCTGGGCACGATCCGGATTTTGGAAGCCATTCGCGAGGCGGGTGTGCGTTCGCGTTTCTGCCATGCAGCCAGCAGCGAAATGTTCGGCAGCGCGCGAGAGGTTCCACAAAACGAGAACACGCCATTCTGGCCGCGCAGTCCCTACGGGGTAGCGAAGGTTTTTTCCTACTGGGCCACGGTGAACTACCGGGAAAGCTACGGTCTGCTGGCCAGCAACAGCATCATGTTTAATCACGAGAGCCCCCGTCGCGGCGAAACGTTCGTGACGCGGAAGATTTCGCGCGCCGTTGCGGCCATCAAGCATGGGCTTCAAAAAGAATTGTACCTCGGCAATCTCGAGGCGAAACGCGACTGGGGATACGCGCCGGAGTACGTCGAAGGCATGTGGCGCATTCTCCAGCAGGATCAAGGCAACGATTTTGTGCTGGCCACCGGTGAAACTCACAGCGTGCGCGAGTTTGCCGAGGCGGCTTTCGCCCACGCAAACCTGGATTGGAAAGAATTTGTCCGGTACGATCCCCGCTATGAGCGCCCGGCAGAAGTGGACCTGCTCATGGGCGACGCTTCGAAGGCCAAAAAGATTCTCGCCTGGGAACCCAAAGTGCGGTTCCACGACCTCGTGAAGATCATGGTGGAGGCCGACATGGAATTGCTTTCGCGCAAAACGACGCGAGAGCATTTGGGCAAAATGCCCTGACCAGTGCCGGCTATCGAATTCGCAGCCCATGTCTCGGCACGCGCTCCGCGCGGACCATGGCTGCTAGCGAATCACCAGTGTGCCGGAATTTTTTCTGGGATCCATCGAGCTGGCATCGGCGGACGCCAGACCGGGAATGACTGACGCCAGCGGTTGATCGACAATGGTGACTCGCGCGCCAGGGCCGACAATGTCGTAAAGGCTGATGATGTCGCTGGAACGCATCCGAATGCATCCGTAACTGGCTGGCGTGCCGATGAGCCGTTCCTCAGGTGTGCCGTGGATGTAAATGTAACGGCCGAAGGCATTGGCGTTTTGCGCTTCGAGTCCACGCAGCCAGAGAATGCGCGTGACAATGGGATCGCGCCCCGGAGAATCCGGCGGGACAATTTCGCCGGTGCGCCGTCGGTCCTTGAACACCGCGCCCGGCGGAGCGTTGTCGCCGATCTTTTTCGCGATCGCCAGTTCACCCAGCGGAGTGAAAGCGCTGCCGGGCGAATCGCCCAGGCCGAACTTCGACGTCGAGACCGGATAAACAGCCAGGAGATTGCCGCGATCGAGCACCGCCAGTTTCTGGTCGCGCGTGCTGACGACGATTTGATGCCGCGTGTCCGGCGCTGCGCAGGAGGAGAGGAAAATCGTGACCAACAGAAACCCAAGCGGCGCCGGCTTCTGGAACGCCAAAATATTTGCGCTTGCGCCGCCCCGCCCGACCAGGGCCGGCAAACGCGCTCTGCGCCGCGTCTTCATGCGCGATGAAACCGGAAAAACTTTTCGGCGGTTTCGGTTGTCGCGTCCGCGATTTCCTCGAGCGAGGTTTCGCGCGTCGCGGCGATAGATTCTGCCACGATTCTGACGTGCGCCGGCTCGGAGCGCTTCCCCCGAAAGGGCGCTGGCGCCAGATAAGGGCAATCGGTTTCGACCATGAATTTCCACAGCGGGATTCGCGCGGCGACCTCTCGAACGGTGTCGCTGTTTTTGAACGTGACGATACCGGTGAAAGAAACCAGGTGTTCCAGATCGAAAGCCTGGTTTGCCTGCTCGAGAGTGCCATTGAAACAATGGAAAACGCCGCGCACTCTGCCCGTATAGGGTCGCAAAATCCCGAGCGTATCCTCCCAGGCGTCGCGTTGATGGATAATGACATTTAGCCCCAGCTCCACGGCCAGATCGAGCTGCTGCTGAAACAGGCTGGCCTGTTTAGATTTGCAGGCACCGTCGCGAATTTGCGCTTCGATTTCTTCTTCCGTTTCGGTTCGCAGCGCAGTCATTACCTGGACCTGCTTTTCCGTGGCGACCTGCCGGCTGGGCAAATGATGGTAGTCGAGCCCCGTCTCTCCGATGGCCACGACGCGCGGGTTCTGCGCCAGCTCGCGCAGCGGCGTGATGACGTCCTCCTGCGCCGTTTCAACGGATGTGGGATGAACGCCAATCGCCGCGTAAACCGCCGGATATCGTTGAGCCAGTTCGATCGCCCGCCGACTGCCTTCGACCGAAGTGCCGATGGTCACAATGCGGGTGACGCCGGCTTCGACCGCGCGGCGAATGACGGTGTCCAGGTCTGGGGCGAACTCCGGAAAATCGAGATGAGCATGTGTATCGATGAGCATTGTGAGAACGGGATTCAGAGTAAGGCCAGGCCCGGGTTCGTTTGAAAATGCTTTTGCGGTTTAGTTTTTCAACGAATCGCTCCCTACCATTCGATGATGGTGCTGGCCCAGGTCAAGCCACCGCCGAAGACGACCATCAAAATAAAATCGCCGGGTTTGATTCTGCCGGTGCGGTTGGCTTCGTCCAGCGCAATGGCCACCGCTGCCGCCGATGTGTTGCCATAGCGGTCCAGGTTTACAAACATTTTGTCGCGCGAAATGCCAAGGCGATCGGCAATCGCCTCGATGATTCGTAGATTCGCCTGATGCGGAATCACGCACGCAATGTCTTCGATGGAGAGCCCGGCTTGGTCGAGCGCTTTTTTTGCGGCGTTGAGCATGGCGATGACGGCTTGTTTGTACACTTCCTTACCCGTCATGTGGATGGTGGCCAGGTGCATATCGACGTTTTCGCGCGTGATCGGGCAACGCGAGCCGCCGCCGGGCATGAACAAGATGTCGGTGTAATCACCGTCGCTGCCGATATAGGTGCTGATGATTCCATGGGCGCTGCCGCGATGGCGCAACACCGCCGCGCCGGCGCCGTCGCCAAACAGCACACAGGTGTTACGATCGGTCCAGTTGGTGATGGAGGTGAGTTTTTCGGCCCCGATGACCAGAACCGTGTCGTGGGTATGAGAGGTGATGAATTGCTGCGCGATCTCCAGGCCAAAGAGAAAACCGGCGCAGGCCGCGGAGATATCCAGGCATGCGGCGTTTGTCGCGCCGATTTTTTTCTGAACGAAGCAGGCTGTGGCCGGGAAAAGCATGTCGGGAGTAGCGGTAGCCACGAGGATGAGGTCGATTTCAAGCGGCGAGATTTTAGCCTGTTCCATTGCCTTGATGGCCGCTTTGGCCGCCATATCGCTGGTCAGTTCGTCTTTGGCGGCGATACGGCGCTGCTTGATGCCCGTGCGCGTGGTGATCCATTCGTCGCTGGTATCCACCATGCGCGAAAGGTCGTCGTTGGTGAGAATTTTTTCCGGCACATAACTGCCTGTGCCGACGATTGAGACCGTGCGCAGCGTTTTACTGCAGCGCGGGCTCGAGCGGGGCTGTTGTCTCATGATAACGGCGAATCTCCTCGACGATATGCGGGTTGACCTGCTGTTCAATCGACTCGGCCGCCACCCGTAACGCATTTTTGATGGCCAGAGGCGTGCTGGCGCCGTGCGCGATGATGCAAATCCCGTTTACTCCCAGCAGCGGCATCCCGCCGTACTCTTCGTAATTGGTTTTATCCTTGATAGCACGAAAGGCCTTGCGCGCCAGATACGCGCCCACCATGTGAATCTTCGACCGCGTCAATTCCTGCCTCAGCCATTTGAAAATCGCCACGGCAATCGATTCCGATGTTTTCAAAATGACATTGCCCACGAAACCGTCGCACACAACCACTTCCACGGGGTCCTCAAACAGATGCCGGCCCTCGATGTTGCCGCGGAAATTCAACGAACTTTCCTTTAGCATTTTGAAAGCCTCCCGCGTCAGCTCTGTGCCTTTTACGTCCTCTTCGCCGAGCGAGATGAGGCCCACCCGCGGGTTCTTGTAGCGCAGCACGTGGCTGGAATAGACCGAGCCCATGATGCCATATTGCAAAAGATGTTCCGGTCGCGCATCGATATTGGCGCCCGCATCGATCAGCACAAAAACATTGAACTGCGTCGGAAGCACCGCCGCGATGCCGGGCCGGCTGATTCCCGCCAGGGTCCGCAGTTTAATGGTGCAGGCGGCTACGGCGGCTCCGGTGTGTCCGGCGCTCACCACTGCATCTGCCTGGCCGAATTTCACCAGATCGACGGCGCGACTGATGGACGAATCTTTTTTCCGGCGCACCGCCGTCCACGCGCGGTCGTGCATCTCCACCACCTGGGTCGAATGGAAAAGCTCGATCCTGCGATCGTTGCAGCCCTGCTTTTTCAGTTCGTTTTCGATCTGTTCCGAATCGCCAACGAGATACAATTTGGAAATGTGCGGGTACTCGCGCAGCGCCATTACGGCGCCGGCGACCAGAGTTGGCGGACCGAAATCGCCGCCCATCGCGTCGAGGGCGATTTTCATGAGAACCAAATTTTGCGGGCTTTAGCGGCTGTTTGCAAAATGAAAAATCAACCTCGCGCGGAGAGCGCGACCGTTTCAATGCCTCGTGGCCACGATTCTCCGGGCGCGAGAATGGCCTCCCCGGTCGCCAATTCCGAAGTGCAATCCGCGCTGAAACAGGCGGCGCAGTTTGAGATTGCGACGACTTATTTGCTTTCCAGCGTCAGCACTTGTCGCCCGCGATAATAACCGCAGGATGGACAGGCGATGTGCGAAGGGACCGTGCTCCCGCATTGAGGGCACTTGTTAAGATGGGGCGCGTGCCAGCGGTTTGCCGCTTTTCGGGTGCGCAACCGCATTTTAGAAGTTTTACGTTTCGGAACTCCCATGCAGGCGGCTACCAAAGCATGATCCGGCAAAAAAACAATCTCTGCGCGCGCGGTTCGCTCAACGCGGCGGATTGGGTCCGTTTCAGCGCTTCAGATTCAGCTTGTCCAGCGCACTCCAGTCCGACTGGCGTTTGGACTGGCGTTCAGTAGCGGGCTGGGGCCAGGGCGCCCGGCAGATGCGGCCGCCGTCTCTGTCGCAATGCGGATGAGCGGGCAAATTCAGCAACAGATCTTCGCGGGCAAATGGGGTGAGGTCCACCATTTCGGGCCCGGTCAGTTCAGTGTGCACGGCAAACGCCTGCACCCGGATTTCGTGGACAAATTTTTCCAGACACGAAACGCAGCGCAGCTCGACTTTCTGCAAAAGGGAGCCGTTCGCCCACAAGGCTCCGCCTGCGACCCCCAGGTCGAGGCTGTAATGCAGCGGCCCGATGCTGCAAATATCTTCCGCCCCAAGTTCGCTGATGGGGCTTTTTTCGTCTCCTTCCAGATGCAACCCTTCCGGTGGAATTTGTTTCAGGTGAATCTTCATCTTTGGCTGTGCCCTCGTCTGAAACGTTTTGTTTTGCTGTTATTCTTCGGAAAATTTTCGGGCCAGCGCCCTGGCCACGCAGGAGGGAACGAATCCCGACACGTCCCCGCCAAGGCGGGCGATTTCCTTTACAATGCGCGAACTGAGATAAGTATAGTCGGCCTTGGGCATCAGGAAAATTGTTTCCACCCCGGCGTTGAGTTTCCGGTTCATCAGCGCCATTTGAAATTCAAATTCAAAGTCGGACACGGCGCGCAGACCGCGAATCACGGCCTGGGCTTTCTCTTTTCTGGCGAAATCCACCAGCAATCCCTGGAACCTGGCGATGCGCACCTGTTTGATTTTCCCGGCGGTCTCCCGCAGCAGGGAGAGACGTTCCTCGAGGGAAAAAAGCGGTTGCTTCTCGTCGTTGTGGGCTACCGCCACCACCACTTCGTCGAACAGTTTCCGGGCCCGTTCGATGACGTCGAGATGACCGTTCGTCACCGGATCGAAGCTGCCCGGGTAAATGGCGCGTCGCATGGGCGAAAATTCGCAGAGGAACGGCAGCTTGAAAAGCTGAATGAACGAACACAAACCGCCGGCGGCGCGCATCCCGAGTTCGCAAGCGCGCAGAGAGCGCCAAACGGGTCGCTGCGGGCTGGCCGTGTCCTGCGCTGAATCTTCCAACGTCGCATTCGGTTTGCCTAAATGTGGTGAAGCAGGAAGTTGCCTTGCGCAACATGCCAGACCCCTTGCCCTACAAGACGATCGCCGTGGCCAGCGCGTTTTCGCCGCGTTTCAAACAGGTACTCGCCGAGGCGAAGCGAGTCCGGGAACGCTTTTGCGCGGAGCTCCACCTCATTCACGCCGGGTCGCGCACCGAACAGACAGCGAGAAAGTTTGGCGGCGCGCTCGCGCAGCTTGGGCTCCCGATGGATGCGCCAATTCACTACGAACAGGGCGATCCAGCCGAAGCAATTTTGCGCGTCCTGAGCCGGGAGAAAATCGACCTGCTGGTGGCCGGCGCGCTGGAGAAGGAAGTTGTTTTGCATCCGTTTCTGGGAAACGTGGCGCGGCGCCTGGTAAGAGAAGCGCCCTGCTCGGTAATGCTGTTTACGAGACCCGCGGCAAAGCCCAGGCCCCTTCGCCGGATCGTTTTTGTGGCGGATTATTCGGATCATGGGTTGCAGGCCTTGAAAACAACGCTGCCGCTTGCCGCGGAGGAATCCTGCGAGCGGCTTTACGTTATCCGGATTATCACAACTTTTGATCAGGCGCGCGCCTCGATTCAGGCAGGCGAAGCGGCGGGCGCGGTTGTCGGCGACGCCCGAGAGGACGAGGAAGAAGAAGCTTTGGAAAAGTTTGTGTTGTCAGCGGGCGCCACGGAGGTTCCGATCGATGCGCGTTGCGTCCGCGGCAACACCGGATTGGCTGCCGCGGATTTTGTTCAGTCGGTGAATGCGGATTTGCTGGTGGTGGCGATCCAAAAACGAACCGGATCGATCCAGCGATTACCAGGCAACATCGCCTGGGTCACTGATGTGATTCCCTGCAACCTCTGGGTGATCCGCTGAGTGGACACAGCGCCCTTCTTCGGTATTGGAACGCTCAGTTTTTTCCGGAGAGTGACGTTTGCCGGCTCTGGCGCGGTTTTCATGAGTGAGGCCCCTGAATTTCAGCCGTATCACTGGCCGCATCTCGTCGTTATTTTCCTGACGATCAGTCTGCCTTTTTTGCTGGCAGCTCTTGTTCGGCGCGCCCGCGCGCGATGGGTGGAAAAACTGATCCTGGGTCTGCTTACCGCGGTGCTGATTTTAAACTATGCGGCGTATCTTGTTTTTATTCGCAGCCGGGGCGTTGTGGAGTGGCGGCAAATGCTGCCGATGCAGATGTGCGACTGGAGCCTGGTGGTTGTGATCGTGGCGATGTGGAGCGGGAGCCGGCGCTGGTTTGAAGTGGCCTACTTCTGGGGGATTGGCGGCACGCTGCAGGCGGTGCTCACCCCAAATCTGCGCTTTGGCTTTCCCGACTGGCGTTTCATCAGCTTTTTCACATCGCACTCGGCAGTGATCATCGGCGTCGTTTTCCTGATGTTGACGCGGGGGTATCGGCCCTACCCGATGTCTCTGGTGCGGGCATGGCTCTGGTCGGAGTTTTACTTTATAGTTGCCCTGAGCGTTGACGAAGTGACCGGCGTTAACTATGGGTTTCTCCTGCACAAGCCCGAAGCGTTTTCCATTTTGAGTTTTCTTTCCGACTCGCGGGGCGTTTATCTGCTGCAGCTTCACCTGGTGGCTGTCGTTTTCTTTGTGGTCCTCTATTTGCCATTTGCGATTTATGATTTGTCAGTGCGAAACAAAACCACTGTCGCCACTTCGTGAACCCGCTTGTCACAACGTATCTGCCATTCCCTTTCCCGCTGGTTAAAGGAAGGGGCGATTGCGTCTTCGACGATCAAGGTCGGCGTTATTTCGATTTCTACGGAGGCCATTGTGTTTGCAGCGTTGGGCACGCGCACTCGAAAATCGGCGAAGCTATCGCGCATCAGGCTCGCGAATTGCTATTCTACAGCAGCGCTGCAGACGTGCCGGTGCGCGGGCAAGCTGCGGAACGTCTCGTTGCGTTCGCTAATTCGCGTGGAGACATCGGGGTGCGCTCGGTTTTTTTTTGCAACAGCGGCAGCGAAGCCAATGAAAACGCTTTGAAGATTGCCGTCAAAATCACCGGTCGCACCCGTTTTGTTGCCTTCGACGGTGGCTGGCACGGACGCGGAATCTTGCCGCTTTCGGTCACTGACGATCCGAAGATTTCGAAGCCGTATTCGGCCCTCCTCGCGCAGTGTACGCGCCTGCAGTGGAATGACGAAAAAGCAGTCCGCGACTTCGCTTTCGAGGAAACCGCTGCCGTCATTCTGGAGCCGATTCAGAGCATGGCCGGAATTCGTGCGGCGTCCCCATCGTTCCTGCGCAAGGTAAGTGCGCGCGCCGCCGAAGCCGGTGCTTTTCTAATATTGGACGAGGTGCAAACAGGCATTGGGCGGCTGGGAGCGCCGTTCGCCGCGGCGAAATATGGTATCCGTCCTGATATGATTTCATCGGCCAAAGGGATCGCTTCGGGTTTCCCGATGGGTGCGGTTTTGATGACTGAGCGAATCGCTGCCGAACTTGAACCCGGCGATTTAGGAACAACGTTCGGAGGTTCGCCACTGGCGTGCGCCGCTCTGCTTGCCACACTCGACGTAATCGAAAATGAAAAACTGATGGAACACGCACTGGCGGCGGAGAATCAGATTCGCGATCGATTACGTGGAGCGTGCGTCAGCGAAATTCTTGGCGCCGGTTTGTTATTGGGCTTGCGCGTTCCGAATCGCGCCGCGGCACTGAAAAAGCATCTGCAGGATTCCGGCATTCTGGTGGGCGCGAGTTCCAATCCCGAAGTGTTGCGTCTGATGCCGCCATTAAATATCAGTGACGAAGCGATCGCCGCGCTTGCGAGCGCGATTCATTGCTTCCAATGAAACATGCCACCTGTATTGCCGACCTCGGATCGAAAGCCCTGGAACGAATTCTTGCGCAGGCAAAGAAATGGAAGGCCGGGCCGCACCCCAGGCATTTGCAGGGCAAAATTCTGGGCATGATCTTTTTCAACCCCTCACTGCGTACCCGCGCATCTTTTGAAGCTGTCATGGCCCGCGGTGGCGGTCGAGCTATCATTATTGAAGCTGGCACCGGGTCGTGGAAGCTTGAAGATCGTGTTGGCGTGGTGATGAATGCCGATTGCCCGGAACACTTGAAGGAGGCTGTTCCCGTGATGAGCCGGTACGTTGATGTGCTGGCGGTGCGCTCGTTTTCTCGCTCAATCAGCGACGAAGACGACAACGCAGACGCTGTTCTGCGTGCCTTTCAGAAATACGCGACGGTTCCGGTAATCAGCATGGAGAGCGCGCGCGAACACCCCTGTCAGGGGCTCGCTGATCTGATGACCATTGAAGAATCCTTCACTGAAACCAAAGGGTTGGCCGTGACGCTCACCTGGGCACCGCACATCAAACCGCTTCCCAAAGCGGTCCCCAATTCATTTCTGCTTACGGCCGCAGCGCGCGGTTGTGAGATTCGTGTGGCGCATCCGCCGGGATTTGAGCTGCACCATGAAATTCGCGCCGAAGCGGAGGCGCTGGCCAAAAACGCCGGCGGCAAAATTTGCTACTTTCGCGAGCAGGATTCTGCGCTAATAGGGACGCGCGCGATATACGCCAAGGCGTGGGGGCCGGCGACCGCCAGCGGGCTTCCCGCCGATAGCGTCACTCGACACAACGACTGGATGATAACCGCAAGACAAATGAATCTGGCCGCTGCCGATGCGATTTTTCTGCATTGCCTGCCGGTCCGCCGAAATGTCGAAGTTGCCGATGAAGTTCTCGACGGCAAGTGGAGCCGGGTCATCGACCAGGCGGAAAATCGCTTCCACGTGCAACGCGCGCTGCTGGATTGGCTGCTGAATTAAATGGCCGCACGTTCTCCATTCGATCCACTCAAAGACGCGGCGCGATATGTGCGCGCTTTTCGTGACAAACCTTTCGTGGTGAAAGTGGGCGGCCGCATTTTGGCTGATGCCGCGTTGCGCGAAAGCGTGTGTGGTCAGCTCGCGTTGTTGCATGGATTTTCCATTCCGCTTGTTGTTGTGCACGGCGGCGCACCCAGCCTGGATCTTTTATGCGAACGCCTGGGCCTGGCGACAACCAAAATCGGCGGACGCCGAATCACTTCGCCGGAAATTTTGGAGGCATCGAAGATGGCTCTCAAGGGCACGCTGCAAATGGATTTGCTTGGCTCGATGCACGCCGCCGGATTGCACGCCGTTGGTCTCTCTGGACAGGATGCCTGGATGTTGCACGCGCACCGCCGCCCGCCGGTTAACATTGATGGACAGATGGTCGATTACGGTTGTGTGGGCGACATCGATCACGTCGATGCAAGACTGCTGCGCCATCTGATTGCAGGAGGATATGTGCCGGTGATCGCGCCCTTTACCGCGGATGCCAGCCAAAATATCTTGAACACAAACGCCGACACGGTGGCAGCCTCGATTGCCGTCGCGCTCGGTGCGGAAAAGCTCTTCTTTGTAGTGAAGGCGCCCGGTTTGCTCTCCGATCCTAATGATCCAACGACATTGCAGCCACTGGTTGATCAGGCCAAGCTCGCAGAGCTGGAAGCGCGTGGCGCGATTCAGGACGGGATGAAGCCGAAGATCGCCGCGGCCCGTTCCGCTCTGGCCGGCGGGGTGAAGAGCATTCACATCGTCTCGGGTCTTTTGCCCGATGCAATTCTCGCAGAAGTTTTCACCAACGAAGGCAGTGGGACAATGTTCGTGATGGACGCTTCAGTGTGAGCCATGAATGCAGTCCAACTTTTGGAATCGCTGGTGAACATTCCCAGTGTCTCAGGCCACGAAAGGGCATTGGCGGATTTTCTCTGCGACTTGTTGGGCAGGGAGGGTTTTTGCGTTCAACGCGAGGGCGACAGCATCTGGTTCACGCTCGGGTCCGGGCGGCCGCATCTTCTGTTGGTGAGTCATCTGGATACCGTGCCTCCCTGCCGGGGCTGGACTGGCGATCCGTTTCGGTTGCGCTTTGATGGCGAGAAACTAATCGGCCTTGGCGCAAACGACGCGAAAGCTTCGGTGGCGGCGATGATCCTGGCCGCGCGCGCGCTGCGCAGGGCCAAGTTAAAAGGCTCAGCCACATGGGCCTTTGTCGTCGAGGAAGAACGCGGTGGCGACGGTATTCGGGCTGTGAAGCCAAGGTTGGGAAGGATTGACGCGGCCATAATCGGAGAGCCAACGTCACTCGAAGTCTGCAACGCACAACGCGGCATGCTGATTTTGCGCTGCGTCGCACACGGTGAGTCCGGGCATGTGGCACATGCGCGTTGTGGGCAAAATGCAATTCATAAGGCGGCGCGCGATATCGAACGATTATCCTCCATGGCATTTGAGCCTCACCCCTTGTTAGGGGAAACGCGGCCGCAAGTGACACAAATCAACGGGGGCCTCGCGCGCAATCAGGTTCCAGATCGGTGCGAATTCTTTGTTGACATGCGCACCACACCAAATCTCGATCATGTTCGTCTTGCCGCGCAGATCAGCTCAGAGCTTGAGAGCGAAGTGATTGTTCAGTCCGATCGTTATGTCTCCGTTGCCACCGACGAGAGCGAGGCAATCGTGCAGGCTGCTTTGGCTGCTGCCGGAAAATCGCAGAGTATCGGCTCCGTCACGACATCGGACTGGGTCTTCTTAAGGGAGATTCCCGCAGTCAAGGCTGGCCCGGGCGACACGCGCCGAAGTCATCAGCCCGATGAGTTCTTGTTGGCGTCGGAGCTGGAAGCCGGCGCGGAGTTTTTTCAAGCTGCCGCGAAATATTATTTCGAGGGGGAACATGCCCATGTCTGAGCAGCTTTGGTGGAAGAATCTGCCGCTGGACGAGCAGATTCACGCCTTTACGGTGGGTGATGATCCGGTGACGGATCGGCAACTTCTGCCGTTCGACATCATCGGCAGCGCGGCGCATGCGCGCATGCTAGGCGAATCTGGATTGTTGCCGGAGGCGGAAGCCAAACGACTCGTTAGGCAATTACGCGACTTGAGAGGCAGCGAGATCGAGATTTCCCGCGAAGGCGAAGACTGTCACACCGCGCTGGAGCGCGCCCTGGGCGAAGCGGGCCAGCGGATTCATCTGGCGCGTTCGCGCAACGATCAGGTGCAAACCGCGCTCCGCTTGCTCATGCGAGCCCGTTTGCTTGATTTGGCCGACGCGCTTGCGATTTGTATTTCACAATCACTTGAGTTTGCCTGCCGGTACCGCGCTTGGATGATGCCAGGCTATACCCACATGCGCCGCGCCATGCCCAGCAGCTGGGGGATGTGGGGCGCGGCGATTGCCGAGGGCTTGTTAGAGGAGCTTGAACAAGTGCCCGCGCTCTGGTCGCGCATGGACCGTTGTCCGCTGGGAGCGGCGGCCGGTTTCGGGGCGCCGGTTGCAATTAACCGCGAACGCAGCGCGCAGTTGCTTGGTTTCGGCCGGGTGCAGCGCAATCCCGGCGATGTCATGAATAGCCGAGGACGGCACGAGCAGGCCATGGCGGCGTGGGTAGTTTCCGCCGCTGGCACGATCGAAAAAGCCGTGTGGGATTTGCTGCTCTGGAGCAGCGACGAATTCGGATTTGTCAGTCTCCCCGACGCGTTTACGACAGGCTCCAGCTTGATGCCGCAGAAACGAAATCCGGATGTGCTGGAGGTGGCGCGGGGAACCTGCCGCGAATTGCGCGGCTTGGCAGCGCTGGTTTCTCAACTCTCAGGTGGGTTGCCCTCAAGCTATCATCGTGATCAGCAATTGCTCAAGGCGCCGTTCCTCCGCATACTGGGAAAAGCGCAGCAGCTTTTCGAAATTTTTGCGCGTCTTCTCCCGGCTCTCGAAGTTGACAGGGAAAAGTCGGCTGCGGCAAACAGTTGCGAAATTCACGCAGCCCGGGAAGCGTGTCGCTTAGCGGCTGAGGGAATACCCTTCCGCCATGCTTATCGCAAGGTCGCGCAGCAAATTCAGGATGGTTCATTCAGGCCTTCGAGCGAACAAACTTCCGCTTGTGAGCTGGACCTCGAAAAACCTAAAACCGAATTGCTTGAGATGCAGGCGTGGCTGCGCGATCGGCGCGCTTTTCTCGACAGAACCACAGCGCGTCTCTTTGAATGGGAATGAAGACGCTTCTGGCTTTCAGCGGCGGTCTCGATACTTCCTTCTGCCTGCTGTGGCTGCGGAAACAGGACCGCGAAGTGCACACTGTAACGATCAACACGGGCGGATTTTCTCCGGGGGAGTTGTCGCGTATTGAGAAGCTGGCCCACGACCTCGGTGCGGCTTCGCATACAACGATCGATGCGCGCGAGGAATTGTTCCGCGATTACCTGCGCTATTTGCTGGCCGGCAATGTTCTCCGCGGTGGTGTTTATCCTCTTTCTGTCAGCGCGGAGCGCGTTTGCCAGGCGAAAGCTGTCGTTAGGCACGGATTGCAGCTCGGCGTACGAGCGCTTGCCCATGGTTCGACCGCAGCTGGAAATGACCAGGTGCGATTCGACGTCGCCTTTCGGGCGCTGGCGCCGCAATTGAAAATCGTCACTCCCATTCGTGACCTCGCGCTCAGTCGAGCTGATGAGCGCAAATTTCTGACTCAGCACGGCTTTGACTTTCCAGAAGAGGTTCAGCGCTACAGTATTAACCAGGGGATGTGGGGCACGAGCATTGGGGGCAAGGAAACGCACGATTCCTGGCAACATTTGCCAGAGTCCGTTTATCCCGGCGGCGAGATCGACATAACGACCGTGCCGTGTTGCCTAACGATCGGTTTCACGAAAGGAATTCCGTCCAGCCTCGATGGAAGGGCGGGGCGTCCCGTGGCGATCATTGAGACTTTGAATGCGATCGGTCGCAAGTACGGGATCGGTCGCGGCATTCATCTGGGCGACACGATTCTGGGGATTAAAGGCCGCGTTGGCTTTGAAGCGCCGGCCGCGCAGTTTTTAATCACGGCCCATCGGGAATTGGAAAAGCTGGTGCTTACAGGAAAGCAAATGTTCTGGAAGGAACATCTCGGCAATCTCTACGGCACGCTTTTGCATGAAGGACAATTTTTTGATCCGCTTGCTCGTAATCTCGAGGTGTTTTTGGAGTCGAGCCAGGCGCGGGTGACGGGTGAAGCGCGCGTGAGAATTTATCCCCGCGGATTCGCGGTAGAGGGAGTGAGATCGCCGCATTCGCTCATGCGTGCGGAGGCGAGTTACGGTGAGGGAAGTTCACTCTGGAATGGGAGCGAAGCGGCGGCGTTCGCGAAAATTTTCGGCGTGTCCCAAATGCTGGCGAACCAGGAAGATGATGCGGGTTCATCTTGATAAGATCGCGAGCGTCACGCGCAACTTGCAGTTGGGCCGGCGGGTCACGCTGACTTCGGAAATCGAGGGGCGGCCGGGCGCGGTTGTGGCGGGTCGGATTCGCGGCGAGAAGAGTGTTTACAATCAACTGGAAGACATCCACGGGCGCATGAGTGTGTTGCATGATGGCGATGTGATCGCCGGCGCCCTGGGCCATCGCAGTGCGCTGCAAGGTTACGAAGGGGTGATGCCCAAAAGTGTGAAGCCGGGCGATGCGTTACATCTGCTTAACGCCGGCGGAGTGATCGGCACGGCGCTTTCTGCCAGCCCAGATGTGGGCAAGCCATTTGAAGTGGAAGTGCTGGGGCAGGTTTTGCTGTTCACGGAGTTCGGCAGCCGTGTTGGGCAGCCGGCCTCCATTGAATTCGGCGCTATTAAAGGCCAACCGAATGCGCCTCGAGTGCCGGTGATTTTTGTGGCAGGTACGTGCATGAACGCGGGCAAGACGCATGCTGCCTGCGCGCTCGTCAGGCGACTGGCGCAGGAGGGTTTCAGAGTCGGCGGTGCGAAGCTGACCGGAGTGAGTTTGCTGCGGGACATCCTTTCCATGCAGGATTACGGCGCGGAGGCCGTTTTGGATTTTACAGATGCGGGCGTGCCCTGCACGGGGCCGGAAACGTCGGCGCATATCGCGCGCGTTGTGCTGAGCGAACTGGCAAGTCGCGCCGTCGATCTGATCATCGCGGAAACGGGTGACGGCATCATGGGTGAATACGGCGTTCAAACCATCCTGGCCGATCGCGAATTGCAAACATGGGGGAAAGTGCTCGTGCTGTGCGCTAATGATCCGGTCGGTGTGGTCGGTGCGCTTCGGCATTTTCGCGAGGCCTTTGGGATCGAAGTCGATGTTGTGACCGGGCCGGCAACAGATAATCGGGTGGGCACACGTTTCGTGGAGTCGTTGGGCGTGCCGGCGAGCAACGCGCGCACCAACGCGAAACGCCTCGGAGATTTGGTCCTTGAGAAGATTCGCCCGCACTTGGGCGCCCCACATGCAAATTGACGCAGTTATTTTAGGAGCTTCGGGGTATGGCGGCGGCGAACTATTGCGCTGGCTTTCACAGCATCCGAATGTGCTTAGTATTCGCGGAACCTCGCGCCGTCTGGGTCATCAGCCATTTGCGGATGCACATCCAAATCTGCGCGGCATCGTCAGAGGAAGCTTCGAAACCGAAATCGCTTGGGAGGATTTGAAGGGCAGCGACCAAGCGGTCGTCTTTTCCGCGCTACCCCATGGTGAGCTGGCGAAGAAGTTGCCAGATTTGGAGAAGAAGTGGGCGCAGGCAGGCCTGGCAGAAAAGCTTCTGCTCATCGATCTGTCGGCGGATTTTCGTTTTGGACCGCCCTTTGTTTACGGTCTGCCGGAATGGAATCGCGCTGCGATCCAAGGCGCCCGGCGCATTGCGAGTCCCGGATGTTTTGCGACTGCTCTGCAAATCGCGCTGCTGCCGTTGCGCGGGTTAAACGTCGGTTTTATCGCTGCGACTGCTGTGACTGGATCAAGCGGCAGCGGTGCCATGGCGAGCCCGACCACGCATCATCCGACACGCGCAAATGATTTCCGGGCCTATAAAGCGCTCGCGCACCAGCACATGGCGGAAATTTCGTCGGCGATGTCCGCCTGTGGGATCGAAGGATTCGTTTCTTTCGTTCCCCAAAGCGGTCCCTTCGTCAGGGGAATTTTCGCCACCGTCCAAATGGCCGCAGCGTCCTGCCTCACGAATTTGCGCTCGCGCGCGGAGAAGGTCTTTGATGGCTGTCCGTTCATTCGCATTGTAGATGGGAGCCCAAGTGTCGCCGCTGTGGCAGGATCAAATTTCGCCGACATCAGCATCGTAAACGACGCGCGCAGCGCGGCGATAATGGTCGCGCTCGACAATTTGGGCAAAGGGATGGCAAGCCAGGCGGTGCAATCAATGAATATCGCGCTCGGCCTGGCAGAAACGGCGGGACTCTGGACAGCCTCACGATTTCCTGCTTGAGGTAAAACGGTGAAACGCAGGCCATTTAAAGTCGGTAACGTAATGATCGGCGGCGAGAGGCCGGTGTTCATTCTCGGCCCGTGTGTCATCGAGTCCGAGAAATTCACGCGGCGAATGGCGGAGAAAATCGCTTCGATCTGCGCGAGGGAGAAAGTGGATTTTATTTTCAAGGCCTCTTATAACAAGGCCAATCGCACTTCCATCCGATCGTTTCGGGGCACCGATGCGCGCCGCGGCTGCGCGATACTGGCGGCGATCGGCAGTGACCTTCAGGTTCCCGTGACGACCGACGTCCACTCGCCGGAGGAAGCGGCCATCGCGGGTGAAAAGATTGATCTGTTGCAAATCCCCGCGTTTCTCTGTCGGCAGACCGATTTGCTGCGCGCTGCCGCGGAGACCGGGCGCCCGCTGAATGTGAAGAAAGGGCAGTTTCTTGCTCCGTGGGATGTGCGAAACATCGCCGAGAAACTGGTGGCTTTTGGCAATCCAAACTTTTGTTTCACCGAACGCGGCACGACATTTGGCTACAACAACCTGGTTGCCGACATGCGGTCGCTCTGTTGGATGCGCGAAGCGGGCTATCGCGTTATTTTCGACGCAACCCATTCGGTTCAGCGGCCCGGGGGAGCGGGCGATTCCACGTCGGGCGATGGCGTTCTGGCGCCGGCCCTGGCCCGGGCTGCCATGGCCACAGGGTGCGACGGAATTTTCATGGAAGTACATGAGAATCCGGCTCGCGCGTTGTCCGATGGCCCGACGCAGGTGCCGCTAAAGGAGTTGCCCCGGCATCTGCGCGTGTTAAAGGCTATTCATGCTGCCGTTTCGTAGTGGGCATTTGAGACAGCGCCGCCGTTTTTTCCCGTGGCTGTCGGTGTTGCTGGCCATTTCGTTGTTTGCTCCGGGGTTGTACGGTCAGTCCAGGGGCTACAAAAAACGTGGTCACGCGGCAGCAGCTCCAGGCGGTTCGCCAGGGGAACAAAGTTTGACTAATATTCCGCTGCCCATCGGGCATGAAGCCAGGGGCATCGTGTTGCCGGACTTCGACGGCGACGGCCGGCTGCGCGCAAAATTCGAAGCGGGAACAGCCCACCGGATTGACCAGGAGCATATCGGCTTTGAACGACTGCGGATCACGACGTTTACTCCCGAAAATCAGCCGGATTTACAGGTGGACATGCGCACCTCGGTGCTCGATTTAAAGACGCGTATTCTCAGTTCGCAGGAGCGGACCACGATCCGGCGGGCCGATTTCAATATCGCAGGCGATTCCGTGCAGTTCGACACCAATGCGAGAACTGGCCGCCTGATCGGCAACGTCAAGATGGTCATCAGCGACAAGTCGCATCTCACCGCCAAGCCCAATCCCGACCAATGAAGAGATCCATTGCGCTGATCATTCTTATCCTTTGCGTGGCTGGCCAGGCTGGGCATGGCCAGACGGCCGCGGAACCGCCAAAGACGTTGAAGACCGCTTCCGCAAGAAATTCGAAAAAGGAAAAAAAAGCCTCCGCAGACAAGGCGGAGAAGTCTCCGGCCGCAAACTTGTTTGACCCAGGTCTGAATTCAAACCAGCCCACCACGACGGAAATTTACGCCGACGAAGCCTTTTTTGATTCCACCAAGAACATGGGCATCTTTAGCGGGCGGGTGAAAGTGATTGATCCGCGTTTCAATCTTCAGGCTGACAAATTGACCGTGTTCATTACCAAGGGCGAAAATCAGAGCTTGGAAAAGGCCATTGCCGAAGGGAACGTTGGGCTGGTGCGCGAACGCCCTGATCCCAACGGCGGACCGCCGACGCAGGCTGTGGGCCGGGCTGACAAGGCAACCTACACCGCCGCAACCGGCGACGTTGAGCTCAGAGGAACGCCGCGCGTGCAGGAAGGCCAGAACATGCACGTGGCAACCAGCCCGGACACGGTGATGATCATCAATCAAAACAGTCAGCTCCGAACACACGGACCAAGTCGCACCGAAATCCGGCAGCAGCCAACCGACGACAAGAAGAAAGAACAGCAGCAGAACGCGGCCGGAAACAACCGGCCCGCTGCCGTTTCACCGGCGCCGCAAATTTCGCCGTCTCTGCCAACGCCATGATCAGCCAGACTGCGCCGGCCTCAGCTCCCAAAGCCGCCTCGCCGCCGGCGAAAAAGGCCGACATTGTTTTAACCACTGAAGAGCTGGTCAAGATCTACGGGGGTCGCGCCGTGGTGGACGGGATCAACATGCATGTGCGAGCCGGCGAAATTGTCGGGCTGCTCGGCCCCAACGGCGCCGGAAAGACCACGAGTTTTTACATGATCGTGGGTTTGGTCAGGCCCAACAGCGGGCGGGTCATTTTTTCCAATACCGACGTAACCGATTACCCGATGTACAAACGGGCCCGGCTGGGCATGGGATATTTGCCGCAGGAAGAATCGATCTTTCGCAAGATGACTGTGGAACAAAACATCCTGGCTATTTTGGAGACGCTGCCGTTGAGCAAAGCGGAACGGCGCCATCGCTGCGATCAGCTCTTGCACCAGTTTGGCATTGAGCGCATCGCCAAGAACGTCGCTCTGACGCTTAGCGGCGGCGAAAAACGGCGCCTCACCATTGCGCGTTCGCTGGTCACACAACCGAAATTGCTGATGCTGGATGAGCCGTTCAGTGGCGTGGACCCCATCGCCGTTTACGACGTGCAGCAAATCATCGTCAACCTGCGCGAATCGGGTCTGGCCATCATGATTACCGATCACAACGTGCGGGAGACCTTGTCCATTGTGGACCGCGCCTACCTGATTTACGACGGCCGGGTGGAGAGCGAAGGCACAAAGGATTTCCTGATCAACGACCCGATCAGCCGTCAACTCTATCTTGGCGAACGTTTCCGGATGTAGCTCCGGTCCTTCGCCGGTTCGTTGGAATCGCGCTCTCCATTTGCCCTCATGCGTGACGGCAGCGCGCAACAGGTCGCTCCCCGCCGATTGCGTTGGGTATTGGAAATTCCAACTTGTTCAGGCTAGAAATTAAATCTGATGGCGGAGCACACCGGGACCACACAGACCATTAGCTCGGCAAGCGAGCAGCAGAAAACCGTCCCGGTTGTCACCGTGGAAAGCTTTTACAATTCGCATGCGGAAAAACTGCAGATGAAACTGGAAGGGCCGCGAGTCGGCTTTCATCGCAAGATTCGCGAGCCGACGATCAATCGGCCGGGGCTGGCTCTTTCGGGTTTCTACACTTACTTTGCCGAGAAACGCATTCAGGTGCTGGGGGCTGCGGAGCATTCCTATTTAAAGAGTCTGCCTTTAAAGACGCGCGTGCGGCGGTTCGAAAAGCTGTGCGAGCGCAAGATTCCGTGCCTGGTGATGTCGCGTGGGTTTCATCTTTTCCCGGAATTGCTGGCGGTAACCACCAAGGCGCAGATCGCCGTGTTCCGCACACCGATGATCACCATGAAGTTCATCAACGCGGCGACCATCGCGCTGGAGATGGATTTTTCACCGACGGTCACTGAGTTTGGCAGCATGGTCGATATTCTGGGCGTGGGAGTGTTGATCCGCGGCGCCAGCGGGATCGGCAAAAGCGAATGTGTGCTGGGATTAATCGAGCGCGGCTACAGTCTGGTGGCCGACGACGTGACGCGCATCACCCGCATGGAGGGACGCGAACTGATGGCTACCGCTCCGGAATTGACTCGCAACCACATGGAAGTTCGCGGCATCGGAATTATCGACGTGGCAAAAGTATTCGGCATCGGCAGCATTCGCGTGGAGAAGCGGCTGGACCTGGTGGTCACGCTCAAGGACTGGCAGGAAGTGGACGAAGTCGATCGCATCGGGTTGGACCGGGAGTTTTATGAAATCCTCGGGCTGCAGGTTCCGCATGTGACGATTCCCGTTCGCCCCGGGCGAGACATTGCGCGCCTCATCGAGGTGGCGGCGATGGATCAAAAGCTAAAGGGACTCGGGCAGAATAGCGCCGTGGACTTCAATGCCAGATTGCTCCATTTAATGGAGCAAAAAGGAGCGAGATAATGGCGCTTTTGTACCGAAGAACAGGCGGGGCCGCGCCGGCGCGGAAAGTCGAGAAAGAGCTGACCATTGTGAACCGTCTCGGGCTGCATGCCCGTCCGGCTGCCATGTTTGTGCGAGCTGCCAGCCGCTATCGCTCTGATATCTGGGTTTCAAAAGAGGGCGAAGAGGTAAACGGCAAAAGCATCATGGGCCTGATGATGCTGGCCGCCGGCCAGGGTTCTACGCTGCGCATCCGATGCGAGGGTCCCGATGCGGACAAGGCCATGGAGGAGCTCGAGGCGTTGATCAACGCGCGCTTCAACGAAGATTGATTCTCCGCGCGCGCCGCAGCGCCACCGACCTTGCTCCGGCCGCATTGCCGGGAAGTGACTTCCATTGACATCTGCCTTACTCTCGCAACGGATGAGCGAGAATAGCGCCCCCAAAGAAATCCGGTTCCAGGGAGTCGGCGTCTCTCCGGGAATCGCCCACGGCAAGGTGCACGTGGTGCGCGACGAGCTGGATGAGGTGGTCCGATATCGAATCGAACCGTCGCAGATTGCCGATGAAATCGGCCGGTTTGAGGCCGCGCTTATCCAGACGCGCATGCAGATTTTGGAAATGCAGCAACGCATAGCGGAATCCATCGGCGCAAAAGACGCCGCCATTTTCGATGCCCACCTCTTGGTGGTCGAGGATCGCACTTTGATCGACGAAGTTTTGCGGAAATTGCAAACAGAGCTTTGCAATGTGGAATGGGTCTTCCAGGAAGTGGCCACGCGATATGCCGAAACGCTGAGCAAAATCGACGATCCTTACCTGCGCGAGCGTGCTCTGGATATTCAGGATGTAACCAAACGGGTGATCCGCAATTTGCAAGGCAAGGCGCCCAAGACCTTTCTTGCGCTGAGCGAGCCGCACATCCTTGTGGCACACAATCTCACGCCGTCGGACACCGCCAGCATGAGTCGCCAAAACGTGCTGGGCATCGCGACCGACGTGGGCAGCCGCACGTCGCACACGGCGATTTTGGCGCGCTCGCTTAATATTCCGGCCGTAGTCGGCTTGCACGACATCACCGCCAGATTGGAAACCGGCCAGGAGGTTCTGCTCGATGGACACGAAGGCCATCTGATTGTTCAACCAACACCGGAGACGCTCGAGCGCTATGCCCAGATCCAGGCAAAAAGAGCTCGGGTAGCCGCGCAGTTGCAAGCCTTGCGCGACACGCCGGCAACAACGCGCGATGGCCGTCACATTGTGCTCTCGGCGAACATCGAGCTTCCGCAGGATGTGGATGCTGTGGCCACTTGCGGCGCGGAAGGGATCGGGCTTTATCGAACCGAGTTCATTTATTTGAACCGGACCACACTCCCCACGGAAGAGGAACAATATCAAACCTACCGCCAGGTGGCCGAGCGCGTGCGGCCGCATCCTTTGATTATTCGAACGTTTGATCTGGGAGGTGACAAGCTGGCCGCCGGCGCAGTGGATGTCCCCGATGAACTGAATCCCTTCCTGGGTTGGCGAGCAATCCGCTTCTGTCTGGAAAACATTGAAATTTTCAAAACGCAGTTGCGCGCCATTCTTCGTGCCGGCGTCGTGGGCAATATCAAGATCATGTTTCCCATGATTTCGAGCCTGGACGAGCTGCGGCGGGCCGTTGCCGCTCTGGAGGAATGCGCCGATGAGCTGCGCAAGGCGAACCTCCCAGCCTGCGACAAACTGGAAGTAGGGGCGATGATCGAAGTGCCGGCTGCGGCTCTTTCCGCGCACGCGCTGGCCGGCGAAGTGGATTTCTTTAGCATCGGCACCAACGATCTGATTCAGTACACACTTGCGGTGGATCGAGTGAACGAGAAAATCGCTCACCTGTATCAGCCGACTCACCCGGCCGTGTTGCAGCTGTTGAAGATCGTCACCGATGCCGGCCATGCCCACGGCCTCTGGGTGGGAGTTTGTGGAGAAATGGCCGGCGACGTTGCGCTGGTGCCGCTTTTGCTGGGCCTGGGCGTGGATGAGCTAAGCACGGGCGCCACTTTTGTTCCGCGCGTCAAACGCGCCATCCAGAGCCTTGCCATTGCCGAATGCCGCCAACTGCTCGAGGAAGCGCTCAAACTCAACACGCCTTCGGAAATTTTGGCGCGTTGTCTGGAAGTGGCCAACCAACGTTACGCCGACCTGCTCAGCTAATCGGGTCCGATACGCGCGACACTAACAAAGCCACCGCGGCCGACAGCAGCCGGGATCTTTTGGAAGCTCGATCCTTTCTGGCTGTTACTCGTCCGCCTCGGGCTTGAGGCCTTCCTCTTCCATCTTGCGCAGCACGTCGCTCATATCCTCCACCTCGTCCCAGACATCCTGGCTCACGTAAATGGGAGCCTTTTGCTGCGTGGCCATGGCGATGCAGTCGCTCGGGCGGCCATCCAGTTCGATAATCTTCTTCTGCAATTCGTTCTCGACGCGAATGATCACCCGCGCGTAATAGGTGGCGTTTTTCAAATCGTTAATGATCACGCGTTCCACTCTGGCGCCCAGAGCCGCCAGCAGATGCGCCATCAAATCATGGGTCAGCGGCCGTTCCTTGGTGATCTGGCGCATGAACATGGTGATCGCGCTGCCGACGGTTTGATCGACATAGATAATGAACACCTTCTCGTTGTTGCCGAGGAAAACCGCGCATCCGCCACCGGTGGGCAACACCGCGCGCACCTGCACTTCGATCACCGTTTTGTTCATCGAACGAACGTTATCTGCGAGAAATGGAAACACAAGGGGTGCACTTTTCTCGCTTTCGATCAAAGCGGCGACGCGGTTGCGGCAGCGCGAAAATTTTCGCGCTGCAGGCTTGAATGTTCGCGCTGCTGATTAATTATCCATTCTGGCGAGGCTAGTCGCCGCCGCAGCGAATCAGAATGAAAAACGAATGGGACGTCGAGTCCGCGATTGCCACGTATAACGTCGAAGGCTGGGGTAACGGTTACTTTACGGTCAACAGCTCCGGCAATGTCGAAGTCAGGCCGCTCCTGGAAAACGGCGGGTCCATCGATCTTTTGGAAGTTGTGCAGGAGGCGCGCGCGCGCAGTCTGAGTTTTCCGCTTCTGATTCGGTTCCAGGATTTGTTGCGCCATCGCGTGGAATCGGTCAACCGCGCTTTTCAGAACGCCATGGCTGAATTTGGCTACAAAAACCAGTATCGCGGCGTATTCCCGATCAAGGTCAATCAATTGCGCGAAGTCATTGAGGAGATCGTCGATGCGGGGCAGCAATTTCATTTTGGTCTCGAAGCCGGAAGCAAACCCGAGCTGGTCGCGGCCCTGGCCATGCACAAGGACCCGGAAAGTCTCGTCATTTGCAACGGATACAAGGACGCCGCATTCATCCGCATCGCTCTGCTGGGGCGCAAACTGGGGAAGAACGTCGTCATCGTCGCTGAAAAACTCGAAGAGGTCGAGCAAACCATTCGCGCGGCAAAGGAAGTGGGAGTGGACCCGCACATCGGCGTTCGCGTGCGTCTCTACAGCAAGGGCGCTGGCAAATGGGCGCCCAGCGGCGGCGAAAACGCGAAATTTGGTCTCGATACCACCAGCCTCATCGCGGCCAGCGAAATGCTCAAGGCCGCCGGTCTCGCGCACTGCCTCAAGCTCATTCATTTCCACGTTGGCTCACAGGTTCCCGACATTGCCATCATCAAACGGGCGGTGCGCGAAGCCGCCCGCTATTATGCGAAAATCGCCAAGCTCGGTCACGAGCTGGGCTATCTCGACGTGGGCGGCGGACTGGGAGTCGATTACGACGGGTCGCGCAGCGATTTTGACAGTTCGGCAAATTATTCGCTGCAGGAGTATGCCAACGATGTGGTTTGGAACATCATGGATGTGTGCGACTCCGAGGGCGTCGCGCATCCGGTGATCGTGAGCGAAGGCGGCCGGGCCATCGTGGCGCATCACTCCGTTTTGGTGGTAGAGGCGTTCAGTTCCATCGAGAAGACAACGCCCAAATTGCGGGTGAGTCCCGCCGAGAAAGATCATAAACTGGTGGGCGACATCCTGGATGTAAAACAGCGGCTCAAACGCGGAAATCGCATCGAGAGTTTGCACGACATCCAGCAGATTAAGGAAGAAGCACAGCAGACTTTCGAACTTGGCCTGCTCGATTTGGAATCCAAAGCCAAGATCGACACGATCTACTGGCAGTTGGCGCAGCAGATCGTCAACATGCATCGCGGTCTGCGTTTCGTTCCCGAAGAGGTCAAGCAGCTCGAAACGACTCTGGGTGATCAGTACATCTGCAATTTTTCCGTGTTCCAGTCGCTGCTGGATCACTGGGCGCTGGGTCAGTTGTTTCCCATCATGCCCATCCATCGGCTGAACACGCCGCCCGAACGGCATGGCACTATTGTGGACATCACATGCGATTCCGATGGCAGAGTCTCCAAGTTCACCGATCTGCAGGACGTAAAGGAGACGCTCCCCCTTCACCGGATTCACCCGGGAGAGATTTACTACCTCGGCGTGTTCATGGTGGGCGCGTATCAGGATATCATGGGCGACCTGCACAATCTGTTTGGCCGAGTGACCGAGGTGCACGTCTTTCTCGATCCGGACGAGGAGGCGGGTTGGTACATCGAAGAAGTGATCGAAGGCAGCACCATTGGCGAAGTGCTATCCATGACGCAGTGGGACAAGGTCGAGTTACTGCGATTGCTCAAGGTTCAGGTGGATCAGGCCATTAAAACCGACCGCCTGAAGCCCAACGACGCCATGCGGCTCCTGGGCGATTACGAGCGGGCCCTCCAGGAATATACGTATCTGAGCTTTAATAATCACAAACCCGTGGCCCAGCCGGGCAACTGGCTGCCATTAAGCTAAGCCTGTCACGGTCGTTATTCGTTCCAGTTTGTCGGGCGGTACTGATTGCGGTCTTTTGTGGCAATTTGTCCGGCCGCTTTCGTCCCTCGCGCATGCAATCATGATCGAACGTTTCGACCTCGCCAGATTGGCTCAGTCCTTTTTTCAACGCTGCATCGACGGATACGTTGCCAGCGCGCCGGGGCCGGGAGCGAACAGAAAAAAAGTTTCATCAGGTCTTGTTAGTTCGACAGCGAACCGCTAAAACACTTCCCGCGATATGGCTCGCGTAAAAACGAGCCTTTGCCGCCGGCAGCGTAACGCGAAACCTTCGCCATGCTTTTTAATTCGCTGACCTTCGTCGTCTTCTACGCGGTCGTCACCACGCTTTACTGGAGCTTGAGCGGCTGGAATCTGCGAAAAAATCTGCTGGTCGTCGCGAGCTACATTTTCTACGGCGCGTGGAATCCGCCCTTCGCGGCGCTTCTTTTTGCCACAACGGCAATGGATTTCTGGCTCGGCCGCCAAATCGGAAAAGCCCCGGACCGGCGTCACAAGAAGCGTTGGCTCGTCGCCAGCGTGTGCATGAACCTGAGCATGCTCGGCTTTTTCAAATACGGAAATTTTCTGCTGCAAAATTTCCAATGGCTGCTCGCGCGGGTCGGGATTACTTATCAGCCGCCGCATCTGGACATTCTGCTTCCCGTCGGCATTTCGTTTTACACTTTCCATTCACTTTCGTACACGCTCGACATTTATCGCGGCGTGCTGCAACCGACGCGATCGCTGCGCGATTTCGTCCTGGCGGTTTCATTTTTTCCGCAGCTTGTGGCGGGACCCATCGTCCGCGCCGGCGATTTTCTCCCACAACTTGCGCATCCGCCGCGGCTCAAAGCGAACCAGTTTCTTTGGGGACTCGCGCTGATGACGCTCGGTTTGTTCGAGAAAATCGTTCTCGCCGACACCTTGCTCTCCGGTCCGGCGGATCGCGTCTTCGGCTATGCCGGGCCGCTGGTGGCGCTCGATTCGTGGGCCGGCGTCCTTGCCTTTGCCGGACAAATCTTTTGTGATTTCGCCGGCTATTCGCTGACCGCGATCGGGGCCGCGCTGACGCTCGGGTTTCATCTCAAGGACAATTTCCGTTTTCCCTACGCCGCGATCGGTTTCTCGGATTTCTGGCGGCGTTGGCATATTTCGCTGTCCACTTTTCTGCGCGATTACCTTTACATTCCGCTCGGTGGCAATCAGGTGAAACCGCCGCGGGCCGCGGCCAATCTGGTGATTGTGATGTTTCTCGGCGGCCTCTGGCACGGCGCGGCCTGGACCTTTGTCGTGTGGGGTTTGCTTCACGGCTCTTATCTGGTGATCGAACGCGTCATCCGCAGTTTCTCCGAAAAAAAACCGTGGGCCGGAACTTTCCCCGTGCGATTGCTCGCCGGTTTCGCGACCTACGCCGCGGTTTGCGTAGCGTGGGTGTTTTTTCGAGCGTCCGATTTCACAATTGCGAGTCGCATGCTCACCGGAATGTTCGGCGGCCATCCCAATGGCGACATGATCTTGACCACGCGCGAGCTTTTGCAAATCGGGATCGTCACCGCTGGATTGATTTCGATGCATTGGGTAATGCGCGACGATGCCTTTGAAACTGCGGTAACGAAACTTCCGGCGTGGGCGGTGACCGCAATCTGGACATTCATGGCCTGTGCGATCGTTTTCACTCAAGGAACCAGTAATGCCTTTATCTATTTCCAATTTTAAGCGGCGGCTCCGGCTGCCGCGAATGTTCTTCCGCAAACCGACCCGCGAAGAACAAATTCATGGCGGTCCGCCGCTGGAATTCGAGCGGCCGATTCCTCCGGCGCCGTGGAGCGGCATTAGTGTCGTGGTCCTTGTCATCGTGACTGCCGCGACTTTGTTCTGGGAATTGTTCGCTCGCTCTCTCGGTTACGCCCCCACCTTGAACGACAACGATGATCTCTGGGCGTTGCGGCGTCGCGCGGTTGAGCCGGAGTCAATCGTCATCATCGGCGATTCGCGCGGCTGGTTCGATGTCGATCTTGATGAATTCCAAAAAGGTTTGGGCAAGCGCCCGATTCAGCTGGCAGCTCCGGGGTCGGCTGCTTTCCCGGTGCTGGATGATCTGGCCAAAGACGAAACCTTTCACGGCGCCATCATCTGCAGCTTCGTGCCCATGCTCTTTTTCGCGCCGCCCGGCTCACCGCCGATGGAGCGGGCCGAGAAAAATGTGAAGCGGTTTCACAGTCAAACACTGTCGCAGCGGGCCGGGCAATATCTCGGCATGTGGCTGGAAGAACATGTCGCGTTTCTGAAACCCGACGATTTGAGCCTGGAAGGTTTGTTGAACAAGTTGCCGATTCCAAATCGACCGGGCGCGCGCGTTCCGCCAACTTTGCCGCCGTATTTTCAAACCGAAGATCGGGAGCGTCGCGCCCGGATGTGGCAAAAGTGCGCCGAACCCGGAAGCGAATTAGCCAAGCGCATCCAACAAATCTGGATTCCGCTGTTCACGCCTCCTCCTCCGCCCACCTACATTTCGCGGGACACTTTCATGGCGGAGATGAAAGAGGAAATTGAAAAACGTTTTGCCGCGACGAAGGCAGCCATCGAAAAGATTCGCGCCCGCGGTGGCAAAGTCGTTTTCGTTCGGTTTCCGTACAGCGGAGGCCTGAAGGAGCTCGAGGACAAGATCATGCCGCGTCGCCAAAGCTGGGATGCCTTGCTGCAAATGACGCGCGCGCCGGGGATTTACTGTGCCGATTTCCCTGAGCTGTCTGGCTTTCATTGCCCGGAATGGTCGCATTTGAGCGCCGGAGACTCGGTTGAATTCAGCAGGCGCCTGGTTCCGCATTTGCGACAAGCGCTTGGAATGTAACAGTCGATTCGTTGCGCGTTGTGCGAGCCGAGTTGAAGTTGTGCGGTCCGATGAAGCTTTCCCCGACACCGATTAAAGACGCGCTTAACGCAACGCAGCCCATGGATTCCATTCAGGTCCAGGGCTGGGTCCGGACCCGACGGGACTCGAAGGATTTCTCGTTCATCGAGCTGAACGACGGCTCGTCACTGCGTAACCTGCAGATTATCGCGAAAAACACGCTGCCAAATTACGCGGCCGTTCAGCGAGTGACTACCGGGGCGTCCGTTCGCGCGCGCGGCGCACTGGTTGAGTCGCAGGGCAGGGGGCAAAAATGGGAGCTCGTTGCAGACGAAATCGAAATCGTTGGCGGCGCGGACGAAACTTATCCGCTCCAGAAGAAGGGGCACACCATGGAATTTCTGCGCGAGATCGCGCATCTGCGCCCGCGCTCAAATCTTTTTGGCGCCGTGTTTCGAGTGCGCAGCCGGCTGGCGTTTGCGGTGCACGAATTTTTCCAGACGCGCGGCTTTGTGTACGTTCACACCCCGATCATTACCGGCAGCGATTGCGAAGGCGCAGGGGAATTGTTTCGCGTCTCCACGATCGACTTGAACAACCCACCCAGGAAAAACGGAGAAATTGATTTTTCGAAGGATTTTTTCGGGCGCCCCACCTATCTTACGGTGAGCGGGCAACTGGAGGCCGAAGCCTTTGCGCTGGCGCTCTCGAAAGTGTACACCTTTGGGCCGACTTTCCGGGCCGAAAATTCCAACACCTCGCGGCACGCCAGCGAATTCTGGATGATCGAGCCGGAGATGGCGTTCTGCGATCTGAACGGCGACATGGACCTGGCCGAAGAGTTTGTAAAATACCTGATCGCCGACGCACGCAGCCATTGCCCGGACGAAATGGAATTTTTCGCCAGGTTTGTGGACAGGGATTTGCTGGCGCGGCTCGATTTCGTCCTGCAGCGACCGTTTCAGCGCATCGCATATGGCGAGGCGGTGCAGCTTCTGAAAAACAGCGGCCAGTCATTCGAGTTTCCGATCGATTACGGTTTGAATCTCCAGTCGGAACATGAACGCTGGCTGACCGAGAAACATTTCAAATGTCCGGTCACAGTTTTCAATTTTCCCAGGGAAATCAAACCTTTCTACATGCGGGTGAACGACGACGGGAAAACGGTGGCCGCGATGGATTTACTAGTGCCGGGCATTGGGGAGATTGTGGGCGGCAGCCAGCGCGAAGAGCGTCTGGCAGTGCTGGAGGAGAATATGCGCCGGCACAACATGGATCTTGCCGATTACGGATGGTACCTCGATCTTCGCCGCTATGGCACGGTGCCGCATGCCGGCTTCGGTTTGGGCTTCGAGCGGATGCTGATGTTCGTCACCGGCGTAACCAACATTCGCGACGTGATCCCCTTCGCCCGCACGCCCGGCAGCGCTGAGTTCTAGCTGGATTCGCATCGGAACGCTGTGTCGCCGTGCTGTCATGAAGTGATGTCCCCCCCCGGGGAAAATCTCGCACGGTGCGGCGGCTACAACAGTTGGGATGCGAAGACCGCTCAAAGCTCCACGATCACAGAAAAGAAATCTACGTTGCAAGCGGCAGGGACTCAGCTTGCGTGTGCCGCAGGGTCCCGGATTTTCAACTTAGACCTGAAAGCTCGTCGATGTGCGCGGCTGGCAGGGAGGCATCGCACAAGAAGAGCGTCTATTTTTTCTTCAAGTCTTTCTTCGACTCGCGCCTGGATTCGTCCGGTTGGTTGGATGTCTTCTTGGATTCGCTAGGGCGATATTCTTCCTGCTCGGCGACGGCGAAAGCTTTCTCAAGGCCAACCATGTCTTCCCCGGGGCGGAGAGTGTCGAATTGCTCGACTTCCCTGCGCAATTGTTCCTCGGAATAGTTGGCCGCCTTGATGGAAAGGCCGATGCGGCGCTCGAGTTTGTCCACTTTGATGACGCGGGCTTCGACTTCCTGTCCCACCTTGAGCACGTCCTTTACTTTGGCGACATGATCCTCGCTTAACTGTGAGATGTGAACCAGGCCGTCGATATCGTCTTGCAACTGCACAAACGCGCCGAAGCTGGCCAGTTTGGTCACCTTGCCCTGCACGAGGTCGCCGATCTTATACTTCTGATCGATGGTCTTCCACGGATCTTCCGTCAGCTGTTTGATGCCGAGGCTGATCCGCTGGTTCACCTTGTCGATGTCGATCACGACCGCTTCCACTTCGTCGCCTTTCTTAAACATTTCGCTGGGATGATTGATCTTGCGGGTCCAGCTCAGATCGGAGACGTGAATCATGCCGTCGATGCCTTCCTCCAGCTCGACAAACGCGCCGTAGGCGGTCATGTTGCGGATCTTGCCTTTTACTCGGCTGCCGATGGTGAATTTCTTTTCGATTTCGTCCCAGGGATTGGGTTCGAGCTGACGCAGGCCCAATGAAATCTTTTGTTCCTCCTTGTTCACTCCCAACACCACCGCTTCCACTTCCTGGCCCACGGTAAGAATGTCGGAGGGTCGCAGGATTCGTTTCGTCCACGAGAGCTCCGAGACGTGGATGAGACCTTCCACGCCTTCCTCAATCTCTACAAAAGCGCCATAGGGAACCAGATTGGTGATCCTGCCTTTGATGCGCTGACCGGCGGGGAAACGCTCTTCGATCTGGTCCCATGGATTTTTCTGAGTCTGTTTGAGTCCCAAAGAGACGCGTTCTTTTTCCTTGTTGATATCGAGCACCACCACTTCCAGTTGCTGCCCGACTTTCAGCAGTTCGCTGGGATGTCCCAACCGGCCCCAAGTCATATCGGTGACGTGCAGCAGGCCATCCATCCCATCCAGGTCGATGAACGCGCCAAAATCGGTGAGGTTCTTGACCGTGCCGACCACACGATCACCGACCTGCACGCTTTCCATGAATCGCTGCCGTTTTTCGCTGCGCTCCTGCTCGATCACTTCACGCCGGCTTAGCACGACGTTTTTCCGATCGTCATTGAGCTTGACGATTTTGAAATCGTAGGTGTTCCCCACGAACTGCTGCAAATCCTTTGGCGGAACGATGTCGATCTGCGACGCCGGCAGAAACGCCTCCACCCCGATGTTGACCATCAGACCGCCTTTGACCACCGATTTGACCTTGCCCTTGATCAGGCCGTCTTCTTCGAAAACGCTGACAATTTTGTTCCAGTTCTGCCGGTAAGCTGCTTTTTCCTTGGAGAGAACGACCATGCCTTCTTCGTTCTCCAGGCGTTCCAGAAGAACGTCCACTTCGTCGCCGACTTCCAGTGACTCGGGATCTTCAAATTCGGTCAACGGGATCACGCCCTCCGATTTGTATCCGATGTCCACCAGCACCTCCCGTGGGCGGATTTCCAAAATGTGGCCTTTGACGATGCTTCCTTCGCGGAAGTCCGGCACCGCCTTGGCCATTACATCCTGCATGTGCACCATAAAAATATTCAGAGCCTCCTTCAGGCAGTCACACTCGCAAATCGAGCGTTGTTCCTCCCACGCAGCTGGAGCGGTGGGCAAGGGGACGGCATAGTAGGCGTTTTTGCGCCGCCGGTCAACTGATATGCTCGCCGGCGCCGGCCCGCCAAGCAGTGCGGTTTCTTGTGGCCATTCATTTCGGGAAAAAGAGGCCGGGATTCAAGAGCGTCGAGTCAGGCATTGAGCGTTTGGGCTTTTCCCATTATCTTGAACGACTAATATGTGGATGTGGCGTCTGTTTGCGCTCGCGGCCTTGCTGGTGGCAGCGTCCCTTCGCGCGGAAGCCGCGGCGGAGGAAAAGGTTTTGGAAGCGGTCAAATCACCCGGTATCACCGTCGTGCACCTGTGGGCGCCGTGGTGTTCCAACTGCCAGTCGGAATTGAAAACCGGCGGCTGGCTCAAGGCGATTAAAGACAATCCGCAGGCAAGATTTTATTTCGTTGCGGTCTGGAACAATGGCGAGGACGGCCGCGCCATGCTGCAGAAATTCCAAATTGCCGATCAACCCAATGTGGTCATTCTGGCAGACCCCGGCCCCCGCACCGGCAATGGCAGAATCCGACAATTTGCCGGTCTGCCGCTTTCGTGGATACCGACAACGTGGATCTACAAGGGCGGCGACCTGCGCTATGCGCTCAACTACGGCGAAATCCGCTTCGACGTGCTGCAACAATTCCTCGAGGACAGTCAGTCCGAGTGGTCGCATAAGGGCGAGCCGACCCTGGCACAATAATTTCTTCATGAGCGTGACTCAGCAGAGACCTGCGGTTAAGTCAGTCCGCGACAGGCCCCGAAAGCGTTCGGGGTTGAATTATCCAGGAGCGATTTTTCAAACGAGCGATGAACGCGCTCTTGGCGCCGAGACGCTCACAGCGATGAGCCGGCGCCGGGCGCTCACTTTGCGGAACATGAATGTTTGCTAAATGACTGCGACCACCAGCCTTGAGAAAAAGCCGCCGGCGATCCTCTCGCTTATCGGCGATACGCCACTGGTCGAGATCACGCAGTTCGACACCGGCCCATGCCAGCTTTTTCTTAAGCTGGAGAATCAGAATCCCACCGGCTCAATCAAGGACCGCATCGCCCTTTCGATGATCGAAGCGGCCGAACAGGAGGGCAAACTGCAGCCGGGCGGAACGGTGATCGAAGCGACTGCCGGCAACACCGGGTTGGGTCTGGCCTTGGTGGCGGGCGCGAAAGGGTATCGCGTGATTCTTGTGATTCCCGATAAGATGTCGCAGGAGAAAATTTCGCATGTTAAAGCGCTGGGCGCAGAGGTGCGAATCACCCGCTCGGACGTCACGCGGGGGCATCCGGAATACTATCAGGACATGGCCGCCCGGCTCGCCGAAGAGATCCCGGGTGCGTTCTATGTGAATCAATTTGGCAATCCCGCCAACCCGTTGGCGCACGAGCGCACGACTGGTCCGGAAATTTGGGAACAGATGCGGCACGACGTGGACGCCATCGTTGTAGGCGTCGGTTCCGGTGGAACCTTGACCGGACTGGGGCGCTTCTTCAACCGCGTGAAGCCGCGCCGGGGCATTGAAATGATCCTGGCAGATCCCAAAGGCTCGGTGCTGTACGAGTATGTGAAAACGGGGAAACTGGTGGAAGCGGGGAGCTGGGCGGTGGAAGGCATCGGCGAAGATTTTATCCCGGAAATTGCTGACATGTCGCTCGTGACCGACGCATTCGAAATCGACGACGAAGAGAGCTTCTCCACCGCGCGCGACCTGTTGAAGCAGGAGGGAATTTTCGGCGGTTCATCGACCGGCACGCTCTTCGCCGGCGCCCTGCGCTATTGCCGGCAGCAAACCAAGCCCAAACGGGTGGTCAGCCTGGTCCCCGACACCGGCAACAAATATCTGTCCAAAATGTATAACGACTTCTGGATGGCCGAGCAGGGGTTCATCCACCGCCCGCCTCACGGCGATTTGAGCGATCTGATTTCACATCGTTACGAAGCGGGCGAGGTGATCACCGTCGGGCCGGACGATTCCCTTTTAACGGCCTTCAAACGCATGCGCGACTCGGACGTTTCGCAGCTGCCGGTAGTTGATCAAAGCGGGCGAGCGGTGGGCATCGTGGACGAGCACGATCTGTTGGTCAAAGTACACCGCGATCCGACTCATTTTAACGATGCTGTCAAAACGGCCATGAGCGACAAGCTGGAGACGCTATCGCCGAAGGCGAGCATCAAGGATTTACTGGACGTTTTCAACCGCGGGCGCGTTGCCATCGTCATGGAGGGCGATCAATTCCTGGGCCTGATCACTCCCACCGATCTGCTTTCGTATCTGCGCTTGCATATGCCTGCTTCTGCCACGCCCGCGGAGCGCGAATTTGTTTAGACCTCTCCGGCTCGCCAGGTGAGCCATAAGACCCGATGAAAAAGCAACACGAATTTGCCACGCGCGCCATTCACGCCGGTCAACAACCGGATCCTTCCACCGGCGCAGTCATCACCCCCATTTATGCCACTTCCACCTACGTGCAGGAAAGCCCCGGAAAACACAAAGGCTACGATTACGCGCGCTCGATTAATCCCACCCGGCTTGCGTACGAAAAATGCATCGCCGATTTGGAGAGCGGAACGCGCGGGTTCGCGTTCGCGTCGGGGCTGGCCGCCATGGCAACTGTGCTCGAGCTGCTCGAAAGCGGTTCACATGTCATTGCCAGCGACGACCTTTACGGCGGCACGTTTCGATTGTTCGACAGAGTGCGGCGGCGTTCAGCCGGCCTTGATTTTAGCTATGTGGATTTGACTGACGCCCAAGACTTGGAGGCCGCCATCAGGCCAAACACGCGCATGGTCTGGATCGAGACGCCCAGCAATCCGCTGTTAAAATTGATTGATCTGGAGGAAGTGGCCAAGATCGCGCGCAAACACAGGCTGATCTCCGTTTGCGACAATACCTTTGCGACGCCCTGGATCCAGCGACCCATCGAGGCCGGGTTCGACATCGTCGTGCACTCCGCCACCAAATATCTCAACGGCCATTCCGATTTGGTCGGGGGCGTTGTCGTAGTGGGCGAAAACAAGGAGTTGAGCGAGCAACTTGCTTTCCTGCAAAATTCCGTAGGCGCAATCGCCGGCGCCTTCGACAGCTTTTTGGTGTTGCGCAGCCTGAAAACACTGGCGCTGCGCATGGAACGGCACTGCGCAAACGCGCTCGAGATCGCGCGCTGGCTGGAGGAACGGCGAGAAGTGAAATCGGTGCGTTATCCCGGGTTGAAATCGCATCCGCAACACGATCTGGCCAGGCAACAAATGCGCGGATTCGGCGGCATGGTGACCGTGATCCTGAAAACCGATCTGGCCGGCACAAAGCGTTTCTTGGAAAACACGCGCCTGTTTGCCCTGGCCGAGAGCCTGGGCGGCGTGGAAAGCCTGATCAATCATCCCGCGCTCATGACGCATGCCTCGGTGCCAAAGGACCGACGCGAAGCGCTGGGCGTCACCGATTCACTCGTCCGACTCTCCGTAGGCGTCGAGGATGTGCGCGATCTCATTGACGATTTGGCGAGCGCATTGAAAGCGATTGCCTAGCGCGGGAAGCGGGCAAACCTGCACGCCCTTCAAACAATCGTTGGGCAGCGACCGCTCGCCCAGACAGTCAAGCTGGTTATCTTCCCTGCCAAATGGGCAATAGCTTTGGTCAGCTCTTTCGCGTCACCACTTTTGGCGAATCGCACGGCGGCGGCGTGGGCGTGGTGATCGACGGTTGTCCGCCGAATATCGAAATTTCCGCGACTGATATTCAGAGCGATCTGGACCGGCGTCGGCCGGGCCAAAGCCGTGTTACTACGCAGCGGAAAGAAAAGGATCGATGCGAAATTCTCGCGGGCGTTTTTGAAGGAAAATCACTAGGCACGCCCATCGCCATGGTGGTGCGCAACGTAGATGCCCGTCCCGATGACTACGCCGAGATCGCCGAGAAATTTCGCCCTTCACATGCCGACTTCACTTACGAAGCAAAATTCGGGGTTCGCAATTGGCAGGGGGGAGGCCGCGCCTCGGCCCGGGAAACCATCGGGCGGGTAGCCGCGGGCGCGATCGCCAAAAAAATCCTGGCCTCGATGTACAGCAATTTCGAAATTGTCGCTTACGTAACGCAAGTGGAGGAGGTGGCGGCCGCTGTTGACCGTTCCACCGTGAAGCGGGCCGATGTGGAAAAAAATGTTGTTCGCTGCCCGGATGAAGCGGCGGCGAGCCAAATGGTTGCGCTCATTGAGCGCGTCCGCGCCGAAGGCGACTCGTTAGGCGGAGTGATCGAATGCGTCGTACGCGGGATTCCGCCCGGACTCGGCGAGCCGGTTTTCGACAAGCTGGACGCGGATCTGGCCAAGGCGATGCTGAGCCTGCCCGCCACCAAAGGATTTGAAATCGGTTCCGGTTTCGCGGCCACGCGCATGCTGGGTTCGCAGCATAACGATCCATTCGAAATCCGCGGCGGACGGATTCGCACCGCAACAAACAATTCCGGCGGCATCCAGGGCGGGATCAGCAATGGCGAAGACATTTTCTTTCGCGTCGCGTTTAAACCGCCGGCCACGATTGCTCGCCGGCAGAGAACGGTGACTCGTTCGAGGAAGGAAACGGCGCTGGCAGCACGTGGGCGTCATGACCCGTGTGTGGTGCCGCGTGCCGTGCCCATCGTGGAAGCCATGGCCGCGCTGGTCCTGTGCGATCATGCTCTGCGGCAAAGAGCGATCGCCCCAGACAATCGCGGGAGCAAACCAGCTGGCGCGAAGGGCAAGCAGCCCAGACGACAGGCCGCCGGTTGACGGCCGCACAGACAATAATGAGCCTGTTGGCCGCCGTTCATTCTGCAATTCGCTCTGCGGAATCAACCGATGCGTCCATGGCCGGCTCGCTCGGCTGGCAATTCGTGTTCGTTTCCTTTGCCGTCATTCTGATTCTGTTCGAGTTCGTTCGGGGCTGGCGCCTGGGTTTGATGCGCCAGATCACGCGCCTGGGCGGTGTTGGGGCCGCCTGCGCAGCCGCCTATTTTGGCCATCGCATTTTCGTTCCCATCTCGCGATCGTTTTTGAAACTGCCTGATCCTGTGCTCTCCCTCCTCTCCGGCGCGGCCCTGGCTCTGGCGACGTATGCGGCAGTCAATAGCCTCGGAGCGATTTTGTTCAGACGCACTTCGCAGATCGATTCCTTCCTCGCGCGATGGATCTCCGGTTTGGCCGGCGCAGTTGTTGGAATATTTTTTGGTTTGTTCATTTTGTTACTGGTTGTGGTAGGCCTTCGCGCCGCGGGCGCGGTAGCCGAGGGGCGATTGCGCAGCGCCCCCTCCCCGGATACGGCAGCCGTTTCAGAGACATTACCGCCGCTGGAAGTGCGGCGACGCTTCCTGAGTGACAGTGAGGATGAGTCGGCGGCATTTGCCGTGTCTCTGGTGAGGCTCAAGAATTCAGTCGAGCGCAGTCTTCTGGGGAACGCGCTCCGGCAACTGGACCCCGTATCGCAAAACAGTTATGAAACGCTGGGCAAGTTTGCGGCAGTGGTTTCCAACCCGGAACGGCTGCGGCGATTCCTGTCCTTTCCGGGCGCGCGCCAACTGAGCGAGCATCCAAAAATCGCAATTTTGCGCGACGATCCTGAGATCGCTGAGGCCGTTGCGCGCGGGCGGTTTTTGGACTTGCTTCAGAATCCGCGCATCATTGAAGCGGCAAATGATCCCGTGATCGCTGAGCGGATCAAAAAGTTCCAGTTTGAGCAGGCGCTCGATTATGCGCTGGAGCACGATTCGTCGAAGCGCGAAAGCATTGCGCCGTTGAAGCGGAAGCCGTTTTAACGCTTTCACGTTGCGAGCCTGCAACCAATATTGAGAGACGATGAATTACCTCGCGACCATCGGCCTGGAGGTGCACGTGCAGCTCAAAACCCGTTCCAAGATGTTTTGCGCCTGTCCGGTTGAATTTGGCGCCAAACCCAACACGCATACCTGCCCGGTCTGCCTGGGATTTCCCGGCGCGTTGCCGGTGATGAATCATGAGGCGCTGCGCCTGACGGTGCTCACCGGCTTGATGCTCGGATGCGAGATCGCGCCGGTCGCCAGGTTCGACCGAAAAAATTATTTCTACCCCGACCTGCCCAAAAATTATCAAATTTCGCAATACGACATGCCGCTTTGCGCCGGCGGCGCAGTGTCCTTGCATGAGTTGGCTTACCCCACTGACGCGCAGAAAAAAATTTCCAATCCGGAAAGGGATGTCCGCCTGGTCCGCATTCACCTGGAGGAAGATGTCGCCAGGAGCTTTCATTTCGAGAACAGCACGGGGATCGATTTCAATCGGGCCGGCGCACCGCTGATGGAAATTGTGACGCAACCGGAACTTCATTCTCCGGAAGAGGCGTTCGCGTTTTTAACAGCGTTGCGACAAGTTTTGATCTACGGCGGAGTGAGCGATGTCGATATGGAGAAAGGACAGCTCCGCTGCGATTGCAATGTCTCTGTGCGCCCGGAAAAACAAACCGAGCTGGGCGCAAAAATTGAGATCAAAAACCTGAACTCGATTAGCGGCGTGCGACGCGCGCTTGCATACGAGATGCGGCGCCAAATCAGCGCGCTGGAGCGCGGCGAAAGCCTGGAACAGGAAACACGCGGCTGGAACGATGCCGCCGGCGAAACCTTCCTCATGCGCACAAAGGAATTCGCCCATGATTACCGCTATTTCCCAGATCCCGATCTTGTGCCGGTGAAAACGGAGACGCTGCTGGCCGACGTGCGCGACCGGGTGCCGGAGTTGCCCGAGGCAAAACGGGCGCGCTTTGTGCAGCAATATCAGGTGAGCCCGTACGATGCGGCGGTGCTGGCCAACGATCTCAAGCTGGCCCGGTATTTCGAAGCGGCGGCCAAAGGCGCAAAGAAGCCGAAGAACATTGCAAACTGGATTTTGAACGATCTGCAAAATGCGCTTGGCGCGGCCGGCACGACCATCGACGCTTGCCCCATTCGGCCCGAGGCGCTTGATGAACTGGTTAATCTCATCGACACCGGGCAAATCAGCGGCAAACAGGGCAAGGAAGTGTTTGCCGAAATGTTTGCGACCGGGAAAAGCGCCGCTGCAATCGTGAAAGAGAAAGGGATCGAACAGCTCAGCGACGTGCGCGCCATCGAAAAACTGTGCGATGAGGTGATTGCCGCAAACCCCAAACCGGTGGCGGATTTCAAGGCCGGCAACCTTGCTTCACTGAATTATCTCAAGGGCCAGGTGATGAAATTATCCGGAGGCAAAGCCAACCCGCAGATGGCGGGCGAAATTCTGCAAAAAAAATTACAGGTATAACCACATCCCCCGCCGGAGCGGCCGAACCGCCCGGCTGCCCGCGTGGCGAGATAGTCCTCGCGGCCACAATGAAAATCCTTATCGCTCCGGATAAATTTAAAGGTTCGCTGACTGCCGGCGAGGTTGCGCGGAGCGTCGCCAGCGGATTGAGCGACGTGTTGCCGCAGGCTGTTATTGAAATCGTTCCCATGGCCGACGGCGGCGAAGGGACTGCGGAGGCCATTTGCAACTCGTTAGGCTGCGCATGGGTCGATTGCCCAGCGCACGACCCGCTCGGACGCGCCATCGAGGCGCGTTACGGCTGGCTGGACGACGAAAAACTTGCCGTCATGGAAATGAGCGAGGCTGCCGGGATGCGCCGATTAACCGTGGAGGAACGCGATCCCATCCGGGCCAGCACCTTTGGTGTGGGTGAAATGCTTCTCGATGCAACCCAGCGCGGGGCGCGGCAGATCATCATCGGCCTCGGAGGCAGCGCCACAAACGACGGCGGCTTTGGCATGGCCCGCGCGCTGGGATTTGGATTCGAATACGAACGCCAGCCCAAACAGCTGCCAGAGCGGGTGAGCGATTTGCTCGAGCTGGCCGGAATCACCAAGCCGCAGGGCTTGAAGCTGCCGAAGATCACCGCGGCGGCGGATGTGCAGAATCCGCTGCTCGGCGCCAATGGCGCGACGCGGGTGTTTGGTCCGCAAAAAGGAGCGAGCGAAAGGGATCTGCAAATGCTGGAACGCGCGCTCACCAGACTGGCTGACATCGTAGCCAGGGCTTTTGCTTTTGATTATCGCGATAAACCCGGCGCCGGCGCGGCTGGCGGCCTTGGTTTTGGCCTGATGAGTTTTTGCGGCGCGCAAATCCGGCCGGGGTTCGACGTTGTAGCCGAAGCAGTCGGCCTGGAATCAAGGATGAGGGAGGCCGAAGTTGTGATTACGGGAGAGGGGAGCTTGGACCGTCAAACTCTGCAGGGCAAAACTCCGGCAGGCGTGGCGCGGCTGGCGCGGAAACTGGGCAAACCGGTATGGGCGATCGCGGGACGCAGCGACAACGATCCGCAAGTGAGCGCCTTATTCCACGGAGTTTTAACGCTCGCCCGACGCGGGCTGGGCAGAGAACAACAGATGCAGCGCGCCGCCGAGCTTTTATGTGAAGCAGGGCGCGCCCTGGCAAAACAGTTGCAGCGCTTCGCCTTTTAGCGGCAACCTCTTATCCCGACTTCTTCGCGTTCCGCGGGTCGTCCGCTGGGTTCACGTAGTTGATCTGCCAGGGCCCAACGCCGTGGATTTGGATCACCGTGGCGCCTTCAAACCAGGCGGCGTGTTTCATTCCAGCCGGCCAGAAGCCGAATGTGCCGGCCGGCAGAGTTTTGGCTGCGCTGCGATCAAGCTTCTCGCCCGCCGCCAACAACATGGTCCCGGAAATGACAGTCACGCGTTCGGTCTTGGGATGCGTGTGTGGCGGGATGTGATAGCCGTCTGGCAGTTGAAGCCGCATCACGAACGGGCCATCCTTTGTGGGGTCACCTTCCAACGCGGCCATCTTCGCTCCAGCCGGCAATGAGGGCGGCCCCGTTTTCCACTCGATGGTTGACGGAGGATACAGCTGCATATCGGGTGACGGCGTCTCGGCGAACATTCGCGCCTGACAAAACGCGCAGGCTAAAAGCGCCACCGAAACGGACTGAACAATGGTTTTCATGAATCCACTATGGTGCCGGCCTTCGCGCAGGCAAATAGTTCAGTAAAATTCCCGGTAGCGCTTGGCCGATTCAACATAGCTCCACGCCCAGCGAGCAATGTCCCTTTGCTCGTCGAGCGTGAGCTGCCGGCGGATTTTTGCCGGCGACCCCAGCACGAGAGAACCAGGCGGTATTTTGGTGCCCATGGTGACCAGGGCTTTTGCTCCGATGATGGAACGCGCCCCAATTTCGACATCATCGAGGATCACAGAGCCCATGCCGACGAGCACTTCGTCGTCGATCGTGCAAGCATGCACAATGGCAGTGTGCCCGATGGTGACCAGTTCTCCCACGGTGGTGGGATAATTTGTGTCCAGATGAATGACAGCGTTGTCCTGGACGTTCGACCGCGGCCCGATGATGATGCGGTTGATATCGCCGCGCAGGACCGCGCCGAACCAAACGCTGGATTCTTCTTCCAGAATGACGTCGCCCACCACTGTCGCCCCGGGAACCACAAAGGCGCTGGAATGAATGGTGGGACCTTTCTTTAAACGCGGAAGGATGCCCGCGTGTCCAGTCGGGAGTGAATCAGCTTCGATGTGCATCTGTAAAATTCCTACTACTCCAGCCCTGCTGTCGAGCAACATCGAAACGCCAAAAGATTTTCGCCCTGGATTTTCTGGCGCGGTTCGAATGCCGGTTTGCCTGTTTTTCCAGAATCTGATTTCTTATTTTCGCGTTTGAGCGATGATAGCTTCCGCATGGAGTTCCCACCAGACGAGGTAACGCCTTTTGTTTTCTCCGATCCCACGGGCAAACGCTGGCCCCGGCTGCGTCTTTGCCTTTTGATCGCCGGCGTCGTCTGTTTCCTGGGCGCGGTGCTGTTTGTGCAGACGCTTTTCGTCGCGCCAAAGATGAATGTGCCCTTCTCCCTGCGGCAGTTAAAGGGTCAGCTGAAAAAATTGCAGAAAGAAAATCCGGCTGGCTCCACTTCGGCAGGCTCACTGCTCTGGCAAAAGTTTGCCGCGGCACGGCAAGCGGCCAGGAAGCTTGTGTACACGGCGCCCGCTCCGACGCCGCGTCCCCGCAAAAAGGCGGCTGGTGGCGAAGTGCATCTGGCATTTTATGTCAACGGCGATCCGTACAGTTACACATCGCTTCAGCAACACGCGGGGCAGATCACCCACTTGTGTCCGGAATGGATGACGGTGGTCAACGGTCTGGGGGAGTTACAAATCGACGCCGATGCGCGACTCCCAAAGTTCGCTGCAAACAGGGGCATCGCGCTGCTCCCACTGCTGACCAATCTGGTCGGCGACACCTGGCAACCAGAGGCAATTGAAAATCTGGCGCACGGCCCGCCCGAGCGACAGAATCTTTTCATCCAACGCGTGTTAACGCAGCTGCGCAGCGCCAAAGCTGCTGGCGTGATGATCGACTGGCAACAGATCGATCCCGCCTACAAAGAGGACGTTACCGCATTGATCGACAAGCTTGGTGACGCGTTGCACGACGATAACAAGGAACTGTGGCTGTGTGTGCAACCGGGCCAGGAACTCGATTACATCGATTTCGACAAGCTCGCCGATAACGTGGATCGCTTCGTGGCCATGTTATTCGATGAGACATCCGACACCGATCCGCCCGGCCCGCTGGCTTCGCGTTCCTGGTTTGAAGGTTGGTTGCACGTGTTGCTGGAAGATATGGACCCCGCTCAGTGGATCGTCGTCCTCGGCAGCTACGGATACGATTGGGTGATCGGCGGTAAAAAGGCCGAGACCATCAGTTTTCCCGAAGTCATGAGCCGCGCCAGCGACGCCGAGATCGAGAACGTGGAGGTAAAAGGGCCCGGTTACAGTCCCTATTTTTATTTTGAAGATGGTGATAAGGAACACGCGGTGTGGTTCCTGGACGTGATGACCTTCCTCAATGAACTGCGCGAAGTGCGTGAGCAGAAGGCAGGCGGCTTTGGGTTGTACCGGCTGGGCAGCGAGGATCCCGCAATCTGGGAGGCGCTCAATGCGCCGCGCGATTTCCGCTTCGACGAGCAAACACGGCGCGCGCTGGAGCTGCTCAAGGCCACTGACACCATCGCGGACGTGGGCGAGGGCGACATCGTCACTGTTGATGAGGCCCGAGCCGATGGCAAACGCACCTTCGCCGTTGATAGCGACGGGTACCTGACTGTGAAATATGTGAAGTTTCCCGAGTTCCCGACGCTTTATCATCAGGGCGCCGGCGGTGAACACCAGGTGGCAATCACTTTCGATGACGGGCCCGACCCGCGGTGGACGCCAAAGATCCTGGACATTCTCAAGGCCGCCAATGTGAAGGCCACCTTTTTTCTGGTAGGCGTAAACGCGGAGCGTTATCCCGGACTGGTGCGGCGGATCGTCGCCGAAGGGCACGAGATTGGCAACCACACCTATTATCATCCCAATCTGGCGCTCTGCTCGCCGGAGCACATCCGGCTGGAGCTCAACGCCACACAGTTGTTACTGGAAACCATCACAGGTCGCGCTACGACCTTGTTTCGCCCGCCGTACGCAGCCGATACCAGCCCCTCGCAGGTTAACGAACTGACGCCGCTGCGAATCGCCGAAGAGCTCAATTACGTGGCGGTGATGGAAAGCATCGATCCAGAAGACTGGGCGCGACCGGGCGCCGACATCATTTTGCGCAGGATTAAACAACAACGCCGCGACGGCAGCATCATCCTGCTGCACGACGCGGGTGGCGATCGGTCGCAGACGGTTGAAGCGTTGCCTCGCATCCTGGATTGGTTGCACGCGCGAGGGGACACCATTGTGCCCATCAGCGCTCTGCTGGGCACGAGCCGCGACACGGTTATGCCTCCATTAAAACGGAGCGATCAGTCCCTCACGCGTCTGGTCAGCAGTGCCGGGTTTCGCGTGTATCACGGAATTGAGGAGTTCCTTTGGGCTTTCATGATTGTGGCGACCGCGCTGGTGGTTATGCGCACGCTGATTGTCATCTGGCTGGCCTATCGATTTCGAAGACAGCCGCCCGCAGATTTTGCCCCGCCGGCGAGCGTCGTCATTGCTGCGTATAACGAAGGCAAAGTGATTGCTGGCACGCTGCGCGCGTTGCTCGCCACTGATTACAGAGGCGCGTTGGAAGTCATCGTGGTGGACGATGGATCGACGGACAAAACCGCGGCGGAAGTGGAGCGCTTTGCGGCATCCGATGGGCGTGTGCGCCTGCTGCAACAGAGCAATCGCGGCAAGGCCCGGGCATTACAGCGCGGCCTGGCTGCGGCGCGACATGGCATCGTCGTTTTCATCGACGCCGATACTCAATGCCAGCGCGATACAATCTCGCGATTGCTGGAACCGTTTGCCGACGAAAAGGTCGGCGCGGTATCTGGCCATGCGAAAGTCGGTAATTTGCGCACCTTCATTGCCCGCTGTCAGGCGCTGGAATACACGTGCGGTTTCAATCTTGATCGACGCGCTTACAATCGCTGGAATTGTCTCACGGTTGTGCCCGGTGCCATCAGCGCCATCCGCAAAGATGCCATCGACCAGGCAGGCGGCTTGAGCGTGGAAACATTGGCCGAAGACACCGACCTGACGCTTGCTCTGCACAGGCAACGCCAGCGCATCGTTTACGCGCCGGACGCCATCGCCTGGACGGAAGCGCCTGAGTCGGTGCCGGCGCTGGCGCGACAACGGTTTCGCTGGGCCTACGGCACTCTGCAATGTTTGTGGAAACATCGCGATATGGTGTTCAACTGGAAATACGGCGCTCTGGGCTGGTTCAGCCTGCCCAGCGTCTGGTTTTTCCAGATTATTCTCGTAGCCATTACGCCCATGGTCGATTTGTTCCTGCTGGCTTCGCTGCCGTTTGGGGCGTGGAGCGCGGTGATGCCTTTTGTCGTCATTTTTCTCGTCATGGACGTGTTGCTGGCCACGCTGGCCTGCGCCCTGGAGCGCGAACCGCTCGCGCGTGCGCTGCGTATTTTGCCGATGCGTTTGATCTATCGTCCCATGCTCAGCTATTGCATCTGGAAAGCCATTCTGCGCGCCGTCAAAGGCGCCTGGGTCAGCTGGGGGAAACTGGAGCGCACCGCCAGCGTGCCGGTGAAGGCCTAGATAACTTAGGGCCGCGCGCTTTTGCGTCGGCAATCGGCCCAAAAGCTTTCGGGGTCGGTTGCTATCGCGCGGCGCTGGGTCAATTTGTTGTTTCTTCTCAAAAATTCCTGCGGAATGTGTCCTTGTGAGAAAGTCACTCGCAGCCGCGGATCCCGATTCGTATCTTGCTTCTCTGACCGGGTGGCAGCGCAGCACGGTTGGAACTTTGCTGTCCCTGATTCGAAAAACCGTTGATGTGGACGAGGAAATCAAGTGGGGACATCTCGTTTTTTTCTTCAATGGCCCGGTGTTGCTGATCCGCGCGGAAGACAAGCGCGTGTTGTTTGGTTTCTGGAGAGGCCAACGGTTGCGCAGCATTGAGGCCCGGCTCAAGCCCGGCGGAAAGTATGAGATGGCTACCGTTGAATTGCGCGAAGGCGACACGATTGCGCCGGCGGTTGTGCGGCGGCTGGTAAAACAGGCGGTAGCGTTGAACAGGAAGCTGGGCGATCCGAGGCTTGCGGCGAACGAAAAGCGCCGGGAACCTCAGGCAAGGCGCCGCAAATAGGTTCGCCGCCTCCGTTTTAAGAAGAGAATTACCAAATCGCGCAGATTTTTTTGCTGAATGTCCAGGTCGGTAAGCGTGCATGTTAGAGCTGTGGGAGATGATCTCAGTCTGAAATTGCTCCGCGCAAGACGGTCAGCGAATAGGGGGGCAGATCGTACCACGCGGGCGCGTCCTGCGTAAGGCGCGCGGGCGGGAGACTTCGGATTGGGCGACCCTTTGGTCCATCATCATGCCACAAGTATTGGTTGCCGGAAAACTGAACGACATCGACCGGTCCGTTGAACTGCATCTGTCTCCGGCTGGCTGGAAGGTTAAACCGCACGCTCAGGCGGGCCGCGCGACGGGGATGTTTGTTAATTGCCAGCAACGCGAAGCGCTTATCGGGTCGCCGCACCGCGTAAACGCTTGTGGCCCGGGACAACGCCGGATCCCTGGTCTTAACGTTGACGCTCAAAACATCGTGAATGCCGTCAACAGGTTGCATCCAGTCCCTGGTGATGAGCCGGGCGGCGTGGTACGCAGAGAGATGGTTCAGCTTGTCGCTGTCGGAATTTAGTTGCAACATCATCAGGTTGCCCCAGGAACATTTCAGCTCGTCCTGGAGAAAGTTCGGCTCGTACCCGTACAGGTAAGCTTTCGAACCGCCGGCAGTCAGGAAGGTTCCGACAGTGTCGGCATCGAAAAGCGCGGCCTGGATATCGACCTCGGCGCGTCCCGCAAAAACCGAGTAACCGTACTCGGTCATGAGCCAGGGGATCGTGCGCGGCACGCCGTCGGCCTGCAAACTCGCCATGACTTTGCGCAGGCGAGCGGGAATCTCCACCAACTGCGGCGCCGGATCGGCGCAAATGTTGTCGAACGGGTAAAATTCAAACGAAAAAAAATCGAAGGGGACGTTCGCCCTGCGCACATATTCAAGAAATCGATTCATCCAGGAACGATTGCCCGAGGCGTCCGGCCAGGTGAGCAGTTGGTCTTCGAAGTTTTGCAGACTCGGGCCGCCGAGCTTAAGGCGCGGGTTGAGACTGACGATGCGGCGGGCAGTTTCCGTATAAAGCGCGGCGTAATCTTCCGGGGTCGCCCACTGTCCGTCGGGTTCTTCGCCCAGTTCGATTCCTTCCAAACTGTAATTGCGCCGCAGCAGGTAATGAATTTCCGCGGCGGCGTTCTCCGGCGTGTCGTATAAAACGCCCACCGGCACGAGCGTCGGCAAATTGTTTGTGAGCGGGCTTTGCAGAATGAAATCCAGCCCCGGTTGCTCGATGTTGGGGTCAATGTCTTCGGCGCGATGCCAGGGATCGGTGGATGAAACGTAGATCACCGTCTGCCGATGCTGGTCCGGCGCGTGCCGAATGTGATCGTGCAGAACGCCGTTTGGACCCACGACGCCGAGTTCGATCTCGGCGATGGCGAAACCCAAGCGGTCGCGAATGTCGGTGGACGATTGCATGCCGGTTCGCGAACTGTGGCTCATTAGCACGCGCACGAAGCGGACCGAACGCGGTTGCTCGGTCAGGCGAATGAGTTCGTCGCCGCCACGGCCATTTTCGATTATTCCGTGTGGGAACGGCCGCCAATCTTGATGATCGTCGGGGTGCAGATGCATTGGATCATTCCCGGGCCAGTATTCCACGCGATAACGAATGGCGTAGGGCGCAGCCCAGTGCAGCCGGATGGCGTTGACCGGCCGGCGCGCGCCAAGATCAATCACCAACCATTGCGGATGGGCCTCCTCCGGTTCACCGGTAAAATACGCGTCGAGATAAGGATTGCTTTTCCAAAACGATCGCGGGTCACCGTCCGCGATGCGGGAGTATCCGTCGTCGTTGGCCTGATCGATGGTGTTTCCGCGGCGTGGCAATCGATAGCCATGCGAAAGCGTGATCGGCTCGCCCGGCGAATCGTCTGAGACCCAGTAGCCGCGCTGTTGAACCGGGTCGCTCCAGGTTCCGCGCGGATTCCAATGCCAGACTTCCCCGGCCAGCTCCGTGCGCAGCCGGTAGGTGAGCGGTCCAAACCCAGCCGAGCGCATCGCGGCGATGTTTTTGTCCCTGAACATGCGCGCACATTCGCCTTGTTCGTGGCCGTCCACGCCCGCGCCAAGCGCCTGGGTGGGCAGGCAGCGATTTGCAGGACGATCTGCCAAGACCACCGCCACCACATCGAACGGCTTTTCTAGGGAGCGCGCGTTGGATTGCCAGGCGGGGTGCAGACAAAAGATGGCAGCAAGCGGCCAAGCTCGGATAACTCGCGCCAGAGTTTTCGCAAAACAGCTACTGTTGCTCGACCGATCCCGCGCAAACCGCTTCCGACCCAGATCGGGCGTCGCGCTTTCTTTATCGCTGCGTTTTGTCCAGTCGTTTCCTGATCTGGTCTTTCTCGCGGCGCACATCTTCCAAGTGGCTCTCCAGATAGGGCAACTGTGAGGCCGTGGGATTTGGAACTTTCTGACGGCGGCGTCCCAGCGCCTGCCAGGAGGCTGGTCGTCTGGCTTCTCCGATACGCAGCAGCAGCTCGTCTTCCTGCCGCTGAAGCTCCTGATAGCGAAGCTGCAATGCCTCCATTGCCTCCTGCTGCCTGCGGGCCGATTCCAGGGCGGCGCGTCGTTCAGCGAGCATCCTGTTCTTTTCCTCCATTTCCTGCCGCAGACTTTCGTCCTGCTGCCTGCGGGCCTGTTCGGAAGCGGCGCCTTGTTGGGCGGAGTAATCCGCAGCCTTTTGGGGATTGTAAGCGAAACGTTCCTGAACATCTTTGGGCAGCTCGGTGAAGTAGAGTTTGGATATCCCTGATTTGGTCTTTACCACGATGCCGTCCGGCTCGACCCGGGTCACAGCAGCGTTCTTGTATTCTTTTCCGTTGAGCGTCTTAAAATCGTCAGACCGCGCGATCGATGCGCAGACGAAAAACAAAAACGCGAGGATCAACACGTTCATGGGAGGTTCACGCAGCGCCTGACTCTCTTGGCATATTAGGGATTCTTTGGTCAATGAGAATTTTGCCATCCGCGGCAGAACCATGGAGGGCTGGAGATTCGTCTTCGCGGCCGCTGGACAGAAATATTTTTTGTGGAGAATTTGCCGAGCGAATGCGCAGGCATGCAATTGTCGCAGCGGTCATCGCTGTGTATGCGGGAGGTTTTCTTGATGGATGCCGTCGGGAGGCGAGCCATCAGCGCGCCGATCCCCACCAACCGGTGGAGGTCGTGATTCCCGAGCACGGCGCGTACACCGGCGCGTTCATGGATTTTGGCGATGCGGAAGACGACGTGACACTGGAAACGATCGAGGAGTTTGAGCAACTGGTAGGCAAACATCAGGCCATCATCGCTTCCTCCAGCTACTGGGGAGAACAGAATTTTCCACTCAACAATCTGAATGTCATCTGGCGACACGGTTCCCTGCCGCTGGTTTTCTGGTCGCCCTGGGACAAGCCGTACGAAGAAGATCACGGACCGGACAAATTCAGCTTGAATGAGATTCTTGCGGGCAAATGGGACAGCTACATTGATAAATGGGCCGATGCCGCAAGGGGGTTCGGTCACCCATTGATCGTCGTGTTTGGGGTTGAAATGAATGGGACCTGGTTCCCGTGGTCAGGCGCATACTACGGGGGGTCGCAATGGGATCCGGAGCACAATAATTGGAAAGGCCCGGAAACGTTTCGCCGGGCTTATCGCCATGTCGTGGATCGGGTCCGTGCGCGCGGCGCATCCAACATCAAATGGATGTTTCACACCAACAATTATCCATACCCGTACGAGACATGGAACTGCGCCCCGGCTTACTATCCCGGCTCCGCTTACGTCGATTGGCTGGGCCTGAGCGTTTATGGACAGCAATACAAGGATGAACCCAACCCCGACATTCCGTCGCTGGTGGACTGGCCGTATGAGGAGATGTGCCGCCTTGATCCGAAAAAGCCGGTCATGATCGCTGAGTGGGCGACAGGAGAATTTCCGCATTCCACCGCTGGCGGTGGACTGGGCAAAGCGGCCTGGATCCGGCAGGCGCTGGAGTGTTTCCGCACGCGTTACCCGCGGCTCAAAGCGGCCATCTACTGGCACGAGCGCTGGCAAAATGCCGATGGATCCTACAGCAATCTGCGCGTGAATTCCTCAGTGGAAGCCCTGGATGCATACCGCCAGGGCGTCGCCAATCCCTATTGGCTTGGGGATCTGATCCTGCGAGCCGTCCCCAGGCGGTAACAGTCACTGGCAGACGGCCGGATCTGCTCCCGGCGAAATTTTCTTAGACAAAGTCGCCAACTGGCGGCGTCTTCAAAAGCAGAGACCGTGAACAGGTCATGGAGAATACCGGCTGCCATGAGGATTGGAAGAGTTGTTTTTCGGAGATTGCCCCCGGCCTTCTGCTCTTTGCCCGGCAGTGGGTGCGCTCCGCGGCGGACGCTGAAGACATTGTTCAGGAAGCTTTCGTCAAGTTTTGGAGGCGCAATCACGACATCAAAAATCGCGCGCTGCTTTATGCCGCAGTGCGGTCGCTCGCGTTGGATTTTGTCCGGCGAGACAGCCGGCGTGCCAGGCGGGAAGCCGGGGCGCGTGCCGAAGCGGATGAGTTTGTCGAGCCGCATTTTGAGTTTGACGACGAAGCGCAGCTGGCGCTGGCGCAGGCCGTCGATCTGTTGCCCCGGGAACAGCGAGAGGTGCTGGTCATGAAAATCTGGAACGAATTGACGTTTGTTGAGATTGCGAAGGTTCTGGGCATTTCCCAAAACACTGCGGCGTCGCGCTATCGATACGCGCTGCTGGCCTTGAAAAGAATGTTGCAACCGCAATGAGCGACTTGTCGGAAATCGAGAATGAGCTGAGAAAACTGCGACCTGTGCAGCCGTCGCCGATTCTTCTTGAGCGCGTCGCGGAGGCAATCGGCGGACCGGATCCGCAGGCCGCGTTTGCCGGGCGATCCTCAGCGGCAGCCCGCGTGTTTCGCAATTGGTTGTCGTTGGGCGCCGGCCTTGCCGCAGCGGCAATTCTTCTTTTGCTGACGGTGATGAAAATGGGAGATGGCAAGCGTTTCGTGAAAGAGGTCTCGTCAATTTCGCCCGGCCGCGAAACAGAGCGCGCCTCGGCTGCCCGGAGCGAAACGGGGTCGATGGCGGAATCGACGTTGCGCAGCCGGTTCCTTCCCGCTGGCGCGACTCGTGTGGTGTATGACGCGCGTGACGAAGGTCTGCAGTTTGTCGCCGGTTCTGCTCAGCCGTTGCGGCGCCTGCGCTACCAGGCGCGGCAGACGTTGCAATGGCGCGATCCGGCAACCGGTGCTTCAATCCGCGTCTCTTATCCCAGTGAGGAGGTACTGCTACTACCGGTTTCAGGTCAATGAACACGATGCCGAGGCTTTATAAAAAAAATCAGCCAATCATCATCATGAAATCCAAACTTAAACTTGCTATCGCACTAATTGCGTTCCTGCTCGTCGCGGCAGTCGCTCAGACGCCTCCGCCGTCGTCGCCGCAGCCGCCACCGGCTCGGCAATTTTCCGGATCGCCCAGTCCGGAGAAACCGTCGCAGGTTCCGCTGACATTTCTGGGTGTGGAGACGTCGCCGGTACCCGCCGTCGTCAGCGAGCAGTTGGGTTTGACCAAGGGATTGGGTCTGGTGGTCGATTACGTGGTTCCCAATAGTCCCGCTGCTGCCGCAGGCCTTCAGCCCAACGATATCCTTAAAATGTTGAACGACCAGATTCTGGTCGAACCCGCTCAGTTGCGAAAACTGCTGCAGACCTTTCCAGAAGGCGCCGAAGTGACCCTGACCCTCTTGCGCGGGGGACACGAGCAAAAGGTCACGGCGAAGCTTGCCAAAAAGCAGATGCCGCAACGCCATTGGTGGAGCGATGAACACGATTGGCCTCTGAATTTCGATGAAAATGGCGATTTCGGCGAGCAAATGCGCGCGATGAAACAACAGTTGCGGGAGCAACTCGGGAACGCGGTCGATGTGGTGCGCGAAGCGGCGATCAAGGCCGGCGATCGCGCGCGCCGTGCCCGGGACGAGGCGCGCCGCGCTGGCTCCAGATTGAAAATCGTTACCGACGCGAACGGAGAATTGCGGACCACAAAAATCGACCTCGGCGGCGCGGAAATCGTTTTTCGCGATGACAAGGGGGAAATGAAGTTGCAAACCGTGAACGGGAGAAAACTGCTGACAGCCAGAGATCCTCAGGGCAATCTGATTTTTAGCGGCCCGGTGGAGAGCGAGGAGGATCTACGGAAAGTGCCGCCCGATGTTCGGCAGCGCTACGAAAAATTCAAGCAGGATGAACTTCCGGCCGTGGAATTGCCGCAGGATGTCGATGAGCAAAACGTATCCCGCGCGGGCAACGCTCGCGGAAACGAGCTGAAGCTTCCAGCAACATCATTTTCGTTGCTCTTTGACAAGCGTGAATGGCTGTTGTGAGTTGACTTGCATTTGATGCAGAGGAGGGACTCCGCCGGGCTTCCTTAGCCTGGTGCGGCCGGCCCCGGATTTTCCGGGGCGGGCGCGCCGCCCGGCGGAGTCTTCATTGCGCAGGAGCGCGCGTGGCTGGGTGCGCTGATTCCGTGGGCGGTCTTTCCCCTGGCCCTGGCGCGCCTGGCGTTCTGGGGCCGGGCACGATTTATCGCAGCCGGTTTCGGCGGGCTTCTTCTCATTCTTTATATTTTTATATGTCTGGCGGCGCGATCTGGCCGGCAATATGATCGCTCACTGCGTCGCCGACGGCGCGGGATTTTTGCTGGGCTAGGTTATTCGCGGAGAGTTTTCTTGTCGCGAAGGAGCGCCGGACTTTATAAATCTCTCGTGTGAACATCCGCGTGGCCATCGCGGCATTCGTTTGCGTGACGCTGCTGGCGGGCGGCGGGTTTTTACACGGGCAAACGCCTCTGCCTTCCGCCTCGCCGACTCTTGAACAGCGGGTCGCCGACTTGGAAGCGTACATGAACAATGCAGAGCGCGGCGCCGACACCGGCGCCGGGATTGGATCGAACATCGCAGGCCCAGGTCCCGCGTACAATGCCTGGCTGATGATTTGCGCGGCGCTCGTGCTGTTCATGACGCTGCCCGGGCTGGCGCTTTTCTATGGCGGTCTTGTCCGGGTGAAAAATGTTCTTTCCGTCCTGGCGCAATGTCTGGGGATTGCCGGATTGGTGACCATTCTTTGGTGGTTGGCTGGATACTCGCTGGTGTTTTCCCGAGGCTCGCCGTTTCTGGGCGGTTTGCGCTTTGCATTTTTTCGCGGCGTCGATGCGCATCCCAATGGCGATTACTCCCACTGGGTTTCGCAAAACGTGTTCGCCATGTATCAACTGATGTTCGCCATCATCACACCTGCCCTGATCGTTGGCGCCGTGGCCGAACGGATCAAATTCGCTGCAGTGCTCGTCTTTGTAGGGATTTGGATGTTTGTGGTCTATTTTCCCGTTGCCCATATGGTCTGGGGCATCGATGGCTGGATGAATGGCGTTTGGAATCCCGCGGCAAAAATCACGGCTATCGATTTTGCAGGTGGCACCGTCGTGCACATGTCCTCGGGTTGGTCGGCGTTGGTCCTTTGCATTCTGCTGGGGCACAGAGTGGGATTTGGAAAGGAAATCATGGCGCCTCACAGTATGGTGCTTTGCATGGTGGGCACCGGGCTTTTGTGGGTGGGCTGGTACGGGTTTAACGCCGGAAGCGCGCTGGCGCCGGATGGAATCGCTGCGAACGCGTTCATGAATACGACTCTCGCTGCTGCAGTGGCTTCCTTTACATGGGCGATGCTGGAGTACGCGTTGCGTGGTAAACCCAGTGTGCTGGGATTTTGTTCCGGCGCGGTGGGCGGCCTGGTTGTGATTACGCCGGCGTGCGGCTACGTGACTTCCAGTGGGGCGATGGCCATGGGCGTTGCCGCCGGGATCGTTCCCTTCTTTGCCTGTACGAAATTGAAGTCATGGTTGGGTTATGATGATGCGCTGGATACTTTCGGGATTCATGCGGCTGGGGGCACGCTGGGTGCGTTCCTGACGGGGCTGCTGGCGACTGCGAAGGTGAACCCGAATCTTTCGGCGGGGATCGAGGGAACGCTCAAGCCGGCTGCGCAAAATGGCCTGGCCAGAGTCGTCGGACACACCCTGTGGGCGCAACAGCTCAAGGCGATCGGCGTAACCATTGTGATCGCTGTTGTGGGGAGCGCGATTATCGGCGCAATTGTCAGAGGCCTGATCGGCCTGCGAATCGCCCCGGAAATCGAGCGACAGGGACTCGACATCAACCAGCACGGCGAAGAGGGCTACATCGCCTGAGGATTTTTTGGCAGAGTTTGGAAGGAGCTCGGCGGCAGCGCGCAAGGGATCAGCGTTTTGCCAGAGGGCAATGAAATCCCATCGATGCCACGCCGCGCCGTCCTCGGGGCGGAGGTGATGCCGGTGCTGCCTGGGCGACCGACCGACTCAGTGGCCGCCGGCGGGAGCGGGAGCAGTGCGAGCGGGAGCACTTTGAGCTGCTCGCTGCAATTGCTCGGCGTCAACTCGCTGCGCGTTCAATGTGCCAGGCGCAGGTTTCGCGCTGTCATCAACTTCAACCCAGCGACCGCCAATGTGGCTGCCTGTGCCCGATGGAACCCAGACCATGTGCTTGCCCTTTTTTTGTTCCGCCGTGGCCTGCGCCGCCGGCACCGGTTTCAAATCAAAATTCAGTTCCGTTGTCTGATTCGGCTTGGTCTTTGTGTTGCCGATCGACGCCTTGACGACGCCGTTCACGACCAGTGTCACTCTGTAAACGCCCACAGGTAATCCGTCGGTAATATAGCGACCTTTGGCGTCCGTCCTGGCCGTATTGAACTTTTGCTTCCCATCTCTCGACTCAACGCGCACATCTGCGTTCTTGATCGGTTGCCCCTTTGCATCCCGCACTACGCCTTGAATCGCCGATGACCCGGCCCAGGCGGTTGCTGCAGCGTAAAAGACAAACCCAACGAAAACAATTGTTCGTGATTTCATAAATATGGATTGATTAAACATGGTGATCGCATCCCTTCCTACAGAAAACCACGGGCGAAGTTCCCGAAAAAGTTTGCTTCCGGCTTCGGGGAACCGCGCGGTGGCGCCGTCCGTTTGAGCCGCTCACCAGTTGCGGGCTGTAACGGTTTGAACGTTGGAACCGGAATGCACCGCACCCCCGTCGTCCACTTCCACCCAACTGCCGCCGATATGGCTGCCGGTGCGAGAGGGCACCCAAACCATATGCCTGCGGCCTCTGGAAGAACTGCCGCTCTGGGAAATTCGTTTAAAATCAAAATTAAGGTCTGTTGGTCGATTGGCGTTGGTCTGCGTGTTCATTACCGATGCCTTCACCTCACCATTCACAAGCAATGTGACGCGGTAAACGCCTGGTGGCAGTCCGCGTGAAAAATAGCGCCCTTTTGAATCGGTCCGCACTGTGGTGAAGAACCGTCTGCCGTCCCGCGCCTCAATACGGACGTCTGCGCCTTGAATCGGTTCGCCTTTTGAATCTTTTACGAATCCTTGAAGCGAAGCCGGCCCGTCGGCAGCTTTGTCTGTCCCCGGGGCGGTTGGCGGCGCGCGATGCCGCGCACTGTTATCGGGACCGGTATTGGCAGACGGAGCGCTCGCAGTGACCGTGATCTTGTTCGCTTGCGGCCGGCTTTCGGCGCCCTCCTGGCGCGTGCCTGCAACAATGGCAGGCCGCGGAGTTGCGGAGCTGACTTGCATCTTGGCGTTGGGCGCGTCGGAATTGACAAGCCGCGCCTCGTTGAAACCCGCGGGCATGCGGAGAAAAGGCTCTTTTGAGGGCGCGTTTACGCCGATGCGGCCTGGTTCTATAGGCGAAAGGAGATTGGTGAACAGGTCCTGATAAATTTTGTGCAGGTTTTTGTCGGCTTGCCGGTGGCTGGGCTCATCGATTGGAGGGTGGGATGGCTGGCTCTTAGTCTCGTTGATCCAGCGCACTGGCAAAGCTGCTGTTCTGCTGTGCGCCTGGTTTAACCGCGGTGCCTGGAAAAGCGCACTTTGCAACAGAGAAACTGCCGTCGCGCCCGAGACGAGACCGGCAACCCCGGTCGCGACCAGTCGTGGATTACGTTGAACCCAGCGATAGACTCGCGCCGCCGGCGAGATCGGGCGGGCGACAATCGGCCGGCCATCGAGCCAGCGTTCCAGATCTTCGGCGAAATCGCCGGCCGACTGGTACCGCGCGTCTGGATCGCGCTCCAGACAGCGTGCGCAGATGATTTCCAAGTCGCGGTCGAGCGATGGCGCAAGCGAACGCAGCCTTGGCGCCGGTGCCTCCGATGCCTGGCGAATAATGGAAACCGGATTGGGACCCAGAAAGGGCGCGCGACCGGCAAGCAGCTTGAACAGCACGGCGCCGAGGCTGTAAACGTCGGCTGCCGGAGTGACATCGGAGGCAGCGCCCTCGGCCTGTTCTGGGGCGATGTATCCTGCGGTGCCAAAGGTTGTCAGCGATCTCGTCAAATCGTGATGTCCGTCCAGTAGCTTGGCCAACCCAAAATCGCTGACAAGCGGTTCACCGCGATCGTTAAGCAAAATGTTCCCCGGTTTGATATCGCGATGAAGCACGCCGCGGCTGTGCGCGTATTCGACGGCGCGGCCCACCCTGGCCATCAGTTGCGCGCACTTTCGCGGGTCGTGCCGGAAAAGCGCCAGATTGTCCTCTAAACTTCCCTGCTCAGCGAATTTCATGCTGAAAAACGGCAGGCCGTCTTCGCTCTGGCTCACTTCATAGATGGGGAGGATATGGGGATGATCCAGGCTGGCTATTGCCTGCGCTTCGCGCCGGAAACGCTCCAGCGCTCCGGGCGAATCGGCGCGGTAGCTCAGGACGCGTTTCACGGCGACGATGCGTTGAGAATGCCGTTGCCTCGCCCGGTAGATAACGCCCATGCCGCCGCAGCCGATCTGCTCGAGAATTTCGTAATTTCCCAGCCACCAGCTCTGGTACGGTGTGTCCACCTCGGCGAGCAGACGTTCATAGTGCGTCGCCGACATATCGCCTTCGCCTTGCAACCCCTTGCGCAGGAGGCAGTGCACGCACGCTCCGCTCTCCAGCAGCAACGTTGCGTTGCACTTGTCGCATTTCGCGGCCTGTTCGACGACGCTGGCAGCCTTGTTGTGCGGGGAATCGGAATTCATCGAGTGGAAATTAGTCGATTCCTCGCGCCAGGCACGCGCAGAGGTAGCGGATTTCATCATCCACTTCCGAAGGTTTATCGACTGTTTGCGAAACTTCGGTTCGAAGCAGGCTGCGGTAGCGTCGCCGCATGTGATGCAGTTGTTTTTTTAAGGCCGCTTCGTTCACTCCCAGACGAGCGGACAGTTCGGAGTAGGAGAACTCGTCGCGTTCCTTCGTCAAATGCGGGCTCAGCGCCTGGAAAAGCCAGAGTTTGCCTCTACTCTCGCATTCTTCGCGCAAGCGTTGGAGGGCGTGTTCGGCCACTGTCGCCGCCCAGGCGAGATCAAAGAGCTGCTCCGGTGGCAGCGTCTCGAATGCCTGCATGCGAACCGATAATCGCGAAAGCTGTTCCGCGGTCCAATCATCTACGGAAACAAATTGGACGTCGCCGCCGCGCTTGCGAGCGCTTGTCCGTTCGGCGGCGTTGATCAGGAAATTGCGCAGCGACCTAAGCAGGAACGAACGGAATCGGCCGCGGTCGCGGTCCGCGCGCCCCAGCCAGTTATCCTTGAGTATCATGGCGAAAAATTCTTGAGTCAGATCCTTTGCGTCCTCGATGGAATAGCCCCATCTGCGAACGAATGAGAAAGTTGGGCGCCAGTAAATCCGGCAAAGCTCTGCCAGGGCCTCGCGCGCCTTTTGTTCTTCCCAGCTGGTGGCGGAAAGAATCAAGCTCCAGCGAGTGGTTACAAATTCACGCGGTGGATGTCCATCACCCCCCTGATCGCTGGTCTCTCTTTCCACGACGGAAAGATTCTGATTCTTTCCCTGCTGCACAAGCACAAACGTCAGGCGCACCGCTGCAGTTCTTGTGCTTGTGTCGGATCGCCTCCTTTTTTCCTGCGAAGTTTGCAGATGTGCCGGCGGAGGGGCTCGAACCCACACGGCCTTGCGGCCACTGGATTTTGAGTCCAGCGCGTCTGCCAGTTCCGCCACGCCGGCTTTTGCGCGCAGCGCTGTCTGGAATGCTTTCGGGAGTTGAAGCTACGGAGATCGAAACGGAAACACAAGTTCGAGGCACTGCGTGAAGTCCCCCGGCACAGTCGGTTCCGGCAAAAGTCCCGGCGCCATCCGAGGTGCGCCGTCGTTGTAAAATCGCTGAATCCTTTTTAAGGTTGGTAACATGGCGATCACTGTCACGGACTATCTTGATGTGGTCTCGTCGTGGTGCTTCTGGTCGGAGCCTGCCTGGGCGGAGTTGAAGCGCCGCTACGAGGGGCGCGTAGCGTTTCAGTGGAAAATTGCGCTGCTGGACGCCAGGGCTCTGCCGGCTTCGCGCGAACAGGAGCAATGGTTTTATCGCCGCAGCGGAATGATGATGCGTTCGCCGTTTATGCTGAACACCGATTGGTACGACCCCCATTTGCCGGAGTGGCTGGCGCCGAATTGCGTGGCCGAAGCGGCAAAAGATTTCGGTTTCACCGACGATCGCGTGCGTCTGGCAATCGCTCGCGCGGCGTTGCGCGAAGGAAAAAAAGTGAGCGACTGGGAGGTTTGCGCTCACACCGGGGCTGGCGCGGCTGGAATCGATGCCAACCGACTCCTGCAGCGCGCGCGATCGCCAGAAATTGAAAAGCGCGTTCGCGCCTCAACGGCGGAGTTTCATGCGCTGCAGATCACTCAGCGTCCGGCATTCGTGATTGACACGGAGATTGGCGATCGGGCCATTTTTTCCGGCGTCGTAAAGCTGGAGCCGCTGGTGGCAACGTTGGATTCGATGCTGGATGATGCCGCCGCATACGCGGCCCATAAAGCGCACTTTGGCGAACCGCCCGCGGGATGAGGCCGAGCTGCGCAGATTCGCCTTGCCAGTGCAAAATTGTTGCCTACACCTTTTGTTTGGCTCGCGATTATTAATGCGGGCACTTCGCCGCGGTGAGTCGCAGCCGCGGCGAAGCAGAGTGGCGAAGCAGAGTGCCCGGGCTCCGCCATGGCGGCTGCCCGGAATTGCGACAGACGAAACTGAGGCGAAAACGGCGCACTCCCGTTTTGCCTCCGAGGAGGCTAATCTAATCTGCAACCGCAAATTCGTGTAAACGGTCGGATTCGCGCCCGCGAGGTTCGGGTCATCTTGGGATCCACCGGTGAGCAACTGGGCGTCATGAAATTGAATGACGCCTTGCGCAAAGCGCAAAGTCTGGGGTTGGATCTGGTAGAAGTCGCTCCCACTGCCAACCCTCCAGTGTGTAAAATCATCGATTTCGGAAAGTTCCGTTACGATATATCAAAGCACAGCAAAGAGAGAAAGCCGGCTGCTGCCAAGCTCAAGGAAATCAAGTTTCGCGTGAACATCGACGAGCACGACTATCTGACCAAGGTTCGGCACGCTGAGGAATTTCTCGATCGCGGGAACAAGGTGCGGGTCCAGTTGCAATTTCGGGGCCGGGAAATGGCGCATCAGGAATTTGGCATGCAATTGATCGAGAAAGTGCGCGATGATCTGGCGGGCATGTCGCAGGTGGAAATGGAGCCGAAGATCACCGGCCGCAATATCACGATGACTCTTGCGCCGCTGCCGGCCAGTCGTCGCAAGAGACGTTTCACTGCGCCCGCACAAATGGCGGAAAAGGCGCAGCCCACGGCCTAGGGTTCGCTGCCTCTCGTGCTGCGCCCGGGGCGGAGCGCCACGGCCCGCTTGCGATTACGGGTTGTGTCTGGGATGCGGGGTTGGCGTGGGCGAATGGACGACGATTGGCGTAAATGGAACCTGGGCCGCCTCACGCGTGAGCAGTCGATCCTTGCGCGCTTTTGCCTCGCGATTGTTCGGATCGAGTTTGAGCACTTTTTCGGTGTCGGCCATGGAACTTTTCAGGTCGCCCTTGAGCTCGTAGATGTAACTGCGATAGAGCAGCAGGCGCACGTCGTTCGGCTTGAGCCGGAGCGCTTGCGAATAATCGGCCAGCGCCTTTTCGTAATCGTTTGTTTTCATCTCGACGGCGGCGCGCTGTTCGTACACGCGCGCGTCGTTTGGGGTCAGTTTAATGGCCTCGCCGTAGTCGTTGATGGCATCCTGAAATCTCTGTTCATTCGCAGCGGCATATCCGCGCTGCTGATAAACGGCCGAGAGTTCGTCGCCGTATTTGTGTTCGAGATTGGTGGCCTTGCGAAGCAGATCGATCGCTTTGTCCCATTGCTGATTCCTGGCGGCCTCCGCGCCCTCCCGTGCCAGCTTGTTTGCTTCCCTGGCCTCCTTGGCGGCCTGGGCGTGCGCCACTCGCAAAGCGGCAGGCACCAGCGCCGTAAGCAGAATTAAGGCAAGAATTTTTCTCATAATCTTTGTTAGTCGTTGGTGGCGTCTGAACAATTCGAAGTTGATGCGGCCAACTGTTGGACGCAAGCGAAACTAAGTCTCGCCAGTGGAAGACGCCGGCTCTGAATCGGCGTTGCCTTGCGTCTCGGGCATGGCCGCTTCCACAGGTCCCGGTTCGTCCACCCGCGCAATGCGCAGTGCACGACCGGTTGTTTCGTCGATATCAATCAGTGCGCCGCGCAAGCGCACCTCGCCCCCGGCTACAGGAAAGGCGGCCGGCAGATTCGAAATGAATCGATTGAGGATCGGCTCAATGGCGCGACCCAGAATGGAGTTGACCGGTCCGCACATTCCCGCGTCGCACAAGAATGCCGTGCCGCCGGGAAAAATTTGTTCATCCGCCGTCTGGACGTGAGTGTGCGTGCCGATCACAGCGGACACCCTCCCGTCCAGGAATCGGCCCAGAGCGATTTTCTCGCTGGTGGTCTCGCCGTGCACGTCCACCACGATGTTTGGCGTCTCCTGGCGCATCTCTGCGAGCGCAGCTTCCACTGCGCGGAAGGGATTCTCCAAAATCGGCTGCATAAACGTGCGCGTCTGCACATTGATGACGCCCACTTTTCCCTTGGTCGTTTCCAGCACGATCGATCCATTTCCCGGTGCGCCCTGGGGATAATTCAACGGACGCAACAGCCGCGGTTCGGTGTCGATGAAGGAGAGAATCTCTTTTTGATCCCAAATGTGATCGCCTGTGGTGACGACCGAAACGCCCGCTCGCAGCAGGTCGATGGTGATTTTCCCGGTGATGCCCCGGCCTCCAGCCGCGTTTTCGCCGTTTGCCACGACAAAATCCAGTGCATACTGCCGTTTCAGCTCAGGCAATCGCGCAATCACAGCGCTTCGCCCCGGCTCGCCGACAATGTCGCCCAGAACAAGAACTCTCAGCATTGTATGATCATCGTATTGGCCGTGGCAGGTTACAACGTGGAATCGTTTGGTATTGCGAACTGCCGATGATGAAAGCGCTCCGCAACCAGGGAAAATTGTCGCGCCCCGGGCGC